>SDBT01009638.1_pt1 | contig 15649 bp, 15 predicted proteins | sample 2277101 | NCBI WGS metagenome assembly SDBT01 (sample SAMN10404973, study PRJNA504765) | marine sediment metagenome | isolation source: marine sediment core GS10_PC15, 103 cmbsf | place: Arctic Ocean: Southern Knipovich Ridge | collected 2010 | reverse complement strand
TACCTCTCCCTTGCTGCCATCAATAATCAAGACATCCTGCGGCCTGATTTGATTCCTTATATTCCCCAGCCCGACTACTGCCGGAATCTCCAATGCCCTGGCCATAATTGCGGTATGAGAAGTCCGGCCTCCTATCTCGGTAATAAAACCAATGACCTTTTCCTTGTGCATCAAAGCAGTATCTGAAGGTGAAAGGTCATAGGCCACTACAATCTTCTCGGTAACCAGGTTGGCCAGCGTATGTCTCTGTTTTCCCAATAGATGCCGCAGCACCCTTTTACCGACATCCGCAATATCGCTGGCTCTTTCCCTCAGATATTCATCGTCTATCCTGGAAAAAATCTGGGTGTATTTTTTAAGGACCTCATTAAAGGCATACTCAACGCTTACTTTTTCCTTTTTTAATTTATTGACTATCTCTTCAAGCAATGCCCGGTCTTCAAGAATCAACAGATGGGCATTAAATATATCGCTGTGCTCTACCCCTATTTCGGCACTGATTTTCTTCTGGATGCGTAATATGTCTGACCGGGCCTGGGCCAAGGCTTCTTCAAACCTAACAATCTCCTCAGGGACTTGGTTTTCGTTGATTTGCCGTTTAGATATAACTACGTCCTCGTTATCCAGCAAAAATGCCCTGCCGATAACTATACCCGGCGAAACGCCTATTCCCTTCAATACCACCATAAATATTCTTCCTTGTCCCTTGCCGGTTATTCCTCCGGCAGGTCGCTCATCAGCAACTGCTCTAATTCCTGCAGCGCCTGCTCAGCATCCAAGCCCTTTACCCTTATCTGGATTCGACTACCCTTACCGGCGGCCAACATTAAAATACCCATAATCGATTTTCCGTCTACTTCCTGACTGTCTTTTATAACTATAATCTCACATTTAAACTTATTGGCCATCTGAACAAACAAAGCTGCCGGCCGGGCGTGCAATCCAAGTTTATTTTTAACAACTAATTTTTTCTCTAGCATCATAGGGGCCCCTTAGAAACTTTTCTCCAATTTTTATTTTTATCCCAGAGTTTCATTACCACTTTAGCCAATCTTTCAGAATCGTGCCTGACGAAATCCGTAGTGCTTATTATCTCCTTCTTAATCACCAGATAGCCCTTTTCTTTGATTTTATCGCTGTCCAGCTTAACTGGAACGGCACCTTCTGTTTTATATTTAGCCAGCAGTTGAGGGGGAACCTCAGCAGTATTAACCAGACAGGCATTGGCTATCCGGGGATCAGTGTGCCTGATAATAGTCTCCAGGTGGTCGTAAGCAGTATATCCGTCTGTTTCTCCCGCCTCGGTCATTACATTACAAACGTAAATTTTAAGCGCAGGGCTATCAATGACTGCCTTCTGGATTCCCTCAATCAACAGATTCGGTATTACGCTGGTATATAAACTACCCGGGCCTAAAATTATCAGGTCGGCGTGGAGAATTGCATTGACCGCTTCATCCGTCGGGTTTGCATCTGCCGGGTTTAAAGAAAGCCTTTTTATCGCCTTTTTCTGTTTGGGGATATCAGCTTCGCCGCTGGTGGAGGTCCCATCCTGGTATTCAGCCACTAATGTTACCTTTTCCAGAGTAGAAGGTACTACCTCGCCCCGGATAGCCAGGATTTTACTTGATTCTTTAATCGCTTTTTCAAAATCACCGGTCACTTTGGAAAGAGCGGTAATAAACAGATTGCCAAAATTATGGCCGACCAGGCCGGTTCCCTCCTTAAAACGATATTGAAATAACCTGCTCATCAGAGGCTCGGCATCTGCTAAGGCAACCAGACAACTTCTGATGTCCCCGGGCGGAAGGGCGTCCAGTTCATTTCTAAGGCGTCCGGAACTGCCCCCGCTGTCCGCTACAGTAACTACGGCAGTAATATTGCTGGAATATTCTTTAAGCCCGCGTAACAATGTTGATAAACCAGTCCCTCCGCCGATTGTTACTATCTTGGATCCACCGGCCAGTCTTCTCTTTCGATAGATAATATCAAGCAGTTCTTTCTCTCTCTGGGGTAAGAACAAACTGATCAGGGACCTAAGCATTCTTCTTACCCCTCTGACTACAAAATATGTTCCCATAACTATGAAAACTGAGCCGGAATAAACAACCAATTTGACTGTTTCGGGGCTTACCTGTTCTTTCATAGAGCAAAGCATAATCCCCATTATTAAGAGTATGATTCCGCCGATAAACTGGAAAATATATCTCTTTATCCTCAAACCGGGCAATAACCATTTAAATAATTTCATTGGTCTCTTCGCTTTTTGTCAGACGTTCATCAATCCATTCTCTGATCTTCTTTTCTTATAATCTCTAAAATCTCTTTTTCATCTTTGGCGTTTTTTAAGCTGGAACGAAAAATCTTGTTTTTCAAAAGCCTGGAAATCCTGGCCAACGCCTTTAAATGAGGGCCGGCCGAACCCGGAGGGGCAACCAGCAAAAAACATATGTAAACCGGTTCACCGTCTAAGGCGTCAAAATTGATGCCGTTCCTGGATAGTCCGAAGGCAACTACTAATTTCTTGGCGGTCGGGGACTTGGCGTGGGGTATGGCAATTCCCTGGCCTATTCCTGTTGAGCCAAGGGCCTCTCTTTCTAATAGAGAACTGACCAAAGAGTTTTTATCTTTGATTTCCCTGGCATTAAACAGCAGCTCTACCAGTTCTTTTATCACCCCTGGTTTATCGGTGTGTTTCAAATTGGCCGTAAGCGCCTTTCGGCTTAAGAAATCCATGATTTCCATCCTTAAACTCCCTCCCTTTTATCACAAACCCAATTACATTGTAAATTTTTCGCCGAGATAAATTTTCCTTGCCTCGGGACTGGCTATCAACTCACTGGATGAACCGGAAATAAGAACCTTGCCTTCAAACATTATATATGACCTATCGGTAATTGCTAAGGTCTCCCGAACACTGTGATCGGTTAAAAGAATTCCCAAACCCCGGGCCCTTAACTCAGATATTACCTGCTGAACCTCTGATACCGCTATCGGGTCAACCCCGCTGAACGGTTCATCTAAAAGAACAAAATTGGGATTAGTAACTAAGGCGCGGGTTATCTCTAACCGGCGTCTTTCTCCTCCCGAAAGAGTGTAGGCCCTGTTTTTAGACAAGTGGCTTATTTTCAATTCGGCAAGAAGCCTGGTCAATCTTTCCTTCCGTTCTCTTCTTGATAACTTTAAAGTCTCCAAAACGGCTATAATGTTTTCTTCCACGGTCAACTTACGAAAAATAGAAGGCTCCTGAGAAAGATAACCTATGCCATGGCGGGCCCGCTTGTACATCGGAAATCTGGTAATATTTCTATTATCAAAGATTATTTGTCCTTTATCTGAACGTATCAGACCGACAATCATATAAAAAGTGGTTGTCTTGCCAGCGCCGTTGGGGCCAAGAAGACCTACTATTTCACCCCTCCGGACATTTATCTTAAGTTTATCTACAACCTTTCTTCCGCTATATGATTTAGTCAGATCCCTCGTTTCTAAAAGATCCACCTAATCCTCCTAAGCCTTTTTCCATCTGTCCGGCATGGATAACCAGTTTGGGTTCACCACTCAAAATCACCCTTCCTTCCTTAGCCAGGTAAGTGGCCTTGTGGCTAAAGGTATTACTTCCTTCCCGATCAATCCGGACATTGCCTGTGCAGACAATTTTTGTTAACTCTCTTTCTTCCCGGTTGATATAAACATCCATCTTGTCGGCAAAAATATCACCCTGTTCAGTGCTGACCTTGACATTTTTATTGAAATGAGCGACATTGGCGTCATAATCCAGTTCTAATGGGCCATCGCAGGTAATAATAATCGGGCTGCCCGCTTCCTCTTTGCCTTTTTCGTCCGCTATTTCTACCTTAATATCTTCGTTTAGCTGCACCTTGCTCAACTGATGTCTGCCTTTAAGGCCGAAACCTTCGGCCTTAAGATTTTCTCTTTCTATTTCAACATATGCCTCGGTATCAATGACCTGAGATTTTGTTTGACAATTTAAATAATCGGTTTTTAACTGCATTCCTTCCTGGCTGGTTACAATGACGTTCTTTTCAAAGTGCGCCTTTTCGGTTTTACGGTTGAAGGTACCTATGTCCGAAGTTAACGTTACAAACTGATTATTTTCTCCCCAGATCCGGGCGGTCATATTATCCAATTCAATTTCGCTGGCCTTAGCAAATATCCTCGCTGAATCACCCGAGACTTCCCACTTCTTTGCCCCGCCGGTAGTATATCCAGTCAATGAAAACATCGAAGCCCTCTGCTCTACGGCCTGATCGGTTGCATCCGGCGCCGGAAGGCCTGTATTATCTTTGGGTTTCTTTGCCGGTTGATTACAAGATGCAACCACCGGGCTTAACATAATCAGTAAACTTATAAGTAAAATTTTCCTCATTATTCGTCCTTAACGCCGGTATTTCCCGGTTACCCCGGCCCATTTGCCCTGCGCCTTTAAGATTATCTCAACCACTTCTCGCACTGCCCCTCGACCGCCTTTTTTCCTGGTAACATAGTGGGCCTTTTTTTTAACCTCACTTACACCGTCGGCTACGCTAACCGCCAATCCTACCCGATTCAGCACCGGTAAATCCATCAAATCATCGCCAACGTAGCAGGTTTCTTTATCTTTCAAGCCAAATCTCTTTAATATCCGGTTATAAGTCTTTAACTTATCAGATATATTCTGATATAGATTTGTTATCTCCATTTCCTTTGCCCGTTTTACCAAGGCCCCTGAGCCCTTGGCAGTAATAATGCCGGAGTTGATACCAGCCCGGCGTAAAAGCACCATGCCGAAACCATCCTGGACGTTGAAGTTTTTAAATTCATTATCACTGCCGTCGTAAATAATCCTCCCGTCGGTCAAAACACCATCAACGTCCAATATAAGCATTCTTATTTTTCTGGCCTTTTTTTTAACCTGGTTATTCATAGCTCTTTAGCATACTAAAATAGGCCTGCTTTGTCAAGCATGCGCGAAAGAGATAATTTTACGCTTGACTAGTCCCAACAGTTGTTCTAAACTACCTGCATATGTATCTAAAAACATCTATTTCCGGGCTACCAATTCTCCAACGAAGATTAGGATACAAATTTAAAAATGCTGAATTACTCACCAAGGCCCTAACCCACCGCTCCTTCGTCCATGAACAGCCCGGAAAGGATATCCTTGATAATGAACGCCTGGAATTCCTCGGAGATAGTGTGCTCGGGCTGGTGGTAAGCGACCATCTATTAAAAGAATTCCCCAATTTTTCCGAAGGAAAACTTAGCAAGCTCAGAGCCGGCCTGGTTAACGACTCCAACCTGGCTAAAAAAGCAATGAACTTGCGCCTGGGTAACTTTGTCCGGCTGGGTAAGGGTGAAATCCTAACCGGCGGCCGCAAGCGCGATTCAATCCTGGCCAGCGCACTGGAGGCCCTTATCGGCGCTATCTATCTCGACGGAGGATTAGACACTATACCCGTCCTTCTCCGTCGCCTATTTAAAAATGATATCAGGATAATCATTTCTAAAAAAGGCGAAAGAAACTGGAAGGATTTACTTCAGCAATATACCCAAAAGAAAATTAAATCTCACCCTGATTATGCAATTATCAAAGAAACGGGACCGCCGCATAAAAGGAAATTCGTAGTAGCGGTAAAAATTAACGGCAAAATGCTTGGAAGGGGAGCAGGAGATAGTAAAAAACAAGCAGAACAAAAGGCAGCAAAATCAACCCTGATGAAATACTTCCGTAAGTATTTAAACGAAACTACCCGTTACAAAAATCAATAATTTCTATAGCAACCGCCGCTGTCTATACCAATCCCGCCTTCAGCAAATCCTGAACATCAATTAATCCGATAGGAAAATTTTTCTTATCAACTACCACTAACTCATCTATTTTATTGTCTTTCAAAATCTTAAAGGCCTCGGCAGCCAGTTTATCCTTAGTAATGGTGAGCGGCCTCCTGGTAATAACCTGTTTTATCTCCCGCTCTAAAAGGTTGGTCTCGGTTTCCAGCCGCCGGCGAAGATCCCCATCAGTAAAAATGCCCAGCAGCCGGCCTTTCTTATCTACCACGCTGGCGCACCCGGCCCGGGCCCTGGTAATAGCAAGCAAGACCTCTTTAACCGGTTTATCCCCGGTCACGATAGGATTTTCTCTGCCTCTACGCATAATATCTTCTACTTTAAGAAGCAATCTCTTCCCCAAAACCCCGCCGGGATGCAAAAAGGCGAAGCTGGTGTCGTTAAAACCCTTTCGGCCGGCAACCGCTATAGCCAGGGCGTCACCCATAGCCAGCATCGCGGTGGTAGAAGCGGTCGGCGCAAGGTTAAACGGACAGGCCTCTTTTTTAACTCCAATATTTAAAACTGCCTCGCTGTTTCCAGCCAAAGTCGAGCCGGGATTCCCGGTCAAAGAGACCAGTTTCGCTCCTATCTTCTTAATAATTGAAAGAAGCCGGGTTACCTCTTCGGTCTCTCCGCTGTTGGAAAAAGCAACTATTACATCATCTTTGGTCACCACGCCTAAATCACCGTGGACAGCTTCGGCCGGATGGAGAAATAAACTTGGGATACCCATTGAAGCCAGGGTTGCCGAAATCTTTCGGGCAATTATCCCCGGTTTGCCCATTCCGGTAACTATTACTCTGCCCTTGCAGGCGCAAATCACATCTACTGCCTTTTTAAATCCTTCTCCCAGGCGAGGTATAAGAGAAGAGATGGCCTTTGATTCGGTCTTTAACACCTTTTTAGCCTGTTCGATGATATCCATATCTTCAATGCTCATAATATTCTTTCCCTACGCGGGCTTAACAATCTTGTCTATTTCCTTAACCTGTTTTAAAAGGTCTTCTAATTTATCCAGCTCCAGCATATTTGGGCCGTCACAGGGGGCTTTGCCGGGGTTGCGGTGAACCTCTATAAAGATTCCGTCACAGCCCATTCCAACAGCGGCCCTGGACAGACCGAGAATAAAATCCCGCTGGCCGCCGGAGGAGGTCCCTTTTTCTCCGGGAAGTTGGACAGAGTGAGTGGCATCATATATAACCGGATAACCGAATTCTCTCATGATTTGTAACGAACGCATATCGCTGACTAAATTGTTATATCCGAAGGTTACCCCCCGTTCCGTAAGCAGAAGGCGGTTATTCCCCTCCTTAACCGCCTTTCTAATGACGTTCTGCATATCTGCCGGGCTCATGAACTGTCCTTTTTTAATATTGAGTGTTTTGCCGCTAAGGGCGCAGGCCGTAATCAGGTCTGTTTGCCTGGATAGTAAAGCGGGAATCTGAATGATATCCAGAACGGCCTTTGCTGTTTCAACATCGCCCCGGCAGTGGACATCGCTTAAAACCGGCACACCGGTCTTTTCCCTGACCAGCCTCAATATCTCCAGGCCCCTGGTGAGTCCCGGACCACGGAAAGAATCGATAGAAGAACGATTGGCCTTGTCATAACTGGACTTAAAAATAAAAGGCAAACCTACCCGCTGGGCGATCTTCTTAATTGCCCCGGCGTGAAAGACAGCGCTCTGCTCGTCTTCAATAACACAGGGGCCGGCAATTAAAACAAGCGGATTTGTCCCGCCGATTTTTAAGCCATTTACGTTTATTTCTCTGGTTCTGGTCATATTTTATCACTACCCAAATCAGGATGCAGCGTTTAATTTTTCCTTTACCTTTTCTAAGTCGCGCGGAGTATCTACGCTAATAGAGTCACATCCCGCGTCAATAACCTTTATCTTATGGCCGTGCTCTAAAACGCGCAATTGCTCAAGCTGCTCGGCCTGTTCTAAAAAAGAGGGAGTAAGGTTTGCGAAAGTAAATAAAAAATCCTTGGTATAGGCGTACATCCCAATATGTTTATATACCTGCCGCGCTGTGCTGGATAAATTGCAGGGTATTAACGAACGGGAAAAATATAGAGCAAAATCATCTTTATCAGATACCACTTTGACGATGTTCGGGTCATTTAATTCATCGCTGTCCTCAATTTTATATTTCAAAGTCGCCACCTGGATAGAATCATCCTCCAGTAAGACCCTGGCTAACTCATCGATCATGCTGGCCTTAATTAAAGGTTCGTCAGCCTGAATATTTACAATTACTTTAACATCCAGGGGATTGACTACTTCACAAATACGGTCTGTTCCGCTACGATAGTCACGGGAGGTCAAAATGGCCTTTCCTCCGAAGGTCTCTGCTGCCTTAATTACCCTTTCGTCATCAGTGGCTATAATCAGGTCTTCCAGCATAGTGGATTTGCTGGCTGCCTCCCAAACCCACTGAACCATGGTGCGGCCGGCAATATTAGCCAGCACCTTGCCCGGAAATCTGGAAGATTCAAATCGCGCTGGAATTACGCCAATAACGTTCATTGCCGCTTCACCTCCCTATTTGGTTAGCCGTTAACTGATTAGCCTATTTTTTCCAACAGCTCTTTCTGTGTTGCTACCGCCACTCCCACTTTTCCGACTACAATCCCGGCTGCGTAATTCGAGACATCGGCGGCTTCTTTCATACTTGCTCCGCTGGCCAGGGCAAGACTAAATGCCCCGATTACTGTATCACCCGCGCCAGATACATCAAAGACCTCCTGGGCTACGGTAGGAATATGTGTTATATTCCCGGAGGCCTCAAACAGGCACATTCCTTGTTCGCCAAGGGTAACCAGGACTGCCTGGCTGTTTAACTCATCCAATAAAGCCCTTCCTATTTTAGCCAGGGCATCATTATCATCGCTGGCTTTCATTTTAATCCTGGCCGCTGCCTGCGCCTCATGATGGTTAGGAGTAATAACGGTTGCCCCTTTATAATAGGGAAAATGGTCTTCTTTTGGATCAACCGCTATCATCTTTTTATGTTCTCCGGCAATTGCGAAAACCTCGCTGAGCAGCCGGGGACAGATTACACCCTTCCCGTAGTCCTGGATTAAAATAACATCTACTGAACCGACTTTTTCCCGGACAAATCCTAAAATCTCCTCAATTATATTATCCGCGATAAGATTGCCGTCTTCTCTGTCCACCCTTACTACCTGATGCTGATGACGGGCGAATATTCTGGTCTTTAAGGTAGTAGGCCGGGAACTATCAACAATTACTCCCTCAAGGTCCATCCCTCTTTTTTTCAAAACCTCCTTTAATCTCTGGCCATAGACATCATCACCAATTACGCCGCAGGAAAAGGCCTTCCCGCCGAGGGCATAAATATTATTAGCCACATTAAGAGCCCCGCCGGGCCGAGAGGATTCAGAATTAACCTTGACAATGGGAACCGGCGCCTCAGGTGAAATCCGGGATACCTCTCCCCAAATAAACTCATCAAGCATAAAATCACCAATGACCAGGATCCTGGCCTGGTTAAAGCTGGAAATAACCTTTTTCAACCTTCTATTATGCACTATCTTATTAATTAAGTTTAATTCCATAGTCCTTATTTATACCACTTTTCGCTGAAAAAATCAACTAATCAGCATCCGGCGGGCGGTCCGATAGACCTGTTCAGGAAAAACAGATTTCATGCATTCGTGATTATATCTGCACTCTGCCTGTCCGCAGGGAGAACAGTCAAGAGCGGAATGGAGAATGACATCCTGATTACCGGCAGGACCGTATTTACGCCAATCCGTGGGCCCGAATATGGCTAAGGTAGGCACCTTCAGAGCAGCGCCGATATGCATCGGAGCACTATCATTGGTGATATGTAACACGCATTTTTTAAGAATGGCCGCCGCCTCTTTCAAGCTGGTCCGGCCGCTTAAATCAATTGGGTTATGTCTCATCATCTGAATTATTTCCCTGATTAAGGATTTATCCTCACTGTCGCCAAGCATAATTATTTCAACTTTTTCTTCTTCAATTAATCTGTCGGCAGTCTCGGCAAACCCATTCGCAAACCACCTTTTAATATTACTACGCGCGCCAGGACTAATAGCCACCAATCTATTGCCGCGGTCAACCCGAGAGCTATTGACCAGTTCCCTTGCGCGGGAGAGATCATCCTCCGTAATCCAGATAAAGAAGGGGGCATCCTCTACAGACATTCCCAGAGAGCTCAACTTATAGAGATGTCTCTCTTTCATATGAACAACACTCGGAGGGACTCTTGAAAAAAGGCCGGTCCTATATCTGGTACCAATAAGCAAGGGAAAGATAGTGTTGCGCAAATCAACCACTAAATCGTATCTTTGCCTGCGCAGGCGGAATAGTAATCTTGACTTTTGCTTCGCCGAACCACGTTTATCATAAACAATTAAATCTATCCCCGGTGCGCCTTCAAGTAAGCCCCTCGCGCGAGGACCAAGCATCACGCTCAATCTGGCATCGGGAAATTCTCTCTTTAAAATACCGATTACAGGAGTAGTCAAAACCACATCACCGATGTTGGTCAGGGTAATAACCAATATCTTTTTAACGTTTTTAAGCATTTCTCAATCCCGCTTTGTGTTGTGTGATTCCGTCAATGACAAATGCAACTGAGGGGACACCCCGCCGCACAAAACTGGGACAGGCCGCCGATTGGTTATTGCCCCGTCCCCATTATTCACAGGCCTGCATCACGTCTTCTACGGTTATTGCCTTCATGCAGCGGTTGTCTGTACAACTAGCATCATAACAAGGCACCGGGCAGCCTACATCTTTCCAGAGCACTGTATAATTACCGGCACCATAGGGACCGGTAGTCCGGGGAGAAGTCGGGCCAAACAGCGCAATTACCCTGGTTTTCCGCGCCACGGCAATGTGCATTGGACCAGAGTCACCCGAAATAACCAGGTTTGCCCTATCCAGCAGGGCTCCCAATTTATTTAAGTCAGTCTTTCCACAAAGAGATATCGGCCGGTTGTTCATTAGGGCGGTTATTTGTTTAGCCCGTTGTTCATCTTCCCGGGCGCCGGTAATAATAATCCTGGCCTTATATCGCTCTGCCAACCTATCGCCAACTTCGGCAAATCTCTCCGGCGGCCAGCGCTTCGGTCCCCAGTTACCGCCGGGGTTGAGGACTACTATAAAATCATTTTTACCTATCTGCTGTTCATCCAGAAACCGGAAAACCCAGGTCCTGTCTTGGTCTGATATATAAAATTCGCAGAATCCCGGCTCTATATCTATACCCGCCGACCGAACCATATTTAAAAGATATTTCACCTTGTGCAATTCCTGGCCGGGGACAGCTATCTTCTCGGTCAACAAAAATCCTCTCTTTTTGGTATTATAACCAATCCTTTGGGGAATCCCGGCTAAATAAACCAACAGCGCCCTGGTAAAAGAACGATGAAAAATAAAGACCTTATCAAAACGCCTCTGGCGCAACTGGGCAATCAACCTCAACTTGCCCGGTAGACTCCGGTGTTTTCCATCCTCCTCATAAATAATAATTTCATTTATAAAGGGATTGTGTTCCAACATCTGGCGGCAGCCGGGAACTACCAGAACCGCTATATGACTGCCGGAATATTTCTCTCCGATAGCCCTTATGGCAGGACTGGAAAAAAGCACATCTCCCAACCAATTTACCTCAAAGATTAATATCTTCATAACTCTCTGACTCTTTCTCCCGTCATTGCGAGCGAACGAAGTGAGCGAAGCAATCTCAAAAATAGATTGCTTCGGTCGCCCCTTCGGGGCTCCCTCGCAATGACGATAGGTTGACTCTTTGACTCTCTGACTCTTTGGTTCTGCCTTTATAAGAGTTCCCTATAAACGTCTAATATCTGGCTGGCTACTTTGTCTAATGAAAACTCCCGGATAGCCAGGTCTCTGCCTGTCCGGCCCATCTGGACAGCTAATTTTTCATCGTCCAAAAGTCGAAGCAGCGCGTCTATCAAACCGGACACATCCCGGGGAGGAATTAAAAAACCAGTCTTATTGTCCTTGACCAGGGTATAGATCCCGCCGACATTGGATGCTACTATTGGCAGTCCGCTCACCATCGCCTCCAGAATAGAAAGCCCAAATCCTTCCTGCCAGAAGGCCGGAAAGACAAAAATATCCATAATAGCCAAAACATCCTCTACTCTTTTTAATGGGCCGGTAAAATAAATATTGGCGGTAACGTTAAGCCTCTTTGCCAGATTAACCAGGCGCTGCTTTTCTTCTCCTCCCCCTACTATTAAAAACTGGGTTCGGGGTCTCACTTTTAATATCTGTTTGGCGGCATGCAAGATATATTCCTGGCCTTTAACCTTAACCAGCCTTGCAACATTACCTATTATCTTGCCTTTTTCTTTTAAGCCATAATTTTTCTTGATCTTTTCTTTTTCATCCCTTGAGTAATCTTTGGAGAAGCAGATTGGATCCAATCCGTTATGAATCAATCTTACCCTGTCCTTGGAAACCTTAAAGTAATTAACGAGATTCTCCCTCACCGGTTCTGAGATAGCAATAACTTTATCTCCCCAGCAGGGAAAGATTCTCCTGCCAAGCCGTTTTTTGTAAAGACCATGACAGGTGCTGACATAAGGGATCTTGGTTAGCCTTGATACACGGTGGGCGACTAACTGAGTTATGCGGGTCTGAGCGTGAAGCAGGTCTATATTTTTTTTATTTACCAGTTCGGCAAGAACGGAACCAGCCCTAAACAACAAAGGATTGACCTCTCGCTTGGTCCGGATATCAACCCTGAAATGAGGAATATTCTTCTTGCCCAGTTCTGTAACCAACTCTCCTCCGCTGGAAGCTATCATTACCCGATGGCCTTTCGCGCTCAAGGCCTCAGCCAGCCAGATGGTGTAACTGGATATCCCACCAATGTCCAGATGGGTAGTCATTAAAAGAACGTTCACGATAACTCCTTCCTGCTTTTACCTTTGTTCCGCAGTTGTTTTTTAACCGCCTCGAACACTTCATCTACCGTAATCTCTTCCATACAGATATGTTTATAACACCTGCCTCGATAGCAAGGACTGCAGTTTAAGTCCTTTCTGATCAGGATGTGGTTATTGCCGGGGGGTAAGTGGCGTACCGGGTCGGTGGGCCCGAATAAAGCTACCAGTCTTGTGTCCATTGCTGCTGCAACATGCAAAGGGGCGCTGTCGCCGCTAATAAACACCTGACAGTGCCTGATTAAACAAGCCAGCTCTGAAAGGGAAGTTTTACCCACAGCATTAATTGTTTCTCCTCCGATCGAAGAGACAAGTTTTCGGCTGCGATGCTGTTCCGCTTTCTGGCCGGTAATTACAACTCTTGCCCCCAGCTCTCGCGACAACCTCGTCCCCAGTTCAACAAATCTGGCCAGAGGCCATCTTTTACTCTCCCACTTTTTACTGCTACCCGGATTTATACCGATTAAACGCTGGCCGGGGCGTAACCCTGCGCTTGAAAGAAATTCTGAAATTTCCCTTTCATCCTCTTCTGTGGGCCAGAGTTCCAAATCATCACCTATCCCGGTTATCCCCAAAAGATTCAAAACTCTGAGTTGGTGCCGCAGGGGAGGTATGGTGGTTCTAAATTTGCCGGCCTTATCAGTTAGAAGAAATCTGCCAATCCCCCGATTATATCCGTATCTTTTCGGCGCACAGCTTAAACAGGAAATCAGGTGGCTCCTGAAATTATTCTGTAAATCCACTACCAGATCAAAATCTTCACCTCTTAACCTGCCGGCTAATTTAAGTGTTTTCTCCAGGGAACGATCCTTTTTCTTGCGGTCATAAACAACTATATAATCCAAATAAGGACATCCGCGAACAATCTCATGGTGGGCCGGTTCGACCAGAAGAGTAATCTTGCCGGCCGGAAATCTCTTCCTGATGGCTCTGAAACTCGGGATAGCCAGGATTAAATCGCCGGCTGCTCCAAACTTGATAATCAATATTTTTGTCTCTTTTCTTACCTCTTCATAGACCTTGATGGTCCGCCGGGTCATTAAGTCCAGACTAAACTGTCTGCCTATTTTTTCCCGGGCCGCCACCGCCAAAGAGGCGGCAAAATTCCTATCTTTAATAAGGCGAATGATCGCTGCGGCCATCTGTTCAGGATTTCCCGGAGAAACCAATAGGCCTGTTTTACCATCATCTATAATATCTACTACCCCGCCCACCTTAGTAGCCACTGCCGGTACGCCAACCGCTCCGGCCTCTATCAACACCCTGCCAAATGACTCCGGAACCAAACTGGCCATTACCAAGACATTCAGCTTAGCTAAAATAGCCGGTATATCCCCCTGGACGCCCAGGAATTTAACATATGAGGATAGTCCCAGCTTCCTGACCAGTAGTTTTATCTCTTCTTTATAATTATCCTTATCAGGCGTGCTATCGCCAACGATCAGAACCTTTAATTTGGGAATCTTTCTGATGACCCGGGAGACAGCCCTGATGAAACAGGAATGGCCTTTTATCGGGCTGATCCGGCCTACAATCCCAATCACTATTTCCTGTTCCGGACTTCTACCTTTTGAAGACATCTTAAAGGCGGATAAATCTACCCCCCGTGGAATCAAACGAATCTTTTCCCGGTTGACCTTAAAGGTATCTATCATATGGCTGGATATCACCTGGCTGGGGACGATGACTCTTTTCCCCCATCCCATCACCCGGCTGAAAAAATGGTTACTGTAATAACCGTGGGCAGTGGTAATAAATTTTGTATCGGTTTTCCTGCAGGCAAAATAGGCTATTAGCGCCGGCACCCGGCTGCGGGCATGAACTATATCTACATCCTCTTTTTTTATAACGTCAGCCACTTTTTTAATCATCAACAAAATGCAAAAAAGCGATTTTTTGTGCACCGGCAATAAATAGTGTTTTGCCCCCGATTGCTCCAGTTCATCAATCAAACGACCGCCGTTAGATATGACTACAGCCTGATGGCCGTTTAGAATCAGCCCGCGGGCCAAATCAATCGTCCCCCGCTCAACTCCGCCAATATTTAATTCCGGAAGAATTTGTAGAATTTTCACTTGATCTTTTCCACTGCTTCTTTAACCCTCTGATTATCCCTGAGAACCTTGACCGGTTTCTTTTCGCGCCAGACCTTTGTGATGGTATTGTAAAGATTATCCGGCGAACAAACACTCAGATATCCCTCTTCGGCAAGCCGGTTGACCAACCTGGCGTGCCGGGGAAGAAAGGCCGCGCCCGGCCTTTTTCTGTCCAGCTCAAAAACTATCACATACCGGGCCGCTGCCAAAGATTCTGAAATCATAGAAATACTGTCGGAAGAAATCACTATTATCTGGCTCAAGGCCAATATTGCCTCTGCTGTCTGTGGGGGATTTAGCTCATTAGCGATTACCAGCAACTTGCAATTGGAGCGGCTGGACAGATAATCCTGCAGGTATTTGCCGATTTCCCGGGAAGTCCTCCGGGAAGTAGTCGCCAATATCTCGGCATCCAGGACCCCGGCTGTCTTAATTAATCCGCTCACTACCTGGCTGATTCTGTCTTTGGAAAAACTGTATTCTTTATTCTCGCCTCCGATAAACAGGCCAATGCGCAACTCTTTTGATAAAACCAACCGCTTTTTAGCCCGTTCAGCCTGTTCGGCCAGATAACCGGGATTAACCAGATTGGGGGCTCCTAATGTAACCAGGACGTTTTCTGCTTTTAATGGGTGATCATGCTCGGGAACAATCAGCAGGTTGAATCTTTTAAAACTCCATAACCCCGGTTTCATTAAGACGATATTTTTTGCTTTATTTGCCCGGGTCAAAATAAGATTTATCGC
>SDBT01009637.1_pt1 | contig 15649 bp, 12 predicted proteins | sample 2277101 | NCBI WGS metagenome assembly SDBT01 (sample SAMN10404973, study PRJNA504765) | marine sediment metagenome | isolation source: marine sediment core GS10_PC15, 103 cmbsf | place: Arctic Ocean: Southern Knipovich Ridge | collected 2010 | reverse complement strand
GTCCGCCGGAGGTCGTCTGGAGGCCGCACGGGTTGTTGAAGGGCACGGTCACCACCCCGCCATACCTGCCGTAGGCGGTCTCCTTGGCCGACTGCGCGTACGCGACCTCGGGCCGGACACCGCCATGGCCTGCGGCGCGCGCCCAGTAGGTGGCGGCGTTGGCGACGAACTGCGGGGTGGCGCCCCTCGCCGAGGCCCACGCTTGAGCCCGGGCGAGACTCACCTGGGACGGCCCGATGATGTCTCCTGCCCCGCCGCCCGGTGGGGGAGTGGAGGGCGGGGGAGGCGGCACGCAGGCGGCGAGCACGAGGGCGACGGCGGCACCGACGAGGACGGGTCTCAGACGCATAGGGTCAGTCATCGATGCGGGGGTTGGCGGTTTGAGGAGCGCCCGCGACCGGCAACACCAAGGTACACGGGGCCAGGCGGTAGCTTTCGGTCGTGGACCTCGACGGCATCGATCCGACGCGGATCCCCTCACACGTCGGCTGCGTGATGGACGGCAACGGCCGTTGGGCGCGGAAGCGTGGGTTGCCGCGCACCGAGGGACACGCCGCCGGGGAGGAGGCCCTGTTCGACAGCGTCGAGGGGGCCCTCGAGCTCGGGCTGGACTGGCTCACCGTCTACGCCTTCTCGACCGAGAACTGGCGGCGACCGGCCGACGAGGTCCGGTTCCTCATGAACTTCAACGAGTCGCTGCTCGACCGACGCCGCGACGAGCTGAACGATCGCGACGTCAGGATGCGGTTCGTCGGCCGCCGGGACTGGCGGGTGCCCAAGCGCCTCATACGGAGGATGGACGAGGCCACCGACCTCACCAGCGACAACACCACGATGACCCTCACCATCGCGTTCAACTACGGCGGTAGGGCCGAGATCGTCGACGCTGTGCGGGCGGTGGTCCGCGACGGCGTGCCGGCCGACAAGGTGACCGAGGCCGTCATCCGACGCAACCTGTACGACCCCCAAATGCCCGATCCCGACCTCGTGATCCGTACGTCGGGTGAGTTCCGGGTCTCGAACTTCCTGCTGTGGGAGCTGGCCTACAGCGAGCTCGTGTTCACCGACGTGCTGTGGCCGGACTTCCGCCGCGACGACCTGTTCGAGGCGATACGGGAGTTCCAGCGGCGCGACCGCCGCTACGGGACGATCGACGAGGGCGTGATCGAGGAGGGCGTGATCGAGGAGGACGGGCGTCGATGAGCCTGTACCGCGACCACGGCATCGTCCTCCGCACATACCGCCTCGGGGAAGCCGACCGCATCGTGGTGCTGATGACCGAGGCCAGCGGCCAGGTTCGCGCCGTGGCGAAGGGGGTTCGCAAGACCAGCAGTCGCTTCGGTTCGCGCCTCGAGCCCACCTCCCACGTGGCGATCCAGCTCTACCGGGGTCGCGAGCTGGACATCGTCACCCAGGTCGAGTCGGTCGATCACTTCCGGGCGATCCGCGACGATCTCGACAACATCGCCCGGGCGTCGCTGATGCTCGAGACCGTCGACCAGCTCGGTCAGGAACGGGAGCCCAATTCCCACCTCTACCGGATGCTCCTCGGAGGACTCAGGACCCTTGCAGCGGGGAGCCAGCCGCTCGTCGTGCCCGCCTTCCTCCTCAAGGCGCTGGCGCACGCCGGGTTCGGGCCGATGGTCGACGCCTGCGTGCGGTGCAGCGCTACCGGACCGCTGGTGGCCTTCGACCTCGCCGACGGCGGGCTCGTGTGCGAGCTGTGCCGGCACGGCGTGCCGACCTCGCCCGACGCCGTCGTTGTGCTCCAGCAGATCCTTGGTGGACGGCTCGGAGAGGCACTCAACGCCTCGGCGTCTGAGGTGACCCGCGAGGTCGACCTGCTTGCGCGCCGCATCGTCGAGTTTCAGCTCGAGCGCCGTTTCCGGTCGACCGTCGCGCTCGAGGCCGGCATCGGATGAGCGACACTCCCGAGCGGCTCCGCAGGCTCACCGACTAGGGGAGAGCAACTAGGAGAGCGGTCCCCAGCGCTGCTCGTCGTCGCTCCACTGCATCCACACCTGCTGGGTCGCGTCCCACTGCACCCAGGCGTTCCGCTGGGGATCCCACTGGGCCGCCGACTGCTGGGACACTGGCTGCTGGGACACTGGCGGCTGGGCGGCTGCCGGGGTGTCGTAAGCCTCGCCGTACGCCGCGGCCTTGGCCACAGGTACCGGGTACCCCGCCCACGTCCGGTCGACCACGTAGGTCTTCGCCGCCATATCGCCGACGCGGCGGTGCCCCTTCTGCGTGAGCGCGACGACCAGACCGACGAGGTAGGGCACGAAGTAGGGCGCAGCGTCGACGACATAGAGCAGGTTGCGGATTATCGCCTTGGGGACACCGGGGATCTGCCCCTGCTCGTCGACGACGACGATCCCGACCGCGAGCTTGCCGGGCGTGACGCCCTTCACGCCGGCCACGATCCAGTGGATGACGATGCCGGTGCCGAAGCCGAGCAGGACGATGAGCCAGAACTCCCAGGTGTCGAAGACGAAGACATTGTCCCCGGAGAAGACGCCGACCTGGCCGCCCTCGAACTTGATTTCCGGATCGGCGTCGAGACCGGCTACCTCGACGCTCTCGCCGAGGGCGATGAACGGAACGAGGAAGGCGGCGAGCACGATCGCCAGGTCGATGAAGAAGGCTCCGACCCGCTTGTCCATCACGTCGGTCGGGTCGATCTGGGTGGCCGGTGCCGCCGGTGCCGCCGGTGCCTGGTAGGCGGTCAACGGCTGCGCACCTCGAAGCTCCTCACTCGATCGGCTCCCACTCCTTCGCTCCTTCGTTCCACTGCAGCCATTGCCTGCGCTCGGGCTCCCACTGGATGTAGGTGCCCCGCTGCGCGTCCCACTGCGGTCCTTCCGTCGCTCCTGGCGCCGCTGTCTCCTCGGTGACCGGCGCTGGGATGGGTGTCGGCTCGGGCGCGAGGGGCGCCGGTGCGGTCGGCTCCGCTCCCGCGACGGGCTGCACTGTTGCCTGGGGCCCTGCCGCGGCCGGGACCACCAGCGCTGCGGGCGGGCCGATCGGCCGCTCGGCGGATTCCCTGTCGACCACGTAGGTTGCGGCGGCCATGTCCCCAACGCGTCGGTGGCCGTTGGAGTTGAGCGCCACGACAAACCCGACGAGGTAGGGAATGCAGTAGGGCGCAGCGTCGACGATCCAGAGGATCGTGCGGATGAACGCCTTGAGGACCCCCGGCGGTTCGCCCTCCTCGTTCACAACCCGCAGGCCGACCGCTGCCTTGCCGGGAGTGAAGCCCCTCGTGCCCTGGAGCACGACGAAGATCGCCACCCAGTAGCCGATCGACAGCAGGTTGAACGCCCAGCGGTTTCCGTCGGAGGTGAAGCCGTAGGCCTGGTCGCCGATCTCGACGCAGTTGGTGCAGGTGAAGTTCGGGATGCCCGACGTGTCGATGCTCTCGGTCAGCGCGAAGAACGCCACCGCAGAGAAAGCCAGGCTCAGCCCGAGGTCGATCAGGAACCCGCCGACGCGTCGGCCAACCACCGCGGTCGGGTCGGTTTCGGGCAGGTAGGCGCTCACCAAGTGGGCATTCTTGCACGCCGCCCACTTCCACGCCGCCGCCCGGCCGCCACTGATCGTGAGCGAGGGAGCCACCGGTAGCCTGCGGTGCATGAGCGTCGAGGATGCCAAGCCGCCGTCCGGCCAGGACCTCTTCGACAAGGTCGTCAACCTCTGCAAGCGACGGGGCTTTGTCTTCCCAACCGCGGAGATCTACGGCGGGTTCCGCTCCACCTACGACTACGGGCCTGTCGGTGCCCTGCTGCTCCGGAACGTCAAGGCAGCCTGGTGGCGGTCGATGGTGCAGCTTCGCGATGACATCGTCCCGCTCGACGCCGCCATCCTCTCCCCGCCTGCGGTGTGGGAGGCATCGGGCCACCTCGAGAACTTCACCGACCCGCTGGTCGACTGCCGGTCCTGCGGGGCGCGCCACCGCCTCGACGAGCTCGACGACCCAGAGGTGTGTCCTGGCTGTGGCACCCGTGGATCGCTGACCGACCCGCGTCAGTTCAACCTCATGTTCAAGACTCACGCCGGGCCGGTCGAGGACGACGCAGCGGTCGCCTACCTGCGCCCGGAGACCGCTCAGGGGACGTTCGTCAACTTCGCGAACGTCCTCAATGCGAGCCGCAAGAAGCCGCCGTTCGGCGTCGCCCAGGTCGGACGTTCGTTCCGGAACGAGATCACGCCGCACAGCTTCATCTTCCGGACACGCGAGTTCGAGCAGATGGAGATGGAGTACTTCGTCCCACCCGACGAGGCGGAGCGGTGGTACGAGTACTGGTGCCAGGAACGGCTGCGATGGTACGTCGAGCTCGGCATCCCCGAAGACTCGCTCCGCTTGCGGTCCCACGACGCCGACGAGCTGAGCCACTACTCAGTTGCGACCTCCGACGTGGAGTTCCGCTTCCCATGGGGCTGGGGCGAGGTAGAGGGCATCGCGAACCGCACCGACTACGACCTCCGCCAGCACACCGAGCACTCGGGCGAGAAGCTCGACTACTTCGACCCGAGCACCGAGACCCGGTACGTGCCCCACGTGATCGAGCCGGCGGCAGGGGCCACGAGGGCAATGATGACCTTCCTGCTGGCCGCCTATGACGAGGAGATCGTTCGGGGCGAGACGCGCACCGTCCTGCGGCTCCACCACAGCCTTGCGCCGTACCAGGTGGCCGTCCTGCCCCTGTCGAGGAAACCCGACCTGGTACCGACGGCCAGGAAGGTCCTCCAGCTGCTCCAGCCGCACAGCATGTGCGACTACGACGAGACCCAGGCCATCGGCCGCCGCTACCGCCGCCAGGACGAGCTTGGGACGCCGTATGCGGTCACCGTTGACTTCGACACCCTCGACGACCACGCCGTCACCGTCAGGGAGCGGGACTCGATGGACCAGGACCGCGTCGCGATCGAGGATCTCGTCGAGCACCTGCGCGACAAGCTGGCCGCGTAGGCTCGGAAACTGAGTTGGCCCGCGCTGTGGAACGCCGTAGTGGAGGAACATTGACGCACGTCTACGCCTTCGACCACCCGCACGAACGACCCCCCAAGGAGATGGCCGACCTGCTCGGGGGCAAGGGTGCCAACCTCGCCGAGATGACCTCGGTGCTCGGCCTGCCGGTGCCCCACGGCTTCACGATCACGACCGACGCATGCAGGGCCTACCTCGACGAGGGCTGGCCGAGCGGCCTCGACGACGAGGTGGCCGGCCACATCCAGAGGCTCGAGGAGCAGATGGGCCGCAGCCTGGGCGACGTCGACGACCCGCTGCTGGTCAGCGTCCGCTCTGGAGCCAAGTTCTCGATGCCCGGGATGATGGACACCGTGCTCAACCTCGGCCTCAACGACGAGACCGTTGGCGGCCTCGCGATTCGGACCAGCGACGAACGCTTCGCGTACGACTCGTACCGCCGGTTCATCCAGATGTACGGCAAGATCGTGCTCGACGTTCCAGGAGAGGCGTTCGACGAATGCTTCGACGCCGTCAAGGGTGCAGCGGGTGTGACCTCCGACGCCGACCTTCCAACCGCAGCGCTCGACGAGGTGATCGCAGAATACAAAGCGGTGGTCGCAGACGCCACCGGCTCCCTGTTCCCCCAGGACATCAGCGACCAGCTCCATGGTGCTATCGAGGCGGTCTTCAGCTCGTGGACCGCACCCCGTGCCCGCGCCTACCGGAACCGCGAGCACATCCCCCACGATCTCGGCACCGCGGTCAACGTGCAGGCGATGGTGTTCGGGAACCGCGACGAGAACTCCGGCACAGGTGTCGGCTTCACCCGCGACCCGGCCACCGGCGATGTCGGCGCCTATGGCGACTTCTTGGTGAACGCCCAGGGCGAGGACGTCGTCGCCGGCATCAGGAACACCCTGCCGCTCTCCGTGCTCGAGGAACGCTTCCCCGACGTGCACAAGGAACTGCTCGACATCTTCGTGCGGCTGGAGCGGCACTACCGCGACATGCTCGACACGGAGTTCACGATCGAGCAGGGCAAGCTCTGGATGCTCCAGACCCGTATCGGCAAGCGGACAGGCGCAGCTGCTCTCAAGCTGGCGGTCGCTCTCACCGAGGACGACGACATCCGGCTGACGCGAGAGGAGGCTGTCGAGCGCGTTTCTGCTGAGCACCTCGAGCAGGTCCTGCACCCCCAGTTCGAGGACGGCGACCGCGAGGTGGTCGCTACCGGATTGGCGGCCTCGCCCGGCGCGGCGGTCGGGAAGGCCTACTTCGACGCCGATCGGGCGGTCGACGCTCACGAGATGGGGGAAGATGTAATCCTCGTCCGGACCGAGACGTCGCCGGACGACGTCCACGGCATGTTGGTGGCAGAGGGGATCCTCACGTCGCGGGGCGGCCTCGTCAGCCATGCGGCCGTCGTTGCGAGGGGATGGGGGAAGCCGGCGGTCTGTGGCGCGGATGCGCTCGACATCGGCAAGGACGCCTTCTCGACTGCCAGTACGACCTCGACCGCAGGCACGACCGTCCGGGAAGGTGACGTCATCTCGATCGACGGCACGACCGGCGAGGTCGTCGTCGGCGAGATGGCTCTCGTCGAGGGGAGCCGCCCCGACGAGTTCGACACAGTTCTCGAGTGGGCGGACGAGATCCGGGGCGACGCCATGGGTGTCCGCGCCAACGCCGACACCGGGCCGGACGCCGCCGCAGCGCGGGAGCACGGTGCCGAGGGGATCGGTCTGGCCCGCACCGAGCACATGTTCCTCGGCGAGCGGCTGCCCATGGTCCGGCGCATGATCCTCGCCGACACCCCAGAGGCCGAGGAGGCCGCGCTCGCCGAGCTGTTGGAGACCCAGCGCGCCGACTTCGAGGAGATCCTCGAGGCCATGGACGGGCTCCCCGTCACCGTGCGTCTCCTCGACCCGCCGCTGCACGAGTTCCTGCCAGACATCGAGGAGCTGGTCGAGCGCGAGGTTCGCGGCAGCCTGAGCGACGAGGAGAAGAAGCTGTTCGCGGCCGCCCGCTCCTGGCAGGAGCAGAACCCGATGCTCGGCACCCGCGGTGTCCGGCTCGGGGTCATCAAGGACGGCCTGTACCGAATGCAGGTCCGCGCGCTGATGGACGCCACGGTGACCAGAGCCGAGGCCGGTGGGCGCCCGGTCGTCGAGATCATGATCCCGCTGGTCGTAACGCGCCAGGAGGTCGAGCACGTCCGGTCGTGGGTCGAGGAGGAGGTCGCCGAGGCAAGGGCCCGCACCGACCACACACTCCACGTCTTGATCGGCACCATGATCGAGACGCCAAGGGCCGCCCTGCGAGCCGACGAGATCGCGCTCGCAGCCGACTTCTTCTCGTTCGGCACCAACGACCTGACCCAGATGACCTTCGGCTTCAGCCGCGACGACGTCGAGGCGCGGTTCATGCCCGACTACCTCGAGGCCGGCCTGCTCGACCGCAACCCGTTCGAGACGATCGACCGCGGCGGGGTGGGCGAGCTGGTCCGCCTCGGCACCGAGCGTGGGAGGGCGGCCAAGCCGTCCCTCAAGGTCGGGGTGTGCGGGGAGCACGGCGGAGACCCGGAGTCGATCAGCCTCTTCAAGGAGCTCGGGCTCGACTACGTGTCCTGCTCGCCGTTCCGCATCCCTGTCGCCCGCTTGGCGATAGCGCAGGCGATGCTGGCGGAGCGCAAGGCGTCCTAGCGCTTCGTCCTCAGCTCGCGCGTCAGTCGACGGTGAAGTCGATGCTCTGGCTGTCCTCGCCTGAGCTGAGCGCCCCCGAGATCTCGTCGACGACTGTGCCGCCTACGAGCACTGTCAGCGTGAAGGACGAGGGGCCCTCGCAGCCCGAGAAGTTGCGGACGAACGCCGAGTAGGAGCCCGACGGGGGGCCCTCCCGCCAGAACGTATTCTCCACGTAGGTCCCAGCGGTGCAACCGGGGATCTGGTCGCCGCCCTCGAGTTCGCCGCCACTGGCCGACATGGGGTTGCCGAAGTCGATCTCCTCGCCTGTCGGGTCGGTCACGTGCAGGTCGAGGTCTGCGCCATCGGCCCACCTGAGCGTCACCTGCACCTCGCCTTCGGTGATGTCGAAGTCGTCCTCGATGATGGTGGTGTCGGTCCCGTCGCCGACGCCGGTGTCGTCGCTGCCGTCGGTGCCGACCGGGCGGTCGAACTCCTCACCGGTGTCGATGTCGACGATGGTGATCACGTTGATGACCGTCACCTCCTGGATGACGGTGACGTTGGCGGGAGAGTACGCCGGCCACGGGTCACCCCTGTAGGTGGGGGCCCGCTGCGCGGCGACCGGCTCCAGCAGGGGGTTGCCGCACGCGCAGCGCACACGGGGAACGCCGAAGTCGTCGACGAGGACCGCGGTGCCGGCCTGGAGCACGGACTGGATTACCGTCGCGCTCCCGTTGCGGAAGCCATGGTTCGTTACCCGGGTGTCGGCCCGAAGCTGAACCGGTGTGAGGCCGTCGACGTAGTCGGGAATGTCACTCGGCGAGATGTTGACGACGCCGGCCCAGGCCGAAGCCTTGTCCGGGTTGTCCTCCAGGAATGCGACGAGCTGTCCTCGGTCGCAGCTGGACTGATCCCTCGTACCGCCGTAGAGGCCGGGCTCGGCGCCGGATGACGAGCTCAGCTCGAGGGTGGCGTCGTCGTCCTGGTCCCCGTCGGCCGGATCGATGTCGGGCTCGGAGTTGTCGGGGTTCGACACCGAGTCGGTGAACGGGTCGTCGCCCTCGCTGGCGATCGGCTCTAGGAATATCTCGCCGCCGGCCTCGTCGCTGCCACCGCCGTCGTCGCGGGCTACGAGGAACACGATGAGCGCTATCACCACCAGCACGCCGACACCCGAGAGGATGATGCCGAGCTTCTGGTTGTCGCTCATGCCAGCCCAGCCGCCGCCCCCACCGCTGGACGCGGTGGGCGTGGGCTGAGTGGGTGGCCCGCCGGGCGGCCCCGCAGGCGGAGGAGGCGCTCCGGGTGGCGGTGGTGGCGCCCCAGGCGGAGGTGGAGCCGCGGGAGGGCCGGAGGGTGGACCGGGCGGGGGTGTTGTGCTCACGGCACGCCAGTCCAGCAGACCCGACCGCCCTTGCCAAGCCGCACAGGAGGCGATGGGCGGTGCAGGCGCGACCCGCTGGTACGGTCGGCCGATAGTGGGGATCGTCGACGAGGACGTCGCCAGGGTGCGTGAGGCAGCCGACCTCGTGGCCATCGCCGGCCAGCACATGGCCCTCAAACGCGTTGGCAGGCGGCAGGTCGGGCTCTGTCCCTTCCACGCCGAGAAGACGCCGTCGTTGTCGATCAACGCCGAGGAGGGTCTGTACTACTGCTTCGGGTGCCAGGCGAAGGGCGACGTCATCACCTTCGTCAGGGAGATCGAGCATCTGGACTTCGTCGGGGCGGTCGAGTGGCTGGCAGCCAAGTCCGGCATCACCCTCCGCTACACGTCGCGGGGCGAGACCGAGGGTCACAAGCGACGCAGCCAGCTTGTTGAGGCGCTCGGCAGCGCCGTCGAGTGGTACCACCGGCGGCTCCTAGAGGCGCCGGACGCGGGCCCGGCGCGCAGCTATCTCCGCTCGCGCGGCATCGACGGCGACGTCGCCCGGCGCTTCCGGGTGGGCTGGGCACCCGACGACTGGGACGCACTCGCCCGGTCCATCGACCTCTCCGACTCGGTGCTGCGCGACACGGGGCTCGGGTTCGTCAACCGGCGGGGGCGCCAGCAGGACGTGTTTCGTGCCCGCGTCCTCTTCCCGATCTTCGACGTGCGGGGCGACCCTGTCGGGTTCGGGGGGCGGGCACTGCCGGGCGGGCCGGACCCGAAATACAAGAACACGCCCGAAACGCCGCTGTACGCCAAGAGCAGGGTGCTCTACGGGCTCAACTGGATGAAGGCCGAGATCGTAGAGGCCGACGAGGCGATCGTGTGCGAGGGCTACACCGACGTCATCGGCCTCGCAGAGGTAGGCCTGCCACGAGCGGTCGCCACGTGTGGCACCGCTCTCACCGAGGAGCATGTGCGGACCCTCAGGCGCTTCGCCCGCCGGCTGGTGCTCGCCTTTGACGCCGACGCCGCCGGCCAATCGGCAGCCGAGCGTCTGTACCAGTGGGAGCAGGCGTATGAGATCGATGTGGCGGTGGCCGTGCTGCCTGCCGGCGTCGACCCCGACGACTTGGCGCGCAGCGACCCCGACGCCCTGCGGGACGCGGTCGCATCGGCGATGCCGTTCTTGGGCTTCCGCGTTGAGCGCGCGCTCGCAGCGGGATCGATGTCGTCGCCCGAGGGACGGGCGCGGGCGGCCGAGGATGCTCTGGCGGTCATCGCTGAACACCCCAGCGACCTCGTTCGCGACCAGTACGTGATGCAGGTAGCCGAGCGCTGCCGCCTCGAGCCCGACCCCCTTCGACGCCGGCTGGTGGCCGACAACGGGCGGCGCGACGGCGGTCGCGGAGGCTTGGTGCACGTCGCGCAGCGCCCGCCGTCCGCCACGCTCGACCGCATCGCCAGCCCCGAGACCGAGGCGCTCCGTCTCGCCATCCACCAGCCAGAGACGGTTGCGCAATACCTCGACGGGAGCCTGTTCGCCAGCGAGAGACACCTAGCGTCCTACGAGGCTCTGGCGGGAGCCGACACCCTCCACGAGGCAATCGCAGCTGCGGATCCCGGGGCCGCCGACCTGCTTCAGCGACTCGCGGTCGAGGACAGCGATGCCGAGCCGCTCGACGTCGTGGCCAACCTGGTGCGCGAACGGACACGGAGCCGCCTCAGCGGGCTGGTCAGGGACATCGACCGGACCGACGACCTCGACTTGGCCGGGGAGGCCAACCGGGTCCGGCGCGACATGGAGCTGCTGACGCCGCCGACACCCGACGTGGAGGCGCTGGGTCGGTTGGTAGATTGGCTCTCGCACAAGGTCGAGGAGAGGGCATGACCGAGCGCTCGAACACGCTTCCTTCCCTCGACGGCGTCCCCGAAGGGGAGTTGGCCCGACTGCTCGCGCATGGGCAGTCAGAGGGTGAGCTCAGCCTCGACGAGGTCATGGCGGTCATCAAGGCTGTTGACCCGACCCCGGAGGTGATCACGGCTGTCCGGCAGCTGCTCCGCGACCGGGGCATCCGGCTGGACGAGGCTGTCGACGATTTATCCGATGGACCAGTGGCCGTGACCGACACCCGTCATTCGCACCCGACCCGGCTGCGCGCTGCGGTGCGCAAGCGCACTCGCGTCTCGCGCCGGTCCGACGACGGGAGCCAGTCGGCTGGCTCGGCCGACCCGGTTCGCATGTACCTCAAGGAGATCGGCAGGGTCCCGTTGATCACCGCCGAGGAGGAGGTTGCGCTGGCAAAGCGGATCGAGGCCGGCACCGAGGCTGCCGAGCGACGGGCCGACCTCGCAGCCGCCGGCGAGCTCGACCGGCTGGAGTTCGCGGAGCAGCGAGGGCTCACGGAGGTCGAGCGGGACGGCGAGGCCGCCAGAGCGGAGATGACCCAGGCGAACCTGCGTCTCGTCGTGTCGATCGCCAAGCGGTACGTGGGCCGCGGCATGCACATGCTCGACCTGATCCAGGAGGGCAACCTCGGTCTCATGCGCGCTGTGGAGAAGTTCGACTACACCAAGGGCTTCAAGTTCTCGACCTACGCCACCTGGTGGATCCGCCAGGCCATCACCCGCTCCATCGCCGACCAGGCCCGCACCATCCGCATCCCGGTCCACATGGTGGAGTCGATGAACACGGTGCACCGGGTGCAGCGGCAGATTCTCCAGGAGCTGGAGCGAGAGCCAACCGTCGAGGAGCTGGCCGACAAGGTCGACATGACCCCGGCCCGCGTCCGGGAGATCATGCGCATCTCCCAGGACCCGCTCTCGCTCGACTCACCCGTCGGCGAGGAGGACGACTCCAATCTCAGCGACTTCATCGAGGACCACACCGCCGACGCCCCTGCCGAGGTCGCTGCCCGACGGATGCTCGGCGACGCGGTGATCGAGGCGCTCGACGAGCTGAGCGACCGGGAGAAGGCGGTCGTCAAGCTGCGCTTCGGGCTGGTCGACGGCCGCGCCAGGACTCGTGAGGAGGTCGGTCGGGAGTTCGGCGTGACCCGCGAGCGGATCCGCCAGATCGAGTCGAAGACCCTCGCCAAGCTCCGCCACCCCCACCGCAGCCAGAAGCTGCGCGACTACCTCGACGGGTAGCCGTCGGGCGGCGGGTCAGGCGTCGCTGGCGGGCTGGTCGGCGCCGTTTCCGGTGGTCGCCACCTCCGGCCCGAACGCCGTCTCCTTGATGCGGTCCTTGGCGATCGCCTTGCCTCGGTCGACAGCGTCGCGTGCGCGGCCGGTCATCTGCTGGTAGGCGTCGGTTGACCGGACCCGGTCGAGGTACCGGTCGATCTGCTCGTAGCGGTCGCGCCCGGCCTTGGCGCCGTAGTAGTAGCCAACGGCGAGCCCGACCACGATCCCGGTGCGGAACTTCATGGTCCTCTTCCTAGCATCCAGCGGCCTGGCCGACATCAGCGTCGCCGACATCAGGCTGGCCGACAGAGGGCCGCTGGTATCCTCCGACTCGTTTCCGGGGTAGCTCAACTGGCAGAGCACTCGGCTGTTAACCGAGTTGTTGTGGGTTCGAGCCCCACCCCCGGAGCGACCCCGCCTGTGAATCGCTCGGGGCTCTTGGCTCAGTGGTCAGAAGGCGGCGAGCGCGAGTTCGTCGATCGTCCCGTCTGGGTGGCGAAGGCCGAGCCTGATCGTGTTGCGAGAGCGGTCGAGCGCATCGGCAGGCAACAGGATTACGAAGCTGTTCTCCTCGCCGGAGCGGCGGTAGAGGAACGAAACCCCCACAATCCGGTCGTTCGCAGCGACGACCACCGCTGATCCCGCCGGGGCGTCAGTGACTTGGCCTGCGACCTCGCCGAGCAGTGGCCGGTCGGCGCCTGGTCTGAGCAGCCGGTCGAGGTCGGCGACGGACGCGGCCCCTTTCACTGCACCCAAAACAGAGTCGGGCGACCGACCGATCAGATCGCTGCCCGGCACATCGCTGTAGAGGCCGGCGAGCCGCTGGTCATTCTCGGAGATTGCGGGGAACCGTCCGGACAAGAGGTCTCCATACGCCACGTCGTCGTCGAACTCCACGACGCCGAGGAACTTGTAATCGAACGCGTCCGTGAACGAATAGATGTACTTGTCACTCTGGCGCTCGTCGATCTCGTCCGAAGCGGCAGGTCGTCCGTCGGTCTCCCATGGCAGCTCGATGCCGAGCAGGTCGGCGATCGTCGGCGTGACGTCGGTCGAGTTCACGTTGGAGTCATCGATGACGAAGCTGTCCTGGCCGGGGGCCTTGATGAAGAGCAGCGCATAGGCGATCTGTTCCAGGTTTCCTTCGGACACCCGTCGACTGAACTCGTTGGCCTCGAACGCCACACCGTGATCACCTGCGACGACGATGAGGGTGTCGTCGTACTCGTCGATCTCCTTCAGCCGGTCGAGGATGCTCCCAAGCAGTCGATCCGCGTACTCCGCTTGGAGAAGATGGCGTTGTTGGGCGACCTTGACCGGCCACGGGTCATCGTTGTCGCCCTCGAGGGTGACCCGGTCGGCGGTGACGTCGTACGGACCGCCGTTCTCGCGGAGGGTCCAAGGCTGATGCGGGAGAATCAGGTGGAAGAAACCAAGGAACGGCTCGTCGGTCGGTCGCAGCGCATCCACGAAGAGCACGTGGCGGTTGGGCTGCACAGTTAACCGCGTCGCAACGTAGCGTTCGACTGCAGACTCGGCGTCGCTGGGCCCTGCGCCCGGGCGTTGGAGCTCCGGTTCGGCGCTTGTGATCTCCTCTTCGAAGTCGTCGAACGACTCGGTCGTCTCCAGCCGGCCGGGCGTTGCGAGGTCGGCCCACGCCTCCCAGGCCACGTCGACGATCCGCCCCCATCGCGGCCCGGTGTCGATGTCCGGCAGCGCGGGAGCGGTGACCTCAGCGTCATCGGGAGGCGGAGGCGGGACCGGGCGCGCGCCGCAGCTGTCAAAACCGCAGAGCTGCGTTACCGACTCCGACACAACCAGGTTGTGCGAGCCGGCCAGCAGGCTGAACAGGCTCTCCGGGTGGTCGTTCCAGGTCGCTTCGCCGTTCGGGTCGCGACCATCGAGCAGAGCAGGTACCGCACTCTGCGTGAACGGGCTGACCGTCGTGAAGTGTCGGTACCAGGTCGAGTCACCCGCGAACGAGGCGAGGTTCGGGAACCGGACCTCGTCGACGGTCTCGTCGTCGGCCAGGATCGACTGTGTCGGCCACTCGTCGAATACCAGCATGAGCACCGATGGAAGCGGCTCGTCGGACTCTCCCTCGAGTTCGAGTGCACTCTGGGTTCCGCCACCGATCCAGTCCGCCACCGGGGCGAGGAGGACGAACTGACCGAGGAAGAACAGATTGGCGACGCTGAGCAGCCGAATCCACGCGCCGAAGGCCTCGAACCGCAGATAGGCGTACGCACCGACGACCGCAAACCCAAGACCGGCGAGAGTGTTCACCGCGGCGCTGTCGCTGACCTCTCTGCCGGCGAGGATCCCGAAGAGTCCGCAGAGCGTCGCGACAATGGCGACATGGACCAGCCTGCCCGCCCGTCGGTTCAGGCCGATGGTGCCCTCGCCGACCAGCCACAGCACGAGGGGCGGGACGACGACGACACCGATGGCAAAGAGGGCGATGCTCGACCCCTCGATGCGATTCACCTGGAACGTCTCGGGACTCCCGCCGAGCAGATCGAGGATCGGCTGTGCGATAGCGATACCGCACAAGCCGGCGATGGCGAGGAGCCGTCTCGCTGCAGTACTCGAGCGCCTCAGACCGCGGCCGTCGGTGGTCGCGCTGCGGTCGTCGGAGGGCGCCGTGACTGGAGTCGCAGCGCTCATACAGGGACCGATGCTAATGATCGAGTGCTGGCCACGACCGTCGCGATGGACCTACCCCCGCAGCGACCCCGCCGGTAGAGTCGCCCGGGGCCCGTAGCTCAGTGGTTAGAGCAGGCGACTCATAATCGCTCGGTCGCAGGTTCGATCCCTGCCGGGCCCACCCTTCTGACCAGGGAATATGCTGAGCTGGCGACTTGCGGACCGTCTCCAGGACGGTCGAGTGGTCACAGAATGGTCACGAGCCGCTGACGAGCTCGGCAACGGCCTCCGCCGCGTCGGCCTGCTGGCCGGGCAGAACATGCGCGTGCTGGTCGAGCGTGAAGCTCGCCGAGGCATGCCCAAGCCGCTCGGAGACAACCTTCACGTTGACGCCAGCCTTCAAGAGGTGGGTGGCATGACTGTGCCTGAGGTCATGGAGCCTGCACCGGGGCACTGCGGCCGACCGGCGCACGAACCGATCGAACGCCTGAGTGATCACGTCCGGGTGCCACGGTCGGCCGCAGTGCATGGCGAACACCAGGCCGTGGTCGACCCATCCCGCTCCGATGAGCATGCGCTGCTCGAGCTGGTTGGGCGCCTCTGTCGGGCCGGACCGTCCGCGAGGCTCCCGCGGCCGTAATCGGCTCTTGCAGGTGGTGCTATCCGGTGAAGGTAGGCGCCGCCGCGACCGGGACCGCCGCCGGAGCTGCTGGGCTCGGTGTCGGGCTCGGCGTCTGGGGACAGCCGGCGCCGGTGGCGGGATCGTAGGTGAGGGACACGCGCTAGTCGCCGGAC
>SDBT01009636.1_pt1 | contig 15650 bp, 21 predicted proteins | sample 2277101 | NCBI WGS metagenome assembly SDBT01 (sample SAMN10404973, study PRJNA504765) | marine sediment metagenome | isolation source: marine sediment core GS10_PC15, 103 cmbsf | place: Arctic Ocean: Southern Knipovich Ridge | collected 2010 | reverse complement strand
GCCTGGCTTAGGTACGGGGATTCTGCCGCCACATCCGACACACCAGACAACGATGCGGCGGATGGTGAAGATTTATCCGCCACACCACCCCTCCTTGTGGCGGATAACCACCACCCTTCGACGCCTGTTTCAAGCGGTGCGGCGGATGTGGCGGATGAAAGTGCCCTCCAAGGGGAGATGTTGGCAAAACAAGGCTCACTACCAGAGGGCCAGGTCGAGGGTTTCGGAGAGCTTTGATGACTGTTGAATCAGTTTTAACAAGGGCACGTGAGTTGGGCATCACGTTGACTTTGAACGGTGACCGCATCCGATATTCACCGAAGTCAGTGCCGCCCGACTTTCTGGACGAGCTCAGGCAGTATAAGGCTCAGGTAATTGAGCGGCTACAGCGGACTCGCTGCTGCCGGGCCTGCGTTTGTGACGCATACGACAGACGAACCGAGCCCAATTGCCCGGCGTGTCAAAGCAACACTTGTGCGACGTGCGAGGGTTGTATCCGGGCGAGCCTGCTGTGGCGTGAATCAGAGGCTTGTGCAGTGTACGCTGCAACCCCATTGCCTGATCTACTTAGTAGACTCAAGGTTGGCATCACGTGGCTCACAGAGCGATACGAAGCATCATTCGCCGACCCGGACACGTTCGATGCCGATGTCTTCGGCAGGTGGCTTGCTGAGTGGGACTACGCGGAAACTGCGCTGCGCGGGATTCACGGATACGGTGGGTGCATATTCGACGACTGTAGATGCCCCGATGATGCCCCGATCAGATGCTCCATGTGCGCCAAGGAAGGCGGATAAAATATCATTTGGTCAGGTGCGACTAAAGAGGAATGCGATGCTACACGGAACTGAGAGCGTCGGAGAGCGGATGCTTAGTACCAGGATACCCGGGCCGCGTGAAAACCTCGATTTCTTGCCCTCCAGCAGGTGCAGGGACCACAAGCCGGATAGCCTAACCCACCCTTCTCTGTGGCGACAGCCTAACTGGACCTCCCTCTTCGCGGACCGCAAATCATGAACGAACACAAATCCAAAGGTAAAGGTCGCCCTAAAGCCATACCAGAGAGCCTTTTCGTGACGGTTTTGCGGTGGAAATTAGCTGGCAAAGGGTATCGACGCATCTCAAATGAGCTGGCGGCCCGTGGCGTCCTGGCAAGCAAAGGGTCGGTCGAGCGGTTTATCAAGGCGAAACCTCCGTACGATAATGAGCCGGAGTTGAGACACACAGACTTGGAGGGTCAGTCGTGGCAGGGGTGAACAAGATGATCGCCGTGGGCAACGTGGCCACCGACCCTGACATGGGCTACACAGCGAACGGTAACCCTTGACATTCAATGCTAAAGTCCCCGGACGGCGGCTTGAGCACCGTTCAAGTCGATGATGAACTCTTTGACGAACTGTGCCTGACGGCGTGGCAGATTTGTGGCAGTGGATGTAGTTGACATAACGAAGCAATTAATCATGGAAGGTCGAAGAGCTTTTGGAAGGACGGGGAGCCTTATGGCAGCGCTGGATGCCGTAGGCTCCCGTCGGATCAGCGTCTCATAGCAGGGCAAGAGAGGACGTTGAGACAACGCCAACATACCAGACAGTCAAGTAGCGGACCTTCGGTAGTAGCCACGTTGTTGGCTCGTTGTGCGCACATAATAAGGGACTGCCGGACGAATTGCCGCTGCCTGGATTCGAGCTTTGGGCTTGTGGGAGTAGTTGACATAATGCTGTGCCTATAGCACGAGGCCAACCGGTTATGGTCTCTTCAGTATGTCGTGACCATTGTTGTTTCGCAGGACGATTCCACCGTCTTGATACTCGAAAGTCAACCGGTGAGACATGTCGATGTAGGCTTCCCAGACCCCGTCCGTCCCATCAACCCTGTGTACGTTTAACGAAGGGTGTCTGGGGTTTTCAGCGAGGAGTTTGATTTTCCTTTTGGTCGTATCTTGCAGACTGCGAGGTTTCTGGGAGAAATGGTCGTCGAAATTCTTGGTCGTCCCGACTGGGAATGCCATGCGACTATTCTTTATTCTTCCTCCGCCGAGGGGGGGTTCATCAACGGGTCAAAGTGGCTATCCAAGTCATCTGCTGATGAAATCCACGTAACACGACCTGACTCGATATCCTCCTCAGCCGTGCGCTCTCCTTCTTGCCACTCTTCCGTCCAAAAATACAATTGGTCCGGGTTAGAGGACTCCTGCACGGGGCCTACCCCACTCGTCCCTTCAGTGGATGAGGCCTCTACAACTATGACCGCAGGCCCGCCGCTTGCGGTATGTCGCAGCAACGTCGACCCAGGGTTAACCGGCGTAACCATCTCTGCCCTCCTCATTTGCTCGCCTTGATGGCACCAAGCTCAAATTGACCAATCCTCCTGAGCAATTCCAAGTTGAGTGTAAACCTGCGCGGGGATATTGATCACTATGCCGTTAGACTCTTCATAATTCCGAAGCTGACGCTTGAGCAACATCGCAATAACCTTCGCGTGTTCTAAGCTGGTCCGAACCGTGCTGACTGGGCGCGCTTGCCCTTGCTGTGCGGGCGCAGGATGGGCTTCCCGCAGGCTAAAAGTGAGGCTCACCCCAAACGGGCTAACCGTCACCTGGAATGCGTCAGCATATACTTCAGGCGTCTGGTCTTGGGAATCTTGCTGAGTCATTTCGTCTCCAAGTTATACGTTGACCATACAAAGGGTGGACGCATGCAGACTGGCCACTATGGCACGATGCCAGATTGCTCGGGATTATACAATACCTAAACTCATTTGTGTTCGGGCAAACGAGACAAAATTCTGTCTACGTGCCGAATGATTCCTCTTAAGTACCTCTTAATCGATATTTCCCAGATCAAACTGATTTCCCTGAACATGGGACCCTCTGGGATGCCTCGAACTATAAAACGGCATCCCAGCCCCACATCTCTATTCGCCCCTGCCAGTCCCACAAGATAGTCGCGATGCTGTCCATCCCTCGTCCTGGCTCGGGCTACCGCTACTTTCCAAACAAGCAATCTCACTCCCAATCGCATCCAGACCAGCCTCCGCGTCCAGATTCCTTGGCCGATCTTTCCATCTGCACGATGACTTGGGAAAATAGATCATCAGGATCAAAAATCTGTGCTTGGGCAAATCCTTCCCAAGTGAGTTGGGCATTCAGAAAGACGCCATCTGTAAAAACGTATCTCAACTTTCTACCGAAGCCGTCTTGATCCTTTGATCCCGCGAGCAATTTCACCTTTTTCCCTTGGAGCAATTGGCGGTTGCGGTCACTCGCCTCAGGCCCAAAACATTCGACGCCTAGGTCTGGATGCACAGTTTCGGGAGTGTCTATACCCACATACCGAATGATACCCAAGTCAGTTTCTATTGTGTCACCATCAATAACCCGGACGACCTCTGCTTCTTGTAGCCTGGTTCCGTCTGAGTTGCTAGACGGCGACAGGAAAGCCCAACCAATCAACACACCAACCGTAACGCCGATGAACAATGCCACCGTTGAGTACACCCAGACTGACATCGTTCGTTCTACCGAATTGTGATCTGATCTGGGGAGGATGCTTCAATTTGAGGCGTCCCATCAAACGAGCCGATTAGCCCTGTCGCGCAGATATTCTTGTCCGCGTATGCACTCTCTGGGGGTCGGGTGAATTTGCCACGGTCATCACCCCAGATCACAACAGTGAATTCCTGATTCGGGAACGCTCTTCCAAGGTTCAAGAATGTAGGTCGGCCTCTACTACCGCTAGCATATCGCGTGCTTTCAACATCGCCGCAGACGGTAGAGCGCTCCCCGACGTGCGCGCGAGCCTCGGAGGAGGAGATTGACGCGCGCGCCGCACGTGATTGAGAGGCAGACTCAGCTGTAGTCCCTTGCGTGGAGTCGTCCGTACCACATGCTAGAACCATTAGGGTGATCACAACCGCGAGTGCAAAGACTGCAACCCTCTGAATCAATTTGATCCTCCTTACCAGTCCTCACCTCATAGGGCTTTAGATTTGTCGCCGGTTCATACGTGACAATGCGCACTTGCCCTAGCCCTCAGCGGTGTCAGGCTCTCCCCACGTCCACATCACGACTGTCAGCACCACGACGATCACGAACTCAAACAACGGTCGCGTCCTTCCCTGGCACTTCCTTCTTCGGTCCACCATACACCTTGCCTAGCTTCTCTAGCACCTGCTTAGCGGTATCGTCCCCTACGACCACAGCCTCACGGTACTTATCAGGGGCTTCAGCTTTCAGGGAGAACATTAGCAGGATGTCTGAGCCTCGGTTACCCTTGGGGTCGGTGAGGCGCTGATTCATCTCATCTTCAAGGAATTCGCGCCTTAGGTAACGCGCACCTTGAAACCGTTCTCGGAAATGCAGGTAGTCGGTACGCTCCCAGTGGTCGACTGTGTTTCGGTGAATCCCTACGCTCTGGGCAGCAATGTTATCGTCCCATACTCTGGGAAGGCGTCTAAGAAGGCGTTCTGAGCCTCCAGAGCCTTCTTTTGCTTGACGCCTAAAGTGCACAAGAATGCCGTTTCTTCCCAAGGCCTGAGATTATCATCTGGTCTTAGCTCTGAATCAGCGAGTTTCGGCTCCTCGGTACCTTCCAGGGCAACAGCACCGTCGGGTACCGGTCGCTCGTCCACAGTGGTCATGTTGATTTACCTCCCAGGGTCCATCCTCCGCCAAAAGTACAACAAGCCTATATTACAACTTTGGACGGTTTCAACACGGGGTATCCAGTCTATGGAGGCTGGGTAATACTGATGGCGTTTGACAGCATTAGCAGCGTGGAATACAGTTGGTGCCATCTCAGAACGTAGCGTTTATGAAAGTAATGAATTCCATCTGGGAAATCCCATTTGGTAGCGTATTGTCCGCTCTGGGCAGACGCCCGCTCTGGGCGTAGGAAGTTGACATGGCCGAGTCAGGGTCATCAGCCGTTGGTAGTGACACGAGGTTCTCGTCATCAGATTAAAGAGGAGGGTGAAGCAATGAAGGGCAGCACTAGAAAAGCCGCATCGGTGATTGCTATCGGCGTCGTACTGATAGTAGGGCTGGTCTTCGGGACCCCGGCCAGTGCCCACGACCCCCCCGAGGTCCCTTTTGGCTTTGACCTGGAGGTGTTCGCGCAGGTCGTGGATCCGATGGGCCTTTCCTTAGACGGCGGCGGTAACCTGTTTGTAGGCCGGGACAATTCTGGCTCCGGGGGTGGCAACGCCGATGCAGTGCCCATTCATCGGGTTTCAGCGGACGGTAGCACCGTCGTGGAGTTCGGTGATCCAATCGCAGACCCAGACGCCGTCATCGTGGATATCGAAGGGGCCGTGGCGACTCTGGGCCCCAGCTCCGTCCTCGTTGGAGGGGTGGCGACGAGCCCGGGATCGGGTCGAATTACCGAGATGCCCCCCAACGGTTCCACTACTACACCCCTGTTCGAGTCCGATGGCCCTGAGCTTTCCAACCCGCACCAGTTTGCCTTTCACAACGACGGCAGACTTCTCTTCACCAATTTTGGTTCTGGGACGGTGGGGGTCACCGACGGGGGTCCTCCCACGGTCTTTGCATCCCTGGGTAGTGGGCGAAACCTGGTGGGGATTGCCGTCAGCCCTGACTCTAACGGCCTGATTTTCGTATCCGACAACGCAAACGGTACGGTGATCGTGCTCGATTCATTCGGGGGCGTCCTGGACCTCGAGTTCGTTTCAGGGCTTTCTAGCCCCGAGGCCATGGCCTTCGACACCTCAGGCCAGTTCGGGGGCAGGCTGTTTGTGGTGGAAGATGGCAGCGGCCATATCCTGAGCATTGACCCAAAAACTGGAGGCACCGATGTCTTTGCGATGGGGTTCGACAATATCAATGGGTTGGCGTTTGGCCCCGATGGATGTCTCTTCGTCTCTGAATTCAACACCGACACTGTGTGGCGAATCTGTGCAGCAGCATGTGCCCTGGACCTCGATCTCGGCTACGCAGACGACACGCTTGAGATGGACTTCGACATAGTCACGAGGGAGCCAGCGACATGGAAGGTCTGGGCGTTGGTCCAGACCAGCATCGTCCCGCTATTGGCAGTACCGCTTCCGATTATCGAAATGTCCCCGGAGTTTTCACTCCCAGGGCCGTTCAATCTGGGCACTATCGGCATTTTGACCACGTTATCTGCACCATCTAAGGGGCTCATGTGCTGGGATCTGGAGACCGTCGAAACCGGTCCTATATCACCGAGTGGCGGGTCGATAGAAGACCTGCGGAGACTGTTCGCCAACCTCAACTAGTCGCTCTCGTTTAACAGGTTGTTGCAGGAGTCCCCGGCCAGCGCCAGGGGCTCCTTCTACCAGCAGAACACCCGCAATAAGGGACAACTTCGCAGACATGACACCACCTCAGGAGGATTGTGATGGCGTCATCCTAGTTGGGGCCGAATCGTGTGTCAACATCACTGGGGTCGAGGGTGTCGCGCCCTCCAACATCCGGTTACCCCGTCTTTTGCACATGCCCTGCGGTGCCCTGTGGGGTTTCATCCGTTCGTTCACATTAACGGGGTCTTGACGCCGATTGACTCAACCTTGGGCCACAAGCCCCTTTTCTAACGTGTCGAATCTGTCGGATGGCTCTGAGACTTCGCAGAGCGCAGTTCTCTGGGGCAAACGATGGTGAAAACGATGGCTCAAAACGTTTGCGCTCCCGGGGCTGCTCACGACTGAGGGTGTCAGTTGACGTGTCAACTTTTGATACGCTTCCACCGGCCTCCATTCTCTTCCGGGTTGTTGAAACCGTACCTTGGGACACCCCCGCCTGTCTTGGTATCTGACGATGACTGAGTTCTGGCTTGGCCGTTAGCTCGTCGCCTGTGCGGTTGTACCTCTTTTAATAGTCGGTCAGACTGGTTGGTGGCCCTTTCGTGGGGGCGTGGCATTTGTTGTCCAGCCTGCCTGGTCTCTTTCGTATACGTCGCGCGGTGTCGGGGGGCTGTTTATTGGCCACTTCGCCGAGTCTGGCACCGAGGCTTCAAATTGAAATCGAGCTTTGGTAGGTGTCGTGGTTCGCGCTGTCACCTGAGGCTTGCGATCTCTGAGCGCAACTCCGCTATCTGCCGCTCCAAAGCCCAGAGTGTCGTGTCAATTATCACGGCGTTGTCTGGAACGACGACGTCCTGCGCGGGTTCAACCTCAGGTTCGTCCCCAATCAGAGGGTAGGTCCATGAGAAGAAGTCTTCCCGCTGTGATATCTCAGGGTCAGAGAACCACTTGCCCAACTTGCTTGGCAGAAGGAAATCTAGCGAACTGTCTATTCCCATAATAGCGCTCGTTGCCCAACCAGAAGTGTCAAATGCAGCCCTGGACAGGTCAACAGCCAGAAATGCCTCGGTAGGAGACTCCGGAAACATAAAGCCACGGACACAACTATCCCCTACGTCCTCACCGGATAGGCCTAGTATCAAGGCGATGACATTCTCGGCATCTTCAACAATTACTGGCTTCTGAGAAGCGGTGCGGATGTAGAACAAGGACCGCCCTACGTAGTCCCTGAAACTCTCCGAAGTCATCTCTTCACCGAGAAAGCATTGCCAAGCGGCATATACCGCTGCGTAATGTGGGTATGACGGTTCACCCGCGCGCAAAAAACCGCCCGGATTACCCTCGAGCTCATTTACTCTCTTCACAAGTGCAAGTCTGTAGTCCGCATATGACGGCCAGTATGTGCTCACCTGAGGGACCTGGAGAGACTGCAACATCGCCGTTAGGCTCGGGCCAGACTTCGACGTAGCCACGCTGGTTGGTGAGCTTACTACCGTTGGTCGCATAGGGGTTCCAGATTCTTCATCTTGGTTGTACATCGGCGTAGGTATTGGCGTGGAAGTCGGCGTATTCGAAGCTGTGATCGCGTTTGAAGCCTCAGAGGACGCTTTTTGTATGTTGTGATTATCCGGTGGTGGTGTGGCTGTAGGAGTGGGTTCCGGCGTAAATTCAACCTGAGGGATGTTCGGTATATCAAACTTTGCAGACGCAGAATCCGCACATCCAACGGCAACTAAGATCACCAACCCGAGCGTCTGTAAGATCAAGTAGTTCCGAAAAATGCATTGCATCAGGATGCCTCCGTCAGCCTTTTGTTTTTTCACTACAGTCACGGGTGGCCACTACCCTATCCTCTCTCTGTCCTACGTAAGCCCTACCACCACCCCTCAAAACCATCTGATGCGCCCTGCACGTCACTACCTTCCACCGTACTACCAAGCGACACGCACCATCAGCTCGCTGACGACTGCCCCATCCTACCCCGTAAGCCTACCTCAAACCTAACCTCTCGCCTATAGAGTCCTATGGCGGCAGGTTAGGTTGACGCGGGTTGTTCGTCAGAGACAGATGTCTTGGTTCGACTGCCTGGTGCGTACCTCTTGCGCTTGGGAATCCTCTTACGTTGTAGCAGGGTGTCGAGCGCCATCAACACGGGCTTGGGATTATCAGGGAATCTGGTTCCCTTGTCCCATCGGTTCACGGTGTTCCAGTGCATATCAAGTTCGGATGCCAGAGCTGCCAGCGTCCAACCTTTTGACTTCAGTTCAGATATCTTCGCCTGTACATCGTTCATACCTTTATACTACAACCATGTGGTGGGAGTGTCAACTGAAAACCAGAACATACTCGCTACGGAATGCCTATTGACAACTATAACCATGTGGTGTATCATTGCTACAACATCGGTTCAGGAGACGCCATCGACACCAACCACCACCACAATAGGGCGACAGTCAGCGACGTAGCGAACCGTCGACATGCCCCACTCAGTCTGGAACAGCCCCCAGAGAGTAGCAAGCGAAGCTCGCGTTAGATCAGGCGCGGCGGGTCGACTTGTCCCCGGCAGCAATCAATACAACACGAGATTATCTATCGAAATCCAGAGTATCGGAGATGCAGCAAATGGCAACAGCAATTCAGAAGATCGAAGCCATGAATGAACGCCTTGACCGAGCACGGCAGCTTGTGACAGACGGCCTTGTGTCGCCGGTCATTGGCATGGAAGCCCATTACATCGTCAGGTCCAGTGATGGCAATAGCTTTTATCTGGTCAACGGCAAGTGCTCGTGTCCAGATGCCGAATACCGCTCAGATGCCCATAGCGGATGGTGCAAGCATTACCTGAGCGTTGAACTGTTCAAAGAATCGGAATAGGAGCATTGAGAGACGATGGCAAGGACATGCTACGACTGCGGAAAGCCCGCTGTTGCGCCTGAACAGGTCAGCACTTTCACGGGCGTACCTTACAGGCGCAACGGATGGGTAGGGACCACGTTCGTGCCCTACGACAAAAAGTACAAGTCGATCAAGGAATCCAAACGGACGGTGTGCGGACTGTGTTTCGCACAGCATGAGATCAAGAACATGGAAGCGCAAGGAGAAGATGTGACAGAGCTACAGCAGTATCTCGCTGAGATCGCAGAAAGAGAAGTGACTGCCAGAGTCCAGTCTGACAGCCACACAAGCACAAATGGGGTCACCAATCATGCTACCAAAAGCGTAGCACCGACACGCCGACGGCGCAAGGCGAAGCGTCAGCAGATGACGGCTGAGCAGGCGACCGACTTTGACCGCTACAGCGATGCGAATATCCAACTCGTCGAAGGGTCGTTATCGTGTGAATGCCAGGCTTATGCCGACACCTTCACATACAAAAGATGGCGGGCACAAGGGTATCAAGTCCAGCGTGGTGAGCACGGCATCAAGATTCCGGTGTTCGCCAACGACCAACAGGTTGACGAAGATTCGGGCGAAGTCACGGACGCCAAGCGCATCAAGACAACAGCAACGGTGTTCTGTCGCCATCAAGTCAAGTCCGTTGAGTCCAAGGCGGTGGCAGCATGAACGGACAGCACCAATTCACATGGGACGACACCGGAGACGTGGACATCAGCAATGTGGTGCCCACGTCCCTGCACGAGCATGGGCCCGACGAACAGCAGAGCGGGATGTTATCGCCGATGGCAGAGTTTTTCGGTCCACCTATCAGCGTCTACACCAGAGCACAAGCCTTCGACGACGGTGTTCTGGTGGACGTGAGCGAGACGGCGAGAGAAGCGGGCATCATCTACCCGGTCGCCATCACTCAACGCCTATGGGCTGACTACATCACGCCTGACGACCGATCAAGGCCGTTCGGTCAATCTGAAGAAGGCCGCCTATGGGACGTGCTTTATCTGCTCAGCGTGGCGGCCAGAACTGGCGGTGAGATCGTCCACTACACAGTCAGTTTCATCATGAAGGAACGACTACGCCGGACAGTCGGACTAAAGGCTGTGTGTGGCCCTGGCGACGACGCGACGCCGGTTATCACCATCATGCTACCGGACGAGGATTAGCCAATGAAAGTCACACAGGTATCAGCAGCAGTCAGGTACAGCAAACAACTAGACGACGGTAGCCACAAGACCATCGAGTTGTCGGCGGAGGCAATGCTGACAACACAGGAGAACTGGCTGACAGCACAAAGCCAACTCTACACAGAGCTAGGCCAACAACTCAAAGGCTTGTGGACCACCAAGAACGGTAACGACAGTGTGACCGAGAAGGCTGAGCACTACTGTACTGAACACGGAGCGCCATTCCAACAATACACCAAGGGCGATCAGACATGGTACGCCCACAAGGACGGCGCTCAGTGGTGCAGGGAGCGAAGCCAGTAGACAATAACAATACTAACGCCGGTCCTGCAATACAACGGCCACCTGGGAATTCCACTCAGGTGGCCGATCTTTTTTTGTGTACGTCGGATAGCGGTTTCGAGTCGGGTTGCTGTCAAGATTGCTGTCAATCGCAGTTTAGGCAAGTTGGCAGCGACTCACGAACGCCTGTGTAGACTGGTCGGGGTGGCCGGGATCGAACCGGCGACCTCCTGGTCCCAAACCAGGAGCGTACTGTATTTTGTCGTCCACAGATGTCCATTCCAGCAGTCTAACAAGGCCTTCCATGTCCACTAGTGTGCAGCGACGGTTGCTGTCATTTATCCCGGGTTGCTGTCAAAACTGCTGTCAACCTGCGAGTACAGTGTCCAACGCGTCGGCGACCTGACGTGGTGCTCCAGGCACCGCATGAGCGTACACCCTCAGAGTCGTAGCCGCATCTGCGTGCCCCAGCATTTCGCTCACGGAAGGTATCGGCATACCCTGTGCGAGAGCTAAAGACGCAGCGATATGACGGAGGTCGTGAAAGGTGATTTTGACCGTACCCTCCATGACCTGCAGCACTTTAGGTAGCTCACGTTTCGTCACATTGTCTTTGTCAAGCGGAGTCCCAGCTTCAGCGGTGAACACCAGGTTCATTTCGTTGTTCCACGCTGGTCCCAATCTCAAGGCTTGCTCTGCCTGACGTGCACGTTGGTGCCGGAGGGCGTCTACGCCGATGCTGGGTAGAGCGATTGTGCGCTTGGAGCGCTTCGTCTTCGGCTCAACCAGCGTGACCACACCGTCGACCTTTTGAAGTGCTTGACGGATCTCAATCTGCCCGGCGTCCAGGTCCACGCGATTCCAGGAAAGACCTAAAAGTTCACCCTGTCTGGCAGCTGTCGAGATCGCTAAGCGGAACAAGGATCCAAGCCTAGTCCCCTCAGTGGCGACAATGAACTCTCGCGCCTGTTCGGGTGACCACATTGGTAATTCTCTCGGCTCTTGCCTTGGTAAGTCCACCAGTTTGGCGGGATTACGTGACAACATATCCCAACGCTCAGCCTTGTCAAGCATGGAATGGATAACTGAGTGGTAATTACGAATACTCTTGGGAGCCCGGCCCTGAGCCACCAGGTCACCGTAAAAACGTTCCAGGTGAGCAGGCGTCAACTTTGCCAGCTTGAGATGGCCGAGTCCCGGTATGACGTGCACTCTTAGGGTGGACTCATATGATGAGTACGTTTTCGGCCTAATTGACGACTTCACGCTAGCGAGCCAGTCCCGCGAGAAAACAGCGACGGTCAACCGATCAGAGGGAAGCGAGACACCGTCCTGATCTGCCTTCAATGCGTCTGTGAGTTTCTTGGCGACTTCTGCGCGAGTACGCCCGTAGAGGTATTTTCGTTTCTGCCTTCCAACCCCACCGCCAATCGACACCGCCGCTGTCCAGCGTCCATCTTTGCGTTGATAGATTGTCCCTTCACGGTTTCCACGTTTGTTATTGGATTTTGGCCTTGGCATTGCTCACCTCACTTTGGGGCGTTCATGTGCTGACGTTGAAGTTAGGATTCACGAGACGATTTCGTGCCTGCGTGCAGTCACGCGCAAAGTTCGTCACCGTAGAATATTGCCAATCGGGATGATCGTTCCCCTGCAGGGTATTCCACTCAGACATACTCTCCTTCCACGTCTCCCCCTGCGCCCGTCCGCTGGCAAACACTGCTAGATATAGCGCCTTACCCTGTAGGTCTTTGTGACGCCCAGGCACGATATTCCTTCGTGCCCGGCTGTATCGCTCCATGACCTCTCTCGGCGACAAGGCAGGATCAATACTCATGTTAATCCGATACAGCGCAGCGATCGGTGAGGTCGAGGTAATGCTCCAACTCACTGGCTCAATGATCGGGATGTTTTCGGACAAAACAAAGCTGACCGCCTGGGCACTTGTCCACCCGTATTCCCTAGCCAGTCGAACTGCCAAGACAGCCAACGTTGCGAGACGACCCCCGACTCGCACTCGGACACTCACACGTTCACCCTCGATACCATTAGCGAAGAATTCCAACTCGCGAAAGGAAACGTTGGGTACCTCAGAAACAGTAATTGGTGGGATAATCGTTATTGAGCCACCGCCTTCATCCGGTTTCAACCTTGAGCCATCCGGGATTTGAACCTCGGTCACCCACATCGTAAAGTGCTCACGCTGTTCCGCCCTCTGCATCCAGTCCTTAATTTCCCCGGTTTCAAGGGGATGGCCCCCAAGTAAGTCATCACGAAACTTTTTGACCCCTTCATCCTTAGTTGCCTCGGCATACAGGATGTACGAAAGAGCCCGCGTCCGGTCTTCTGGCGACACAATTTTATGGTCTTTTCTTACAGTTACCTCATTAGAGCGGCGTGCCGATTCCGAATATCCACTTGTTGCCTGAAGTATCGATTTGGCCTCAGCCGCGAGCCACGAGATTGGCTGTTCGGCCACCTCGACATCCTCGATGTAACCCTTCTCTTCCAGATAATTCCAGAGCTGGTCACTGACGGGTCGTCCGAGAGTGTCTTCCAAACTTTGCCGGATGTTTATCATCATAAGATGTTCTTAAGTTGTTTTAGTATACTTATGGTCGTAGCCAGTCACCAACGCTTGGACAACACCATAGCACACAAAGGAGAAATGAGCAATGGACAGGGATTTGTACGACACCGATGAAGCTGCAGCCAAATTGCACCTGGGGCGCTCGAAGACTATTCAGCTAATCATGAGTGGCGAATTGAAGAGCCTAAAAATTGGAAGGGCCCGGCGGGTACCCGCCAGCGCCATTTCCGACTACATACAGAGTCGTCTTGAGCAAGAGGAGCTAGCGGTTGGCGACTAAATGTGGAAGGAAAACCAAAAGCAAAGACCTCGGCCGTTTTAGCTTACCAGCAAGGCCGAGGTCTTCAAAGGAGACACTCGATGATACGGACATCCCCGAAGGATTCTACCCCGATTATACACCGAACCACACGAGTCCGCGACACCGTCGGCCTTGCTGCCCTTCGACTGCCGATGCCTGAGCCTATCGAGCATGCGCTGCTTGCGTTCGTGCTCGTAGAGGACGGCGAATGAGCTCGGGCGTTCTGCTATCCCATCACCGAGAAATGCTCGAAGCGTCGACAATCTCGGCCGAAGTGATAGAGGCACGGGGTTATCGCAGCATCGAGGACCGGCAAGAATTGCGCGACCTCGGATTCACCGCGGCGCAATCACAAGTACCTGGCCTGCTCATCCCACTCAGACGCATGGATGGCGAGCCTGGTGGGTACCAGTATCGGCCTGACAATCCACGTGAGAGTGATGGCAAGACCGTCAAATACGAGTCACCCAAGGGTCAGCGCAACATCCTCGACGTGCCGCCTACAGTTCGCGGCGAACTGAGACGTGGCCGTCAAGCAATCCTGATTACCGAAGGCGCAAAGAAGGCCGACGCACTCGCCTCCCTGGGTATCCCGGCAATCAACATCTCAGGTGTGTACGGGTGGCGTGGCAGGAATGAAGACGACGGCCTTACCGCACTCTCGGACTGGGAAGATGTGGCGTTAAAGGGAAACATCATCGTATTGGCGTTTGACAGCGACATCCTCACCAAACATGAAGTTCACCAAGCGCTGTCCAGGTTGAAAAGGTTCCTTGAGCATAAGGGCGCGGCCCGCGTGAGAGTGTTGATGTTGCCGAACCTGATGACGGGCAAGACCGGCGTCGACGACTACATAGCTGAGAAGGGTGCAGCGCTCGAAGACCTGGCGTCCCTGATAGTGGATGACTTGCCAGCGATGAATGGGCATCAGCCTGCCAAGGTTGTCGATGTTCCACCACTAGGCGAGTTGCTGGATGCGGTGGAGAAATCGATACGTCGATATGTATTTCTATCCGCCCTTCAGCTAATTGCCGTGGTTCTTTGGGTAGCCCACTCTCACGCATTCGCGGTAGCGGAAACCACCCCTTACATGTCCATACGGTCCGCCGAAAAGCGCAGCGGTAAGAGTCGCTTACTAGAGGTTGTCGAGTTGCTAACGCCGAACTCGTTGAAGACAGAGAACATCTCGGTTGCGGCTCTCGTGCACAGCGTCGACAAGGGGGCGACTCTGCTGCTCGACGAGGTTGACTCGGTATTCGGCAGAGGCCGGGCTAGCGATACGCAAGAGGCGCTGCGCGGCATCCTCGACTCTGGTTACAGGCTGACCGGCTCATACGTCCGTATGGTGGGCCAAGGGGCGAACATGTCGCCGCGTCGTTTCAACACGTTCAGCCCGAAGATGCTATCCGGAATCGGCAAGCTGCCAGGCACGCTCGATGACCGCTCAATCATCGTTCAAATGAAGCGCAAGACCAGCGATGAGAAGGTAGAACGTTTTCGGTTCCGCGATGCGCGAGATGAGCTTGCGACAATTCGTGATTGCCTCAGTGCATGGGCTCAGTCGGCAGTCGATGAACTACGAGACGCACGCCCCGTTATTCCTGAGAAGCTCGACGACCGCGCACAGGATGGTTGGGAGCCACTCTTGGCCATCGCTGAACTGGCTGGGGGCACGTGGCCAAAGCGCGCGCTCAATGCTGCGTTGGCGCTATCAGCAGGCGAGGCAAGAGAGGACGAGAGCCTTGGGGTTAAGCTACTGGCCGATGTCAAAGTCACCTTCGAATCCGCTGGTAAGGATAGGTTGCCGACCAGCAAGGTTCTAAACGGGCTGAACAACATCGACGACGCCCCCTGGGGTGCATTCAACGACCGGAAGGGTATGACGGCTCGTGAACTGGGTCGAATGTTGAAACCGTACGGCGTGCGTTCCAAGACCATTCGGGAAACCGACGGCTCTACTCCCAAAGGGTATAACCGAGCCGATTTCACTGATGCCTGGCTTAGGTACGGGGATTCTGCCGCCACATCCGACACACCAGACAACGATGCGGCGGATGGTGAAGATTTATCCGCCACACCACCCCTCCTTGTGGCGGATAACCACCACCCTTCGACG
>SDBT01009635.1_pt1 | contig 15652 bp, 14 predicted proteins | sample 2277101 | NCBI WGS metagenome assembly SDBT01 (sample SAMN10404973, study PRJNA504765) | marine sediment metagenome | isolation source: marine sediment core GS10_PC15, 103 cmbsf | place: Arctic Ocean: Southern Knipovich Ridge | collected 2010 | reverse complement strand
GAACAATATCAAGTGCGGCAACTCCCTCATCGGGCCGGACTACTTCGAGGCCCAACTGTTGCCCGACGAGGACGAGATGCGGCGGGTGAATCCGTTCGACTGGGAGGCGGAGTTCCCGGAGGTAATGGCGGCGGGGGGATTTGATTGCGTGATTAGCAATCCGCCGTACATCCGCATCCAGACGATGAAAGAGTGGGCGCCGATCGAGGTGGAATTATACAAGCAGCGCTACACGGCAGCCAGCAAGGGCAATTACGACATTTACGTCGTCTTGGTCGAGCGGGCTCTGCAACTGCTCAACAAGCGGGGACGGATGGGCTACATCTTGCCACACAAGTTCTTCCAGGCCAAGTATGGCCAGCCGTTGCGCGAGTTGATCGCTGGTGGGAAGCACCTGGCCGAGATCGTCCACTTTGGCGATCAGCAGGTCTTTGCCGGAGCGACTACCTACACCTGCCTGCTCTTCTTGGACAAGGGGGGCAACAAGCGCTTCCGCTACGTCAAGGCTCACGACCTGGATGCCTGGCAAGCGAGAGGCGAGGCCGTCGAGGATGAAATCCAGGCCGACAAGGTGACGGAGAAGGCGTGGAACTTTGTCGTCGGGCCGGGGGCACCGCTGTTTGAGCGACTTAGTAAGATGCCGGTCAAGTTGGGGGATGTGGCGACGCGGATGTACCAGGGGTCGATTACTAGTGCCGACACAGTGTTTTTGTTCAAGGAGTATCGTAACAAAACGAAGCCCGTGGTCGAGGTCAGATCGAAGCGATTGGGTAGCTGGATCGGGATAGAGCGAGATGTTCTCAAAGCAGTCGTTCGGAGTGGAAGCATAAGCCGCTACTCGGCCAATCCTACAGCACTCGTGCTTTTCCCTTACGAAGTCAAGGAACGTAGTGCACGGCTGTACGCACCGGCAGAGATGCGAGAGCAATACCCGCTGGCCTGGGCATATCTAAAGCAAAACAAGCGTCAGCTTGAAAACCGCGAGAGAGGCAAGTTTAAGGATCAGCAATGGTATCGCTTCGGTCGCTCCCAAAACCTGGGGCTATGGGAACAACCCAAGCTCATGATCCCATACATGATAACAGACCTCGCCTCCTACTACGACCAAAGTGATAACTTCTACTTTATCAATGTCACAACCGGCGGATACGGCATCACAGTTGACGAAACGACGGTCAGCTATCCGTATTTGTGCGGATTGTTGAACTCCCGGTTGTTGGACTTCTACCTCAAGCAAGTGTCCACCAGTTTCCGGGGCGGTTACTTGGCAGCAAACAAGCAGTTCATCGAGCAACTTCCCATCCGCACCATCAACTTCGACGACCCGGCGGACGTCGCCCGCCACGACAAAATGGTCGCCCTGGTGGAGCGCATGTTGGAGTTGCACAAGAAGCTGGCCGCCGCTACCATCCCCGCCGACAAGGAACTCTACCAGCGGCAAATCGAGGCAACGGATAGGCAGATTGATGGGCTGGTGTATGAGTTGTATGGGTTGACGGAAGAAGAAATTAGGATCATAGAGAGCGAAGATTAAAAATGGGATTCTCACTTGTTGGACTTGCTAACATTGCGCAAATCATCAGTGTCCCTCTGACACTCTTAGCTTGGCTGATCACTCGTGAACGATTCGCAGAATTCTGGCAAAAGCGAGGCAAACCGATTCTAGCAATCGCGGTGATACTTACCGTGGTGGCCTTGTGGCACATAGGTTGGTTGAATTGGCTTCAATATCAGGTTGCTTGGCCAGTGTGGGGTCTGCTCCTATATCCTTTTACTTTGCTCTTAGTTCTAAAGTGGCTTCGGGACCAAAAACGGCGGATTATGCAGGCAAGACTGTATTACAATCACCAACAGAAAGTCGAGACACTGACGGAGTTGATAGACAAATTTACGACCTTCGAAAAAGCAAGATGCCTAGCTGACACAATCAAGGGCAATGTCCGAGTCGTGGCTATTTTACGGGTGGAAGAAGGAAGGATAGGAGTAATGCTCAACATTGGCAGGAAGGAGAATCTACAGGTGGGCACACAGTTGCTAGTTCGTCGAATAGACCGCTACACGTTCGATGGACAGCGCATCGAACAGCCGCTTGGCCTAGTACGGATCACATACGTGCAGGCCGAAAACAACTTATCGCAGGCAGTTGTCTTACGCCGGTTGGATCCAGAATTTTGGGATCAAGCAACGGCACGGCTAAGGCAGGAAGAGATGATAGATCCGCCGAAGAACTTTGCTGTGCCGTACATCCCCCAAGAACTGCGCGGCTTGTCTCTAGAAGACCTAATGACTTTTCGACATCATCTGGAAGCTACCCGCGATTCTCCCACCCGCACTGAGCCAGATCAATTCATACAGGAGGAGGTTCTACAATGATCATGGGAAAGGTTGCTCGAATTCTGAGTGATGAGGAAGTTGTCCTGAATGTGGGAAGCGAGGACGGAGTTGAAGAAGATATGGAGTTTGTAATCTTCTCAGAGAGCGACCACATTTGGGATCTGGAGACCGGTGAGGATCTCGGGGCGATAGAGATAGTGAAAGGACGGGTGAAGGTTTACCACGTCCAGGACCGAATGTCGCGGGCAAGAACCTTGACGTATCAAGTACGCAGGCCATCCCCATATGAACAGCTTGCCCGTTCTGCAACCCTAGCCCTAGGACCTAGTTTCGAAACTCGAAGACGCAAGTTGCAAGTGCCTAAAGACCAAGTCTTGCCCCTGACTGAGGACTTAGCCGTGAAAGTCGGGGATAAGGTTCGCTCTGTCTAAGCTATGCCAGTACAAAAGCCACCTTTCAGTTGTATGGGTTGACGGGGGAGGAGATTGGGGTGGTGGAGGGTTTGGACCACGAATGACACGAAGGAAGGCGAAAGGCGCGAGAGGGTTTCGTGCATTTCGTGGCTTTTCGCTTGTTTCGTGATCCAAAGCACCGACGCGCGGAGATTGACGCGCTGGCGTATGAGTTGTATGGGTTGACGGGGGAGGAGATTGGGGTGGTGGAGGCAACGGATAGAAGCCGATAAGCGGATGAGGGAGTAGCGGCTATCCGCTACGCACAGTGGCTTGAAAGTAAGGAGGAAATGAAAGATGTCCACAGTATTGAGCAAGGTCAAAAGGCTAGAGGAATACATGGCCTCGACCAACGCTTCGTCTCTTGATAGCGTGTTGGAGTTGACGATTGATAAGCTGCTCGACAGGGAGACTTCTCGTTTGATCTCGCAAAAAGCCCGATTGGAGCAACAACTGGCTGGCTTCGAGCGGAGGCACTCCCTCAACTCCGAAGAGTTCTATGAGAAGTTTGAACAAGGCGAACTGGGCGATGCCATGGACTTCGTTGAGTGGTCGGCAACGTATGAGATGACCGCAAACTTGCGACACCGATTGTCCATCCTGGGATGGGAAGAAGCGAGCCCCTCGTGAACCCGATCATCGCCAACTACTTCGATGAAATCGAAATGCGGCTGATAGAGAGCCCTGTAGTTGCCTCTTACCAGCAGGTTCGGCGTGAAATCACACCCACCGATGGCAAGCTCCGCATCCGAGCCACGTTAGTAGACGGCGGGCTGTTCGAGCTCTTCTAATACGTGACGGAGGAAAAGGGGCGGATTGATCTGCGGAAGTACAGTTTCCATTGGCAGGACACCGATGGAGAGCTAATCCGCCGTTGGGACAACGTCAGGCACCACATGGATCTGCCCATTGCGCCCCATCACCTTCACACCAAAGAAGGCCCTCCACAGCCTGTATTCGATGTGCCGAATGCTATGACCGCCCTAGCCACAATCGAAGAACAGGTGCTGGCGTGAAGGACTACCACATCAACATCTTTTACAGCGAAGACGACAGTGGATATATTGCGGACATCCCTGACCTGGAAGCCTGTTCCGCTTTCGGAAATACGCCCGAGGAGGCGCTCATGCAAGTCAACATCGCCAAATCAGCCTGGCTTGAGGCCGCCCTGGCCGAGGGCAAACCAGTCCCAGAACCCAGGTATCGGCCAGTGATATACCAGGTGGCAGTCCAGAGGCAGCGTCCTGAGGCCGCTTCGCTTACAGCCGAAGGGTTACCTGCTTGACATCGCAAACTCACCGCCGCCACCGTACCCGCCGACAAGCAACTCTACCAGCGGCAGATTGTGGAGGATTTGGACCACGAATGACGCGAACTCGGAAGTGGAAACGGCAGGGGGCGAAAGGCGCGAAAGGGTTTCGTGCTTTTCGTGGTCTTTCGCTTGTTTCGTGATCCAAAGCCCCACAGAATCACTGAGGCACTGAGGACACTGACTACACTGAAAGGGCTTCAGTGATCTCAGAGGTTTCAGTGGGGTCAGTGATTCAGCGGAGGTGCGCAGGTTGATACGTTTCCGCCGCTTTTGCCAAGAAAGCCGATTTGTAGTATACTATGACCTGGAAAACTGAATACTGACCGGTAGAGGTGACCTGGACCGAAAGGCCAGGCTGAAAAGGGGAAGTCCGGTGCGAGTCCGGTGCTGTCCCGCAACTGTGAGGGGGAGTCTCTCCCAAGCCAGGATACCTGCCTCTCTGCCGTTCCAGAAACCTTCGAGAGAAAGGGGGTGGGAACACTATGAACGAAGTACGATGAACAGTCCCCTTGTCGAAGCAGGCAAGGGGATTTTGTTTCGTGAAACGTGAAGACGTAAAACGTGAAGGCGTGAAACGTGAAATTAGGCATGACGTTTGAAAACAAATGGAGGTAACACAATGAAGAACCATAGATCGCTAGTCCTGTGGGGCCTGCTGGCCCTGTTGATCGTCGCCTTAGCCGGATGCGCAGGCGCTAAGACACCCGAGGCTTCGGAGCCGGCCGTGACTGAGGCGCCCGAGTTGGTGAGCGTGGTTGACGACGCTGGTCGCACGGTAGAAATCGTTAGGAACCCGCAGCGACTCATCTCCCTGGCTCCTTCTAACACCGAGATCCTCTTCGCCCTGGGCCTGGGCGACAAAGTGGTCGGCGTGACCGACTTCTGTGACTATCCAGAGGAGGCCCAAGCCATCGAGAAGGTGGGAGGCATGGAGCACAACCTGGAGAAGATCGTGGCCCTCGATCCCGACCTGATAGTGGCCATCGGCGGCAGCCCCGCTCAGGTGGAGAAGGCCACCGAAATGGAGAAGCTGGGCCTCACAGTGCTGGTTCTGGATCCCGGCGACATTGAGGGCATCATGGCCAACGTCGAGCTGGTGGGGAAGGCCACGGGCGCTGAGAAAGAAGCCAGCCAGTTGGCAGCCCAGATGCGGAAACGCTTCGACGATATCACCACTAAGGCAAAAGAAGCGGGGAGCAGACCAAAGGTGTTCTTCGAGTTGGACGCCACCGATCCTTCCAAGCCCTATACGCCGGGGCCTGGCTCCTTCATTGACGCTTTGATCAGCCTGGCCGGCGGCTCAAACATCGGGGCCAGCGCGAAGATGCAGTGGGCCCAGCTCAGCACCGAGGAGATCATCGCTCAGGATCCAGAGCTCATCATCCTCGGCGACGTCAACTATGGTGTGACCATCGAGATGGTGAAGGAGCGACCTGGCTGGTCGGTCATCGCCGCCGTGAAAAACGGCGCCATCTATCCCATTGATGACATCCTGATCAGTCGTCCTGGGCCGCGCATCATTGACGGCCTGGAGGATCTGGCGAGGATCATCCATCCGGAGCTGTTTGAATAGTATCTGTGTCATTGCGAGCGGAGCGAAGCAATCCCCAAGGGGCGATTGCTGTCAAAGGTGGGGATTGCTTCGTCGCTCCGCTTCTCGCAATGACACTTGGGGGGACCGGTTGTGAAACGTCGCAATCCTACCGTCGTCATCCTCGTCCTGGCTGTTGCCTTGCTGGGTTGTGTGGTTGTGGCTGTCTCGTTGGGGGCGGTGGCCATACCTTTTAGCGATGTGACCAGGATGCTGATAGCTCGCCTGCCGGGTATTGGCCGGTTCTCTAGTTGGTCAGATACTTCGATCCTTCGACAGGCTCAGTACACCGCCGGGCTCAGTACAAGCCAGGCGGAGGCCATCATCTTCCAGATTCGCCTGCCACGGGTGATCACGGCAGCGGTGGTGGGAGCGGCTCTGGCCGCGGCGGGGGTTGTCTTCCAGGGGCTGTTGCGCAACCCCATGGCCGATCCCTACATCATCGGCACTTCGGGCGGGGCGGCCCTGGGCGCCACCATAGCCCTGCTCCTGCCCATCCAGGTGGTCTGGTTGGGCTTCACTCTGGTGCCCCTGGCCGCCTTCGCCGGGGCCCTGGCTACCGTCCTGGTGGTCTACAACATCGCCCACGTGGGGCCGCGCACGCCCGTCACCACTCTGCTCCTGGCGGGCTTTGCCTTCAGCTCCATGTTGGCCGCCGTGATGTCCTTCCTGATGCTGGTCAGCGGCCGCACCCTGCGGCGGGTGGTGCTCTGGACCATGGGGGGAGTGACGGCCAGCAGTTGGCCTCAGTTGCGCGTCGTTGTGCCTCTGATCCTGGCCGGCGTGGCGGCAGCCTACGCCCTGGCCAATGACCTGAACGCCTTCCTGCTGGGGGAGGAGCAGGCGGCCTATCTGGGCGTGAACGTGGAGCGACGCAAGCTGGTCTTGCTCATGCTGGGCTCGCTTCTGACGGGGGCGGCTGTCTCGGTCAGTGGCCTGGTGGGCTTCATCGGCCTGGTGGTGCCCCACGTGGCGCGCTTGACCTTCGGGCCGGATCACCGTCTGCTGTTGCCCACTTCCACCCTGATGGGCAGCCTCTTCCTCGTCCTGGCCGACCTGATAGCCCGATTGCTCCTGGCCCCGGCCGAGATACCGGTGGGCATCATCACCGCCATGATCGGCGCGCCGTTCTTCATCTACTTGTTGAGGCGCAGTAAGCGAGAGTATGTGTTCTAGAAGAATTAGTGAAACCTGTCCTGAGCCCAGTCGAAGGATTCGGGTAATTCGTGGCAAACACTAACAAAATGGGGGCGATGGTGGGGAGTTCTTCTGCCCTTGGGGCTGCGGGTGTTGATTTCAGCTACTACGAATACGATGGCCTGGTCTTGCGTGGGGTTAGCCTCGAACTGGGGGCGGGCGAGCTGGTGGGCCTCATCGGGCCTAACGGCTCGGGCAAGACGACGCTTCTCAGGGTGCTGAGCGGCCTGCTGGCGCCCAGCCGAGGGAAGGTCTATCTGGACGGGCAGGACTTATGCGCCTTCGACCGGCGCCAGGTGGCTCAGCGGGTGGCGGTGGTGCCCCAGGAGCTGGTTATACCCTTTGCCTTCAGCGCCTACGAGATGGTGATGATGGGCCGCACACCCCACGTCCGGCCCATCCTGGGCGCAGGCCCCCGCGACCGCCAGGTGGTGGTGGAGAAAATGGAGCTGACCGCCACCTCGGCCCTGGCAGAGAGGCCCTTCGGCGAGTTATCGGGCGGCGAGAAACAGCGGGTCATCATCGCTATGGCTTTGGCTCAGGAGCCGGAGATTCTCCTCCTCGACGAGCCCACGGTGCATCTCGACATAAATCATCAAGTCGAGATCCTGGAACTGATCAAGCGGCTCAATCGCCGGGAGGGTCTGACCGTATTAGCCACCATGCACGACCTGAACCTGGCCGCTCTGTATTTCGATCGCCTCATCTTGTTGAACGGGGGACAGGTAGTGGCCAACGGCAGCCCGTCCGAGGTGCTGCGCGAGGAGAGCATCCGCCAGGTCTTCCAGGCCAACGTGCAGGTGCAGGAGCATCCCACCCGCCACACTCCCCAGGTCGTCGTTCTGCCTCTTACGTAGCTCAGATGGCGATTGAAATCGCACCTGTCGGAGGCTACAGCTGCGCACTCCGTGCCGGGCGACCGCGTAGGCGGTCGCAGAAATCGTCCACGCAGGTGGACGACCGGCGCGTTCGCGCCCTCCAGAGGCGGTTTCAACCGCTGTTATAAGGTCCGCTCTAATCCTCCGGCTCCTCGAAGAACGGCATGATAAGGGACATGAAGCGTATCCCCAGATAGGCCCTGTTCTTTTTCTCAGGGTGTTGGCCCAACCGCACCCTCACCTCGTGCTCCCGTTCGCCTCGTTGGTAGGTGAGCTCCACGATATCGTCGGGCTTGTAGCGCTGGAGGAGCTGGTCCAGAGGGTGATTCCTTTCCACCGCCCGGCCATCCACGGCAGTGATGACATCCCCTTCTTCCAGGCCCGCTTCATCGGCCGGACTGCCGGGTTCCACGTACCGCACCACAGCGCCGGAAAGCCTCTCCCTGAAGGGCTCGAACTCCCTTTCAAAAAGCTCAGGGGGAACGATCAATTCGCGATGCTCCAGGCCCCCTCGTTCTTGAAGCAGCTCCTCAGGCACTTCCCGCGTCTGGCGGCTGGCTATCCAATAGCCCGCCATGCCCCCCGCGAAGCAACTGACGACCAGGCTCATCAAAACGCCTGCCAGGGCGATCAGCACCGTGATAGTGTAGAGTTTACGTTTGTCCTCCATCTGACTTGTTTACCTCCTCCTGGACTCAAAGGCCCACGCCGTCAATCTCGGCCCCGCAGTAGGTGCACTTTGCGTCTTTGATGTGAGATTCCATGATTCGATAGCCGTAGCGGCCGATGAGCAGCTTGCCGCAGTTGTAGCAGAAAGTGTTCTCGCCCTCACTACCGGGCACGTTGCCCTGGTAGACGTAGCGCAGGCCCGCCGCCAACCCGATCTCTTGCGCCCGGTTGAGAGTGGTTATCGGGGTGCGGGGCTTGTCGGCGAGTTTATATTGGGGATGAAAGCGGCTGATGTGCCAGGGTGTCTCCACTCCTAGCTCCTGGGCGATGAACTCGGCGATCTGCCTGAGTTCATCGTCGGAGTCGTTCAGCGTGGGGATGATCAACGTCGTCACCTCCACCCAGACGCCCAGCCCCTTCATCTTCTTGAGGCTGTCCAGGACGGGTTGCAGCCGAGCTCCGCAGTACTGGCGATAGAACTCATCGCTCCAGGCCTTGAGGTCAACGTTGGCGGCGTCTAGATAGGGATCGAAAGCCTCCAGCATCTCCCCAGCGCCAGCCGTCATGTACCCGTTGGTGACGTAGATGTTGGCTATCCCCGCCTGGTGGGCCAGCCTGGCGGTATCGTAGGCGTACTCGGTGAAGATGGTCGGTTCGGTGTAGGTGTAGGCGATGCTGCGGCAGCCGTAGCGTTTGGCGCTGGTCACCAGTTGCTCCGGGGTGGCCTTTCGCCCCAGGATCAGGTGCTCGTCTCGCACCGCCTGGGAGATGCTCCAGTTCTGGCAGAAGGCGCAGCGAAAGTTGCAGCCCACAGTGGCTACCGAGAAAGCGGTGGTGCCGGGGTAGAAGTTGAACAAGGGCTTCTTCTCCACAGGGTCCACGGCCTGCGAGATGGTCCGTCCGTAGACCAGGGTGTAGAGGGTGCCACCGCTGTTCTCCCGCACCAGGCAGATCCCCCGTTTCCCCTCTTTGATCAGACAGCGATGGGCGCAGAGATTGCACCGCACACGCTCCTCTTCCAACTTCTCGTACAACATCGCTTCTTTCATCGCAACTCGTCCCTCATCCTCTTCATCACCAGAGCCCATCCAGGGACTTGATGATCTCCTCTACGGCTTGTCGAGCCGGGGACTCAGGGGGCAGCTCGACTAGAGGCAAGCCCTTGGCATCGTACTCGCCCACTGTGGGATCCTCTGGGATCAGGCCGACCAGCTTGAGCCCGTTTTCGGCGATGGCCTGCTCCAACTCTGGCGTTAGCTTCAATTCGCCTGACGCATCACCACGCACCCTGTTTACGATGAGCCCGATGTCTCCCACCCTGGTATCCAGTTCTCCGATGAGCTTTGCCGCCCTGCCGGCGGCGATGATGCCCCGCATGGTGGGATCAGAGACAGTGAGCAGGAGGTCCACGTCGCGGGTGGTGCGTCGGCTGAGGTGCTCCAGGCCGGCCTCGTTGTCTATGACCACGTAATCGTACGATTTGGAGAGGCGATCAATAGTAAGGCGCAGCATGTTGTTGGCTGCGCAATAGCAGCCGGGGCCTTCGGGGCGGCCCATGGCCAGGAGGTCGAAGTCGCGCTCCTCTACCAGAGACTGCTGGATTCTGAGGTCGAGATAGTCGGGCTTGCTCATGCCCCCCAGCGAGCCGCCGCTCTGCACCTCCCGCAGAGTCTCCTCGCGGATGTCGCCCACGGTCTCGTAAAGAGGCACTCCCAGGGTCAGGTTCAGGTTAGTGCTGGGATCAGCGTCAATGGCCAATACTGCGCCTGACCGATTTTCCACCAGGTATTTGATCAGCAGGGCGGTGATGGTTGTCTTGCCCGTTCCTCCCTTGCCCGCTACAGCGATAGTTTTAGCCATAATCCTTCTCCGTGGTTGTTGCTACTCGGGTCTTGCTCGAGTTGAGATGAAACGCACCTAAATGATAATCCAGAGGAAGCATTTTGTCAAGTACTTGACAATCAGTCTCGCATGTGCTATAGTTAGATCGGTGCTCAAGCAGGCCAGGCGATCGCGGGCAGCTTTTCCCACAATGTGGCTTCGTCTTTGCAAGTGGAAAACTGTCCGAGGAAAGTCCGAGCTCCACAGAGCACGGTGCTGGGTAACACCCAGGCGGGGCGACCCGATGGACAGTGCCACAGAAACATACCGCCGTTAGCGGTAAGGGTGAAAAGGTGAGGTAAGAGCTCACCAGCGGTCCGGGTGACCGGGCCGGCTAGGCAAACCCCACCGGGAGCAAGGCCAAGCAGAGGGTTGGCGCGGGAGGGGCGACTCTCCCGTGCCAGGGGCTGCTCGTCTCAAATCCCTCGGGTAGGCCGCTGGAGGCGGCGGGCAACCGTCGCCCTAGATAGATGATCGCCGCCCTCAATCGGCTCTCAGCCGGGAGGGAACAGAACTCGGCTTATCGGCCTGCTTGAGCACCGCTGCTTGATACAATGCACCGCAAAAAGTGACGCCAGCCCAAGGTATGACCTGAGGCTGGCGTCGCTTTTTACGAGGTGTGCTCTATTCGCGTTTCACGTCTTCACGTTTTACCTCTTTTGCTAACAGTGATCGCCCCAGTGTGAGGCGACGAGCATGATGTCCACGACGTCTATGTCGTCATCGTTATCCACATCGTAGGCGTCAACATAGCAACCATCGCCAAGTTGGCAATTCCAGTGGCTGGCTATCTGCTGGATGTCCGCGACATCTACAACACCATCGCCATTTAAGTCACCAAAGAGGACGCAGGGCGTGCTGGTGGGCGTTGGCGTGCTGGTAGGCGTTGGCGTGCTGGTGGGCGTTGGCGTGCTGGTAGGCGTTGGCGTGCTGGTGGGCGTTGGCGTGCTGGTAGGCGTTGGCGTGCTGGTGGGTGTTGGCGTGCTGGTGGGTGTTGCTGTGTTAGTAGGCGTTGGGGTGGGGCCGGCTGAGCCATAGTTAACGTAGTTGGCAGAATATCCCACCTGGGAGATTCCATAGCTGATGCGCATATAGCCATTTTCGCCCCACCATGAGCCCCACGAGTTTCTCATGATCCATGCCCCATCTGCGTCATTCCAACCGACCAGGACGACGGCGTGGTTCATGATCGTACACTCAGGGCCCGTAAAAACACCGCCGGAATAGCTTTGAAAAGGGGTGTTTACACAGACGGCAACCGCAACAGGCCCGTGGTCGTAAATGGCTTGTTTTATGGCCTCGACGGATGGAACACTCGATGAGTTCCCCACGTACACGTAGTCCCAGGAATTAATCTTCTCGTTATGTGTATTGCCTGGGTTGCAAGGATCATCCCTAGCCGTGTAGGGGAAATCAGTTTCATAAACCGCTCCGGCCTCGGACTCGCCGGGCGGTATCTTCCACTGATGATAATCGTGGGCCCACCACCCACCGATGTCGCAGTTCCATCCCTCTGTGTTACAGGAAACGAGGTACTGCTCTGAGAGATCCTTTTCACCCTCTCCTGCGATCTTGATGTTGGCCTCCAACGGGCCCACCGTCGCAAAGGCCCAACAACTGCCACAGCTCCCCTGGTTCTTGACTGAGGTGACCCCTCCCTGATCTCGCCAGTCAAAAGCGGCTGGGAGCGACGAGGGAGTGTCCTGCGTGGATGTAGGTGTGGTTGTGGGGGTGGTAGGTTGCCCCGTTACCTTACGGAGGGCGATGTCATCAACATAAGCACCCTCAGCCTCGGCGACGGTGTAATCGCTGGTGAAGACGAAGGCTATCCAGACCTCAGGCTGGCCGGTGAGATCGCCTACCTCGTAGACATTGGTCAAATCGAAGTTCACATCGTTCCACCCGCCAGAATCCCCGCTGGTGCGGACGCCATAGAAATTGCTGCCGTTGATGGAAGCGCCCCAGAAAAGGTAATCGTAGTTCGATTCGGAGAGGTTCCAATACGAGAAGAGCACTTCGGCGTCGCTTGCACTGCTCAAGTCGAACGGCCCATAGATCATCCAAGATTTGGCGTTATGGGGGTAATCGGCGCCGCAGGAAAGGCTACCGCCATCTGCCCCATCGCCTACGCCCCAACCGCTGTAGGAACCGGAGTGGGGTCGGCAATTGCGCTGGCCCCAATAGTATTCGCCGTAACCGCCAGCGTTATCAAATACAGTCCAAGGGCCTGGGAAAGTTCCCTCGAAGTCCTCGGTCATGATGTTGGCCCAGACGCCGAGCTCTCCTTGCAGTTTGGCTTCTCCGGGAGTCTTGGGCTCAACAGGAGGCCGCCGCTGGGGGAGTTCCAGGTGCGCAAACTTTTCCTCGGCGGGCTTCGTCAGTCCTTTCTCCGGCGTGATGGCTGGCAGACCAGTCACCTGGACAGAGAATTCCCTGGCCGGTTTCACGCCCTTTTCCCAGGAGCGATGATAGACCAGTTTGAGAGTGCTCTGGCCCGCGCCTACCGACTTGAAGCGCAGGATCTGCTTTTCTGGAGCGCCGAGCAGGGGCGATAGCTGCTCGAATTCGGTCTCCCCCACCTGATGCAGTACGTCCTCGTTTATTTCCGAAACCTCCCATGAGTAGCCAGTGGATGGATTGCTCTCCAGGCTGATGGTCAGGACTTGATCCTCGCCGAGTTCAGCCAGGCGGCCGTTATCCTCCTCGGTCAACCTGATTTCGTTGAGATTGGGCACTGCCGTCGCCGGTGTCGCCGCGTCCAAAGTGGGGGTTGCAGGCGGGACAGCCAAGACACTGGGAAGCGCAAACAAGCTCGCGCCAAGAACCAGGCAGGTCAAAATGGCTGCCAATCTTTTGCCTGAAAGAAAGTGTCTCATACTCATCGTGATGTCTCCTTTGGGTGTGGATTTTCGAGGGAGGGAAGCCCACAGCAGCGGGCAATCCAGCGTTGCTCTAAGTGTAGCACATCGGTGGGTTTTGTGGGTGAAAGTGGCGTGGAAATGGCGTGAATTTGGCATGAAACTGCGGCTTAGCCAGGGCGTGAGGAGCAAAGGCCGCGAAGGCTTTTTGCGCCTTTCATGTCGTTTCGCACGATTCGCGGTTGAAGCCATTCCCTCACGGGCAAGTCTCTCCCCACTGCGCCGCCACGAGCATGATGTCCACGACGGTGATGGTCCCATCGCCATCAAGGTCGTAGGGCGCACAGTCGGGATCCTCGGTCGTCATTTGCCAGCAATTAGCAACGAGCATGATGTCGTTAACGTCCACGTCTCCATCGCCGTCGAAGTCACCAAAGAGGACACAAGGTGTGCTGGTGGGCGTTGCGGTGGCGGTGGGAGTAGCGGTGGGAGTAGGAGAGGGCGTGCTGGTGGCCGTTGGGGTGGCGGTGGGAGTAGGAGAGGGCGTGCTGGTGGCCGTTGGGGTGGCGGTGGGAGTCGAAGTGGGTGCGGTGCCAGGGTAGATGAAGCTGATACCATCAATGTCGTTTTGATGGAGAGTCCTATGCACCGACCCCGCTGAGCTAGCGTAGTACATAACCGCTGCTGGATCGGGGTCATGTCCCAGGCTCAGGTAATGGCCGAACTCATGGAGCACCACGCTCTCGAGATCAAACTCGCCCCCACTGGGCGACCCGCTCACATCCCAGTTGTAGCTATCGTTGATGACCTGATCGCTTTCGACGATGATACCTGTTGAGGGGTTGTACCACCATTGGGTCATCGCGAGAGTGCCAGTTTGCCCTAGTTCGTTCCAGAAGATCTCGTTTGACCCGTTAGGAGGGTTGCTCAATTCCGTAGCACTCGATGTTCCGCCATAGGTAAACACAAAATTCGCCGTCGGGACGGCGTTCCAGGTATCTGCCGCAGCCTGGACGGCAGCCAGCGCCTGGCTGGGGGTTACGTCATCGTCAACGATGTTCGTATTGACCAGGTAGTCCTCACCCATGGGGTTGGGGTCGGGCCAATGCAGGCCGTTGTACACGAAGTTCGAGATGGACACACCCCCGAAATCAGGCGGCGTGGCCGAGGGTCGGGGGAGGTTCTGCTCCCAGTCCGGCTCCAGACTGGAGGGGATGCTGTGAGCATCCATGATGCCCACAACCTGGTTGATCAGATCGTGCAACTTCACGGGGTACTTCATTCCCCGATTATGAACCCAGCCTCTCTCCACGTGATACTTGCCCTGCCACCAGCCTGAGACCTCGTAGTTCGCCGTGTGGCTCGCTTCCAGGAAGACCACGACCTCCTCACCCTGGGCAAACTCCGGCGTGTCGGAGACGGCGAGGCCCACATCGCCCACCACGCCACCGGGCATCTGGATGACCACCTCTTTGGCATCGGCCCTGCCTTTGATCTGATTGGTCACAATGACGACGACCTGGGTATAGATCATGGTCCTGTCGGCGTTCCAGGCGCTCTTCATCGTCAGCACGTTGCCGTACAGGATGAGGTCGGCCCTGAGCGTGAGCTCGTCGAGGTTGAGTTCAACGACGACCGCATGGGCCCCCCGCCCTCCCAACATCAGTGTCAGCAGGGTAGTGAGCAGTGCACAGATGATCAGCAGCCTGATTCGTCTGGCGCCATCAACTTTGAGCGCTGCGGCGCGAACGGTGGGTTGACGCTCTCGTGTCCCCCGGGTCCCCGGTCGCCCTGGGACTTGGTTTCTCGATACTGGGCCAATCCATGACATCTAAATATCCTTTCCTATCCTAACCTGGACAAGGCCGTTTCACTAACAAGCCAGAACCAAAAGGCTTTTTGCCACGAATTACACGAACTCGGAAGTGGATACAGCTTTCACTAATTTTCCCTTTTTCGCGTTAATTCGTACAACTTGTCCTGAGCCTGGTCGCTTGTACTGAGCTTGTCGAAGTGAAGGGTTTGTGGTAAGTTTCTCACCTTGACCACGCGAAATCCTAAAGAACCTCTTTTCTAAAGAACAAAAAGCGTGCTGTCGCGGCGGTTTGCTCGGACAGCTCGCTCTTTAGGCTCTATCTTCGGCAACTCGGCTGTCCTATTAGCTAAATCTGCTAACGTAGACCCGTGGCTTTGCGTCCCCACCTTTCGATGGGTTTACCTTTATCGGACCTTATGCAGTTGACGAGAAACTTTTACCTTGCACGTCTATTATATCAAATGCTCTCGCTCTTGTCAAGAACAAAGAAGAGAATAGGTGTATGTCACTTCTGGGGCGAATTGACTCTTGAGGAGATACATACTAGTACCTTTTCAAGGTGAAAGTGACATATCTGTCATTGCGAGCGCAGCGAAGCAATCCCCACGTTCTCGTGAGAAACCGATTGCTTGGCACAAGCGGGGATTGCTTCGTCGCTCCGCTC
>SDBT01009634.1_pt1 | contig 15652 bp, 12 predicted proteins | sample 2277101 | NCBI WGS metagenome assembly SDBT01 (sample SAMN10404973, study PRJNA504765) | marine sediment metagenome | isolation source: marine sediment core GS10_PC15, 103 cmbsf | place: Arctic Ocean: Southern Knipovich Ridge | collected 2010 | reverse complement strand
GAGAGTTTTGCTCCGCCTAGAGGAGCATCTATGAGGTCCTTGGCAGATAATGCATACAGTAGAAAACAACTTCCAGATTATACAGAAGATGTAACATATGATTTACGTGAAGATTATCACCCGCATACCTTATGTAAGATGCAATGTCGTTATGCTACTGGTAATTCTGCCAATAGAATATGTATAGATCAGTGCATAAGTGCTAAAACCGGAATTCAACGGGGAGTTTCTTGTAGCAAGGATTCACATTGCGCCAAAGGTGATATTTGTGTAATGGGTGGAGCCTATTCAGGTATGGCTGATAGGGGCGAATGTATGGATCCCCGAGAGCCATTTCAACCAGAAAAAGTTTATGCTCAGCTTCACGAAGATGAAATGAAAGGTTTGAAATTGGTTGAAAATTTTGGAACCCCTATAACTTGCAACCCTACTGATTTTTTCGATGAAGCAGCTGGAAAATGCGAAGCTCGCTTCCAAGGTCCCTCATCAGCATGGGCTGTCCATCATCAAAGACATATACAGCACCCAGAAGTTTGGATTCCAGGTTCTACTACACCTGGTTACGGTGTGGGTTTAACCGATCCTTATGATGTTAAGACAAATGTTACAATTTACTAACAAAATTAATCTCTAGACCTTTTGGTCTAGAGATTTTATTTGGGAATAACAAATGGAAGACCCAATGAAGGTTTTCATTAATGATGTCCCCTTCACTATATCACGATATGATAATAATTCGTCAGTGATAGCCCGATATATTTTAACTCTCAATAACGATTGGGCACTTCTTGAACACTTTGTGATGATAAATCCTGATTTCCTTCTCAAGAAAGGGTCGAAAATCAAAATAGAAGATATCAGAGATAGTTTTCCTAAAAGTTTGGAAAAGCTCAAGAATTTTACCCTAAATTGGTATTCTCCTATCCAGATAGCGATTCTTTGGTTAACTTTGAGATATCCGACAGAGAAAGAACTAGAATCAGCTTTGAACGAAAAACTACTGAAAAAACTGCGTAGATTTGATGCCGCTAAATTTAACACGAAAGGTGAAATTATTCGTCTGTATAAACGTTATCAGAAAGAGGTTATCGAAAAGAGACATAAATTAAAGAGAGATTTGGAACAATGGGATGCCAATATCAGAAAGCTTCCTAAAAAATCAATAGATGTTGGCGAATTTAAAACTCGTAATACCACTATCTCGGTCACTTTAGATGTTCCAAAAGAAATCAGCCTTTTGGCTATTTTTGATTCATTAGATGTATCCATCAATGTTCCTTTATTGGTGCTACATTATAAGGGCAGAGTTTTGTATAAGGTATTCCCGGATATTCCTCTCCCCAAAAGGGCGGTTACATTTCCTGTAGAGGAAGACGGACTTTATTTTTATGTTTTAAGTACATTATCTAAAGAGGGAGACTATATACGAGGACTATGGAATGAACAAAATGAAATGATAGTTGTTTCATCTGTCGAAGAAGGTCTTGGAGACGTCAAAATTATAAATATTTTATTGCGATCTCTGGGAGATCGTATAAAAGTTAGTATCTCTCAAAAAAGACAAACGGGCGTTGGAGGGTTTTTCGTAGCCAAGTTTTCGTTTAATTCGGCAATTATGGCAGATTTGATAGCTATTAATCCGCTTGTCTCCAACCTTCTTTATATGAACGAACTTGGTAATATCGACGACTTATTCAAAAATACCGCAACTACAAAGAAATACTTTACATTTTCCTATCGATTGTGGAATGGAAAGACTATTGGAGCATCAATAACTGTATACAAATCGAAGAAAAAATTATGGTCTAGGGTAACTATCAAGAAAACTCTTAAAAGTGTTGTCACTCGCCAAGATATTGAAGTTCTGATGTCTATTTTTTCAAAAGTGGCGCGCTTGTATTCTGATAAAGTATTTGAAATCTCTAAGGAATATGAGAAATTCGTATCAAAGAGTTACTTGTCTCTGTATAAACCCAAAGTTAAACAGATGGAGGTTGAGACTAGAAAAACAGGAAAAAAATTGGTTGATTTAAACACTGTTTTGCCCGGTATGTTTATTAGGGGGGAATACTCAACGCGGTGTCAGAAAGACCGACAACCAATCCATATCGATGAAAATAAGTTGGATAAGTACAAACGAACACATCGGAACGTAGAAATTATGAGGTTTCCTCCCGGTAGCAAACATTATTATGCATGCGAAGGGGGATACGGGGATAAAAAATTTTATCACCCGGGATTGCAATTAAACACTATGTCAAACAGGGAAAAATATCCGTATATTCCATGTTGTTTTAATCCTTCGCAGAAGACAAAGAACGAGAAAATTTTTAGAATGTTTGGCGACCCCGATGCTTTGAAAAAACATGCGATAAAGAAGAGTGGCGTGATGTCTGATGACGAAAAAGTAAAAGGACATATAAAAGACGAGAAAAAGATTATTGTTCAGGGAAGAGCGGGTATTGTTCCGTTTTACCTACAAGAAATAGCGAAAGAACTCGGTTATTCCGTAACAGGTGGAAATCAACTTTCTCTTCTTAGATTGGGGGTTGTGAAGTCACCTTCTAGTTTTATTCATTGTATGGGAAGGGCCCTCGATCCTAAATATATAGAAATGGATAATGACAAGAGAAAAAAGTATGTCGAAAAAGTCAGGAAAGATATTGCTAGTAATAATTTTTCAGTTGGGAAACAAGAATTATTTGACCTCACCAATAGAGAAATCAAGGGTATTTTGATTGATTTCAAACAATATCTCAAACCACGATGGTTCGTCTCTCTTGTTTCTAAATACTATGGCTGTAATATTTTCTTATATACACAAAGCTCCAAATATCCACTCGGAGATATCTTAATTCCTCGTCACACACAGGCTTATCTTATGTACGCAATTGATATCACCAAACCAACGGTTTTCATCCTTGAAAGAAAATATGGTGGATACCGTCAATGCGAACTTTTAATATTAGGCTCAAAGGAAGATGATATCAAAACAGATCTTAAGGGCACTAAATTAGCCAAATCGGCACTAAAACTATTATATGATGCGAATCAGGTGTCAATCATCGGACCTACATTCAACGATATCAAGCCAATATCTCTATCTCCATATCCTAAAAATTCCCCGCCAGAAGGCGTTATCAGTCAATTTATCGATGTTGATGGTAAGACAAGGATGTTGAATTACAAGGGATTGTCGGTGATGACATTACCTCTCCCACCTCTTGACATAAAAGTAGATGACCCTCAAATTGCTAATTGGAAAACCTTAAACGACTTTCTAAAGGCTAAAAACTTGAAAATTATATCACAAGAAGTTGTTGATAGTGCTGTGTACGGAGTTTGGGTACAAGGTCCAAATATGATTATGGGTTATATCCTTACAGAGGTTAATCAAATAGACAATACTATGATAACTTCGCCAAATCGTAACAATCCTTTGGGAACTCCTTCTAGAGAAGATTCGGCTTTGCAGAAAATGCGTCGGTCAAGAAAGATTGCCGCGTTGCTCAAAGAATATACTCTATTTGAATATTCCAGAAAGCTGACGCATGGCAGTCAAGTCGATCTAAAAGAGATGTTTGTTGTAGTCCCAAATCACCAATATGATCTAGATAAAGCTCGTATTCTTAAATCAGATAATTCGATGTATCAAGGATCAAAAATAATAGTACCGTCGGAACAAACAAGAGACAAATTAATCTATTATCTCAAGAGTCAACTCCTTAACGATAAACAGATGGTGATTGGGTACAAAAATTTGCTATCGATCCAAAAATCATATAAATATCTGAGTGATTTCCGTCAAGTCAAAAATCAGTTAGTATTTTTGGATTTAGACGGTATTCTAGAATGGAGATTTGATAAGAATCATCGGCATCTATCACAAATTGTTCATTACGATATAATGGTTGGAATAACCTTCCCTTATTTTTATAGTCACCCTTATATCATGGATGGAAAGGTAGTATTAATTCAGAATGTTTTAGACGGATCATTGGACGCCGCTATAAAAGTAGGGAAGAGATGGGCCAAAGACCAAAGCAATTTAGGTTTTTTCGTTAAAGGAGATTCTGACTATCATACTGAGTATGTCGAATACACTCTCAAAAAAGACAATCCAAAGTCTAATGTAGTAGCGATTTTTAAGTATCCTAATGGCTCTTTTGCTGCTATACTTCCTCTTTAATTTCATCTGTAAACAGATGAAAAATTTGAATTTTAGTCAGAGTCAGACTCAAAAGTTATTGTAATAGGTTTCCAATAATTTTGAATGTATGAAAGACTGATGTTAAGACCGTTCTCGCGAATCAACTCTTTTAATTTTGGTATGTCCAAAGGCTTGTTATACGGAACGTCCATATCTGGAATAGATTTAGGAAGAGTGAAAAGTTTCCGACATCGAGGAAATTTAAGGAGCTCTGGGTTCACAATATGCTTAGTAACCTCTTCTAATCTCCGCCATTTTTGGATCATCAAAAAGGCTCCCTTATGCCCAATACCAACAGGTTTCTTTCTGTTTCTTCCATCAGGAGGGAATCCTTTCACTGTTCCATACACCGAGTCTCGTTCCCATTTATTATAATCACATTTAAGCAATATACATAAATCTAAAAATTCCTCTTTGCTAAATTCTAACGCTTCAATGATCTTATCGTGTCGAAGGGCGTACAGTCTGTGGTCTCTTAATTTGAAATCTTTAAAAGCTAACATTAGAGGACATCCATAAGCTAAAACATCGGTGTCTTCGGTTAAAACAGCATCAACATCTCCTCGACAAGCTAAATATACACATAAAGTCTCTGCTTCCCCATCTGCCTCAAAACACGCTAATCCCATCATACGCACAATATTTTTAGCTATATCAGAATGTTTTTTAGTGATTGGAAGAATTTGCTTTTCTAATCTCTGGATAGTTAAAATCAAAGACTGTGCAACTCCACCCGGATCATCATAATTAGTTTTATCTTTAGTTCCTCGCGGACAAATTAAAATTTGACATTCTTTCTTCATATCTTCTTCTGGTGATAACCTTAGCGGGCAATAATCCGTGAGAAGTATATCTCTTAACCTAATACACTCTTTCAAACGAGTGGTACTTTTTTGAAGATTTCCCCTTCGAGATTGTTGTTCCTTTTTCTTTTCTATTGGTGGGTTTGGCCCGTCAAAAACACATATGGCTTTGATCCCATATTTCTTAAGGTTACATAGAAAGAGTATAAATATATTCATCCACGCAGTCTCTCCCGCACTTCTAATATATTTATAAAGGAATATGGAGATGTCTACAGCAATTTTATAACCCACTAATTCTGACATATCTACCGATCCTAATTGATCAGGACAGTTCAGTTTAATTACTTGATACAGATCGGTGATACCCATTTGAAAAATACCAAAAAATCTGTATTCAAAATTGTTTTTATTGGGGCATTTGTCAAGATGGCAAAACACGTCCGATTTAATGATAATGTTCAAATCAAAGAAATGAGCATTGATAAATCTGCTCATGCAATGGAGGTAAAAAATCCTCAGGGAGTTGGAATACCGATGATTGTTCCTAAAATCCCAATAGAAACAGCTTCTGAAATCTCAAGCGGGTTTTCGTGGTGGTGGATTATATTGGCGATCGTTTTATTGATAATTGGATACTTTGTGTGGAGAAGTTTTAAAAATGATAAACAATTGACTTCAAATAAAATATCTTAAAATGCAAACAGATTTCAAAAAATACGGATCAATTGATAATTTGTCGGCCAAAAATGACTTGGTTAAGGTTCTGTCAATTACTAAACATGAATTTGTTGTTTTAGAGAAGGCGCATGGAGCTCATTTTAGCTTTCAAACAAATGGGAAAACAGCTACATGCGCTAGACGTAACAGCATCTTAACTGACAAAAACAAGTTTTATAACCATGAGGAAATGCTCTCTAAATATTTATCACGAATTCTTGAGGTGTTTAAATTTGTTGACAGTAAATTTAAACACGTCAAAACTGTTCAAATCGATGGCGAATTAATTGGGGGGATGTACCATCACAAAGACGTAAAACAACTGGATTTAACCAAAGTTCAACAAGGTGTATATTATTCTCCAGACTATCAATTCTACGCCTACGATATTCGGTATTGCAGTTTAGATATCTGGTCTTATATCAACTATGATATTTGCATGGAAATCTTCTCTGAACTAAAATTCTTGTACGCTAAACCTTTAGCTAGAGGACCGTTTAAAGATGTTGTCAGTTTCGATCCGACATTTCAAACAACCATTCCAGATATACTTGGATTGCCCTTAATCGAAAATAATATTGCTGAAGGTATTGTTTTGAAACCAGTGATTTCAATGAATTTACCAAATGGTTCTCGTATTATATTTAAGAATAAAACGGAAAAATTTAATGAAACTAAAAAAATCAAAACAGTTCTCGAAGATATCCCACCAGAGGTTCAAGAAGTCCAAGATGAGATATTACAGATGATTACAATGAATCGTCTCAATAATGTCATCTCGAAGATTGGCGAGGTGACTGAAAAAGATATGGGGAAACTGATCGGTCTTCTTTCGCGAGACGTCTTGGACGAATACCAAAAAATATATGGTGATAAACTCGCAGAGCTCAAGAGAAAATATAGGAAGGTAGTTACAAAGAGTTTAGCCATCCAATGTAAAATAACAGTCCTTGCATATTTTTAAACTAATAACTCATCACGAAAGTGATGAGTTTATGAGATTGATCTCAATTTGGAGAGGTTTTTACAAAACTCTACTGGTAACACTACGTAATGCTTTTAATACCAAAGTATCCAATTGTACTTTACATCGTTCCTTTTGAACTATCCTGATAGTAACAAGATTTTGACTAGCAAATTTTATGAATGTTGACGACATGTTATAATTTTTTATGTGATATAAGTCTTCTCTCATTTCGTTCTTTAGGCCTTTTATATGTAAACGAGTGGGGTTTTCCCATGTCTTTGTCCCAGTTTTACGAAATCTTGTTAAAACAACACAATCACCAATCCTTTTACAATTTTCTGTAATTTCATTCCAATTTCCAAAGAACGTCGTTTTTTTATTATTATTAATAACCACCGCAAAAACTTTTTTATTTTTTGTTAAAACTTTGGCGAAGTTGTAAGCTATATCTTTTTTCATCAAGCCGGACATGTAAGCTCTTTGTTCTTGTTCCCAGCCATCCTCAATGACACATATACCCGGTTGTCCTTCATTTGTCATTAATCCATATTTATTAATTTGCCGCAAGGTACCTAAAAGAGGTATTGTTTCATCGTCAATGGGCCTTAGATGAAATGGATTACTGAAGATATCACCTGATAAAAATTTGACCATAAGAAAAAGGGCTTCTGGCCATGTTTGCACATGTTTCCATACAGCTTCACTTCTTCCCATGCATTTATCTGCAAATTTTGGGTCTTTCCGATTTTTATATTTTTTTGAATGTTTTTTCCACGCTTCTTTGCACCACGCATCTTTATCAAAAGCATTTATTATTGAAATGGGGTCATATCTACGACGACATTGGTCATATTGTTTTTTGGTAAGTTTTGTCTTTCTCTTAGTTGTTTTATGTTCTTTGTAGTAAGACCCATTTTTTTTGTAAAATTTCAATGTTTTAGAATCAAACATATAGATTTTAAATAAGTCTCTTTTTAATTTTTATCACTTTTGTGATGAGTTTACGAGATTGACCTTAGGTTAGCTACATTAAAACCGGGATCTAATCCAATGACAGACATGTACCTCCAAGCACTCGCTGCGAACCAATTAGAAGTTAATCTCATACACGAATTTTGGTTCTCGTGTTCTTCTCCGTTTTTAAGAATTTGGAGTCTTTCGGATATAGTAGTACCATCTTGCACGCTAGTCGACATTTGCCATCCTCCCCGGTATCTCATAATCGGGAGATCCAAAAATATGGTCCCTATATTCTCGTATTCTTGACACATAGTCTCAAGATCAGACACTCCCTGAGTAACCCTTACATCTACATCATGTTGGTTATCTACTAACGCTATTTCAATTGGATACGGATCTTCTGATTCTGAATCCCACCCACGAGTCAACATAGATAAAACTAAAAAGCTTCGTAAAATATCCTGTATTTTGATCTTATTCTCTGGGCTTGATTCGTCGTAAAATACATAAAAATCCCTTATTTTGACGTTAATCTCTTGTGTAAAAAGCTCGCCTAAATCAATAGATCTAATTAATTTTCTTCTCCCATCCGCTGCCTTTTTAGATTCATCTACTTTTATCACTTTAGAGAGTATCTTTAATTTCCGAAGAGAGAGTTTTGTAAATGAATTCCCATCTTCGTCTAGTGGATTAACAAAGTTCTTGTTTTGGAAGATAACTTCCGCGAGTTCAGAGTATGTAAATGCTTTCAAATCAACCCCAATAATACCATAACAAAGAATAACATCAGAAGATAGTTTTCTAACATTTTTCCAGTCTATTGGTGTCCGAATATTGGATATACTCGAGTGTCTCCCGTGGTAAAAGGTCGAAGAAAGATGAGAGGTCTCGAGAAGAGAATATGCTCCTTCTCTTCGGAGATCTTCAGATATATAACCCTCATTTATAGCGAGTTGTCTCAAGCTTTCAGGATCGTAAAGCTGATGGGGAAGCTTTGGATTAAAATAAACATCAATATCGTACGCAAGAGGATTTACTTCTCTTTCCTTTTTCATAACAGGATCAAGGGGTATCCAAGAAGATTGTGAGCGTAACAGATTTTTGTATTCAAAAATAGGAGCTTGGCATGAGCTAATATCTATTTTAAAATTTATAGCCGCTAGGGTTACAGCTTCTCCAGAAGTAATGGGATTGACGCGCAACAATGTAGCAGAATGATCGCCAAAAACATCGCTAGCTTGTTCCATATCTTCATAATAATCTAGCCTAGATGATGAACATTCTTCCTCGTCATCAGAAACTTCACCCGGACATTCACACAAATCAATATAATTACAGGTTTTCAAGTAAAGACTCGGGAGGACCTCTTTTTTAACTAATCCTAACTGAATTCGAAAAAATTTTCGAGATTCTGCCTCATTCCACACGGTCATATGTACAGCACCGGCCATTTGGTCGATTGTGTGGTAGAAGCCTAATTCTAAGTTCAAGGATTTACATATTTTATAAAGAACACATGCATTCAGTCTTCCAGGGTTGGTAGGAATCTGAAGCCCGTAAGGAAAATTAGAACTTGGAAGTGGTGTCTCGTTCATATAGATTTTAAGAGTAATTAATGCTTCCCTCAATAGTTCTGGCATCCACTCCACATGTTTATTAACAAATCGTGCTATGTATTTAAGGTCCTCGTTATTTTGGGGGGTTACTACCGGCTGGGTACTCCCCGATTCTGTCAACCGATAAAGAAAATCGTCGTGGATCAGATAATTTTTATCTGATTCAAGTAATTCAGGATATAATATCCCGTGAGAATCAGCAATCTCCCGAAGAACGATCTTGGGTGTGTTTTTGTCAATAGGTCCTGTAATTGCTATTCGAGACAAACAGAATTCCGAATCCATATAACTTATATCTTGTCTATATATTTTTAGTTCGTGACTTAAAAAGAGAAGTAGACGTAGTTAATTGATGTCTTCTTCACACCTGAATAGACTCCAAAATGAAATATTAATGCTAAAATCTAAAAGTAATAAATTTGTACCCTATGAAAAATACTATATAATACACATACAATTCCCAAATATTGATATCCCGAGAGCCTCAATTGATAAGTGGGGTAAAGAATGTATTTTGGACCGAAATAACCAACCTCTTTTTGTGTATGTTTGTTATAATGAAATTTATCTATTCTTTTCATGTCTTGCCGAAGGTGAACATTTTATGAAGGGCGGGCACCAAGAGTTATGTTCCATGTATAGTTCAATGCTTACCAACAAAATTTGTCAGATTGCCGACGTTTCAGATGATAAATATGTTTTTTGCAATCTAATTGAATTGGAAACCCAAAGTAAGGTGTTCACTTATGTATTGTGGAAAAATGCACAAAATTCGTTTCGGAGTTTGGCATCACATTTAAAAGTGCCCATAGAAGAAGTTTATAAAAGAACATTCGAAGAGTCGCTAGCATTAATTGAAGCGACTCCATGGGATGACATACCAAAATCTGAAAGATACGGAACCATATACAAACTCAAGAAGAAAAAGGGAAGAATTATATTGTCTTCGTTTTCGAAACGTATCGATGCTCGAAAAAAAGAACACTATATGACATACTTTTTTGGGTAAGCGCTATAAAAGGGAGCTTCTCAAGAACAAAATGAGTTCTAGAGGAAAACTCTTTTATGCAGATGCGGCTAAAGGATATACAATCAAAGTGATGGTAGATGTTTTATCTGGTGCGTTATCACGAACCACTATTAGCCTTGGAACAAAGGGTATTTCAATTCGAAAAATGGACACTAATAAACATATTTTATTCGATATCGAGATGCCAAGAGAAAAATTTCGCGAATACAGGTGTAGGAAACCAATGCGTGTTTCGTTAAACCTAAAACACCTTCAAAAAATGGTCCGAAATGTCAAAAAGAAAGATTCAATGATTATTTTTGTCGATAAGAAAAGACCGACAAAATTGGGCCTTTCTATTCGCCCAGAAGGTGCAACTGCCCAGAGATCAACGAGAATTGAAACGGTTTATATTGCCATCCAAGTCGAAGACGATCCAGAAGAATCTGCAGATCTTCCAGATACTTACACAACAGAATCAGGCGAAACAAGATCAGTTTATGGCCATCCAATGGTAATAGGAGCTACTGACTTTCAGAAAATCAAAAAGATGGCGACTGTCGGCAAAGAAATTGTTGTTAAAATGCAAAAGAATAACTATATTTCGTTTTACTCTGATACAGATATTTTTTCGTCTGAATTAGAGTTCGGAGAAGTTATGGATGATCCCGAAAGCGATTCTGATGATGACGAATTGTTAAACGAATCTGACGTATCCGACGAAGAAGAATATGTAGGTTCTAATGAGGCATCTGAGTCTGAAGAAGACTCTGGAGAAGAATCCGATCATGGCTCTGAAGGAGATGCTCCAGACAATTCAGATGATCCTGAAGGGTGGTATGATGCTACTTTCTATACTAGCATGTTTAGCTTACTGGTGAAGCTCCCCGGACTTTGTAGTCAGATGCAATTTTATGCTCCTAAATTCGGATATCCTCTCAAAATTAAGATGGACGCAGGAACCGGCAATTCTATTTTAGGTGTAATTCAAGTATATATTAAGGACATAAATATGATCAACAGAGAACAATCTTTTTCCCAAAATAATGGGGAATAAAGGGCCGAGAAAAAATGATATAAACGAAAAAATGTAATAAAGAAAGAAAATCCCCTTAAAAACAACGTATGGTGGATCACGTGTACGACGAATACCAAGAAGCCTTTGGCGATTCTGAAGGTTTTAATCAGATCAAAAACTTACTTTCTAAAATCGGCGATCTGAAATGCGAACACAGGTCGAAATCTTCTTCTGGAAAATTAAAATACTGTACTGATTGTGGAATTGTTATTAACGAAGACGGGAAAGCAGAAGATTTTGATAACTGCAAGCACGAGGATATATTTGAGAACGATAACGGACTTCATATATGTCGGAAATGCTGCGTAGAAATTGAAATATGGTCTTTTGCACCAGAATGGAGATATTATGGATCGTCTGACAATCGAGTTAATAAAGACCCTTCACGATGCCATTATTCAAAAGGAAATAACAAGGGCCTCGAAAATACATTTGCAGAATGTGGAATTGCTATTCCTATGGCAATCAAAAAGGGAACTGAGCAAAAGTACAATAAGATAATTGAACGATTAAGATCTGAAAAGGAGAAGAATACCGTCCGGGGCAAGAGGAAAAAATCTATTGTCGCTGCGTGTCTTCTTCATACGTATCGAGAAGCTGGAGAGGTACGAACTGCGACTTATATTCGGGAATTTTTCGATCTCAAGCAAAAAAGTATGTCCCGTGGACTTTTAGAATACTCTAAAACTTTTCCTAAGGATCGTACAGCTAGTACTAGCCCTGAAAATCTTCTTCGATGGCAAATGACGTTAAGTGGTATTCATATATCTCATTACAGAAATATTTTAGCCATCACCAAATATCTTGAGGATACGTCGCAGAATCTGAAAAGGAGCAATCCTCAATCGGTATCAGCCGCCATTCTCTATTTTTACCTATGCTTAAATCCACAATATAAGGCTAAACTAGGATTAACTAAAACTAAATTCGCATCCCGAGTCAATCTTTCCGATATCACTATCACTAAGTTAGTGAGAGAGGTAGCTCGCGTGTCGAAATGCCAAGTTCAAGTTTAAAAAATTACATTTTCGTTTGAATATCAAACGAGAATAAAGACTCTTGAGATAATTCCCAATGCAGGAGGTGGATATATCTAAAATTTCACCCGATGACCTCGAAATTTCGTTTAACGAGCTATGGTCTCATATACCTGTAGATACAGACTCTCTACTCAAAACATATCTTTTTCGCGGGTGGTATTTGACTACGATAGCTCAGGGAAATAAACCTAATGTAAAAGAGTGTCCCTGTTGTCAACGTCCCTTCGAGAAAAAATACATTTAAATATTTATTTAGCCTATATATTACAGAATGGCCTTTTCTTTACCTTTAGCCGATCTTACTTCCGACGAGAAGTCCGTTATTAAGCTGGATTTTACTGTTAAGAAGAATGTAAGCCAATTTAATCCTAATCCTGATCCGAGAATATGTTTTACGATTAACAAATCTCTGGGCAAAGTTTATCTTCCATTGGGAAAATGGAATATGTTCTACGAAGATTTTCCTTATTCAAGAAGAGACTATCCTCGAACTACAGTCCAATTTACCAAGACTCTGTACACCCTTGAAACTGACCCAAGAGGAATTCGAGATCAGGTTACGTTAGTGCAAGAAATCAAAGATCAACTCAAGAAAAGGCGCACGTGCCTTATAGCGGCGCATACAGGCTATGGGAAAACCATGTGCGCGATATATTTGATAGCTTGGAGTAAAATGAAAACTGTGGTGTTGGTATTTTCAGATTTACTCCAAAGGCAGTGGAAAAAAGAGATAGAAGCAGCAACTACCGCTAAGGTTCAGCTAGTCAAAAATTCGAAAGACCCTATCGACCCTGATGCTGATATATATATTATCGGTGTTAAAAGAGCTTCAGCGATGGATCGGAGACTTTTTGATGGTATTGGGATGGTGGTAATAGATGAGGCTCATATTGCTACTGAGACTGGTTTCTGCCAAACACTTCTTAAATTTCAACCCTATTATCTGCTCGGGGCTACTGCTACTCCGACAAGACCTGACGGTTTACATAAGATTTTCTATCTCTACTTTGGAAGTAAAAAAGAATTTATAGTGCGAGAGGAGACAAATAAAAAATTCACGGTGGTTAAATATCAAACTCGGTACCAACCTGAAATTGATTATATGGTAGTTTATGGAAGACTTACCATGAATTGGTCTAAAATACAGACTTCGATCGCTGAAATTCCTGAGAGGCATTCAGAGATTGTAAAGATAATTCTTAGACATCCTGATGATAAGATTATGATTTTGTCCGGTCGCCAAGTTCAATCGAAAGCTATTTACAACTTATTGATTGAAGCAGGAGAATCTACTGAGCTTCTCATTGGCAGAAAGAAGGTGAAAGATTTGGGGAAGTGGAGAGTGCTAGTAGCCGAGATGAAAAAAGCAGGGGTCGGTTTTGATGATCCTGATTTAACTATGATGGTGATAATTACCGATGTTAAGGATATTAGGCAGTATGAAGGCCGTATCAGAACAGATGATTGCCTTATCTATGATATAGTTGATGATTTCAAAACTTTTGAAACTCATTGGAGACAGAGGGAAAAATGGTACCGCAAAAAAGGTGCAAAAATTGAAATTCAAGGAACTTTGCGACAAGATTCCCAACCAATTCAAAGTCGAAGATTTCTAAAACTAATTAAGAATGAATAATCGTGACAATATTCCCGGACTAGTTAGAGCATGTCCACCTATGTGCATTAAGAAAGTATCTAAACATGCTATAACACCTTCAAAAGCTACCAAATGTAGCGCTGGGTATGATCTTTACAGTATTGACAACACTTCAATCCCTTCGGGAGGAAGGGCTGTGATCGATACTGGTGTGATAGTAGAGATATCATATGGTTATTATGCAAGAGTCGCTCCAAGATCAGGCTTAGCGTTCAGATTTGGAATTGATGTTCTAGCTGGAGTTATTGATTGCGATTACAGAGGTGTCGTCAAAGTGATCCTTGTCAATCACGGGAAACTTGAATTTAAGATCAAAAGAGGGGACCGAATAGCTCAGTTAATTTTGACGAAGATTTATTCGGGGTATGGCGTTGTTAAAGTAGTGGAACACACAACAAAAACTGAACGTGGAGAAGGAGGATTTGGGAGCACAGGTGTTTAAAAGTTATAAAAAATTCATCTCAAAAGAGATGAATCCTATAAGTAATGCAGTATTTCGACGAATCTGGAAAGCCTCAAACTAGAAAATCTAAAACAGGTTGGTACCTCAATAATGGAACTCTCACCCCAGTTCCAAGTATAATGGGACGTAGAAAAGAGATTCTTGATTTTTTAGAACCTTGTGTCAGAGCTGATTATCCTGATGTTACGAGAGCCGATCTTGAAGAGATGTGGGATAACCAGCGTAGTAAACTTCCAAAAGTCCTTGAATATCTAGAATTACTTAAGGCTAAATATATAGATGAGAATGACCGTTGGAGAATAATATCTTATAAAAGAGCTATCAAAGCATTGGAAACTGTGGAAGTACCCATTGTATCCGGTAAACAGGCTCAAAAAATTAGAGGAATCGGAGCTGGAATCGCAAAAAAGATCGACGAGATTCTCCGTACCGGAGGCCTCGAGATAATCGATAAAGAAGGCGGTGGGATTGGGGAAAAGAAAAAGATCACTGATTTATTTGAAGGTATTTGGGGAGTTGGCCCTGCTAAAGCTAATACATGGTACGGGCAAGGATACCGTACTCTTGAGGAGATAGAGAAGTATGAAACTCTAACTGAAGCTCAGAAGAAAACCTTAGAGTTTTACGATGATCTTCAGAAGGGAGTCTCTAGAAAGTCCATAACCTTTATGAAGGAATTTTACGAAATATATCTTTACTCTATTGACCCGGATGCCAAATTTATTCTTGCTGGCTCGTATCGAAGAGGGGCGTCTATGTCTGGGGATATTGACATCTTGATCAGCTCAAAGGATATCGGCGAGTCTATTCTTGAGGAATACGTTACCAACCTTCAAGATTCGGGAGAAGTATTCTATATACTCCAAAAAAGTAAAAACAAGATAACCACGTTGGTACAGTTCCCCGGTGGAAAAGTAGCAAAAGCAGATATTTTCTACATTCCATGGGGTTCGTGGGGACCGGGATTGGTGGCATGGACCGGCCCTAGAGATTTTGTAGTTAATATGAGAAATAGAGCTCGAAGAAAGGGTTGTAAACTTACTGACACCAAACTAACCAAGGGTGGGAAGATTATCCCGACCCCAACCGAAAAGAGTGTATTCGAAGCTTTGGGTATGGCATATGTTCC
>SDBT01009633.1_pt1 | contig 15653 bp, 12 predicted proteins | sample 2277101 | NCBI WGS metagenome assembly SDBT01 (sample SAMN10404973, study PRJNA504765) | marine sediment metagenome | isolation source: marine sediment core GS10_PC15, 103 cmbsf | place: Arctic Ocean: Southern Knipovich Ridge | collected 2010 | reverse complement strand
TATGCAAATGATGCTTATGGCATGGGCTTTGGATATCGGTACCTGCTGGATTGGAAGTATGAGTAGAGAAAAATCGAAGGAAGTACTTGAATTAGGAGAAAATGATTTTCTTTTGACCATCTTGCCTATGGGCTACATAAAAGGTAATATCCCAAATCCACCCCCAAGGAAAGAATTAAGTCAAGTATCCCGAATAATTGATTAAAACTAATTTTTTATTTTCTTTTTGCCCTCCTGCTTGAGTTGCCATAACAGTTATAACGTCTTTTTTTGGATGTATGCCAATTTTTTCAAATTTAAGCTGGTCTGGTAAGACTTTTCCTTTGAAAATAAACTGAATTGCTAAGATAGGATTGAGTTTGTATTCCCTTTGGACAGATTTTTTAATATCTACAATAGATTGGTTTGGATCTATTTCAATTAGTCTAATTGCTTGGTCTGGAGGAACTCCAGTAAGCCTAAACCTATACTGCGTCATAATTTCTCACGATTTTTATATTAATTATATTTATTGGTAATGCTTTGACATAGATTAGTTCTATTTCTAATTATTTAAAGAGAAATCTTTTCTTTGCGATTAAATTTTAGAATAAATAAGAGAAAAAAAAAGTAATATTAAAAATAACCATTTTATTCAATTTCTAAAAGTTCTTCTTCTATCCTAATGGTTTCAGGCAATTTTGAGATAATTTGTTCAGCTTCAACAATTATACTCTCAAGAAGCTCTTTTACTGTTGGAATTGAATGAATACGTCCAGTAACCACTCCCCCCATAAGTGCAGACTCTTCTTCATCCTCGGTATACAATTTATCGAATCCATCCATTTCTAATTTGAATATTGAATCATTTGATGGGCAAGGGATACCTCGAAACAGATCAGAAGCCCCCGAAATTGTCTCATCAACAATTTTTAATGAGACTGGATTTCTAAGAAACCTCATAGGACCGAATATTCCTCGGGCCACAAGGGTATCTGTTTCAGCCCGTTTGACGAGTGCTTCTTTCCACATTTGCTGAAAGTCGGCTTCTTGGGTAGCAATAAAGCGAGTTCCCATTTGAACCCCTATTGCCCCTAAAGCTAATGCTGCAGCTAGTGATGCACCATCTGCAAAACCTCCCGCACCAACAACAGGCGTATTAACATTTTTAACCACTTCAGGTAATAGTACCATAGTAGATACATCTCTCCAAGCGCAATGTGCTCCACCTTCCCGACCTGAAGCAATGACGATATCGACACCAGCTTTTTCAGCGCGCTTTGCACCTCTTACGTTAGGACACACGTGGCACCAAATTATGTGCGGTAATTTTTCTTTAATGGGGATTCTTGCTTTTTTGGCACCCTTTGCCACCGCATCTATTCCCCATGGCACAGGATCTCCTGCTGAAGTCACAATAACTACTAATTTTTTTTGGATCTCTGGTTGTTCTTCTAAAATTTCAATTATTCCCTTAATCAATCGCCTTGCTGCATAAGTAAAATCACCCGCAACAGGTACATTTATACCGAATTTTGCATCTGGGTATCCTTTTAGTTTATCATAAACATATTGAATGACTCTCTTGATGATAACAGATGGAGTTCCTTTTCCAAAAACCTCTTGAGCGACTTCTGGAGCTGCTGTGCTGGCACCTCCAGCTGCCATCCCGATTGTTGATATCAATCCTAGAGCCCCTTCTTTTGCAACTGCTATACAAAGCTCAGTCGTTGAGTATGGACCCATTCCAGCTTGTATCACACAATATTTGGTCCCTATCATCTCTTGAAATTTTGTAAATATCATAATCTCATTAGTAATAATTTTATATTTAAATAATTCGGTTTAAAATATGTGTATACAGATGAGTAGATTGGTAAAAAGAATTACAAAATGAAGATAATTAAATTATAATTTTTTTATTTTCAAACAATAGTCTTCTCCTTCTGAAAAGAATTCGATGACCTTTGCGCCATGTTTTTCAGCATATCTTTTAATATTTTCTCCTGCTTCACAAAAATCTCCAGATACTTTTAAAATATCACCAGTTTTCATCTCTACTAGTACTTTTTTCGTTTCTGCAACAGGTTTAGGACAAACAAGACCAGAGCAATTTAAACTAAAAATATCTCCCATTATATAAACACCTCTATATTAAACAAACATAACATTATCTGCTTCTACGCACATTTCAAGAAAGCCATTCATGGTAGTCTTACTAACACCTTCAATTAATTCATCTTCAGACATTCCACGAGCTTTCATACAAACGCCACATGCTAGAACTTTAGCACCTTCTTCAATTACATCTTTCAACCATTTACCAACGTTATCATAATTAGTAGGATCTTGATCCATTTTTCCAACCCAAATACCATCTTCCACAAGAAAAATGTTAACTTTATGCCCTTCCAATAATGCAGTATAAGCAAATCTGAGGAGAGTATAAGGTCTCTCTTTAGTGTATTGACCACTACCAATTGCAATCGTAAAAATTTTCTTTTTATCTGTCATAATTATCGAATATTTTCTGATATGAGCTCTATGCAGATAAATAAATTTTGATTAATAAATTTTTTTCATTTCATTTATTAAAAAATTTCATAAATTATAAAATAAGAAAAAATACCTTATGATTAAGAATGGCTTCTGCGATATTCAGCATATTCACATATCTTAACGAGGGCTTTGACTGGGCGATCCCAAAATTTAAAGATAATTCCGCCGGCGGACCGCACCTTTTTTGACCAGGGACTAGCTAAAGCTTGATTATTAATGTATATAATAGGGACTGAATATTTTTGAGAAATTTTAACAGTGGGAGTAATTATGATTTTCTCTAAGTCTTTTAAAAGGTCCTCGAAACCTTCACGCAGTTCTAAATGTTTTGATAATTCAATTTCTTGCATTTTATCGGCATCATCATAGAAACCTGCAACACCAAACATTACGATAGCATCTATTTCACCCGATTTCATCAACAATTTGGGAAATTTTAGATAAAATTTTAAAATATCAGTATCAAATGTCATATCCACTGGATTGCTATAGTTTGAAGTTGGAGGTAAAAGCTTCTTTAACTGTTGTTGGAATTCTTCTGATAATTCAGGAACGGTTAATCCTAACCTTTCCGCATTATTTGCAACCATAGATGCTGGTCCTCCAAAATGAGTTAATATTCCAATCCGATTTCCTTTTGGATAAACAAATTGTGGATTAGATAAAATCGATACGATATCCAAAAAATCTTCTATATAATATGTTTGAATAATACCTGTTTCTTTTATCATAGCATCGAATATCTTTTGATTTCCTGCCATAGAACCAGTATGACTTCTTACTGCTCTATTACCTGCTACAGACCCACCCCCATACATTGCAATAATTGGTTTTTTAGGGGAAATTTCCTTCGCTAGTTGGATAAATCTTTTAGGACGTTTTATTTCTTCAATATATAATCCAATTACTTCCGTCTCATCATCGTCTTTAAAATACTCTAAAAAATCTACTAAGTCAATATTCGCCTCATTTCCTATCGAAAAGGTTTTGCCGAGGGTTAAACCGAGTGAATCCGCGTCTTTATAAAGCTGTCCAGCAATTGTACCGCTATGACTGACCATAGAAAATTTTCCCCGTTTAACTTCATCACTTAACATCATATTGAACGACTTTTTACCTTCTGGGTCAAGCCAACCATTATACATACCAAGACAGTTAGGTCCAATGAACCTTATACCATATTTTTTAGCAATTTCGACAAGTTCCTCTGTGTATGTGTTCTTGCGTTCATCAATCATTTCCCTGAATCCCCCTGTTACAATGATAAGATGTTTTACTCCTTTCTCAGCGCATTCTTTAAATGCTTGTATTATAAATCTACTGGGAATAACGAGTATAACAAGATCAGGAATTTCTGGAACATCAGCTATTTTTTTATAAGCTTTACAACCTAAGACAGAATCTAACCTTAAGTGAATTGGATAAACACGAGTATTATCAAATCCCGAGGTTAGGATCCTAAAGAGCATCATGGTGCCAAATTTTTCATAAGTATTATTTGCTCCGAAGATTGCCACGCTTTTAGGGTTTATCAGATCATGCAGGAAATGTGCCATAATTCAAAATTATAAATTGTTTATCGAGAACTACATCGATTAGATATATTAGAATATATTATTTAACATTAAAATTTTTAGAAATTAAAAAGATTAAAAGATTGGATTACTCATAATTCATAAAAGCATTAGTATAAAACTGTGTTTGATTTTTATTTAAAATATAGGACCTTAGAGTTAGGTAATTAAGTTGAATATCGAATTTTTAAGAAATTTTGTAAAGTTAACTCAATATAAAAGTTTTTCAGAATTAGCAAAAGACCTCTCAGTATCTCAAAGCACATTATCTCATCAAATCTCTCAATTAGAGAAAGAATTTGGAAATATTAAATTAATAGATAGGACCACAAGGAGTTTTGAATTAACGGAAGAAGGTGAAATATTACTTACTTATGCTGAGAAAATTTTAAAATTATATGACTCATGTAGAGAAAAACTCTTAAAATTTAGCAACATCCTCACAGAAGATATTTTCATTACCACTTCTACAATTCCAGGAGAGTATATTTTACCGAAATTTATAACAAATTTTAACAATAAATATTCAAATGTAAATTTTCAAATTTTAATAAATAATTCAAGAGAATCATTAGATTTATTGAATAAAAACAAAGTTGATTTTGCTGGTATTGGCAGTTTTATGAATTATAAAAAAAATGAATTCGATTGTATAGAAATTGGAAAGGATGAGATGGTATTTATTTGCTCTCCTAATCATAAAATAATTAAAAAAGAAGAATATCAAATTAATTTTGCTGAACTTATTAAATACCCTTTTATTAATCGGGAAATAGGCTCAGGAACTCGAAATATTATAGAAAAACAATTTTCAGAATATGATTCATTAAAATCTCACCTGGAAATAAATGACAATGATTCTATAATTTCAGCTGTAAGTGGATCTGATAACATCTCTATTTTAAGCTCATTCATTGCTAGAAGAGCAGAAAAAGCGGGTCTAATTAAAATTATTAAAATTAAAGAATATCCTGTCATTGCGACTAGAGTCTTATTTTTTATAAAATTAAAATAAAAAGAATTAACAGGCTTAAAAAAGATATTTTGGGAATTTATTAAATCTTAATTTCATTCATTTATCGAATTTTGATCATTTATACTTATTTATTTTTTTTAAAATATGATTTAACAATATTTTTGATTTCTATTGCCTTTTCTTTATGCTTTTGTGTTAATTCACATATTTTTTCTAAACCTATATCAGTTAAATCATATTTACTCAGGACGAAGTGTTTTAAAAAAAAAGTTTTGGGAATATGTGGAACCCTGATCTTAAATTTATTTCAAGGTTGCTATTCCCTTATCGAAATTAAGAAGACTGCTTACTTGTTCCTTAATAGGAAAGACTCCTTCTGTTAGCAAAGTATAGATAAAAGTCACCAGAAATATCAAAGATCCGATGCCTGGGACAAAGCTTGTTAATACATCATTCGTGGATCCTGAAATGTCTAATGTATATATTGAATAAGCTGCTGATCCTACTGTAATTAAAATTGAGATGATAGAGACTAGAATTGCCGTAGTTTTGCTCATATCTAAGTGAAAAGGGCCAATATCTAAATGGAAATGTTTTGGTTGCACGGATATCGATAATTCTGAATGACTCACATTATTTTCTTCAAAATCAATATAGATGTGTAAAAACCGCTTTTCGCCTTCTTTCTTCTCTTTTTTAGATTTTTTAGATTTTGTAGGTAGTATCGAAAATATCATTACTGGAGGATTGACAAATTTTTTCTTTACTTCCACTTTACCACTTAAAGGATGTACTTCGAATCCTTCTCCTTCTATTCTCAAATCTAAGATAGGGGGCTCATCCTTGGTTGTAGTAATGCTAAATGTTGTTTTATAGACCGTTTTTCCATCCTCATCAGCAATTATTAATTCTTCATGTGAGAAATAAACATAAAAAAAATATGATTGCTGTTCCATCATTACTGAGTAATATTGAAATCCCATATTAATATCATATTGAGTAGTTTTAGGTCCTTCTGGTTTAGATTCAGAAATTATTGGCTCTTCAGCTGAAATTTCCTCCCTTAATTCAGACAACCGGGCGCCATCTGAGGCACCTCCTCCCGGAGCTGGAGATGGCGCTGAAGGTGGAGCTGATGCTGGTTTAGCTGTAGGTGCATAATCTTTTTTGGGAGGGGCCTTTGATCTACGCTTTTCTTTTTTACTAACCTCTTGAGCTTCCTTTGATACAACCTTTTCCCTTTCGTCATAGAGATCCTCTGCCATTTCTTCCTCCTCCATCATCATCTCATCGTCCATCATTCCATCATCGTCCCGACTTTTCACTGATTTATATAAATTCATATCTTCTTCTTGTGGAGCTGGTTTTGCTTTTCCTTGTTTCTTCCCTTTTTTTTTATCTTCAGATGGCTCTTCCTTTTCTACTTCTGTTTTCTTTGGAAAAATTAAGTCCTTTAATTTTAAAGATTCACTGATTATTATTTTAAAAGCATCAACAATAGATATATCCTCACGGTTAACAACGATTTTTTCTAAAGATTCATGAATTTCATCTATGATCTCTCTTATTCTTACAGATTTTTTATAGTGGGCTATATAGGTAAAACCTAAAAAATTTGCAATAAACAATTTCGATTTTTTATTATAAGAAATCTCCTCTATTGGAATTATAATATTTGAAATGGTTGTTGTTGATTCCATAATCTAACTCATTTTTTAATTTTTTATTCATTAAATTATTCTTAAAAATGATATAAATATTTTTTTAGTATTATTAAGTCTGTCCCTTTTATCAATATTTCTATGAACAATAAAATTAATTACTAAAATAACATGAATACAGTACTTTTCTTAAATGATTTGAATCTATGACTCAAGATTGAAATCTCTAAAGTAAGCTTTGAATTTGAATATATCATCTTCAATATCTCGCAATTTTTTTACCTCATAATCAGAGCCTACAATCTTTTCAATGGCTTTATCAATAACCTCAGATTCTAGATTACGATATTTATTTTCATATTGCTGTGTTTCCAAATTTCCCTCCCAAGGCTTTAATTTTGGTATAAATTCAATATATCTCCCTTGCAAATTATTATCTTTAAACTCATCTGTTAAAGGTTTCAAGCTAAATTTATCCCATACTTCAATAATCCAAGGAGCACAGTTATTTAATTTATCATAATCTAAGGCTAGATCATTCTTCCATTCATATTGATGTTCCCAGTTTGCAACAGCTAAATAATTCTCATTAAATGATTTCTGATAAGGGAAAAATTTCCATGGATTATCATGGATATTTTCTTCATTAAATATTTTTCCCTCTCCATAGTGAAAAAAGAAGCCGCCCCAATCCTCGAGCTTTTGCTTATTTAACTCTAGATAAAGTTCAATTTGGGTAATATCAATTGTACTTTTCAACACCTCCTCTTGATATAGTTTAAATATTAAATCTCTGGCTTTATTTGGATGAGATTTTCCTGAGAAGATAGGATAAAATGAGAAACAGTAATAATCGGCACTTTTATATATTTCAAACCAACATTCAATTGGTTTAATATACACATTTGATTTAATATAGTAAAAGATTAAAATAGATTCTACAGCTATAGTTGCAACAATAACAATGGAGAATGCAACTATACTAAAATAAAATATTCGTGTAAAAATAGAAATAGAAATATAGATCAGCAATCCACTAGCTACAAAAAAGAAAGCGATCAATGAATTATAATCTTCTTTTTCCTTATCCTTCTTCGAATATAAAATACGAGGAGCCTTATCCAATATAAAATCTATGCCAAATTCTTTAATAAATTGGTGAAAATCAACTTTCGACCACTCAGCCATTTTTCAAACAATTCTATGATCTATTATTGGGTGAATAAATTTTTTGACAAAAATAATATATTCGTATTAAGAAAAAACTTGATTAAAAACTTAAGTAAATTTTGAAAAACTAAGTAAATTTCACTTTTGTCTTCTAAATAAGATTAAAAAGAGAAAAGAGTTATGTTTTTTGGGGGTCCATATCTTTTGTATAGTGTGATTCTTCTTGACTAGGCGGGTAATAAACTATTTTTTCTCCGTCCTCATTAAATTTTTCTATATATTCTTTTCCATCGTCATCTATGGAGACTTTACCGGATGATTTTATCAATTTTAATAGCTCAGCTCTTTTTTTAGGGTCAGGAACACAAACGTAGCTGCAACTCCCGCAGCGCGGATTCATTTCTGTTAGGGTAACAATACCGGCATTTTCAGCCAATGATCCTCTCATGAAATTACCTATAACCTTTCCAGCGTGTATTCGTAATTTTTTTGGTGTATCCTTGGAAGAGAAAATCTTTTTCTTTAATTTAGTTCGGTAAGCTGGATCTCTCCATAATTCAGCAGAATCTTTTTTAGTACCTATATGATGTGCTGCCCAAGTGCCCCAAGTATTATCTTCGGATACACCTATTAAGCCAATATTTGTAACTGCACATCTGCAAAAAGCTTCACGTTTCCCGTACACTTGCTTAACTCCCCCGATAACAACGGGATACTCATCTTCTTCTTCTGTTTCAGAAAAATGACCTGAAGTACATATCTTCGCACATATTTTACAGCCAGTACAATAATTTTCTTCCACCATTGGATCTGGTTCAAGTGGTGCTGTAGTTAACACTCCCCCTAAATAACACGCGCCCCCAAATTCTTTAGTCACCAACAGTCCTTGCCAACCAATATGTCCGAGGCCTGCTGCAACCGCCCCATACTTCAAAGAGAAATCCGGATACCCCCAATCATCTTTGTACATATCGAATCTACTTCCATCTTCATGTCTTCTGGATTTATAATTTGGCACCACCGTATATGCTTTATATTCTGTATTGCTTTCAATAAATTTCCTGATTTTTTCTGCTGTTTTCCATGCTGTTGTATATGCAAAATGCTTGAACTTTTTGGCGCCCATTCGGTCTTTTTTAGCAAAATAGTCTTCTATGGCATCTATTGGATCACCATACGCCCATATAATGCAGCTTTGTGCTCCCGGAAGTGAAAAACTCATATCAGCAGAAGGAGGAGCATCTTTAAGTCTTTCTTGATTCCCGACTCCTACCAAATCTGCTCCCATATCCAATGCAATTTTTTTTATTTGTTCTTTTAGTTTTGCTAAGTCAGTTGTAGTCATAAATAGGAATTATTAAGCTCTATTAATAATTCTTTGTCTTTTGCTATAAAAGATATATTTAGCTTACACATTACTTTTTACATAATTAATTTTAAAAATTTAAAATTGTTAACTCCTTGTAATTTTTAATTTAAATACTTCATTATAAAACTTTGATACAAAGTATGGAAAGCACGATAAATTTTGAAGAATTTTTAAACTATATAAAACACCAAGATTATTATAATAACCAAATATCGTATATTCAACATATTCCAGCTAAGGAAGCCCAATTTGGTAATCTAAATAAACCTCTAAAAAAGCGACTGCAGCGCTGGCTAGATTTAAACAAAATTGAGCTTTGGGGCCACCAAACTGAAGCAATCAATTATATTAGAGAGGGAAAAAATACAGTAATAGTCACTTCGACAGCATCAGGAAAATCTCTTTGCTACAATCTGCCTGTCCTGCAATCAATTCTAGAAGAGCCAGAATCTACGGCACTCTATATTTTCCCAACAAAGGCATTAGCTCGCGATCAATTTACTATTTTATTGAAAATGTTATCTGAAACTAATATAAAAACAAGTAGAGCAGGCGTTTATGATGGTTCAGTTGAACCCCAAGAAAAAAGACAAATATTAGCTAATGCAAATATCATAATTACTAATCCTTATGGGCTCCATTTCTATTTACCATGGCTTAAACAAAAATGGAGTAGGATATGCAAAAATTTAAAATATATTGTTTTGGATGAAATTCATATATATCGAGGAATATTTGGTTCAAATTATGCGCTTTTAATAAGGAGATTAAAAAGAATACTTGAAACATTTAATGTGAAACCAATCTGGATATTATCAAGTGCTACAATTAACAATGCTAAACATTTCGCTGAAAAATTAATAGGAGAATCATTTTCAATGGTTGATAAAGATGATTCTCCTTCTGGTGCAAAGAAAGTTATTTTATGGGACTTGCCTTATGATGAACTCTCTGGAAAATATCGATCAGCACACCAAGAAACGAAAAATCTCTACGTTAGTCATTTAAAGAAAGGAATTCAGACTCTAACATTTACATTGTCTCGAAAAATGGCAGAATTACAAGCTATCTGGACTAAAAAATCCTTATCTGCAATAAAAGAAAAAATAGTTAGTTATAGGGCGGGAATAAGCAAAAAAAAAAGAAGAGAAATTGAACAAGGATTCAAAAATAAAGAGATACTAGGAATAAGCTCTACAAACGCACTTGAATTAGGTATAGACATTGGCTCCTTAGAAGCAACAATATCTTCAGGTTTTCCTGGAACAATCTCAAGTTTTAAACAGCAAATAGGAAGAGCGGGCAGAGGAGAAAGCCTCTCTTTTTCAACTTTAATTCCTATGCCAAATCCTCTGGATTTTTTTTATATTCATAATCCCGAAGTTTTATTTGGACCGATACAAGAAGAAATTCTAATCACTTTAAATAATAAGTACATACTAAAAAATCATTTATGTTGCGCGGCAAAAGAAATTCCTTTAAAAATTGATGATTTCGAAAAATTCGGAGTACAAAATAAGGAATTTTTTCAAAATTGCATAGGTGATCTCGTTACTGATAATATGCTAATGAAAAGAGGTGATAGATATTATTGGAAAGGAGGATTTTATCCTAATGAAAAGTATAGCCTGACTAATCTTTCCGATAGAGCATATAAGGTTATTTTAAAAGATGGAATGGAGGAAAGACTCCTCACAAGTGAAGATGAAAGTTATGTATTTAGGGATTTACATCCAGGCGCGGTATATTTATACGAAGCTGAAACTTATCTAGTGATAGAACTTAATATTGAAGAAAGAATCGTATACTTATCAAGGGTGGATCTAGATTTTTATACGCAATCATTAAAACATACTGAAATCACGCCAATTGAAATAATACTTCAAAAACAAGTTGGACCCGGTAACAAAATTGAAGCGTTTTTCGGAAGAGTAAAAGTAGAACATGAATATTATTCGTATAAAGTTATTGATACGTTAACTCAAGAAATACGAGCACGACATCCATTAGAAGATATACCAATTATTGAATTTGAAACTCAAGCGGTCTGGTTTTTAGTCCCCTATGAATATCAAAAAGAATTAGAAATGGAAAATTATGATCTTGGAGGAACAGTGCACGCAATCGAGCACTCCATGATAGCTATGGCTCCCGCTTTAGCTCAAATATCTCGCTGGGATTTAGGGGGAATATCAATTGATTTTGATCCCATTCACCAACAACCAATAATATACATATATGATGCATTTAGAGGAGGAATCGGAATTTCAGAAAAACTTTTTGCCAATTTAACAGATTTATTGGATATTTCTCACAAATTAATTAGTTCTTGTAGCTGTAAAGCTGAAAATGGATGCCCTGTATGTGTGATGTCGCCAAAATGTGGCAATAACAATGAACCTTTAGATAAACAAGGTGCGATATTTCTTTTTAAGAAATTACTTGCTATTGATGAGTAAAGAAAATTAATTATTTCTCTTAAAAGAATTGCTTGTTCCTGGATAGAATTTAAATTCCATGTATTATTTTTTTTTAAAAATAGGATCGATTATTATTACACAATTTATAATAATTTAAGAATACACAAAAATCCCTAAAGTGAAAATATGAAGCAATTTTTATCTATTGAAAAAGTAAGAAATGCAATTATTGGAAGAACCTTTACATTCCAGACGCCATATGGTAATCGTCTGCTCACTTATGCAGATTACACTGCTTCTGGGCGTTCTCTCCAGTTTATCGAACAATTTTTAATCAAGATTCAAAAAGAATATGCGAATACTCATACAGAAGATGATGTTACTGGAAGACATATGACGGAACTTTTACATCAAGCTGAAAATTTAATTAAAAAAGCTTTTAATGCTGATAAAAACTGTTATATAATTGCTACGGGTACAGGTGCAACAGGTGCGATAGCTAAATTTCAAGAAATAATAGGAATACGTATTCCCCCTGCAACAAAAAATCGCTTACTCGCAATCTTAGAAAAATCCTCCGATCAAAATAACATCGATCAAAAATTAAGAGAAAAGCTTGACCTTGAGATAAATCATCATAAACCTATTGTTTTTATTGGACCGTATGAACATCATTCAAATGATATAATGTGGCGTGAAGGTATTGTGGAAGTTCATACAATTAAACTCACTCCTGAGGGCTATATGGATCTAAGAGATTTAGAACTTCAAGTTTCAGATCCAAAGTATGAGAATAGGTTAAAAATTGGTTCATTTTCAGCAGCATCTAATGTTACAGGCCTAAAATCTCCCATCTATGAGATTGCTAATATAATGCACAAATATAATGGCTTAGTTTGTTTTGATTTTGCAGCAAGTGCCCCTTATGTTGAGATCAATATGAATAAAACCCCTGACACATTTTTCGATGCAATTTTCCTTTCTCCACATAAATTCGTAGGGGGTCCAGGTTCAACAGGAATTTTAGTGTTTAATGAAAGGATCTATGATCTTATGCTTCCTCCAACCACTGCTGGAGGTGGAACCGTTGATTTTGTTAGTTCTACTACCGTGGATTATTCGAATGAGGTTGAAATTAGGGAAAAAGCGGGAACCCCAGGGATATTGCAAACTGTTAAAGCCGCTTTAGCCATAGATTTAAAGGATGCAATTGGTATAGAGAATATTGAATCAAAAGAATTGGAATATACTTCTCGTGCATTAGAACGTTTATCAATACATTCAAATATCGATGTCCTTGGACCCTTAAACCCCAAAAACCGTATATCTATTGTATCCTTTATGATTAAGCAAGAAGATAAGTATTTACACCCTAAGCTTGTCACTAAGCTACTCAATGACTTATTTGGAATTCAAAGTCGTGCGGGCTGCATGTGTGCAGGACCTTATGGTCACTTGTTGCTTAATATTGAAGAAAAACAATCGCAAAAATATGAAAAAATAATTCAGCAAGGTATTATAGGAATTAAACCCGGATGGTGTCGAGTTAATTTTCATTATTTGTTTTCCGAGGAAGAATTCGAGTTTATATGTCAAGCAATTGAATTCATTGCCGACTATGGGTATCTATTTCTTTCTGAATATACTTTTAATTTACATTCTGGTGAATGGAATCATAGAAACTTTAAGGAAACTTTTATTGATGAAAAACCAACTGTAGAATCAGTACTTAAACTAAATTTAGATGATTGCTTCGAGGAAGAAATTATTAATCGAGAAGAATTATATGCGAATTATCTAAATGAAGCTAAAAAAATAGTTCAAACAATGAAGGAAGATAAAAATTATGGTCACTTTACAGATCTCGCTGCTGAAGAACTGAGATGGTTTAATTTTATACGTTTAGGATAGATTATTTATGATTTACCCCTGCATAACCGTTTTAAGGTAAAAATTTTTGAAACTGCTATGAATGAAGCATATACACTAACTTTAGAAAAAGAAAAATTAAAAATTTAGAATTTCATAGAGGTTTTTTTCTCTCTTTTATTGGCTTGCTAAATTTTAACAAAAAATTAAGTGAAATTTGCCATGATATTTTGAGCAAATGATTGAAGTTCTTGTACATTATGAAATTGCATACAGATGTGACTAACACCTATATCAACATATTCTTTTACTCGCTCTTTTATGAATTCTTCCTTGGTTAAAGGGACCTCAAGATCTATTGCAACATCAAAGGGTCGATCTGCTACTTTTTCTTTCATAACATTAATTCTATTCCTTATTTTTTCTATACCTTTTCCCATATCAAACAAGAGCCAACCATCTGCAAGTTCGATGATAACCTCTTTTGACCTTGGGGAATTTCCCCCTATCCAAATTGGAGGGTGAGGCTTTTGGATTGGCTTTGGTTCCATTATAGCATCCTTAATTTGATTATATTTGCCAGAGAAATTTGTGATTGATTCGGTGAAGAGTTTCTTCATTATCAATATCGCCTCCCTTTCATTCTCTATTCTTTCATCATGATCTTCAATCCATGCCATATCATATGCCAAATGTTCTACCTTCATCCATCCTGAACCAAGACAGAGAATTAATCTTCCATTAGAAAGGATATCAAGAGAAGTAACCATCTTGGCCGTTACTGCTGGCTTCCTAAAAACTGGGACTAAAGTGCTAAACCCAAGTTTGATATTATTTGTCAATGCCCCTATCGCAGACATTGTGGTTAAAGGCTCATGGCAGTAATATTTTGGATAACCCTCCACATGAAAGGGATGCATCATATGATCTGAAATCCAAATTGAACCAAATCCTAATCTATCCGCTTCCACTGAAATTTCCTTAATTTCTTCATATGTCATAACAAAATCCATCCCCTGTAAAATTACACCAAATTGAATTTGTTTCTCACTATTATTACTAATCTTATTTCACCTAATCATTTTCTATATAATATTAGAAGATAAAATCGATAATTGAATTTAAATTATTTTATATTAAATTTTATATCCTCTCATCATAACTCATGATATTTCGACAACTATTATCTATTACATAGGTAAATTAACAAAAAGAGAATTCAGAATTTTGTATTTATGATCTTAAAAAATTAAAAAAAAAAATTAAAGGATTGCCCTTATCAAAATTATGGAAGCGATGATAATTCCAGCAATATAAAAGATATTTACGGTCCAAATTAAATTAAGGCTCTCTTTATAAAATTCAACAGCTATAAAACGACTTAATATTGCTACTAAACCTATGAATACCATTGAAGCTAGTAAAGCAATATTCTCGTATAGTTTTATTTCGGTATCTTCTAAAATGAATATCTTTAGCCAGTAAATCGCGAGAATGAAAGCTATTGGAGTAAACATAAATGCTGCGATTGCCGATGGTATTAACAAATAAACAGCGAATTTATTTTGCCATAAACTTAAAAGTTCTTTTCCTGTCATTTGATCTTGAACTTGGGCTTTAGCATATTTTGATCTTATACTAAAGTATTTCTTTTTAATACCTCTACCAACGCCTTTTGCACCTTTTTTCCATCTTAAAAGTCTTCCTTGATCTATAACACTCTCAAATCTGTCTTTAATAACAGGAATAACATACAAATTGATTATAAGGGAGGCAATACCATAGATGAAAATAATATTATCAATCCAGACGTATGTATCTCCCCATATTCCTATCATGGATAATCCTCCTCCACCAATATAACTTGAAAAGAGTCTGTAAATCGCATAAATTATAAAAGCGATTGAAATACCAATTTGAGCTCCGATAAGAAAGTAGGTGCCATTTTTACTAATTCTATCTTTAATTAGATTAAAGATAATTAAAAATCCAATCGCAATATTTAGAATTAATCCAAATCCAGAAAGAAAGTTAATTACCCAAAAGAATAATAAAAAACTAATGTTGAAAGATAAA
>SDBT01009632.1_pt1 | contig 15653 bp, 8 predicted proteins | sample 2277101 | NCBI WGS metagenome assembly SDBT01 (sample SAMN10404973, study PRJNA504765) | marine sediment metagenome | isolation source: marine sediment core GS10_PC15, 103 cmbsf | place: Arctic Ocean: Southern Knipovich Ridge | collected 2010 | reverse complement strand
GGCAGATCGCGGCAAATCGCGCCCTACCGGCACGCCTCAGGCAAGCGTAAGAACTGCTGTAATGACAACAGCATTATATATCCTATTGCTCGCCGGATATGGTCAACGTATTGAACATACGTTGGCCATTGAACACTGTCGTTATATAACCTCATGTAAAATACATATTTACATTTCTCTTAATTAAAATGCCTTCCTTCTTGTCTCCATTTTGACACCAATTTGCCTCAATCTCAGCGATCTTTTTGCCTTGATTCGCACCCCCATAATTACGATACAATGATTGTTATGAAAAAGATTTGGGTTTATAAAAGAACAGGTATAAAAGGCTGGTGGGTTGGATGGTACGAAAGCGGCAAGCGAAAAGCAAAAGCATTGCCGACCAGGAAACTGGCCGAGCATTATTGCCAGTTAAAATACAGCCAACTCAACTCTGACGTATTTACTGGAATCGTGACCATAAATTGGAAGCAGATGATCGAAGAATACAGAGAATCCAAAAAGGTCCAGGGAGTTACCGAAGCGACTCTTTATGAAACAGCTCTTACACTCCGGCACTTTGAACGGTTGATAGGAAAATGCAGCTCAAAGCAGATTGCACAAAACAGCATAGACAAATTCATTCTCCAAAGGGGCAATGAAATAAAACGGACAACGCTTAATAAAGACATCAGAAATCTGAGAACATTTGTCAATTGGTGCAGAGAAAAACGATACTTGAATGGAAACATAAAAATTAGGGAATTGAAGGAAGATGAACGGCCAGTAAAATCACTGAATGATGTTCAGGTTAAAAAATTAATGTTAGTAGCTAAGCCTTATCGGTCAATTAAGATGCGAATTTTGCTTGCTCTTGGTACAGGTCTTAGGAGAAGAGATGTTGAGTCATTAAAAATTAATGATATCGATTTTGAAAATAACTATATTACTACGACAAGTAGAAAAACCAAAAAGAGCATGGGCTCGCGTCCAGTGTCAACGGCTGTAATGACAGAGCTTTCAAGATATGTTTGCGAGTTAGATCCAGGACAAGAAAAATTATTTAACGATAATTTCAGCTACAAGCGGTGGAGAAAGATTTGTAAAGTTGCTGGGCTATCTGATTTAAGATTCCACGATTTACGAAAGACTTTTGGTTCTCTGCTTGCTCAAAACGGCGTATCCACTGCTGTAACACAAAAACTGTTAGAGCATTCCTCATCGCGCCTCACTAATAAGGTATATATGAATGTCGATCCTGTATTGAGAAGTGCAGTAGAGCAATTGCCAATTGGTGATTGGCTGTAATGCTTCTCAAAAAAAACAATTCAAAACCACCTGCAAAAATTGCAGGAGAGGTTGAAAAAGCCTCCTGTATACCGGCACGCCTGGGACAAGCGTAAAGCCCCATCTATATTAATGGTGTGTATTATCTGCAAAACATAGGGCGTGTTAAGCAAAAATTAGGTGATGTACTCTTCGAGGGGAAACAATCTACATAATCCAAGCTGGATGTCTAATTTGCATATAACTGCCCATTTTTGCGTTTTGGCGAGGGTACCCCCTTGTTTTTTGCGAGAATGGCGGAAATGCCGCTTAATTGCTTTAAAAAAGCCTATAATCCGTAATTTGCTTGACTTTTGCTGTTAAATAAAGTACATTAACATGTTTAAGGAAAAGGAGTAGGGTGACTTTTTTTATTCCTGCCGGGTTTTCGACGTACTCAGCATACGGTGCTGATTTGTTGAGGTGCGCAGTTTGTGTGCATTTACTTAAGGCAGAGTCCGGCAGGGTGTATCGACCGGCGGTAGTCAGAAAAAGCGGAAACATAAATTTAAGAGGGTAAATATGTGTGTTTATACGAGAAGTAAGCTTTCACTTTTGGTCGTGGTATTGCTTTGCGTGGTGTTGGGCGGTGGGGTTGTACAGGCGGCTCATCCATTTCTTATAGTTACCGAGCCGAATTTTCCCGAACTTCAGAGCTGGGCGGGCACAGCTCCCTGGAGTACTATGAAGTCTGATGCAATCAGCAACTCGGGGCTTACTTACAACGCGAGTGGTGACCATAAGACCAATGCATTGATTTTGAGTAACATTGTCAGTGGGTCAGCGTTGGCATATATCCTTGATGTAGGCAACAGGTCGACGTATCTCGATACGCTCTACGATGCCATAATGGTAAACGGCAAGGGCTGGCAGGACATTATCTCGGCATTGCCCGGGGTGACCAGCCATGACTTTCCTTATTGTGTGATTACCGGTGGCGCGTTTTTTAATACTGTTCTTGCTCTTGACGTTATGTACAACGATTTTACGGCAGGTGAGATTTCTGATATGGAAGCCGAACTCCAATTAATGGCTGATTACTATGATGCCAGCAATCACGCATCGCACTGGGAGTTAAATCTTTACGGGTGCCGGGGTATCTGGGCACTTTATAAAGGCAACAGCTCTGACCTTGCCCAGGCCAAGGCAGACTATCGTGATGAGCTGTTCAACAAGCAGGTGACTACTGATGGTGTAGGCCGTCAGGGTCCCGCCTATCCATGTATTCGTCTCAGTCATTTTGAGCGTGAAGCAAAAGGTAACTTCATGGATGTCCTAAGCTTTACCGGAGAGGACAATTACTATACGGACCCTGTTGCTATAAACCTTATGGAATGGATATACGGGTATGGGAACACGCCGTTCAGATATTTCTATACCTTTGGTGATACTGCCCCGAACCGGAACTACAACCAACAGGGCGCTTCGGTTTTCAGGGCCCATCGTTTTTCTGACAAGGCAGGCAGATATGCTGCGTGGAATAATAATGGTGTCGCCCCATTGGGTCGCCTGATGCATTACATCTTTTATGACCAAGCGCTAATGACTCCGGAAAGAGGACCGAGCAGGATATTCTATGATGGTGGCGCGTGGTTCGTTGAACCCGGTCTTTCCACCTCAGCTCTTGCAGCAGCGTTGTGGAATCCGATGGCAACAGAAAGTCATGCTCACAGTGATGTTGGTGCGATTCATCTGGTTGCTTATGGTGAGCATGTGATGCGGAACTCCGGATATGCGGGGTGGAACAAACCAACCGGGCAGTGGACTTATGTCCATGATGAAGCGTACTCTAATAACACCGTTCTTATCAATTATGTCGACCATGCCCAGAAGTATGGCGATGGTATTACGGAAGGGTTTACTGCGCCATCGTTGGGCTTTGATTATGCGTGCAGTGACTCTGGCCCTGCAATATCCAACGGTTTGCACTATCGCAGTCTTTTGTTTGTACATCCAAATTCTGTTGATGCCACCAACGGCTACTGGGTTCTTTTTGATGAGGTTGATGCTGACAACTCAAGTCATCAGGCGAACGTTTTGCTTCATCCGCACGCTGATAATATGTCAACCATCTCAAGCAACTGCGAATACCAATCTCGGGCAGTACATATCGAATCTAATGAGAGCACAACGCTCACTAATATATATATATCGATGTTCCTCGGGACACCACCGGCTTCGACAAGTATCGATAACGGGATATTAACTCATATGTCGGACAACTATTTCACAGGCAAGCGTCTTCGTTCGAACTACAATACGGATGGTAACGGAGTGGTTAATATCGTAACGGTTCTGTTTCCATCCGATAGCACACACACCAAGGGGACTATGACGAGAATATCGGGGACAGGCTATACGGGAGCCAGCATCGCACAGGGCGGAATTACCGATATTGCTCTCGAATCCGCCGGAACCAGCACCATTACATATAGCGGTGTTTCATTCCGAGGTTTTGCGACATGGTATCGTGAAGATAGCGGATTAGTTACTTCATATTTTGTCCGCGATGGTTCAACTTTCGATGATGGCGTTGTACCTCGATTCGGGTTTGATTCCGTCAGCGATGTCAGTATTTACATGAATGATATATACGGCAGAATCGTCTCACCAGGAACGAACGTTACATTTTACTACCCTGGTGTCACTGGTGTTCTGTTGAATGGTTTGCCGTTGTCGCCTGTCAGTTCCGGTACAAACTGGGTACAGGTTAATATCTCATCGGGGACGCACGAGGTAGAATTACAACTCGGCCCGCCAGACTCAGACCCGCCGACACCGAATCCTGCGACGTTCGCATCGAATCCTGCTGCGGTAAGCGATACGGAGATAACGATGACGGCAACGACAGGTACCGACGCTACTGGTCCGGTTGAGTACTACTTCGATGAGACAAGCGGCAATCCCGGTGGAACGGACAGCGGCTGGGTGACCAATCCTGTCTATAATGATACAGGATTGAACCCAAGTACTCAGTACACATACACGGTACAGATGCGCGATGCTCTGTCAAATACCGGTACCGCATCTGGTACACAGAGCGCAACGACAGATGCTGCCGGTCAGGCAGGTGATATAAGCGGTGATGGTGATGTAGACTTCGAGGACTTTGCGATTCTCGCAGACCAATGGCAGCAGGTGCCTGGATCGCCATCGGCTGACATTGCACCAGGCAACGGTGACGGGTTTGTAGATTTTCTTGACCTTGAAGAATTAGCAAATAACTGGATGGAAGGGATCGTGCTATAAGTTTGTCTTAATCTTACCAGCCTGCTCTACGAAATCTATCCCAGAGTGGCAAGTTGCGAGACGCTGGCAAGTGTAGTACTGGAGAACTTTCGCAATCCAACTCGCGTGCAGTGCAAATATTCATCCACACTTAAATCTTTGCTCTTTAACAAGTTAATATTCAGAAGTTGAGCCGAAACAAGGCAATTCTTTTGCCAAACTTGACATGAATCGTTCATTCGGATGTACAAAATCATTTGATGCGAAGACAGCATGCGTTTCTTATTCCAAAGTTGAAGCCCCCCTGCTATTCTTAAGCAGCCAACCTGTGATAAGACTTCAGCAGTCCGCCCAATCGCTCAACGCAAACAATCTCAGATGTATCATCAGTCTTGTGTTTGGGTTCTATGATCCTGCCTAACGATTGATGAATCCTTTCGTGATGATAATATAGCTGATACTGACTTAAGGTATATTCGAGTTGCTTAACAGAAGATAGTATCAGATAATTTAAACACTCATATTTAACTGATTTCACGAAACGTTCAGCTATAGAATTCAAGTCTGGACTTTTTGCTGGAAGCTTTATTGGTTCAATGCCAGAGCTTTGAAGTATATCATAAAATCCTTCTGATCTATACAATGGATCCCTATCATGGATAAGATAGCGTTTGCCTTTAAGGAAACCATCCTCGCAATCAGTAAGGATTCGAGCAATCTGTTGCATATACTTGCCATCAGGCTGTAGCTTGATTGGCGCAAAAAAAACTTTTCTTGTTGAAAACTCAATAACAAAGAAAACTGTACAACGAATTAGTTTTCGTCCTACCAGAAGCTCAATCGTGAAAAAATCACAGGCAGACAATACGTTCCAATGGCTCTTGATAAACTCATGCCAGGTCGATCTAACAGTCAGATCAGGTTCAGGATCATAACCATTTTCAATAAGACTGTTTTTAACAGAGGTTTTGCTGATCTTGTGACCCAGGTAGACTATTTGATCTGTTATTTTCTGATATCCCCAACGAGGATTTTCTTCCTTAAAACGGATCACAAGTTTCGTAATCTCATCTGTTATTTGAGGTCTGCCCGGTTTCGTGCGATTATGACTTCCATCGTACTTTTGAGCAATGAGTTTGTTATACCAGCCAATTATGGTATCAGCCGTAAACAGAACTGTGCTTCGTTCAAGCATTTTTCTAGTAAGTTTTTTTGCCTTGGCAGCTACCCTCATCCTCTGTTTATTGGTTAGCAGAATCCGTTTGTTCTGTTTTTCCTGCTGTTCGACTAATACTTCAACTTGAATTTTGAGATAATCAATCGCCTTGTAAAGCTCTTTATCAATGCAATAAGCAAGATACATGACAAGTGTAATCCATAATTTCTGTTTCATAGTCCGCAAATAGTACAAAAACATTATAAAAGTTGCAATAATTTTCGTCGGAAGCAACTTTAATTTATTTTATAGTAACTGTTTATGAATGAATAATATTTGCACCGCACGACGTTCGGTTATGCGGACGGACATGCTGATCGTTATAAATGGAGAGAAGAAGAAACCATCAGGATGGCAGAAGAACAACTAAAGGATATAGCAGTTGATCCGGATAATGTGGATTATCTCTGGTTCAGAAAGGCTTACGTTCCCGGACAAGAACCCCCGCTGCCTTAAACTCCGCCAATGAAGAGCCAGATGCTATATTTTCTATGGGTAGAGCAAAAAAACACTAGCAAAGAAAATCTATGCACTATTGCTTGACCAGATACCGATACAATCCAAAGCTGTGTGCCGCAGGTAATGAAAAAGTCACTTGACCGTCCTGTTCAACCTTGATGCTAAAATCTTTACCCTGGCCGCAGAGGTGTTGACATTGTATGTATTTGCCGGCCAGATCGTACAGTGTGATTTTGCCTTGATTGGTTTGGTTGTACTCACGAAAGACCAGTAGATAGCCTTCTTTTTCAGACAACAGGGATTGGAAACCGGTCCAGGAGGTTCCGTCGGGCTCTGCCCCAATCGGCAAAATCGTACCCTGATGAATACGGCTTTGATGCTGACGATAGGCCTTTATCACCGGTGCGATTGCAAAGGCCTCTTCGGGCAATCCACTGCCTTCAAACCAGGCTAAGGGTTGCGCTATCATCGTCAAGGCAAACACATAGCTGAAGGGCACCCCCTGGGGCGCCAAGGGATCGTCTTTTTCGTACTTATGCGCATTGCGCCATTTGTTAAGGAATTCGATCTGCAACTTCTCGGCCGGTACATACCTGGACAACATCCATAGATTGCGCAAAGTCCAGTATGGATAATAGCGACCAAAATCAGTGTAGCGATTTTCCAGGAAGATGTTCCCATACTCATAGAAGTAGTGATAGCCGGTGCGATTATCCGCAGTGGCGTCCATGTTGATCACGACCTGTCCGTTACTGTCCAGAACGATCCGGTCAAAGAAACGTCGCAGGTTAATCTCGGACTGCTTGTTCGGCAACTTGATGCCATCGATCTTGAAGTAACGGATACCGAAGTTGCGGTAAAGGTTTGTGACAATACGTGCATCCCGCTCCCAATGCGCGTAGTCATTGGCATTGCTGGGGTGAAACCAAAGCCCCAAATCCACCCCCTGTCTTTTGGCATGTCGGACCACCGGGGCAAAGCCATGGGGAAAACGTTCAGCATGCGGCTGCCAGTTTTCCTCTTCCCAGAGATCCCAGAGCTTACCACGACTCTGAGACGAGTTCTTGGACAGACCCTGCTGCCAGCCATCGTCGATCTGCAAGTGCGATACACCTAATCGCACACAGGCATCCACTTCCTTATTGATGAACTCCTCACCTACACGGGCGTCCTTGTTACGATCACCCCAGGTGTTCATCATGATCATCTCGTCTCGTTCGGGTATATTCCGACGCAGTTGTTTCTGATAGGAACGTAGAGTCTTAAGAAACGATATTTCAGATTTTGAGCACACACCGGTGGCCAACCCATAGGTCCTCACCCACTCACTTGCCGTCAGATCGGCGGCACGGACACCCATGCCCACGGCTCTGACACCCCAAGTCGACAGGGTATAGTCGTAGCCAGGATAATGTAGCTGTGCAAACGAACACGGAGCTTCCTTGACCATAAAAATCGCGGTGTCCTCTACCGCGTGTTGCCCAAACAGGATATTGCCGCGCAGTTCCGCGTCACTGAGATAGGCCAGAGTAGAGGTCTCACGCACCAGAGTATTAACGTGGTCCGTCCGATCAAAAAACTCGACCGCCCTGTAATACCAATGTGTCCCCGGCAGTCGTAACAATTGAAGCACAGTTTTCTCAGGTTCAAATTCCGGTGTATCAGCGTCATGGGCACGCAGATAGTAATCACATCCAATCACGGCACATTTGGGATAGACGCGAAACACCCGACGTATATCAATTCGATCGTAGGAGGTTGTTATTTCAATCTGTAAGTGCGGGTTGGTGACGGCATCCTGCATCACTTTTTTCGACCATTGTCCGGATCGAATCTTTTCGGTCAAGTTACCCAGGCTAATGTCAGGCCGACGATCCTGCATGACCAACTTGTTACCGGTCTGCACATTGACAATTGAGATCGCCATAAGGTCTCCATTATTCCATTCAAAGCTGCGACGGATGCGATCGTTGCCTATTGTCAATACGTTGTTTTCCAGAGAGGCATAGCACCCTGCAATCGAAGCCGCATAGGCTGTCGAGGTTAAGGCCGGAGATATTACGAACATCAACCCGGCAAGCGCGAAAAGTACAATCTTATATCTGGGCATAGCGTTTCCTTTTTGGTTTTTGATCTGCTTAACGGTAGATCAAGAAGGTCCAGACAACACTTGAAGTATACCATATAATTCTTGAAAACTCAAGAAGTTGTGACAATCTCGACCGTCCTGCAAATTTTTTTTTGACATATTTGTCTGGTTTTGATATAGTATCATGTGTACCGCCTCGAAAACAAAGCGGCTGTTTGTGCTTAACGCAGGTTTTTCGGCTGAGACTATGAAGTGAATTACCACAGCCACAGACCCGGTCTGAAGGAGAGATGGTGAGAAATAAAGTGCTCGTACTGACGTTATTGCTGATAGGTGCCGGTTCCACCGCAGTTGCAGGCGGTTTGATGCGGGCACATTATGAGTTCGAGGGCAACTACAATAACAGTATCACCGGCCCGGCGGGCGTGCCGCACGGTAATACGCACATAGTCCCGGATCCGGGCGGTAACGGCAAGGGCGCAAGCGATGTCCTGAGCCTTGACGGCACCGGCGACTATGTCAGGTTCGGCAATGATTCAGTATCCGGTATCACCGGCACCATCACGCTGACATGCTGGATAAAAACCGGCTCGCTGCCCGATCTGGATTCGCTTGTCACCAAGGGCTACGCATGGCGACTGATGGGTGATAGCGGACCGGGGCAATTTGCCACTGTGGGTCTAAGCAGCGAGCATCTCCACGGGACTATTAATCTGGCCGATGGGCAATGGCATCATTTAGCCGGCGTGTATGACGCGACACAAAAGTATCTGTACGTCGACGGCAATCTGGACAGCCACACCGACTGCACGGGACTGCTGAACACCTGGGGCCATTACGTCTTTTCGGCGGGAGCACTGCTGAAAGAGTACAGCGACTCAGATCCTTATGATGGTTTTCCGAAGTTCTTCTACGCCGGGCTCATCGACGATATTCGCGTTTACGATTATGCCCTGTCGGAAGGCGAGATTGAGAGTATCATAAGCGGCGACTGCAATGATAATGGCATCCCGGACGACGACGACATCGCTGCCGGCACAAGCTCCGATTGTAACGGCAACGGCTTTCCGGACGAATGCGACATTGCCGACGGGCGCAGCGGCGACTGCAACACCAACGGCATCCCGGACGAGTGCGAGCCGGACTGCAACGGCAACGGCATATCCGACGATTGCGACATCGCCGACGCAACCAGCGCCGATACAAATGAAAACGGCGTGCCCGACGAGTGCGAAAACCAATATGAGGCTGAAGACGCCGTCCTGAACGGCACAGAAGCCTACGCCCACCAGGGCGCTTCCGGCGGATACCGCGTGCACCTGTTCAATGAAACAGGCGACTACATCCTCTACGACAATGTCATCGACGCCAACTACCTCGAGATAACATATTCGCTGGGTCTTGCGACTGACAAACAATGCAGTGTTTATATCGACGGCAACGACGTTGCCACAGCGGTATTTTCGCCGACTGGCGACTGGGACACTTACCGCACGTTGCTGCTTGAAGTGGACGTGAAAAACAGCGTAAAACTACAACTCGACGCCGATGACCAAACTGCCAATGCCGACGAAACCTGCGCTTCTCAGGACAAGATTGCCCTCTACGCCACCCAGCCGGGAACCGTCGAGTGGGTATGCCGACATCATCCCGACAGGGTGATAAATCTGTTTGGCGTTTTGAATCTTGATTTTCCGGGCCTGCAGAATGTGAAGGCAGCCGTCAATGCCGGACAATGGGAAACGGCCTGTACGGAATTGCTCTTGTACTATCAAACAACAGACACATGGTATGGCTCGGCGTTCAGAGAGCCGCAACCCCCCCCGACAACCGGCACCGTATCCCAAGCCGAAGACCTGTTAAACGACATCTTCATATACAACGGCATCCAGGGCTCGATAATGCGTTTAGCCGATGGCAGCATCGACTGGAACTACACAGGCCCCCTCGATTCGGAGCATTGGGCCAACAATTTCTGTCGTGTTTACTGGGTAAACACTCTGGTAGACGCATACCTGGATACGGGAAACATCAATTACAGCAGTCGCCTCGACAAAGATATCGCCGACTTCGTCATTAATTACCCGGTCGGCGCCGGTCCGCATGTATGGCAACATCTAAACGCAGGCATCCGAGCCCGCAGTCTGGCCAGAGTATTCTTCAGGCTCTTAAACGCCGATGAATTCCAGCCTGCCACCAGGGTACTGATGCTGTCAAGTCTCGCAGAGCACGCCGATTTCTTAAGGCACAACCACAGAGACGATGGCAACCAGAAGATAAGCGAGCTGCACGGTCTTGCCAGGATCGCTGTTGGCTACCCGGAACTGACCGACAGCCCGGCATGGGCCGACTACGTCGGACAGGAGGATGCAGCTGAATGCAATATCCAGGTCTATCCCGACGGTGTGCAATATGAACTTTCGTTTTCATATCACGACGGTGTGGCGGGCGCTCTTGGCGACACGGCCGACGAACTGAGAAACGGCGGCTATACCGTAAACTCCGTACTGGACCAGACGGTTGAGGACATGTACAACTATGAGGCGTGGGCGCTGCGACCCGACGGCAACGGACCCTTAAACGGCGATTCCGGCCTGTCAAACTATGTCGCCAAGATTCTTTCCAAGGCTGATGTATATGGTCGCAATGACTGGAAGGGCATGGTCAACTACAGCAGCTACCCGGCCTGGGCGCCCAATGAAGTTTCAGCGGTGTTTCCATGGGCAGGCCACGCGATCTTCCGCAGCGGCTGGGACGCCGATGCACACTGGTCGTTTTTCGACATCGGACCTTTCGGGCAGGGCCATGTTCACAGCGATAAACTGCACATTTCGATAGCCGCCTTCGGAAGAGACCTCATTGCCGATTCGGGCAAATGGCATTACGACAACTATCATGAACCGTGGGGCCACGCGCGGGAGTACTTCATTGGCACGTTCGGCCATAACGGCCTGATTTTCGACGGCCTCGGCCAGAGACTGAAACTGAAAGAAAAGGTCGCCAGCCCTATAAGTCAGGACAACTATCTGCTCACGGCCGAATTCGATTATGCCCGGGGGGTAACGACTGAATACGATCACCAGGGCGGCGTGCATAACGGCTTTGACTACAACCTGCCGGGAACCCTCAGACATACTCGCGCAGTACTTTATGTAAGAGGTAAGTACTGGGTCGTCGTTGACGATGTCGTGACCGACCGAACCCGGAGCATCGACACGTTATGGCAGTTTGCCCCCGGTTGCACCGCGGTAGTTGACACAAACGGAGAAGACGTAAAAACAACAGATGCCCAAAAAGGCAATATCCGCATAGTACCAGTCGCCGACCACACCTGGAGCGCCCGTGCCGTCATCGGAGAGGGCGACCCCGAGAGCGGCTGGGACATTCAAAACCCCGATAACGGCTGGTACAGCAGGACAGCAGGAGCCATAGAACCCAGCTACACAGCGATCTACTCGGCGCAGAATGTAGGCTCGTCCACATTTGCCTGGATACTTGTTCCCGCTGACGGCGATGTGCCTGAAGTGACAGCGTCGGTCATCTCAAACAACGGCAATGAAATCATGATTCGCGTGGAAGCAGGTGGACAAAACGCCCAATATGTTACTGTCCCCATAACGTCCGGCACACCGCAGGTAGTTTCGGAATCCGCCGCCGACTTCGACAACGACGGCGACGTGGACATCGCCGACCTTGCGTTCATTGCATCCCAATGGCTCTCCGGCAGTCCACAGCCGCACCCTCAAACCCAAAAGAGCCCTGATCTTTTGCTCAATGGCCTAATCGACTATGGCGACTTTGCATTGTTTGCCAAGAACTGGCTGACAGGTGCAGGGGCCTTCCCGTAGGCTGCTTAGATAACCAAAAGGTAGAAAAAAGTAGAATTTCACCCACAAGACAACCCGCACAATTGTACTAAATTGTACGAAACCGACTTAGCAAAACTTAATCTTTGAGCCGTCAAGGGTGTTACGGGGCTTGAACTGCTCGGAATCTAGGGAAAACAAGCTGCTCTGCTGCTCTTATAAATCTGAATGATGTCGAATAAAAAAATTATTTTTTCTATTTAAAGAGTATTTTTTTGCCTCAAAACAGCACTTTTATTCTTTTTTTCCGAAACCGTCGGTTCCCCGCCATTGTCAAGCATCCTAGTAACCTCCTATAATATCCTAGTAACCTCCTATATTTAGTAGAGGTGTGTGTAGAGTAGAGTTGTTTTGGCGTAGTTCGGTGCGTTATCGGACAGCAGGCAGGAAACTGAGGAGGCGTGCCTATGCGGTCCGCAAGTGGAAGAGTTTTTTTTGGAGGAGATGGTAACATTAAAGCAAGCAGTGGATGAGGTGTCACCGGAGGGTGGTGCACACCTGGCACGAAGCAGCCAAATCCAACAGTGTAAGAATGTGTATACTATGATGGGCATTATCGGTTCAATCCGGTAATGGGAAAGGAGAGGCACGAATGTGGAAACTGACAGTCTTACTGATATTGACAGGCCTTATCGCCACAAATTCCAACGCCGAGCTGGTGTCGTTCTACGAATTTGAAGGCAACTATGAAAATAGCGGCACGGGTACTGCGGTTGGCCAAGCTGTGGGGGACGCACATATAGCTACCGATGCAACAAGAGGCTCTGTTCTCAGAGTCGATGGGGTTCTCGACTATGTCAGAATTAACAACGACGATATCAACCATATCACTTCTGTCATAACAGTCGCCGCCTGGGTGAAGTCGGCTGGAACAAACTGGTCCCAGGCAGGGGTCGTAACCAGAGGCTATAACTGGAGACTCTACGTCCAAGACAGCGCGTTTGGAGCTTTCCAGGCCATGGATACCGTCCCCGCGGCCAGTAGAGGCCTTGGAACCGTCGATATCAACGACGAACAATGGCATCATGTAGCCGGAACTTACGACGGCGCGCAGTACGTGCTCTACATCGACGGTGTTCAAGACGGCGCTGCAGTCGCCGCGACAGGACCCATAGACACCAGCACAAGCAATAAATTTGTGATAGGCGCCTTCTTCAAGACCTCCGACCCGATAGACACAAAGAAAAAGGAGTATAACGGCTTTATTGATGATGCTCGAGTCTACGACCATGTCCTGTCGGCAGGTGAAATCTATAGCATCGTGTTTCCGGATTACGCCTCTCCTGTACAACCCACCAACGGGGCAACCGTCAGCACCAACCTGCCGGAACTTATTTGGCTTCGGCCTGAACCACAACATCCCGGTGAGCTGCTTCCCGTTCTTTGTGACGTCTACTTTGGAGATCCAAACATTTCCTTTGACAAGATCGAATCAAGACTTGACGGCGATTCCACCGCAAACTTCACACCCAAACCGTTGCTTTCTTACACAACCTATTACTGGAAAGTCGATTGCTATGATCCCAACAACGGCGAAGAAATACTGATAGAAGGACCGCTCTGGAGCTTTGACACAGGCAACATTCCACCCGTTGCCTGGGCAGGTGACGACAAGGTCGCCCGCCTTTCAGAAATCACCGTCAGCGTGCCGCTTGACGACGCAACGGTCGATGATGACGGACTGCCCACCGGCTCGACGCTGACACAACTCTGGACCGTCGAGAGCCAACCTGCGGGCTCAACTGTTGTTTTCACCCCCGACGACGGTAACCCCGTGCAGTCTGCCGCCGTCAATCCCACGGTTGCAATTGACGCCACGGGGACCTACGTGCTCCGTTTGACTGCGGATGATGAGGACATGACACACTATGACCAGGTGACCATCGAGGCGCCAAGCTGCGAAAGCATCAAACAGGACGGCTTCCAGTTGCCCGGTGATATCGACGGCAACTGCAATGTTGATCTCGCCGACCTGGCAGCCCTCGCCGCCGACTGGGCGGGCTGCAACGATCCACAGGTGCTCACTTGCGACAAGCCGTTTATGTAAGACGGATACTGCCGACGCGGATCGTATCGGCGTCGTCAGATAATATAAAGAGGAAGGTAAAGAATAAGACAACAAAGTGAAAGGAGAAGGTAGGATGAAAAGTGTAACGATTACGTTAATGTTATTGGTGATTGCCGGACTCACAACCCATGCCCACGCGGCGATACTGGCAGCCTATGATTTCGAGGGCAACTATGAAAACACCGGCACGGGTACGGTTGTAGGACAGGCCAGAGGAGACGCGGGGATAATCGCCGACCTCGGCGGAGGATTGAAGGGCGCAAGCAACGTATTGTCGCTCGACGGGACCGGCGATTATGTTGAGCTCGGCAACGGCGACGTTGGCGGTATTACGTCTGTCATTACCGTTGCCGCTTGGGTGAAGTCCACCGCAAACAACTGGTCCGCCCATGACAGCCTCGTAACCAGAGGCTACAACTGGAGGCTCTTCGTCCAAAGCAGCGCTCAAGGATCTTTCCAGTGCATGAATACCGCCCCCACGGGCAGTAGAGGCATTGGAACCGTCGATATCAACGACGAACAATGGCACCACCTGGCGGGTGTATACGACGGCACGCAGTATCTCTTCTATGTTGACGGTGTTCAGGACGGCCCTGCAGTTGCCGCGACAGGACCCATATCGCAAACCACCAGCCATAAGTTCACAATCGGTGCGTTTGAAAGCAGCGGAGCAGTCTCCAAGTACTATACCGGCCTCATTGACGAAGTGCGGGTTTACGATGAAGCACTCGATGCAGCCGCCATAGCAGCCCTTGTTCCGGAGCCGGCCACAATGGCTTTGCTCCTGACGGGTGGATTACTGATTCGCCGCCGGCGTTAGGCGTTAGCAAGAGAAGAAGTGCAAGAGTACGCAAGAGGCCGGAGGCCTGTTTGTGTCGACAATGATAAGGGGTGAGTTTCAGGCTGACTGTTATACTCGCCCTGTCGCGCATGTTGTGTGGAAAGAGTTGGCGTTGTCACCTGTAAGCACAGCTTGGTGCGTGTATAGCTTTGTTTGACAGTGACCCTATAGCCTTGCAGGAGCCGGGCTATAGGGTTTTCTTATCTCAGAATCCAAGCAGCCTACCTTCTCATTGGGCAATCCAACATGGCCGGACGTGGCGCGATCGAAAAGCAGGACTGTCAACTACATCGGCGGGTTATGGATTGGTATTTTCAGGGAGTTTGATATACTATTAGAAAAGAGGCTTAGCGGCTTAGCTGAACTAAGATATACAATGTTATACGGGGAATCTCAGTATAGTAAATGTCGAGGAGTTGATCATGTATAGAAAAAAAGGTTTTACGCTTATTGAATTATTGGTTGTTATTGCTATCATTGCATTGCTCTTGTCGATCCTGATGCCCGCATTGAATAAGGTGAAAGAGCAGGTCAAGCGAACAATATGCACAAGTAACGCCCGCCAGACAGGCATCGCATTA
>SDBT01009630.1_pt1 | contig 15654 bp, 31 predicted proteins | sample 2277101 | NCBI WGS metagenome assembly SDBT01 (sample SAMN10404973, study PRJNA504765) | marine sediment metagenome | isolation source: marine sediment core GS10_PC15, 103 cmbsf | place: Arctic Ocean: Southern Knipovich Ridge | collected 2010 | reverse complement strand
GCGGAAGGTGCTCAACCGAGCTGTGTACAGGACAGCGCTGGAGCGTGGACTTCGTGAGAGGAGTGGGTTTGACTTCGCCCGTCTTGGGATTCGTGTTCGCTTGCTGGTGCCTCTCCACATCCGCCAACGCGTTCGCCAGTTGATCGGCGACATGCCCTGACGGTACGCCGTGCGGAAACATGGCTGTCACTGCGTCTTTCCCTACCTGCAGAGCCGTATCTTCCCCCTCCGTGTTCCTCGATTGCTCGCGCCAAAGCTGTCGCAAGCCGAATTCGTCTCGAATCGTCAGTTGTCGCATCCAACAATATCCCTTCTACGGTGAAGCACACCGCATCTAAAACGATCTCAAGGCACTCCTGCGAGCACGCAACCGAGCTGCCTTTTCCCAATTTCTGACCACACTTGGGAGCCCGGCATCTCGGGCGTTGTCGAGCCCCCACCGAAGGAATTGTCCGACGGGACATCGGCAAATCAATGACATCGGCAGGAGCGAACTGAATCACAGAAGCGTCCCAGTGATGAACTGGACGTCTACTTGGACATCCTTCGCGGGCGAAATCTGATCGTTGAAAATCTCGACTGACAAGACAGGTCCCGTCCACATGAAAAGCCGATCGACTACGATGTCCTCCGCCCCTCCATTGAGCTGAATCCGAACTTGATGAGGAGTTCGCAGGTAGAAAAATGTCCCCGGAGGTGTCCCCGGAGCCAGGACCACACTCGTCCCTGACACAATGGTAGGGGACGAGCAGGAGTTCTCGGTGACTTCTGAGATATTCAGCGACAGCGGGAACTTGTTCGAGCCGCTGTTCGTGCAGTAGTCGAGGGTTCCAGTGACCGAAAAGGAGGGACAATCGTTGCAACTGCTCATTGGTCAGACTTTTCTAGCGCCTCCAGTATCTCGCGGAGTTCCCGCTTAGTCAAATTGATGTCCCTGTGCGTTTTCCAGTACGTCTCAGGTGAGATTGGGTAAAAGTGAGCCCGCAGACCCTTGTTTCGGTGACGCGTAATGTCGCAAATTATCTCGTCGCCGATCGAAATTCTCTGCACAAGTTGTGATTTCAGTTCTCGTTCCATGTCATTTCACTTTCGGGAAGATGAATACGTACTTTTCCACTTCCACTGCCACTGGATGGGGCGCCCACTCCCCGGGGTAGTATGAGCGTATGTTGGGATCGGAGTGGTCTTTAGGAATATCCCTCCAGTCCAACCTTTTCGATCCGTCCGGGTAGTCTAGCGACTCCATCCTGCGTGTGCAGGTTACGTACTGCTTTTCCACGCCTTTGTCGCTTTCACGATAATTTGAATCTTGAATTGGCTCCCCGGCGGGAGCTCGACCATCACCCGGTTGAGGATCAAATAGTATTTGTACCCACCACCCTCCTCCGGATCCAGCAGTTGCACCGCGCTCATACTGCACAGTGCCAACAGCATCTCAGGCGAGGTCCCTTGCCTGGGTTCTTCCTCCGTCCCTTCTTGAGCGTATTTTGAGTGCAGTCGGTACGCGGCTTTCAGAGGAGTCGCCTCTCCCTGAAGAATAATTTCAACACCATCGAGTTCTAGCATTACGTTTCCTTTGCCTGCGCCGCACGAAGTTTCTCCAGGCACTTCGCGGGATCTACGGACTTCCGTGTTTCCCACAAATGAGCTAAAGCGATCCGCACGACATCCGAATCACCCAAAGTCCAACGGCTTGCGCACTTCTTGATGTGTTCAAGCGATGCAGGCCGAAGTCGAAAGTTCTTCGGAGGAGCTCGTCCAGCGCTAGGCATAGGAGCGTAGTCTACTGGAAAGACGGACAAGTTACACTACAAACCGTCTCGCGGCACTCGGGACATCGGGTGCCATCTCGAACCGCCGACACAGAAGTAGGAACATCGGCGAGGTCGCAGCCTTCCTCGCACTCGGTACTCAGTCTGCGCGCCTTCTTCAACACATTCATTTTGTGTCCGCGCAGGGTGAACGATCCCAGACGGGTGAAGCCTGGGAAGAACCCTCTGTCTCGCAGTCTCTGTGCAGCTTTTCCAAGCACAAACTCACGTACAGCCGCTTTCCCAGATGCAATCGTTTTCTCGTACGTACGAATTCGTAGAGTCGATTTCTCTGTCCAATAACGGCTTTCTTCAAAACCCGTTGTCCATGCAGGATCACTGAGATCGATCTCCCAGAGATCAGCTTGATGCCCGTTTTCTGTGTCTCGGTGAGTGATTGCGTGGTACCGGTGAAGGTACCCTTTCAGGAGACGGCAAGAGATACCGTTTCCCGCAGATTTGAACGTCGCTCCCATATGCACTCTCTCTTCCGGGTGGAACCACCCAGTTGCGGTGCTCCGGCTCAAGCCGGGGCAGGTTGAAGGTTGGCCAAAAAACATAGTCTGACAGCTCCTTGTGCCAAATCCACCAGCAATAATCTCTGGTGTCTGTTCCTTGACCTTTCCCATGGAAACCTACTGTAGCGGTAATTCTGAGCTGTGCTATGGGCGGATCCGCTTTGAAGAGCGTAACGCCTTCCTTGCTGCGAGAACCCCACGACGTCAGACCCAACAAAACAATTATACCCTTGGGCTTGAGCACAGTTCGGCTAGCAACCAAGATATCGATCCACCGAGAAAACGGCGGATTGGCTGCGATCAGATCAAAAGAAGGCGTCGCCACCTCGTGCCGATCGAAATGAGCGGTACAGTAGCGATCATAGTTCTGGGATAACCACCACGCTTCCGCCTTTCGAGGCTCCACCGCAGAGGTTGTCGCGCGCGGCCAGAGTTTCCGGAAGACTGTCCCGAAACCTCCTGAGCCTGCGCACGGATCGAGGATCAGACGAGGATCAATCTCAAACAGCGTCGTGAGAGCGTCCATGCCTTGGTACACCACCGGGGTAGGCGTGTAGTCTCTCACGTAGGGCGCTTTCATTCGTCGTCCTCGTCGTCCTCATCGTCCTCATCATCCGCGTCCTCGGCTTCATTTACAGTAGCTATAACGTCCAAGTAGAGACGCAAATGCGTTACCCCTAATTCGTCAACGACAGCTTCCTCGTTGGTTGCCTCAACCTTCACCACAAGCGCGATCAAAGCACCCCAACACGCCCCTGGTGTAGCCTCCTCCGCTACCTCTTCTGGAAGTGCCGCTAGCAAGTGAGACCTCAACTGCCGAGCCACAGTACAGAGTGCGGTGGCTTGAGACTCTACAAGCAACTTCTGCGCGGGATCGATACGCTCCAGTAGCCTCAACCCCTCTGGTAAATCACAGAGTTTTTGCTGCGTCGACTTGTCCATCAGCTACTCCGATTACTCCGACTATTTCAGGACTCCCGAACGAGATACCGTACTTTTTCATGCGGCGGCGAATGCTGTGACGGTCCATGCCTAAGGAGACAGCTACCCTTGTATGGCTTGGGGATTTACCGAGCTGAGCCGCTACTTGCAGCTCGTATCGCAGAGCCAGCACAAAGTTCGCTCGAATCATCTGCCCCTCAGATTTTACCGCTGTCGAAAGAATGAGTAGTTGTGCCATGGTCGTTCTAGTCCTTTTATAATACTGGTAGTACCAAAGTAAAGCCCCTCGAACGAACTTTCTTGCAAAAGTACAATTACCCTGTGTATGATGTGCCCGATGGCACTACCGCCCCCACTGAGCGAAGAAACCGTAGAAGAGAGTCTACATACACTAGACCAGGGTAGACTCGAAGAGACCATCCGAATCGCGGACCACCGCTACTGGGAAGCTGACGACTCAGGCATCTCGGACCGGCTATTCGACCGACTTGTCCTCCGCCTGCATGAAATCGCGCCTCGATCCATTGTCCTCAAGGGGATTGGCTTCATGAAGCACCGCAAAAACTGGGGCGGGACCGTGAAGCACGGCCGACCGATGCTGTCCCTCCAGAAGTCCTACAGCGTCGACGAAGTCATCAAATGGGCGGGGAATACAGGCAACACCTTTACCGTCATGCCGAAAGTAGACGGCGTAGCGCTAGTGCTACGTTACGACGTGAAAGGAGTCTTTCGACGCGCAATCACACGAGGAGATGGACGCAAGGGTGAAGACGTGACGTTCGCGGTAGGCCGTCTCGCTTGCATCCCGTCTCGCTTGCCTGCCAGTAAATGCCCAGCTGAAATCAGGGGAGAGCTCTATTTCCCCAAGAAAGCCTTCAAACAGTACTCTGACCGCTTTACGGCCGCACGCAATGCTGCAGCGGGGTATCTCAAAAACCGCCAAGGGACCGAAGTTCTTCCACTCAAATTCCTCCCCTACGCAGCGCAGCTCGCCCACACACCCGATCGTCACTTTGACGTTGTCGGAGAAGTAGCCACCCTCTTCAAAATCAAATCGTTTTGCGCCAAAGCGAAGTGTGACGGAGGGCAACTTGCAGGTCTTCTCCGGCTGTACCCCGACATTCCCAAGGCGTGGCCGTTCGAGGCCGACGGGTTGGTCGTCCGGCTCAACAAAAACAGCCTCTACGAGGAGGCCGGCAACACAGCCCACCATCCCCGCGGTGCGATGGCCCTGAAATTTAGCGACCCTCCCGCCGAAACTGAACTCGAAGATGTCGTGTGGGAAACCTCACGTAGTGGAATCGTGACGCCCGTAGCAGTTTTCGCTCCTGTAGAGGTAGGAGGCGCAACTCTCAGCAGAGCCACTCTCCACAATGTTTCTCGCGTCGAGGAATTGAAGCTCGTCATCGGCTGCAAACTCGAAGTCACCCGACGAGGAGGGGTGATTCCACAAATCGAGAGGGCATTTGAACGGCCGACGGGGCGTGGCGTGCGCATACCCTCCAAGTGCCCGAGCTGCTCAGGACCCGTGGACCAACACGACGCCGATGGCAAATTCCTCTTCTGCACACAATTCCAAAAGTGCCCCGCGGTGCAAGTCGGATCGATTGTCCACTTCGCGTCCACGCTAGGGATAAAAGGATTTGGCCCCGAAATCGTCACTAAATTACACGAGGCAGAATTTCTACCCGACATGTTTAGCGTGTACAACCCGGAGCTTCCTCCTTACTGGGAAGAAATCATAGGGCAAAAAACAGCGCTAAATCTTCTAGCAGAGGTAGAAGCCCATAAAAAGATACCACTAGAGACCTTCCTGTGTGCTCTTGGAATCACATCCCTAGGTGCCCAGACAGCTCGGATCATCGCTGCTGAGTTCAAAACCCTAGGGAATGTTCTTAGCCCTAAGTCTGACTTCTGCTCCATCAAAGGTATCGGCCCGATCACAGGCGCTCTGATCAAACAAGGTCTTGGGATCGTAAATCCCGAAATCGCAATCTGGTTGGCCTTCTACGGGCCTGACATCGTAAGCTTCGCCAAGAAGAAACGAAAACGGGGCTACATAGGGAAGCCCCCTGAGGAGCACGTTCTTGCGGGAAAGTCCGTCCTCTTCACTGGCCCACTCTCCATCCCTCGCGCGCAGGCCGAAGCCGCTGTGGAGAAGTGTGGGGCAACAGTCACAATGTTCCCTACGAAGGGTCTGGGCGTTCTCGTCGCGGCAGACCCACACTCGTATTCGCGGAAAATTAGGAAGGTTCGGGAGTTCAATGCTAGCGGTAGCTTCATCACCATTTGGAGTGAGAAGGAGTTTCGGCTCAACGTGCCGACCGCGTACTCAGATGAAACCTAATCACAGACTACCCGTTGACATCTTCATTATGCTTCACACACTGCATCTCCTAGACTATGCCGAACGCATCGGTCATCCGGTTCCGGAAGACTTGGAAGACAAAATCTGGGCTTCTGCTGGACGTGTAGTCCTCAAACACCTTTTCGATCCGGAGTTCGTATGGTTTCCCACATTCTCCCTTGCAACATAGAATTCATGCTTTTTCTGCTGCTCACGGACTTGCCTCTGCTGTGGGCAACGGTATCGACCAGTATTCAAACGCTACTTTTCTCAAACAGCGCTTCGGAATGCCCTGAAGGTAGTACCCCTTCCACAGAGATTCCACAATCCTCTCAGCGCGGCGTAAAATACTGGATGCGCTTTGACCCCATCGCCGGGCGAGTTCAATCGTCAATAAGTATGGTGCCGCCTCGAATGCCCACCGACCAACATCTGACAGGTACATCGACGCAGAGCCTTGAAGACGCAACCGCTTCTCCGTGTACACGTGCACCCTCTCGTGACAGTAAGTGAGTGCCTGAGACTCTACTGATCGATCGTGCAAACCCGGAGCCAGCCAAACAAGGTTGATCGGAAGTGTGGTAGTGAAGTTCTCGAAATCCCCCAGCACTCCCCGCGGCTTGTCTGCGAATTTGAACCCTTGATCGAGGATATCCTGCCTACAAAATGCTAACGCTTCCTGAGCCGTCAACGGAATCTCTTCTGCTCGAACATCTAATTCTTGGATCTCCCGAGCCCATGACAAAAATTGCGTGTTCGACGGAGTACAGTCCTCTGCCCACGAAGGTTCGGCAGAAATATACTCGCTCGTCGGGAGGTGTTTACATCCCCCGAAAAAGAGCGGGAGGAGCAAAGCCAAAAAAAGTAGTGCCTTTGAGTCTGAATGTTTCACTGGACATAACCTACCCTAAAAGGAGTTGGGTTGGTCACCGGTACCAGATTCTCTACGCGGATTTTCCGTGGCCCTACACGAGCTTCGGCACAGCAAGACTCCCGTACAAGTCCCTCAGTTGGGACCAAATCGCCCGGTTTCCGTGGCACCACTACATGGCCGATCAGTGTGTCGTCTTCTACTGGGCGACGGGTCCCTACCTGATACAGCAAGTTTTCCTGCTCCTCTATTGGATGCAGCGGTACAACCTTCGGTACCTGGGGATGCCCTACGTCTGGGTGAAGACACGAAAGGACGGGAAGCCGATCGGTGCTGCCGGTCCGCGCCCGACTCTGGTCAAACCTTTGGACGAATTCGTTCTGGCTTTCACGAATGTCAAGCGTGGGCGCCCGTTCCCTCTCCTGACTGAAGCACAGAATCAAAACGTCTTCGCGCCCAAGCCCAAGCGAGGAGAGCACTCCCGCAAGCCCGCGGAGGTCCGGAGACGCATCGTAGAGCTCCTGGGGGATCGTCCTCGACTCGAGCTATTCGCCCGTGATAATCCTGAAGGATGGGATGTTCTCGGCGACGAAACACCGAATAACCCCCAACGGATAGATCTATCCGCGTAACCGATTCAACACAGGACAATCATGACCGATCCAAAAAAGCCCAAATTGCCCGAATTCCGCATTTTGATCAGCGATGTCAAGAACCCGTTCAACCCAATCGCTATGGTTCTGGGGGTCTCAGCAGAGACCGCTGCCAAGGCACACGAAGTTGCGCGCGGGATTGAAGACCCGATCAATGGCGCTGTTCCGAACGGCGTCAGAAAGCTCGGCCTGAGATTCGAGGAGGTTCTTCCTCTCATGCGCCAAGGTCACCCCGTGCGCCGAGCTGCGTGGCCCGCTACCTCTGTGCTCCAGATGCACACAACCCAGCTACGCATCGATATGTACGAGCGCAATGTTCGAGACCCCTACATTCGGTACGAGTATGTAGCGAAGTGGGGTGAGGAAGCTCACGTAGACCGAGATATCCTCACAGACGATTGGGGTTTGGTCTCGAACCCTCAAAAACTGCCTGCGCGCAACCCAGGCGCCCAGTACACGCAAGCTTCTTGACTCGCGCCCAAAGGAACGTACGATCAATTTACCTCTGCCCGATCCGCACGCGCATTGGGTTGCCGACGTTTGGATACTTCGCCTCGCCAGGAATTCTCCTGGCGGGGTTTTTTATTTCTAGAATCGTAGTACACTACTATAGAGGTGTTGTTATGAATGCTTGGTCCATCGTCAACGAGGAACTGAATACCTACTTCCCTTCCACCGGCCGCACGCTGAACTTTCCTATCGCCGTAATTCTGGCGCTCGCTTGTCAAACAGCTGACGCGTCAGAACCTCAGTTCCAAGACGATCCAATTCCTCACGTCCCGATGGGCGATCCTGTGGTCCAAAGCGGGACGGTTCCCAATGGGCAAGAAACCACCCCCTCGGTCGCGGCCGAACCTTTGTGCAATCACATCGAACAGATGAGTTGCTCGACAACCGAATCCTACATAGACAGCCTAGAAGACCGAGACTGCCACAGTGTCGATACTTGTGAGCGTGCCGCGTGCTACGTTCGCATGTTCACCGGCAGGCAGCTCGAGTGTCTCCGTTCTATTTGCCCATCTGCTTATTCTTCGCGCTACGTCGCGTGTCTCGATGATTTAGTCACCGACGAAGTTGAGTGTATCCAACAACAGGACGACTGCAATATTGATCCTGTGAACTTGCAGCTCAAGTGCCGTCTCCCCTCATCCAAGCGGCACGAGTACCTTCTGGACTGCATGCAGTAGTTCTGGTACTACCTGAGCATGACTTGGCTCAGTAAACAACGTCGTCATCTCCCTCACCTTCGGAACTCGTTGCCCGAACCAAAAACTCCTATCGAGGAGGAGATGTGCAATCAAGACCAGTGGTTATTTAATAGTCAAATGTCTCTGTCATTTTTCGTGGCGCGAGCCGTAAAAATGACATGCCCTACATCTGAGACAGAGCACTCTCCTAGGGAGTTCGGCAACTTCATGGCCTCCCTGGGGGTAGGCAGACACTTCACTGTCAAGGAGGTGTGCGAACCGAATGACTCATCCGCAGCTGAAGAAACAGGCTACACCTGGCTCGTTCCGCCTCCGCCTACCTGGCCTGTTGTAGCGGTAATCCTTTGGATTGCCGACGAAATGCGTGACCTTGTGGATGCGCCAGTCAATATGCGGAGCCTCTGGAGGCCATTCTCGTACAATGTCCAAGTAGCCAAGAGTACCATTGAGTCGGACCACCCCAACGCATGCGGAACGGACCTCGACTTCAAAAACGAAGAAGACCGAGAGAAGGCTATGCACTGGCTGTGCGGATTCATCAGCCTGAATCCCCTGCTCCGCGTCTCCGTAGGTATCGGCAAGAAGACACTCCACGTAGGGGTGCTGTCCCCTCAAGGCCGTCGCCATTGGACCTACGATTCGTTCGGCGACGGCAAGGTTCCGCATCAAATAGCTCACTCAGCGTAGAACTCGCGGTAGAGCGAAACGAGTTTGCGCCTCCGCTTCCCGCTCAGATCCTCGGTATTGAATGTGATCTGATTTTTGTCCTCCATTACGGCCGAGATCAGATCACCTTCTACCTCCAAAATTGCCTCCAGCTTGAAAACAACGGGAAACAGTGGTCCAGGTCTCCGGCCCTTCTCCCAATCGCTGATCACTTGGGGCGCAATCTCTAACTCTTGCGCCAAAGCAGCTTGAGTCATAGAGCATTCCTCGCGTGCCTGTCTCAGTTGTTCTCCGAATGCCATTTCTACTACCTTACACGCACTTATCGCCGTTGTCAACCCCCTAAGGGTAGTGTACTCTCGCGCCTATGCAGCCCAGACGAATTCCTATTGGCAGCTTGCGAATCGGCCACCTCTTGTACAGGAAACAAGGGGACGCGCTAAATGTCGCGGGCCTTGTCACTGAACTCAAAGTAGGACGCCCTGTCGCCGACATCGTAGCCCTCACCACTTCCGTCGGCAGTACGATTCGATTCGACAAAAACGTCCTCCGTGCGCTCAGTGACGCAGGTCTGTGCACCGAAGGCGAAGCCTTCGTCATCGACGCCTTCGATTGCGCCCTAAACACGAAGCTCAGCAGGGTCAGCGACTTCAAGCCTACTGACACACCTCCCTCCTCTTGACCTTACAACGGTTGAATAGCCCTGTCGCCGTCTGGCCAATCCTCGTGACCCCAGACGGCTTTACTTTGGTAGTACCTCCAGGCTTATTGCTGTCGTTTATCCACTGCAGGGCTACCTGTACGCTCCACTCGTGGTCCTCTCGGCGAGTTATCGTCAGCGCGGACTTGTTGCACATACTACCTAGGAATTCCGCAAAGGTGCGTGCGTCTTCGAGGATCTGAGATTCCTCATCACTCAAAAACCGACCGCCCAGTAAGTGTACGGTACGGTACGCAACATAGTCCCACAAGCGCCAAAGCGCACTAAGTATCAGCCAATTTCGCATAAAATGTCTCTCAACTACGTCGGGGTAGGGTACAATTAAAATTTAACTATGGGAACCCCCGCTGATGACATCGCAATGCTGCTCAACGACCGAGCAAAGCCTATGTGGTACTTCATGATGGCCGTTATTGCAGGAGCCACATATGTCGGGAGTCAGACCTGGGACGCGTTCACACTCGTCACAGGAGTGAAGACGCGTCTCGATAGCATCGAGAAGGTCAACAAACGGCAAGACGCTGAACTGGTGATTCGACGAGAGTTTGATAAGGAACTCACTGACGATCAACACGAAGCGCTCAAAGTGATGTTCGGCCGCATGGACCTCAACGGCGAGATGGCTCAGCACAGGATGTCGGACAAGAAAAAGGCGGCATACCACGATCGGATATCCGCCTTGAGAAAGAAGGAGCTGGAAGTGATTTACAGTTCCAGCCCCCGTGCTCGACGATAGCTACAAAGGGAACTGCCTCGATGACCTCTGAACGTTCCCTATTGTCGCGCTCGCTGTTGACGTGTAGCCATAGGCTGCGACGAGGTGAGTACCGGTTCTCGAGAACTTGATCTCGAGCAACCTGTGCCCCTTAGGGATGGTCTTGAGGATTGCTGTTTGGGCCTCGGTTTGTGTGGTCACTAGTCAATCATCCCATTTTGTCGATCAGCTAGCCACTGAACGGACTTCATGAATTGATCAGAAGGATTCTTCGGCACAACAAAGCCTGTATCCGCGTTCTTCGCTCTGAGCACACCTATAATTGCCCACGCGCGATTCGACTTGCACGATGAACACGTTGAAGGGGTGTTCAGGCAAGTGCAGACTCGTTGTGGTGGTACTAATTTGAGTGCGTGTTCCATCGTCATTCTCCTTTGCGCGCCCGTCGGGGCGCCAGTTCACCCAGTCTCAGCGCTGGGCTTCGCCTCCAGGTCCTGCAGTTGATCTTTCGGTGGTCCCTTTTGGTCTTTCCACACAGGCAAGTCCAGGTCGCGATGAATCATTCCACCGGGACATCTCCAGTTCACTCCTTGACGGCTCACTGTCAGCCATGCTTTGTGCCTCGGACTCCAAGCATCTACCCAGCGTTTGTCGTTGGGTAAGGTTTCAGCAGTCTTGCGCGGATCTGCACTAACGCTGTACGATACTTCTCCTCTGGAAACGGTCATGGGTGGATTATACTCTTTCCGCGCAGAAATATCAATCAGGCCCCTTTCTCCCAGAAATACCCTCCATCAGTGTAGGGAGCTATGATAGGGTCAGCCATGTCCGCAACCTTCGATAAAGAGACCCAATCGTACTCTCTGACCCTTTACGACCACCCTTGCACTGTCACAAAGAAGGTGGTCGATCAGATGCGGAAGGGTGGTGAAGATGCGCTCCCGAAGACAGGATCAATCGCGTATCCGAACCGGGGCGTGAACCCAGGGGAGTGGACCATCGACGAAAAACCCGGTCCGAAACCCCCTACCCCCCACTACCCTGCGCGACAAATGGTAAGGGACCTTCTGACTGCGACCATAGGTGTCAACGCTTCTTGAACACCGCCGCGGGGGACGAGTGCTTGCTCGTCCCCACCGGAACTATGGCGAGGAAGTCATAGCCCTCCTTGTCTTTCGCGTCCAACACCTCCGTCATTTCCTTTACTCTGCTTGATCCGCCAACACTGAGTGTGACGATAGCGTACTGGGGACGCTCTTCATCCACAACGAACACGTGCCGAGGGTCAACCCGTTCCAAGACATTTCCTCTGCTGACTCTGACCCACCCGTTCCCGTAGAAGTCTGCATCTCTATGCGCTTGCGCCATGACTTTCGTCCACTTCTTCGCCCGCGCGGAAGGGATACCGACTTTCGATACCAACGCATCCTGGTTGAGAGTATCCAGTAGCGTTGTGGTTTTCCGCGTCACTACGATCACGTCACACTCCTCCTGGTCCTCAAGAGTGCCTTTTGCCATTGGCAGGAGCACGCGGGAAGAGGTCCCTCTATCGTTCGTTGCTGTGCTGCTCTTTGGAATAGGTGATCCTCCCTCGTGCCCAGTCACACTGCTCCCTAGAGTAGCGCTCCAAACAGCTTGCTGATTTCCTGCGCTTGGATTCGTAGGTGCCCACACGACCTCTACTTCGATACCTTCACAGTAAGGTACAGGCTCTGGCAGTTTGAACGAATGAGAACTGTCAGGAAATTGGGGGAAGGGGTAAATGGTCACTTGTTATCTCCTCTCGTTTTTCCTTGGTCTCGCGCTCACATGTTGGACACTTCGTGTAGTACACGCCGTCCTTGATAACTATTTCTTGGGTTTCAGTGATACAACACTTTTTTGCTTCGGTTTCTTTACTCATACAAATTACTCCATAACGAGACACAGGTGATCCGGACTCACATCCACACCAGGATCTGGGTTTAGGTTGTACCACTCTACTAGCTTTTTACGGCCTCCGATCAGTCTAAGACGCCCGTCAACCTCTGCATGTACCAGTCCACCTCGAGGCCACTTGCTTCGCTCGGCCCACCGCATCAAACCAGGAATGGCCCTCTCGTACGCACCTGGGGTCACTTCTACAACCTTGTAGCCCCACTCGTACGGTTTCGCTATCGCAAACAGGACGACCATGACCCCGAGCTGGTCAGGTCGGTACTGAGGGCGCGTGTGGGCTGTAGCCAGCCAATGGCACTTGAACGCCTGGCACTCTTTCGGCCGTTGCTTGTAGATACTGCAGCCACTAGTTCTCTGGTGGGAGCACTGCACCCTCTCAGGTTTACGCAACGCGTCTACAGGCATCAGCGTACAGCACGCAGTGCACTTCCCACACTTACTTAGAATTGTCAGTCCCATGTTGTTCCACCAATTCTCGCAGTTTTTGTGCGTCAATCGTCACGTTGCGGTCTATCATCTTCTGAACAAGCTGTCTCATGGTATCCACTATCGGCTGTAGCGCCTTTCCTAGATCCTTGAAAGCCTTGACCATCTGCCGCCCCTGCGGGGAGTTTATCCACGACGCCGCTGACATTCTCTCGTAGAACTCTCGCTCGTACTTCCTGTACTGCCACTCGTAATTCCGGCGACGGCGTTTTCTCTTCGCGCGCGTGCTGTTGGGGGCTTTGCTATTCCGAGACATATTGAGACACTCTCCGGGTATCGGGTCGCCGACGATGCCCACACACCCCGATCGCGTTCGCCCGATTCCATCCTTCAGGCTCCAACGCTGTTTTGTTAGTAAAAAATTCTGCAAGCCCTACAAATGCAGCGCTAGGTGAAGGGTATCACCAGAAGTCAGGTACACCCGTTCCGTCGGTGTAGTTGATCCTCGCCCGGCCGAATGTCAAATTTTCAACCTCAAGCCGCCACCCCTCCTCTACCTCGAGTCGTTCTGCGCGATTTCCGGGAAGTTTGAACTTAACGCCGTTTCCGGCTGATATCCTCACTATCTTGCCTTCCGCAATCAGAGGCAGCATCAAGCTCTGGAGTGAGGGCCTCTTGATACTCGTACGCTCCGATAAATCGGTGTAGTTGAAGAGACCTTCCGCCAATTCTTCCAGAATCCGCGTGATTCGCTCCTTCTTGATGACCGTTCCTATCGCACTCACGCGGACAAACTAAAGCGCTTCCGCCCTCTTGTCAACACCCCAAGTGTAGTGTAGTTTGGAGTCATGTCAAAAGACAGTCCTGAGGTAGCAGCCCGTAAACTCAAACGCGCCGTAAAGAGAGGAGATATTGACTCTCACACAGCGTCCGCAGAAATTAGCCGATTGGAAGGCTTGAGAACAACGCCTCCTTCGAGCGCAGGCATCCGTTCCCGCCACTCCGTCGGATCAGGCTATACGGCCTCCAACCGAGCGAGCGATGACGGTGACGTTGTTGACACCGTCGCAGGTATCGCTGTCGATGCCGTTGTCAACATGGCTACGGGATCTACCCCGGGAGAGGCGCTTGCAGAGGCAACGGCAGAATCGGTTCTTGAAACGGTATTCGGGGACGAGTAGCGTACCATCCCATCAAGGCAGGGCTCTTCTTCGCGCGAGGAGTCCTGTCTTTTTTATTTAACAGTGGGCAGTCGATGATGAACTGTCGAACCGTTTTATCCACCACTTGCCCGAGCTGCCGGCCTATCTCCAGTGACAGCGCCTCCGTACCCTTGACCGTCCTTATCATGCAGTCGCAGTAGTAGCGGAGCCACTTCTCAGGAGAGGACGGTGAGGAGGACGACGCTCTGTAAGCCAGGCCCTTCAGCATCGTCCACGTCTTCTCCTTCACATCGAACCCAAGTAGTCGTTTGAGTCGCTGATGTTCGTACTCTATCGTCCAGTTGTACGGTGGAGAGCCCCCCATCCACAGCATCGCATCGAGCATCGCATCATCGAGGGCCTTGTCCATGTCCTCGCTGAGCAGATTCTGCATCGTCTTCATCCTGCTGAGCGCCATGCCTGACTGTAGCGCAACTCGCACATCTTGTCAACCCCCCTAGGGTAGTGTATACCGGGCCGTATGATTGTACTTCTATGGTTTGTAAATCTCGCCATCTCCTGGCTCAACGCTTGGGGGTGTGGCCAGTCTTGGGTCGAATCCAAGGCAATAGGAGGAGTCACTCACTTCATGAACTGGATGGGCGCCGTGATGGCGGCCGTAGGCTTCACGTGGTGCTACTCGATCCTCATAGGAGTCGCAGCAACCAACATTCCAATCACAGACGAGGATACCGGAATCTCTGCTCCGCTACTCGATCAAGCGGGGCTCGAAGTGTTTTTCGACCTGGCCTATCTGATCATCATTTTCCCGTGCCTAGGATCGGGCCTGGCCATCATGACTGCGTCGTGGGGCGCCTGGTGGCGGCATAAATCCACAGGCAACACCATCAACGCCGGGTGGAACACTTACGCGAACCTCCACAACTTCTATACAGCGATCGAAGTCGTTCCAGACAAGTGGGCCAACGTCACTGATTACTTCAGCGGAGGCTCCTCGAGCAGCTCGAGCGACAGCAACAAAAACACGCTCATCCTAATTCTCGTCGCCATCGCTGTGCTGGGTGGTATCCTCACAACTTGGTCGATCATCTCCTACAGCGCGCGATCAGCAGGGATGCGCCGTCGCTACAAATACATGAGCGATCAGGATCGGCAGCAAGAAGACGAGGGTCCCGTCCCCTACTGGGAGAAGGACGGATACGTTCCTCGAGACAAACGAAAAACCAGTATCTGGAGAGCGGTCTAGCAGACCAGCTTCAAACTGCTGGTCACTTTTCTAGCCGGCCCCAAGTCCCCTTCTTCTAGGGGTCGAATTCCAATAGCGAACATTTCACCTTCCTCGTGCACCACATGGTGCTGGACCTCTCGAGTTTCCAGCTTCTGTGCCAGCGAGCGAAGGTGTTTTTCGTCCACGGCATGGAGAGCGACGGCTCGAGTGTGTTCGGGGAGGTCACCGGGAGAGCTTTCTCCGGCCGCGTGAACGAGATTGGCGGCCATCAGGCCCACAGGTAGGTCTCTTCGGACGATACAGATGTGTTTCAGCATATCTCACTATCTCACCACCAATTGCGCGTGGGGCCGGAGTCGAACCAGCCTTCCTGAGCGAGCTCAGAAATCCTCCCATCACCGGTCGCCCGGTACCAAGGACCACGCAGGAGTGCGCTCGGCAGGGATC
>SDBT01009629.1_pt1 | contig 15655 bp, 17 predicted proteins | sample 2277101 | NCBI WGS metagenome assembly SDBT01 (sample SAMN10404973, study PRJNA504765) | marine sediment metagenome | isolation source: marine sediment core GS10_PC15, 103 cmbsf | place: Arctic Ocean: Southern Knipovich Ridge | collected 2010 | reverse complement strand
GCAGAAGATAGTACTGAACGACGGTTCCGAATTCTGCCCCTTCCTTGAGGTTGGATATGGAGGTGAAAAGATCTGTTAAGAGAAAAAAGGCGATGAAAAAGGGGACAAGCAGTGCATACAACTTGAGGTATTCACGAGACAGGTACTTATCCAGGAGTCTCATTTCGACATTCCTTTCCTATACTAAGACCGCTCTTAAGTTTAGCCACACTCCCGCAGCGCCGATCAGCATGTTGGGAAGCCACATACCCAGGTAAACGGGGAGAAGTCCTTGCTGACCCATGAATTTTCCTGCCAAAAAAAGGACATAGTATACGACAACTATGACTAGGCTAATTCCCAGGCTGATGGATTTTTCTCCTCTTTCGATTCTTATACCCAGAGGAATAGCTATCAAGCTCAAAAGAAAGGTTGCTATTGGAATAGCCACCCGGCCATGAAAATCAACCTTCAGCCTCCTTATTCTCTTTTCAGTTGGGCTGGGACTCATTCTTTCCTTCTCCAACGCCTCTCTTAGCTCGACTAGATTCATTTCCTCCGTTGTCTTGCTTTCCGTGACTTTCCTGGGGAGATAAGCTTTTAGATATAAGATCTGGGAGGAGAATTTCCCCTGCTGGCTCATGCGATAGTTATCCCCGAGCTGGTAGAAAGAAGCTCCCTCTAGTCGAAGGATATCCTCTTGGAACAGCCCCTTTTCAGCCAGAGTAATCCGGGGAAACAGATGGTCTCCTTCGGGGAGGAATTCATAGAGGATTACTTCCTCCATCTCATGAGTTTCAGGGTTCAACCGGTAGGTATAGAGTTTGCGATTTTGAAAATCGGTAATGATTTTTTCCTTTACCTGGAGCGTGGGTCTTCGCAGTATTATTTCCCTGTAAGTCCGTTTGTACTGAAGATTACACCAAGGTGTAAGATAAGCAGAGGCGTATAGGGCAAGGAAGCTTAGGGAGACGGCTAAGAGCAGAACGGGCTTTGCAATTTGGAACAGACTAACTCCCCCACTTCTCAAGGCGGTGATTTCCCCATGAGAACTTAGCCGTCCGAAAGCCAAGAGAATAGCGAATAACATGGAGACCGGAATAACCAGATCAAAAAAGGAAGGTAGGCGGAACAGGACAAGCTTCCCCACCTCCAGGGGGGGAGCATTTTCGATAAAAAGGAGTTCGGTGAGATCAAATATAAGGGTGATGAAAAGGATGAAGTTGAAAAACAAGAACCCAACGACTAGTGATTCCACAAGCTCCTTAAGAACATACCGATGGAGGATCTTCATGGTAGTATCTTATTATTTTTTTTGTGAGTTGACAAGAGGAAACGAGGTTGACAAGGGGAGGTAGAGGTGATACATTGCTAAAGGCAGCCTTGTCCGGCAGTTCCCAGAGCCTTGAGAAATCTCAGGCGCTTTTGGCTAAATGGAGGTGAAGAAAGAGGTGAAAAGAATCGGGGTTTTGACCAGTGGAGGGGATTGCCCAGGAATGAACGCCTGCATCCGGGCGGTAGTGAGGAAGGCTGTCTATGAAGGAATAGAGGTTGCAGGGGTAAGGAGGGGCTTCGCGGGCCTGATGGAAGGAGAAGCCTCTCCCTTGAATGTCCACTCCGTAAGTGGCATCATCCAGCAGGGAGGTACTATTCTACGCACGGCAAGATCCCAGGATTTCCAAACCGAGGAAGGGCAGAGGAGAGCCTCAGATAGTGTAAAGAAGCTAGCTATTGAGGGGGTGGTAGTCATTGGAGGAGATGGGTCCTTTCGTGGAGCTTACGATCTGAACAAGAAATGGCAAATCCCCACAGTGGGTATTCCGGCCACCATTGATAATGATATTGCGGGGAGTGACCTTACCATTGGATTTGTCACCGCACTCAATACCGCTCTCGGGGCCATAGATAAGTTAAGGGACACCGCGACGTCTCATGACAGGCTTTTCATCGTGGAGGTTATGGGGAGAACATCGGGGTATATTGGCCTCTGGGCAGGCCTGGGGGGTGGAGTGGAGGACATTCTTATCCCTGAGATCAAGACGGATTTGGAGGAAGTCTGCCGAAAATTAGAGGAAGGCAGAGCCAGAGGTAAGACCAGCAGTATCATTGTGGTAGCCGAAGGGGATGAGGCGGGAGGAGCTTTTGAAATAGGAGAAAAAATAAGGGAAAGGATCGGCTATGAAATTAGAGTTGCCGTGCTAGGGCATCTGCAGAGGGGAGGATCCCCGTCAGCTTTGGACAGAATCCTGGCTACCAGGCTGGGGGCGGAGGCGGTGGATGTTCTCAGAAGAGGCGAAGAAGGAAAAATGGTGGGACTCATAGCTAATGAAATTGAAGTTTTTCCCTTGGAGCGTGCCTGGCAAGAGAAGAAAGAAATCGATCTTAGCCTTTACCAGCTCTCCCAGATCATGGCTATCTGAGGGCACCACGCGCTTCTCCGGAAAAATCCGCACAGTGTACCGACCCATTGCTCTCTATTACGTTTCTCGTTATGAATTGTATTCTCTGCGGGAAAGGCAGTGATGAAAATCAAACTTATCTCCCTGGGATGCCCCAAGAATCTTGTGGACAGTGAGGTTATTCTGGGAAGGCTGGGGGAACGGGGGCATTCTTTTACTTCCTGGAGCAAAGAGGCTGATATTATTATTATCAACACGTGCTCTTTCATAAAAGAGGCTCGTGGAGAGGCTTATTCTGTCATCTCTCGTGCTATCCGGGAGAAAGGCATCTCCCAGAGAATTGTTGTCTGTGGATGTCTCCCGCAACTGGAAAAGAGGGAGCTTTTTCGGCACTATCCTGGAATAGACGCTCTTTTGGGCAGCGCGGACTTTCATGAAATTGATGGAGTGGTAGATGCTTTAGCTAATGGAGCATCAGGTCTATTTTCTGTGAATTCACCTCGTTTTCTGTATGATTCCAGTTTCCCTCGTCTTCTCGCTACTCCCCCTTCTTATGCTTACCTGAAAATTGCTGAGGGTTGCTCTAATCGGTGTTCTTATTGCCTCGTTCCGGAACTCAGGGGAAAGTATCGCTCAAGACCCATAGACGATATCGTCAAGGAGGCCAGAGCTCTTGTGGGGCTGGGAGTAAGAGAACTTATCCTCATTGCTCAGGACACCACTTTCTATGGCCGGGATCTGAGCAAAAAAGCCTCTCTTGCCCGATTGATAGAAAAACTGGAAACCGTGGAGAAACTCAAATGGGTCCGCATTCTCTACGCTCATCCTGCCCACCTCACGCTCTCTCTTATTAGGACTATGGCTTCTTTGAAGAAGGTCTGTAAGTATATTGACCTCCCCCTTCAGCACACCCACAATGAGATTCTGGCCAGGATGAGGCGTCCTCAGTTCAAGGTGGCAGAGAGACTGATCAACCAATTAAGAGAGAGGACCCCGGAAATTGCGATTCGCACCACATTCTTACTGGGGTTTCCTGGAGAAAGGGAATCTCATTTTCAGAAGCTACTGAAGGATGTGGAAAAATTCAAATTCGATTGGGTGGGTGCCCTCACCTATTCTCCGGAGAAAGGCACCTCTGCTTACTCTTTTGGTCCAAAGGTTCCTTCATCAGTGAAGGGGAGAAGATACAGGGAGCTTATGAAAATCCAGAAGTCTGTCACCTGCAAAAAGAATGAGAGGTTCATAGGTAAAGGTTACCATGTTTTGGTGGATAGGAATGGCGAGGGTCATACGGAATTTCAATGCCCTGGCATTGACGGGAAAACATTCCTGGAAGATGGGCACAAGGCGGGCGAGATAATCTTGGCTCGAGTTAGCGCTGTGAAGGATTATTATGATCTCACAACTGAAAAGGAAGGAACAAAGAAGAGGCGAAGAGCAAAGTCTTCCTGTCCTAGGTGTCAGGGGAGGATTGGACAAAAGATGAATTAATCTTTCATAAGGAGGTAGATCATGCCTTTGGTAAAAATCGATATGTGGGAAGGAAGGAACGAAGAGACAAAGGAGAAGCTTATTAGAAATGTTTCGGATGCCGTAGCCAGAACTCTTGATATTTCCCTGGATCACGTTACGGTCATTCTCTACGATGTTCCCAAAAGTAACTGGGGGATAAAAGGAGTATCGTGTAGCAAGATGCCTTGAGACGGAAATTGGAAAATGCAGGGAATTCGGGAAAAAGCTCTTGGGGGGTGACGGTATGCCAAGTGATATTTCAGAAAAAGCAACGTCTCTTTTTAACAAAGATTTCAATTGTTCTGAATCGGTTCTAATGGCTATGAGCGATTTTTTGGAGATAAAGGCGGATGTAATTCCCAAAATTGCTACTCCTTTTGGGGGAGGAATTGGCAAGCGGGGGTCAATTTGCGGAGCTGTTAGTGGTGCCGTAATGGGTATTGGTCTAAAATACGGGCGGATGGAGCCGAGTAAGGATAAGGAAAAAGCATATGAGTTAGCGTTAAGGTTCCATGACAGATTTGAAAAAGAATTTGGAAGTGTCCTTTGCTACGATCTGATTGGATGTGACCTGAGGACTTCTGAAGGTAAGAAGAAAGCTAAGGATTTAAGGGTACATGAGGAAAAATGCTCCAGATTCGTAGCCAGAGCGACTGATATTGTGACGGGACTAATGAAAGAATGAATAGCCCCCGGGTTCTCTGGGGATGGTAGAATCGGTGCAAGGAGATAAGGGAGGGGACCGGTGTTGGTCCTATTTCTTTTTAGTGTGATTGTCATCTCTCTCTCGGGAGTGATGATGCCCGGGCCGGTGTTTGCTATGACCGTAGCCAGGAGCTATAAATCCCCTCTGGCTGGTCCGCTGGTTGCACTGGGGCATGGAGTGATTGAGATTCCTCTCATGCTCCTGATATACTTCGGTTTTGCCAGTTTCTTCGAATTGGAACCGGTGCGGGTTATTATTGGACTGGTAGGAGGATGTATTCTCATATGGATGGGTGTTTCTATGGTCAGAAATCGGACCAAAGAGGTGACGGAAACAGAGGATCCTCCCTACAGCTCCCTTGTAGGTGGTGTGATTACCTCTGCGGTCAATCCGTATTTTTTTCTGTGGTGGGCTACCATCGGATCAGCCCTTGTCATGAGGTCTATTGCCTTTGGCATGACAGGATTCCTGCTCTTGATGATTACGCACTGGTCATGCGATCTAACCTGGTACAGCCTTGTCTCTCTGACTGTCCATAAGAGTCATCATCTTTGGGGAGGTGGGATTCGTGAGATTGTTTTTATTGCGTGTGGACTACTGCTGTTGGGGTTTGGCATATGGTTTATCGGCTCGGTACTTATCTAAAAAACGAGAAGGAGCCTATAAATGATAGATCTTGCCATAAAGGTGGCTAAGACGGCCGGGAATCTCTTGCTGGAAAGATTTGGGAAAATAGAGAAGATTAGCGAAAAGAAGCAAGGTAGAAACATCACTCTAGTAACTGATGTGGACATTGAAGCGGAGAGGGAAATGATCAAATTGATTCACCGAGAATACCCCCACCATGATATAGTAGGGGAGGAGGGCACGGCTGAACGGAAAAAGTCTGACTACCGGTGGCTCATTGATCCTCTGGATGGTACCCACAATTACATAAGAGGAATACCTCTTTTTGGTGTCTCGGTGGCCCTGGAATATGAGGGTGACGTTGTTTTGGGAGTGATCAATCTGCCCTATTTCAACGAGCTTTTTCGGGCCGAAAAGGGAAACGGCGCTCTTCTTAATGGGGAGAAGATTTTCGTTTCCAAACGAAATCTTCCCGAAACCATGGCTGTCTATGACAGTACCCTCTGGGATGATAAGAGACTTAAGATTTCCTTTCTAGAGAAGTTGGTGGGGAAGGTTTTTACCATAAGATCGCTAGGATCCGCCGTGATTAATCACTCACTCCTGGCCAGGGGCAGCATTGACTTGATCGTGGAGTACGAGGAGGGGCCGTGGGATTTCTCTGCCGGAGCCCTCCTGGTAGAGGAATCTGGTGGCAGGGTAACGGACATGGAGGGTCGCTCCTGGAGTCCTTATATGCCCCGATACATCGCATCCAACGGAAAAATCCACGATGAGGTCCTCAGGATGTGGGCCCGGAAAAACATAGGAACTTGATTCATTCGGATGAAGGTTACGCTAAACAAACGGGAATATGAGGTTATAGAAGAGCCGGACAGGCACATAGTGGTTGCCAGCAGAAAAGAAATTCATGGATGGTGGCCGGGCAGGAGGGAATGTAGTGCTGAGAGAATGCTTATCAATCCCTATAACGGCTGTGGTATAGGGTGTTTTTTCTGCTATAGTCTGGCCTTTCCCGGGAATTTTCGGGTTTTTCGAGAAAAAGGGGTAGTGGTGGTGGCCAGGGATTTTGACCGGGCTGTGGCCCTGCAGCTTGATTCTACAGACCTTGCCTTTCCTGGATACCTTTCTCCTGTTGCCGATCCCTTCCAGCCCTTGAATGAAAGATACCACCTCTCGGAAAAAATAATTCGGGTGTTTGTGGAAAGGAATATTCCCATCGAATTCATAACCAAGGCTAAGGTTCCCCAGGAGGCTGTTGAACTTGTTAAATTGCAAAAACATTCCTTTGCTCAAATTTCTATTCTCACGGTCAATGAGGAGTTGAGAAAGAGGCTGGTGCCAAGAGGAGCCTCCACTTCTACTCTCTTTGAAAACGTGGAACGACTGAGCAAGGAGGGTATATTCTGTGTCTGCCGCATCGATCCCATTTTCCCCTATCTTACGGATAAGAAAGGGAAGCTTGAGGATCTGGTTGAAAGGGCGAAATCTTCAGGCTGTCCCCATATAGTCGCCAGTGTTCTAGACATTCCTTCCAGGATAGACAAGGAGGTTTTTTCCAGCATAAGAGCAATCTTTGGGCTAGGCGTAGAGTCGGATTATCGCCGTCTCTACACCGAAAGAATCAACGGGTATTTTCACGCCCGAATTGGTTACCGCAAAAGAATCTTCGATCTTTTGAGGAATATCTGTGAGAGGAAGAATCTTACTTTCGCTTTGTGTATGGAATACGAGCTGGTAGAGGGGGAGTGGAGGGGCCTGAACCGGGAGTTCATGAGTTCCCGAAACTGCGAAGGTATAGATATCCCGGTTTATGGGAAGTCAGATTCCCTGTTTTATCCACTCCTATCCTGCGCAGGAGACTGTCTTTACTGCCTCGACCCGGAGTGTGGGATTGAAGACTTAGCCATGGGAAGGGAGGGAGCAAAAAAGGATTGGAAACTCAAGGATTATCGAAGATGGTCAAGGGCCGGGAAACTACATGAGTAGCATGAGGAGATTAAAGGCTGATTTTCACATTCATACCCAGGAAGACCCAAAGGACAGGATAAAATACACCGCCAGGGAGCTGATCGATTATGCTTCATATAGAGGATTCGAGATCCTGGCCATTACCAATCATGATGTAGTGACCTGCGGTAGAGGATTAAGGGAATATGCTCGCCGCAAAGGGATTCTCCTCATTCCAGGAATAGAAGCTTCGGTGAGTCATAAGCACGTCATTCTCCTCAACGTGGAGGACTTTAGTCCGAAGCAAACTACAACTCTGGAGGAGATAAAGCGCTACAAAAATGACCATAGCCTAATAGTAGCTCCTCATCCCTATTTTCCCATGCTTCAGGGGCTAGGATCCAGGCTGGATAAAGCCATTGATATTTTCGATGCTATCGAATACACTCATTTCTACTTCAAGGGAGTCAACTTCAATAGAAAAGCCCAGCGAAGAGCCAAAAAGCACAATCTTCCTCTCGTAGGTGTCTCGGACGCTCACTTTCTCTGGCAAATGGGAATCACCTATTCTTTGATCGAGGCGGAGAAAAACATCCCAAGTGTAATTCGCGCCATCAAGAAAAACAGAGTTGAGATTGTCAGCTCTCCCGTGAAATTGACTGGCCCGAGTATCCTGCTGGCCCTGAGGCACCTGAGCGGTCAGGTGTTTAACCATAAATATTGGTCCAAGACCACATGTTGAGATTCCTACCTTGTCTTAAAGGAGAATTTGGGACAAAAGGAATGGATAGCCTGGAGGGGAAAAAGAAGAGGACCCTTTTTGCAAGAGAGTGGATGGGGAGGCCTCTATTCATCTATATTCTTCTCACTCTATCCTGCATACTCGTCGTTTTGTTCTCCTTTGGCTTTCTGGAGCGTGCTGCATTGTCTGCATCTGAGTCCTCGCACTCTACCAAGGGGGGCATCGCCGTCGCCATAGAGGAAAAATGCATGGATCTCATCCAGTCCTCCACAAAAAGATATGAGGATATTTATTCCCTGGATCCTCTCTTTGTTCTCGCCGTGATCAAAACAGAATCTCATTTTCGAAAGCATACTATCTCCTCGGTAGGAGCAGCTGGAGTTGCTCAATTTATGCCCGTCACAGCAAAAGGAATGGGGATGAAGGTGTTTTTGCCTTCCTACTACACCGCGGCATGGCAAGAGCTGAAGATCGCTGGGCGGTACTACAGGGAAGCCGAGGAAATAGTTGCTAAAATCAGTTTTAAGGAGTCCGAAGAGTATAACCGGAAGCAGGCTCTGGAAATGATACCATATAGAAAACTAGCTATGCGGCATCGGGAAAACGCCAATAGACTTTTCCAACGCTACAAAGAAGAATTGCTGGCTCAAGTGGAAGACGCAAGCGATGAGGAATTGATGGAGATAGACCAGCGCTTCATTATTTCCATAGCCGTTGATGCCTGCGTGAAGCTGCTGGCGGATAATGCCATGAGGCTTGAGAGACCCGACGCCAGAGAAATTGCCTCTGCCTATAACGCAGGTTTGGGCAGAGTACTAGAGTTTCAAGGTATTCCTTTTATCGAAGAAACAGTTACTTTCCAGAACAGGGTTATAAACTACTACCGTGAGTACCTTAGTAGGAGTTCTTTTGACTCTTCATCTTCCCAATTCTCAAAGGAAGATTCTGGGTGATTAGGAACGTACTTTGGACTTTCTGCAATGCTGCCTTTGAAGCTCCGAGACCGACCGCCATAGGTTTTGACCTTGATGTCGCGATTGATATAATGAACCCGAGAGAATGAGGAAGAATTGAAAACGGCCATTGTAGTGCACTGGGTGGTAAACTCATCGTTGATGGTGGAGAGAAAAGGCCATCTAATCCTGAGAGCTGACAAACGAAATTTACAAATAGGTAAAGGAGGTATGGTAAAATGGATTGGGGAATCAAGAACCGTTTGGCAAAAATAATCAAACCAAAGACTGGCCGCACTGTTATGCTGGCGGTAGATCATGGGTATTTTCTGGGGCCTACCAGCGGACTGGAAGTACCGTCAAGGACAATTGAGCCTTTGCTCCCCTATGCTGACTCATTGATGGTTACCCGGGGAGTGTTGCGTACTTCAGTAAATGCCAATACTCCTATCCCAATCGTTCTTAGAGTCTCCGGAGGAACCAGCATTCTGGGAGATTTATCTAACGAAGGAACTACCACCACCGTTAAAGAGGCTATTCGCCTGAATGTAGCTGCGGTAGCTCTTTCTATCTTTGTGGGTTCAGATCACGAGAAACAGACACTTCTGAGTCTCGCAGATCTGATCAATGAAACGCAAGAATACGGCATCCCTGTTTTGGCTGTGACAGCGGTGGGCAAAGAGATGAGCCGAGATTCTCGCTATCTGGGTTTATGTTGTCGTATCGCTGCAGAACTTGGGGCACATATGGTAAAAACCTACTATTGCGATGGATTTGAAAAAGTTGTGGAGCAATCCCTTGTTCCGGTGGTTATTGCTGGCGGAAAGAAAATACCGGAGCGCGATGCACTGAATCTGGCTTTCAATGCAGTTCAAAGCGGTGCTGTGGGTGTAGATATGGGGAGAAATGTCTTTCAATCGGAGCATCCTGTGGCAATGATCAGGGCAGTAAGAGCCATCGTTCACGAAAATATGACTCCCGAGGAGGCTTATAGGCTGTATAGCAGCATTTCAGGAGACGAACAGAAGTAGTTTCAGGAAAGCTCTGGGGGTATTCGTAAGCTGAGCAGTCCGGAGGAAGACATTTGCGGGTAGCTATGTATCATAATAACAAGGACGTGAGACTAGAGGATGTGCCAATACCGCAAATTGGCCCTGGTGAGCTCTTGGTCAAGGTATTGGCCAGCGGTATCTGCGGTAGCGACGTAATGGAGTGGTATCGCATTAAGAAGGCGCCCCTGGTGCTAGGCCATGAGATTACCGGAGAGATCGTCAAGCTTGGAGAAGGCGTACATGATTACAAAATAGGTGACAGGGTCTTCGTGTCCCATCATGTTCCTTGCAACACGTGTCGTTATTGCCTGGGTGGCAATCACACTGCGTGTGAAACCTTGCATAAGACCAATTATGATCCCGGAGGCTTTGCCGAATATATACGGGTGCCGCCAGTCAACGTAGAGCGGGGCCTATTTGTCTTGCCCGACGAGGTGTCATTCGAGGATGGGACATTTATTGAGCCTCTGGCCTGTGTGGTACGCGGACAAAGACTGGCGGGCATACAACCGGGGCATAGCGTACTGGTGATGGGTAGCGGCATTGCAGGCCTGCTTCATGTGGCCCTGGCAGGCATGCTGGGAGCTGGGCCAGTGATTGCTACGGATATTAATGAATATCGCCTGGAGACGGCCCAGCAATTTGGGGCAGATTCGGTGATATATGCCGATGAGGATGTACTGAGCCGTCTGCGCCAGGTCAACCAGAATAGAAATGCTGACTTTGTCATTATATGCACAGGAGCCTTTTCCGCTTTTATCCAGGCCTTGCGGTGTGTGGATCGCGGAGGTACTGTTATGTTTTTCGCCCCTACAGATCCTGGGGTCGACCTTCCTGTTCCGGTCAACGATTTGTGGCGCAAGAGCATAAAACTCATGTCCTCATACGGCGCCAGCCCACTAGATATCACCATGGCAATACAGCTAATCCGCGCTGGCAAGGTACTTGTGCACCAGATGATCACCCATCGTCTAGGCCTTGGAGAGATTGATCTGGGGTTCCGGCTGGTGGCGGAGGCGAAGGAATCTATCAAAGTGATCATCGAACCCCATAGATAAGTAGTATGAGGAGCTATGTACTCAAAGCTTGTGCAGATCATTTTTGGTCAGGAAAAGGATGTTTCCTTTCCATTTTCTCGGACTTTGTCTTTTGTATCTCTGGAAATCTTTCCAATAGCCACACTCCAGACTAATTGCGAGCGGTCTAAAACGTCAATGACCTTTTTTGGATCGCGGGTCAAGGCGAAAACGCTTTTTCCGTTGGTGAGAAATTTAAGCTGAGAAAGAGGCTCTTCTATCTCTGGCTCGTGTTTTTTCAGATAAGCCACGCTTCTTCTTATCTTCTGGAGTGAAATTCCGCTGTCCAGCAGGCTTTTGGCTGTATTCAATCTTATCAGGTCCACAAAGGAATAAAGCCTCCTGCTCCCTCCTTTGACACTTTTTAGGCTGGGTTTGATGAAGCCGATCTTGTCCCAATATTTAAGCTGGTTATAGGAGAGTCCTACCACCTTCAAGACCAAACCGGCTCTATATCCTTTCGCAGCGTCCGATTTCATATTTCCCTCTTATCAATCAGCCTTTTTGCCTTGCCTGTGGTTCTGGGCAGAGTTGTCGGTTCCACCAGCTCTACCTGGGGAGTCACCATGAGTTCAACTTTGAATTTAGTCTTGATCTTATTCTGTAGTATTTTCAAATCTTCGAAGGAGCCTCCGAAAATTTCCTTCTTAATCTCCACCCTCACTTTCATATGGTCAAGACCCCCTTTTCTCTCCAGGACAATCTGATAGCTTCTTCCTACCTCGGGCAGATTCATGAGAACTCGTTCCACCTCAGAGGGAAAGATATTCACCCCTCGAAGGACAAACATGTCATCCACTCTACCTTTAATTCGGGATATGCGACGGTGGACTCGTCCACACCTGCACTCCTCAGGATATATGTGTGTCAGATCCCCGGTCCTATATCTCAGAATAGGCATTGCTTCTTTATTTATAGTACTGAGCACCAGTTCTCCCTCTTCACCATCTCTTTCGACCTGGAGAGTCTCAGGATCAATAATCTCCATAATGAAGTTATCTTCCCAGAGGTGCATTCCCTGCTTTTCCTTGCACTCAAAGGCAACCCCAGGACCGTTCATTTCAGAAAGGCCATAGGAATCGTAGGCATCCAGCGAAAAGATTTCCTCGATTCTCCTTTTTGTCGCGTGCGAATATGGCTCTGCTCCTAAATAGGCTATGCGCAAGCTAAAATCATCTCGGGGGCTAAAGCCCATTCTTTCCATAACTTCGGCCAGGTAAAGAGCGTAGCTCGGAGTTATGTGAAGAATGGTAGTCCTAAAGTCATGCATCACCTCTATTTGCCGCTCTGTGTTGCCAGTTCCGCCTGGAATTACCAACAGCCCCGCTCTTTCCGCGCCATAGTGGAAAATGAGGCCGCCCGTAAAGAGCCCATAACTCATCATGTTTTGAAAGACATCTTCAGGTCGTGCTCCGGTCATTCTCATGCAACGAGTTATGAGCTCGGCAGCTTGGGTGATGTCTTTCTGGGTAAAGAGAATAGCTTTAGGTTTGCCGGTGGTACCGGTAGAGGTGTGCAACCTTACCAATGGGGACAGGGAGCAGGCCAAAAACCCATACGGATATCCTGCACGTAGGTTTTCCCTGGTGGTAAAAGGAAGCTTCTGGAGATCGTTAAGACTATTTATATTTTCAGGTCGTACCTTACATGCGCGGAACGTCTCTCGATAGAAAGGTACTTCATGATAAACCCTCTCCAGTACTTGTCTCAGCTTTTCTAACTGGAGCCTCTCCAGGCATTCTCGGTCAAAGTATTCTCGATTTTCTTCTTGAGAGTTCACCAAAGCTCTCCTTCAGTTTCTCTCTCGTTTGTCGATTACTCTTTTACCTTCAGTCTTTCTGCCAAAAGATTCAGGTTCAGCCAATGTGACCTTGGCACTGATGCCCAAATCCCGGTAGATTTCTCTTTCCACTCTTGATTTCAAGTCCTGCAGCTTCTTCATTTCGTCAAAGAATACTTCTTCCGAAACTTCCACCAGGACTTTGAGAATATCCTGGTCGCCTGTTCGGTCAATCACCAGGCAACTGCGGGCTTCAACACCCCAAATTTGGGAAAAGATATGTCCAATCTGTGAAGGAAAGAAGCTCACTCCGTCTATGGTGACCATCTCGTCGGTACGAGCAGCCACTTTTTCCATTCGGATGAGGCTTCGCCCGCATTCGCACGGAGAGGAATCAAAGCGGGTGATGTCTCCTGTTCGGTATCTAATTAGCGGAAATGCCTCCTTGGTGACGGTAGTGAGCACTAATTCTCCTTTTTCCCCCAAGGGAAGCGGCTTCTCAGTCTGAGGATCAATTATTTCCGGGATAAGCTGGTCCTCAAAGATGTGGAGTCCCTTCTTCTTTTCACATTCTGCCGCCACTCCTGGCCAGGCTATTTCGCTTAAGCCGTAATTATCGGTTGCCTTTATGTTCAACTCCTGTTCTATCTCTCTCCGGGTTGCATCGGAGAAAGGCTCACCGGTAAAAAGCCCCCTTTTAAGGTAAATGTCAGCAGGGCTCAAGCCCTTCTTTCGAATGGCTGCGGCGAATCTCACCCCAAATCCCGGGGTGGCTACCAAGGCTGTGGTGCGGTAATCCCGAGCAATTAGTACCTCTCGTGCTGAGTCAAGGTTGGAGCCAGGGATGACTGATGCTCCTATTAGTTCAGCACCATAGTGAAAGCCTAATCCTCCGCCGAATAGGCTATAATCAAAGCAGATCTGTACCACGTCATCCTTGGTAACGCCCCCCGCGCAAAGTACTCGAGCACTCACCTCGGTCCAATGGATTAGATCATTTCTGGTGTAGCCTACAACGATGGGCTCGCCAGTGGTCCCGGAAGTGTATTGAAGTCTCACCACCTCTCGGAGGGGAACAGCAAACATTTTATAGGGATAGCTCTGATGTAGAGTTTCTTTGCTAGTGAAAGGGATTCTGGACAGCTCCTCAAGAGAATTAATCTCTTCCGGGATCAGTCCCACCTGATTAAACAGCTTTCGATAGAAAGCAACACTTCGATAAACTCGGTTAAGAGTAGCCTGGAGTCTTTCTAGCTGTAGCTGCCGTAGTTCATCCTTTGCCATACCTTCAAAATGAGGATTCCAGATCGACATGTGCTTCCCCCTCCTTATCTCTGTTGTTTGGCAAACCGCGGATTTCCCTTCCCCATTTTTCCTGGTGCCAATCAACCAGCAAAACTGCTACTGCCGGACATCCTTATATTCCCTTCCCAGATACGCTCTTCTTACTTCACGGTTGTGCAGAAGTTCTTCCGGCGTTCCCTGAAGGACCACTCTTCCGGTCTCGAGGACATACGTTCTATTGGACACCTTGAATGCCCCTCCAGTATTCTGTTCTACCAAGAGGATGGTGGTACCCTGGAGGCGGAGCTCGGATATTATTTGGAAAATTTGGGCAGCTACTAGGGGGGCAAGTCCCATGGACGGCTCGTCCAGCAAGAGAAGCTTTGGCCTTGACATGAGAGAGCGCCCAATAGCGAGCATTTGCTGTTCACCCCCGCTGAGGGTTCCTGCCACTTGCGATTGTCTTTCTCTCAAAATAGGAAAGCGTTGAAATATTGCCTCCATGTCACTATTAATTGTGAATTTTTTCTCTCTTCTATGCCGGTGATAGGCTCCCAGTGTAAGATTATCCATAACGGTCATAGGGGCGAAGAGCTGTCTCCCCTCCGGTACCAGGCTGACTCCTCTTCTGACTATTTCTCCGGAGGAGTGGTGTGTAATGTCAAAATCTTCCAGGAGAATCTGCCCGGTGACAGAAGGGACCAACCCCACGATGGAGTTAAGTAAGGTGGTCTTCCCGGCGCCGTTTACACCGATTAAAGCCACTATTTCGCCCTCTTTCACGTGCAAAGAGACTCCTTTCAAAGCTTGCATGCGCCCGTAGTAGCTTTTAAGATTTCGTATGGTCAACATTCTCTTCTTCTCTTTCACCGAGGTAGACAGATATCACTGCTTCATCATTTTGCACTTCCCTTGGAGTTCCTTCAGCGATAATCTTGCCGGAACTCAGAACAGTTACCTGGTCGGATACCTCCATTACCAGCCCCATGTCATGCTCTATCAAAAGGATTGTGATTCCAGTTTCTCGAATTCGGTAGATGAGCTGGGCCAGCTCATCAGCCTCAGGAACGCTCAAGCCCCCTGCTGGTTCGTCAAGTAAGAGCAGCTCCGGCTCCGTGGCCAAAGCCCGGGCAAATTCCAATAACTTCTGTTGCTGAAAGGTAAGATTGGAGGCCGCCTCGTCCTTCTTATCCTCTAGCCCCACGAAGGAGAGCATTTCCAAGGAGTAGTCATGGGTACTCTTTTCTTCGCTACGGGTGCTTTTTAGGTTCATAATGGCAGCGAAAAACTCTGATCTGGTTCGGCAATGACGCCCCACCATGACATTCTCCAGAAGCGACATGTTTTCGAACACCTGCACATTCTGAAAAGTGCGAGAAATTCCCTTTTCGGCAACAACATAGGGTCTGAGTCCGTTGATGCTGTGCTGTCTGAACTTGATTGTGCCAGAGGTTGGTGGATATATTCCGGAGATGAGATTGAAGATGGTGGTTTTGCCTGCTCCATTTGGTCCGATAAGGGCCTTAATCTGATGGAGATTTACCTCAAAATCTACCCCATCCAGAGCAACCACTCCCCCAAAGGTTTTCCGTAGT
>SDBT01009627.1_pt1 | contig 15655 bp, 12 predicted proteins | sample 2277101 | NCBI WGS metagenome assembly SDBT01 (sample SAMN10404973, study PRJNA504765) | marine sediment metagenome | isolation source: marine sediment core GS10_PC15, 103 cmbsf | place: Arctic Ocean: Southern Knipovich Ridge | collected 2010 | reverse complement strand
AAACTCGGCCTAACAGCCTCAAGCAGTTCAGGATTTACCCGCCAAAGCGGGCCGTTCACTTCGCCCGGATGGGTACCCCAAAAAGTCCATAATTGTCGTTCAAAGTAGTTATGCAAAGGTCTCGTCATATAAGAACCAAGAAGAGTAGTTGAACTGCTATAGCGAGCGCATTCCCCGCAGGTTCTGGCTGACGGCAGTGCTTCGCGGGCTGCAGGGAGCTTCAATGCCGAGTGATTAGTAGTATTCATGAAAATGGATCGAGTTCAAGAAATTTACCAGGATTATAGGGCCTAGCTGACCTCGTCGAAAGGAAGTTTTTGGCCAAATGAAAAAGGGCGGAAGCCCTTGGAGCGATGTCAATCGGGACATAGCTCTTAGAAATACTCTATGACGCTCTTGAGAAGTTAAGTAATTGTATTAACAATCGACAGGACATCTACAAGAGTATGGAGGCGACATGAACGACGAGAGAACCGAAAAGAAAGCTGTGCTTACAAGTTTCTTAGATGATGCCAAACTCACCAGAAGAGCTTTCGTAAAAGGCGCCGCAACGGGGGGCGCAGCCATAGCGCTCGGCGGTGGTTTGCAGCCTGCGCTTAACGCGCTAGCTGAGACGAGCCAGTCATTTCCAACCGAAATCGGAGAGTGGAAACCTGCCACATGTCAGGGCTGCACATCCTGGTGTTCAAAGCAAGTTTACGTCATGAACGGACGGGCGGTAAAGGTTCGGGGGAACCCCCATTCAAAGGTCAATATGGGAGCGGGCTGTGTCAGGTCGCACCTCTCTCTGCAGCAGGTCTATGACCCGGATCGGATCAAAACTCCTATGAAGCGTACGAATCCGAATAAGGGGCGAAACGAAGACCCCAGATTTGTCCCTATTTCCTGGGACGAGGCGCTCAACACCATCGCTGATAAAATCATGGAACTGCGCAACAATAACGAAACCCACAAATACATGCTCATGCGGGGTCGCTATTCGTATATGCGGGATATCCTTTATGACCGAATGACAAAGATCATCGGTTCGCCCAATAACATCTCTCACAGTGCCATATGCGCTGAGGCCGAAAAGTTTGGTCCGTATTACACGGAGGCCTACTGGGACTACAGGCAGTACGATGTTCTGAATGCGCACTACATCATACTGTGGGGAGCCGATCCGCTGGCCGCCAATCGCCAGGTTTCCTATTATACGAAGGTCTGGGGAGACGTCGTTAACAAAGCAACGATCGCTGTCGTAGAACCCCGACTGTCGGCCTCGGCTGGCAAGGCCGATGAGTGGCTGCCCATCAAGCCTGGTCAGGATGGTGCCCTGGCAGTGGCCATGGCCCACGTCATCCTCACAGAGGGCCTGTGGTATCGAGACTTTGTCGGCGACTTTACAGATGGTGTAAATCGATTCGTGGCTGGTGAAGACGTCAATGAAGAGGATTTTGAGGAAAAATACACCCACGGCGTTGTCAAGTGGTGGAACTTAGAGCTCAAAAACAAGACCCCAGAGTGGGCAGCAGAAAAGGCTGGGCTACCTGTGAATCAGGTAAAACGAGTAGCCATCGAATATGGCAAGGCTGCGCCCCATGCCATCTCGTGGCTTGGCGGCGGCCCCTGCATGCAGGTGCGCGGTGGGTATACCGCCATGGCCGTCCATGCCTTGAACGGACTGGTCGGCGCCGTTGACAATGTCGGCGGTACTCTTGTGAGTAATAAAGAGTACACAAAGAAATTTCCCAAGCCGGATGCATTCCTTGATGAAATAGCCAAGAAGGGGAAAAAGCATGAAAAGATCGACCAGAGAGGAAGAAAAGAATTTCCAGCCCTTAAAAAGGGAAAGTCGGGCGGTGGTGTGGTCACCAACAACGCCGCCGATGGCATCCTGAATGAGGACCCAAATGAGATCAAAGTTGCCATCGCCTACATGAACAATTTTGCTTTCTCGGCGCCTCAGCCTGAGCGTTGGGAGCGAGCACTATCCAAAATTCCGTTCCTGGTCCACATTACCACCAATGCCTCCGAGTTCTCCTGGTTTTCCGACATCGTGCTGCCGGACACACACCACATGTTCGAGAAGTGGGGATATGTCAAATCCATCGGTAACGGCTATCGCCATGTCACTTTGATGCAGCCCATCGTCAACAACGTTTGGGACTACAAGATCGACGAGACCGAGATCCCCTGGTTGATCGCGGAAAAGCTTTCTGAGCGCGGATTCGACAACCTGTTGCGGCATTTCAAAGAATACAAGGATCCGGAAACCGGAAAAGAACCGACCAATGAAAAGGAATTTGCCCTGTATTCGTTGAAATACGCCACTCAGAACCTCTGGGATCCGGCTAAATACAAAGGTGGCGACAAATTCAACGGGTGGGAGGAATTTCGAAAGGTTGGTGTCTGGAATTCGGATCCATATCCCTTCCGCAAGCGGTGGGGAAAGATGAAGACCAAGACCGGCAAATTCGAATTCTACAGCGAAACGCTTAAAGCAGCTTTAGAAAAACATGCCGAAAAACACAACACCACCGTGGACGAAGTAATGAAGGCTACGAACTACTTGGCCCGGGGTGAAATCGCTTTCATTCCTCATTATGAGGAGCCGTTTATCCTCGGTGCCGAGAAGGAGTATCCCTTCATTCATGTGGACCACAAGTCCCGTCTGAACCGGGAAGGGCGCTCGGCCAACTGCGCGTGGTATTATGATTTTAAGGATCTGGACCCGGGCGATGAAGTCTGGGACGACGTGGCCAAGATCAACCCGGCGGATGCTGAAAAGTTCGGTATCAAGTCGGGTGATCGCATAAAGCTCACCTCGCCCACTGGCAGCCTGATCTGTACGGCCAAACTCTGGGAGGGTGTACGCCCCGGAACGGTGGCCAAGTGCTACGGGCAGGGACACTGGGCTTACGGTCGGCTGGCGTCGAAAAAATTCGGCAAAGAGCCCCGGGGCGGCAACAGCAACGACCTTATTCCCGCACAGTATGAGGCATTGAGCGGCAGCTCAGCATACTATGGTGTAACGCGGATTAAAATCGAGAAAGCATAAGGAGGGTAACAAATGCCAAGATATGCAATGGTCATCGACCTGCAGCGGTGCGTCGGGTGCGGGGGCTGCAGCATTTCATGCAGAAACGAAAACAACGTCTCGGAAGGGATGTACTGGTCTCACAAGATAACAGAAACTTCGGGTACATTCCCCAACGTCCGCTATCATTACATGCCGACCCTCTGCAACCACTGCACAAATGCACCCTGCGTGAGAGGATGCCCGACGAAGGCCATGCACAAGCTCGACAACGGTATCACTATGCACGACCCCCAAAAGTGCATTGGTTGTAGATATTGTATGATCAATTGTCCCTATGGAGTCATCTATTTCAATTGGAAGGATGCTCATCCGTTCTGGAAAGAAGAGAATTCCTTGATACAGGGAGTGACTTCCTCCCCGGCTGAAGAAGTCAGCAAGGTCGGTAGTAAAGGGACACCCTACTATAACCCGGAGAGGAATGCGACGCTTCCCGGCATACGGCCGAAAGGGGTCGTGGAAAAATGTACCTTTTGCGATCACCGCGTCAAGGAAGGCAAGCTGCCGCGCTGCGTTGAAGCCTGCCCGGCCGATGCCAGAATATTTGGAGATTTTGAGGACCCCGGAAGCGAGGTGAGGCAGTTGCTGGGAAAATTCAGACCTTTTCGGCTGAAGGAAGCGCTGGGCACCGAGCCGGCAGTGTTTTACATTAGAGATTTCAGCTCAGCCAATTACCCAAGAACGAAAGGAGGGGTATAGATGAAATCATGGCTGTGGATCGGTCTTCTTTGCATGGGCATCCTGTTAGGCCTATGGACAACTTTGAGAGTATACACGGTTGGATTTTCGCTTTATGCGAAAACAGACGTGCTAGTCTGGACCCTGCCTTTGTCGACATATATCTTTTTTAGTCTGACAAGCGCAGGGCTGGCTTTTGTTTCTTCAATCCCTGTTGTCTTCGGTATCAAGCGGTACGAAGCCTTTGAAAAACGTGCGGTGTACCTTGAAATTGCAGTTCTCATCGGTTCCTTTGTGTGCCTCATTCTGCATCTTGGATCACCGTTGAAGGTACTCTATATTTTTCTTTCACCCAACCCGTCATCGCCGCTATGGTGGCTGGCCATGCTCTACCACGTCTACTTTGTCATTCTTCTGAGCGCTTTCTGGAGAATACACACAGGCAAGATTAGCAAAACACTCGGAGTACTTATTTTTCTGATTGCCATTTGCATATCCACGACCCTTGGCTGGCTGATGGGCATGACCGATGCGCGGCCAACTCTGAATGCATCGTTTTTTTCCGTTTATTTCCCGCTCACCGGATTTGGCTCGGGAGTGGCTGCCTTGCTCCTGTTCAGTATGGCGTATGCGCATTTCTCAGGCCGGGAGGTAACAGAAGACCGAAGTGCATTGTACAACGAGGTCGGTAGATTGATGGGCATTATAACGGGAATGGTGCTGGTCGTTTTCTTGTGGCGTACGATCAGTGGCGGGATATCTTCCACGGCAGTGGAATACCGCGCCTTCAAACATATGATCGGATCTATACCGTACAACATTGAGTTCTGGCTGGGCCTGGTCGTTCCAACTGTGTTGATGCTGGTTCCTTCGATACGCGCAGCCGTGTGGGGCAAAGTGACCGCCAGCGTCCTAGTACTCGTGGGCATGTTTGCCGGTCGGCTCGAGTTCGTTTTGAGTGGCGTGGTCAGACCTCTGGGCCAGATGGCCGAAGGCCGCCCTGAATTTGTCAGTTATATGCCAACGATCTACGAGGTTTTTGTGGTGTTATTCGGGTTTTCGGCCATGCTGCTGGTTTACACACTGGGTGAACGCTACCTGAAACTTGGGGCCGTGCCTGAGTAATTTTTTCAGGGTCGGGGTGTTTTGCCCTATACTCAATCCCCTCCTGACCCTGCCTCTTCCCAGGGGATTCAATCCCCGGGGAATTAAGGACGGCAAACCCAGTGGCCTTGCTGGATGAAGTTTAACGGAGAATTAAAATGAACGTAGTCGATCTTCTCAAATATGAGACAGCTCGCAGTGGCGCTTACAAAGGGCTCGCTGGATGTTACCGCATGCCCAATAACGGGTTGCATAACGATTTAGTTCAACTTGAACATTATTTAGATACTCTGGGTTCAGAAGCTGCCACCCATATTACACGGATGCGGAGCGAATGGTTGGGCCGTGGAAATGAAATCGATGATTTGTGTGTCGACTTTGCCAGGTTGTTTGTCGGGCCCTATGCCCTGCTTGCACCGCCTTACGGGTCAGTGTATTTGGACGGGGAACGAAAAGTTATGGGCGATTCGACAATAGATGTTTGCATGCGCTACGCCGAGGTCGGACTTGAACTTGCCGACCATTTCAAAGAAGTCCCGGATCATATCGCCGCAGAACTTGAGTTCATATATTTTCTCATTTTAAAAGAGGCTGAAGCGATTAGTCATTCCGACTTTGAGCAAGCCTTGGATTTTCTCAAAAAGCAGGAAGAGTTTCTCTCATCGCACCTCGGGGTCTGGGTTTCAGAGTTTGCAGACCACGTGGAGCGAAATGCCGAGACGCAGTTCTATAAACAATTAGCCAGAACGACAAAGGTTTTTGTGAGTAAAGACCTTATGGAGAATTTGGCTGAATCCATGCGTCTAATTGACAACTGGTCTACAGTCTCTGCCAAGCACGGACGTTTGGAGGCAGAATCTGGCGTCCAATAATGGTGCCAATGGACGTCAACTGCCTCCATTTGTGTGCCCCTCATCATGTTAAACTTAACATAGTCGGAAAGGTTGTATCCAATGAAACGTTTTGAAGAACTTTTGGCATCATCGGTTGAAGCTCACGGGCATCTTTGCCCTGGTCAGGTGGTTGGTGTCCGTATGGCCATTTTGGGCTGCCGACTCATTCGCCTGGATGAACCTACTCGCCGAGACCAAATCAAGAAACTCATTGTCTATGTCGAAATGGACCGGTGCACAGTAGATGCCGTTGCACACGTGACCGGTGTCAAGCTGGGTCGGCGGTCGCTGAAGTTCATGGACTATGGCATCATGGCTGCCACCTTTCTCAATTTGGAAGCTGACCTCGCTTACCGAATTGTATCCACAGAGGAAGCGCGTGATCTTGCAGCTATTTATGCCCCTGAAGTAGAAGGCAGGCGTGAGATGCAAACTGAAGCATATCGGCGAATGCCTGACAGTGTATTGTTTCGGGTTCAGGAGGTCAAAGTTGTGCTGAGCGAGTTTGATCTCCCTGGTCCTACCCGGCGCAAGGTTTCCTGCAGTCGGTGCGGGCAGGTCGTGCGCGATCATCGAGAGGTGATAGAGAACGGGAGTATCCTCTGCAGGCCTTGCACCGATGGAGCGTATTTTACCAATGCGCGAGAGATCACCTGGTCCGATATGAACTGGGCCCCTATCTGTAACTCCCAAGCAAAGGACCAAACAAGGAATATGCCAACCTGCTTCGGAAGGCTTTCTGCCAGCTATGGCGTCGGCCAGTTACAGTTACCCTTCTGAGAACATAAGGAGATATTACACAGTGCTTAAGATCATGCCAATAGAAGAGGCTGTGGGCAGCAAACTGGCCCACGATATCACCGAGATCCGCCCCGGCGAGTTCAAGGGCCCAGCTTTCCGCAAGGGCCATACTGTCTGTGAGGCGGACCTTTGCCGCCTCCAGCGTCTTGGGAAGAATCACCTCTACGTTATCGACCTCGCCGAGGACGAAATCCATGAGAACGAGGCAGCGGCCATTCTCGCCGAAGGGCTAGCTGGCGAGGGTATTGTGTGGAAGAACGAACCAAAGGAAGGGAAGATTGGCCTGTATGCAGAAAGAGACGGTCTTCTTGTGGTAAACATCCCCACCCTCGCCGCCTTGAACATGGTCGACGAGGTAATGTGCGCCACCCTCCATAGCCACACCCAGGTGAAAGCGGGTGATCTTGTAGCCGCCACACGTGCGATCCCCCTTGTCATGAAGCGGGCCCCTGTCGAGCGAGCTGCCTCCATTGCAAGGCAGAACGGAGCCGTGGTTTCGGTCCAGGAATTGCGTCATGCCAAGGTGGGTCTGATCATCACAGGCAACGAGGTCTATCATGGACTCATTGAAGATCGTTTTGCGCCTATCCTGACTCAGAAGGTCACGGCCCTGGGTTCTGAAGTAGCTGCCGTGGATTTTGCCCCGGATGATGTCGGGGTGATCACCCGAACCATTCGGTCCCACTTAAGTCGGGGTTGCAATTTGCTTCTCTTGAGTGGGGGAATGAGTGTAGACCCCGACGATGTAACTCGCAAGGGAATTCGCTTGGCTGGAGCGTCCGAAGTTCACTACGGTGCGGCTGCTCTTCCTGGTGCCATGTTTCTTGTGGCTTACTTGGGTGATGTTCCCCTCTTGGGCGTGCCCGCCTGCGGGCTCCATCATCAGATCACGGCACTGGATTTGATATTTCCCCGCATTTTGGCTGGAGAGCGAATTGGCAAGAAGGAACTCGCCTTTCTGGGACATGGTGGCTTGTGCCGGGATTGCCCGGAGTGCAGCTATCCTCACTGCCCGTTTGGCAAAGGGATGTGAGCTCTTGCCTACTTCGGGGTTTTTGATTGGGAACAGAGGCCTGTAAGAATTTGTCATGCGAGATTTTGTCAGATCTATAAACGGCGAGATTGCTGCCTTTTCAGATAGCCATAAAAAGAGCATCAAAAAAAACAAATGTAGCCGAAGGAAGGCTCCTCGAGAATAGGAGTTTGGCAGGTGACGCCCATGCGTGCCTTTGAGCACAGCACCGGCTGCAAAGCCTTATTGATGGAACGGGAAAAACAGGTTGCCCAATGGAACTGATCGATAGTTACGAAAGGCGGATAGATTATCTTAGGATATCTATTACCGATCACTGCAACTTGAATTGCCTATATTGCGCTCCGTTAGGGGGCCGCAGCAAGCTTTCTCATAAGGAGATCCTGAGCTATGAGGAGATTCAAAGAATTGTAGAGGCAGCGGTTTCAACTGGGATCTCCAAGGTACGGCTGACGGGCGGAGAGCCTCTAATGAGAAGGGGAATAGTGAAACTCTGTCGGATGCTCACTGACCTTGAAGGTTTAGAAAGCTTTAGCCTTACCACAAATGGCGTGCTTTTGCAGCAGCTGACAGCGCCGCTTTATGATGCTGGCGTTCGGCGGATTAATGTAAGCCTTGACACGTTGAAGCCCGAAAGGTTCAGGACGATAACAGGCCAGAATCTCCTGTCCAGTGTTTTAACCGGCATAAAGCGGGCCGAAGAAACTGGATTTGACCCTATCAAGATAAACACTGTGGTGATGCGTGGTGTAAACGATGACGAAGTCGAAGATCTTGCGCGGCTGACAGTAGAGAATCCTTACCATGTCAGATTTGTTGAGCTCATGCCCACGGGCAGCAGTGTCTATGGGGAACATGAATCCCTTTTTGTACCAGTGGCCAGAATTGTAAAAATAGTTCAAAGGGTAGGCGTCCTCTCCTTAGAACCGGCCTCAAACACCCTTGGACCAGCAAAGCTCTGCTCCCTGCAGGGAGCAGAGGGAAAGATCGGTTTCATTGCTCCGCTGAGTTGGCAATTTTGCGGCTCCTGTAATCGTTTAAGGCTCACGGCAGATGGAATGTTAAGGAGCTGTCTCTTCTCGGAAGAAGAGATTGACATGAAGGGCCCATTGAGGGCCGGGGCCTCAATACAAGAACTCGCCAATGTCTTCAGAATGGCTGCCGAGAGAAAGCCTCGTGGCCATCACATGCATGAAATCGACGAGCAAAGCGACGGGGGGCATGGCCGAGCCATGCAAGCGATAGGCGGGTAAGGTTTCTCACTGGGGCCGAATAGCTTCACTTTTCTCCGACCTTGGGACGTTTTCGAAGAATAAGTTATGAAATGCAGAAAAATCACTTTGGCGTATCTGGTGGCCCTCCTGTCGATCATGATCTGGTTTGGTGCAATGCCCTTTGGCTGGACAGAGCAAAAGAGTGACGGATGTTTGAGTTGTCGTATGGGAATTCCAGGAAACATTTTGGAGAAGTTTTCAGAAAATTATCGAAGCAAAAAGATAGCCGAGTTGTGGAAGGTCACCTCATGTCAGATCATGTCCACAGGGTGATTTCCTTTCGGCAAATTGCCGTATCCATTTCGTAAATGTCTGACACATTTTGCAGCGAAGGAGGTGATCCAGGGGGAGCATGTTGTCCCCTTGTCTCCAGCGCATATCAAACAAACCAATTTTAATAGGAGGAGATGTCAAATGAAAGCATTACGACTATGTGTATTACTCCTGACGGGTTTCGTTCTTTGTATTGGGATTCAGGGTCAGGCAGCGGCTGAAGAAAAGGCTGAAGGACACTATCTTAAGGTGTTAGAAAAAATGACGTTCAAAGGAGACTTGAGACTACGCCATGATACTCAGTGGAGAGATACCGGGGCTGAAGAATACGCCCGCAATCGGGAGCGATTCCGCGTCCGCTTTGGTGTGAAAGCTGAGCCAACCGACAACACGGACGTGGAGGTCAGATTGGCATCTGGATCAGGTTTTCAGAATACGACCAACCAAAGCTTTGATGAACACGGGAGAGGTAAAGACATATTTATCGATCTGGCGTATGCATCTTGGGAGCCTTGCGATTACTTCAAAATTACAGGTGGAAAGCACAAGAACCCACTCTTCACTTTTCCGCTCGTGTGGGACCCGGACGTCCATCCAGAGGGGTTGTCTGAAACGGTCAAATTGAATGTGGGCGACGAGTTTGGTATCTTTGCCAATTTGGGTCAATGGTTCATCGAGGAATTAGACTTAGAGGGGGAAAGCGACAGCGATCCTACTCTCCTTGCGTATCAGATAGGTTTTGTCATCAAGCCAACCAAGGCAACCAAGTTCGAGCTCGCGGGTACGTATTATGATTTTATGAACCTCGATACCATCTCCTACGCCGATCTGACTGACACAACTTCATTCCAAGGATACAATCACAGACACAGCCAACAGATGATCTTCGATAGCGATGAAAAGCTTCTCAACGAATTTAAATGCTGGGAACTGGGGGCAAAACTCAAAATCGAGGGTGTCCTGCCGGTACCATTCTCTATCTTTGGAGATTACATCATGAACAACGAGGCGGATATCGAGGAGCTCATAGAGAAAGGTGTCGATCCCGGAGATACCGACCCCACAGACCTTATGGCCTACGATGGTGACGACCGAGATTCCGGTTGGCTTGTTGGATTCTCAGTAGGGAACAAAAACAAACAAGGCGATTGGTACGGAAAATATTTTTACCAGGAATTGGAAGATTTTGCGTTTCCTGCTCTATTCGTAGACTCTGACTTCCACAATGGTGGAACGAATAACATAGGGCACTACATTCAAGGCCGGTATTTTTTCACCGACAATATTCAGGCCAGAAGTACGGTCTTCCTTACCGAGCGTGAGGATGAGCGCAAAGATGGAAAGAAGGACGAAGACCGCATACAGCTAGACATCATCATAACCTTCTAGTCATGTGGAATGCTAATGATGTGGCGTGCCGCCCCGGAGTTTAATCATTCCGGGGCGTTTTCGTTATAAGCTCTATAGGCCTTATCTGTCAAAGTCCAGGACATCGATGACCCGAATGATGACAGAGACATTACACCGATTGCCTCGGTCTGCCCCTTCTGCCATCTTGGCCAAAACGCACTTGGCGGAAAACAGCGGGAATTTCGATTTCCTTTTGTTTGCGCCAGACACGTCTGATACTGATGAGCAAACACAGGCCGACTTGTGCGGTCCAGGGCCAATTAGCGCACAACCCGGAGGTCATACCTCAAGAACAGACTGCTGTAGCTGCCACGCTATCCAGTAGTCAACTGTGTTACAAAGGCAAGGCTTGTGATGTTAACTGTACCAGAGATAGAGAGACCACAAAGGGGGCGCCTGAACGCAGCCCCCTTTCTTTTCTGGTCAATCCGTGGAATGGTCCATGCTTCCTCAGATAAACCTTTTCGGTTCCACACTCATGTTGTCAAATGATGGAGCTTATTATAGGGTGATGAGGAGGCCTGTGCTGAAGCTAAGGAAGCCCCGTGGTAAATCCCAAGGTCTCTGCAGAATATTCCGCCTATGAATATTTACTTGGTCATCATTCTTTTTATCATAATTGGCAATTATCTGCTAGATATCGTAGTCGAGACGGTCAACGTAAGACATGCAAAAACGGATTTGCCTGAAGAATATAAAGGCTACTACGATGCTGAAACATACAGAAAAGCACAAAACTATCTGAAGGAAAACACAAGGTTTGGAATAATTACTGACACCGTCACGACGCCGATTATGATAGCCTTCATCCTTGTCGGGGGATTCAATCTTGTTGATCAGTTTGCAAGGAGTTTTCAATTCGTCCCAATTCCTACCGGTCTTATCTTTGCTGGAGTCCTGTTGCTCGGTTTCCAAATAATTTCGATTCCCTTCTCAATTTACAGTACCTTTGTCATTGAAGAGAAATACGGCTTCAATCGAACTACCGTAAGAACGTTTATTCTAGACATACTGAAAAGTTGGCTGCTGGCCGCGGTGATCGGTGGGATTATCTTTTCGGTCATTTTGCGGCTTTTTGACAAAGCCGGAAATTGGGCGTGGGTCTACTGCTGGGTTGTGGTAGTCCTGTTTCAAATAGTCCTAATGTTTCTTGCCCCTGTCGTCATACTGCCATTATTCAATAAGTTCTATCCCCTGGAAGATGGAGAACTCAAGGCGGCCATTGAAGACTACGCCAGATCGCAAGATTTCAAGATGAAGGGTGTTTTCAAAATGGATGCCTCTAAACGCTCTACCAAATCAAATGCCTTCTTTACAGGCTTTGGGAGATTTCGTAGGATCGTGCTATTTGACACGCTCATAAAGAGACACTCAGTGGATGAGCTCGTTTCCATCCTTGCCCATGAAATGGGACATTACAAAAAGAAACACATCCTCAAATCCGTACTCATCTCAATCATAACTACCGGCTTGATCTTCTTTGTACTTTCCTTGTTTATCAATAACGAAGGACTCTTTTCAGCCTTCAAAATGCAAAACACTTCAATATACGCCAGTCTATTCTTCTTTGCCTTCCTTTACGCACCCATCAGTATGGTTATCTCCATCTTGAGTAACATTCTCTCCAGAAAACATGAATATGAAGCTGATGCATATGCAGTTTCGACATATGGAAAACCAGAATCAATGATTTCAGGATTGAAAAAGCTAACCGTTGACAATCTCTCAAATCTAACACCGCACCCGCTTAAGGTATTCTTAAGTTACAGCCACCCTCCTGTTCTGGAAAGAATCCATGCTATTCGAAGAATAAGTTGACCGGGACAGTCAGATTGGGGAACGTGGGGACTTAGACCCATTCTTGAGATGGGTTCTATATGTCTTTCAGAAGTACATTGTCTGGTGACTTTTCGATCAGATCATCAAAACGCTTCAGGGATTCCCCAATGCTCCTCAGTTCCTCTGACTGGGCCACCGGGACATGGTCGCTTCCGCGCTGCTCCAGGGCATCTACGACATTCTTTATAGTCATGGTCTCCGGGTTGCGCGCAGGCTGAAAGGCAACCGTCTCATCCTCGTCCACCTTTATCTGGGAGACAATTCCGGATGCAACCAACTCATACAAAATCTGGCGCACCAGACGAATGGGAGTTTCCAGTGTATGTGAAATCTTAGTCTCATCCCAGGAACTATCCCCATCAGAGAAATGCTTTACCAGCAAATGGACAATTCTGAGGGCTAGCAACCTTTTGAAGACATGACTAACTGCCAGCGAATCAGGCTCAAACTCGAAAGTATCCACGTTCTGATGTGCAAAAGAAATCTCTGCCCCGAAGAGCACGATCAACCAGCTCAATTGAAGCCATATCATGAAAAGTGGCAAGGCGGCGAAGCTTCCATAGATAGCGTTATACTTGGCCACGCCAACTTGAAAGCTGATATAGCCCCACTGGAAAACTTGACACATACTGCCAGCTACAATTCCGGCCACTGCCCCAGACCAAAAATCAACCTTTGTGTTGGGCATGAACACATACATGAAAGTAAAGAGGACCCATATCGTGCCATAGGGCAATAACTTCAGTACAAAGAATATGGCCGGACTAATAGGACCCAAGAGGGCTATTTTTTGAATGAATATCTCGGCCTGGCTGGCCATAAGAACAGTGATGCCACTGGACATGATAAAAAGAACCGGGCCAATGAGCATGATGGAAACATAGTCGGTGATCTTTCTGCGGAAAGGTCTTCCTTTCTTGACTCCCCATATGTCGTTAAAAGATTTTTCTATATTTCCTAATACCTTGATAATAGCCCAGAACAGTATTACGACACCTATGCCGGCAATCATGCCGCCCTTTGTATTTTCTAAGAGCGCACGGGCATAATCGATGATCTTGATCACCACTTCACCTTGGCCCTCGAATTTTTCCAGAAGTTGTTTTTCTAGGACCTTTTCAAAACCGAAGCCTTTGGCGATTCCGAAAAGCATTGCAAAAATCGGAACAACAGAGAGCGAGGTAAAAAAGGTCAAAGCCGACGCCCTTAGTTGGCATTTATCATCAACAAGCCCACGCAGAGACAATATGACGATCCTCAGGAACCTGATCAAGAATGATCTAGAGCGGGGGAGCTCGCTTGAGCGGATTCTCCAGACATCGGTCTTTGTAAATTGAGTCACTTTTGAAATCATAAGTGCTCCCTTTTAAGTCAATTTTCCAGTGTACCCTATTCAAGATTATGTGATGATGCCTCTACTGGTCAAGACAAAAAGGGATCATGGCCATTTTGGAGAGAATGACTTTATGTATTCTGATCCTGCGAGGAGGTCCTTGTCAAACGGCTTAAAACAAAATAACATGCTTATGTGTAACCTGGTTGCTTTACAGAAGTCGGTTCCGTTCGTATTTTTTAACAATAACCCAGGCTTAAACAAAGAGAGGCAAATCGGTTGAGAAGTGGCGAGGTTGAAGACATCCTGGACACAGAGCCAACGATCTGACAGGAGAGATATTATGAAAAAGAGAAATCTCTATATGGCTGGGATTATTATCTGTGTTTCAGTTTTGCTCCTATCTTGCAATTCAAAAGAATATGATGGCTCTGAACGAGAATGGGAAGAGAAGTTTAGAAACCTGAAGACGACCCTGATAAATCGTTATCGTCCCATATGGTTTCCTCCTCAAAACTTTGCTGAAAAAAGGATTTTTACGTACAATTTACAGGAGCTGCTTGTGAATCAAGATGGGAAACCGGTTTTGTTTGACGGATTCCTTGACGATATAACAAAGGACGGAAACCAGTTTTTCGTTCACTTTACCTCCCGTCTATCTGACGACGCCTCGTATGACAGGACCGTCAGGTTTCACCTAAGATGTGAATACGGCGATGTCCGATCACTTCTTGAGAAACCACCGGAATACCGCGATGTGTCAAAATACCTTTTCTTGAAAGGCATACAAAAAGACTTCCTTGTTGTTGCTCAAATCACAGATGCCAAGAAAATCGTGAACTATACGGTTTTGGCTACAAGTTCTGAAGGGACTGAACGGGTTGACCTTGAAATACGATCCCCGGACACCTTTAGTGTGAATGGTGAACTGCTGGAAATGGTAAGGTATTCCAAAAGACCCCGGTAATGGAGCCGGTCAAGAAGACAAATGAGAGTCTTGGTTTCTTTTCTTGACGGCTGACAAACATCTCTGGTTTATTTGTTGCGAACAAGGTTATGCTGAACTTAGTTCGCTTCGCTCACAATTGGAATAATGGAATATTGGAATGGTGGAATGGTGGGTTTAAGAGGATTTTGGTCTTTTTTCTTTTACATCATTCCAATATTACATCATTCCATCATTCCGGCACGAGGCAAAGATCCAAGCTTCACAAAAGCTTATACATTCAATAAGTTGTAGAATTTCCGAGACGTATAATTGGTAAGTAGTTGGCGAGGGCGATTCGGTTTCATCAGGTGAACGGGGGTAAAAGGCAATGACATGGACTGTTCGAGTTCTCGGTATCTGCCTCGTTTTGCTTATGCTCGGCTGCGCAACGGGCGTGTCCAAGCAGGCGCGCTCCCAAGTCACCTACTATGGCTCGTTCGCAGCGTTGCAAACAGCTTTGGATGAACATGTGGGCGAGGTGGTCATGTTTGGCGGGAAGATCTTAAGAACCAAGGCCTATCCGAACTCCTCCGAAATTGCAGTCTTGCAACTGCCGCTTGGTAGTGGCAATCGACCGCAGGATGGTGACCACTCTGAGGGCCGTTACCTGATTCGCTCAGAGCAGTTTCTGGATCCTGCCATCTATGAACAGGGGCGCCTGCTGACCGTGGTAGGGAAGCTCAGTGGCAGTGAGGCTCGATCTATCGGAGGTTTTGAGTATAACTATCCCGTGGTGGAGGCAATTGAGCTCAAGCCATGGCCGTGGGCACGAAAGGCCTCACCGAGCTTCCATTTTGGCATTGGTGTCGGAACCTGGTTCTAGAGCGGTTGTCAAAAATATGTTCCGTTTTGAACCAGTTATAAGGAGCTGGCAGGGAGTATTTCTTTTTGAATTCAGGTCACTGAATATTTCCTCACAGGTACCTCAACGGCACTATCTTCTGCACAGT
>SDBT01009626.1_pt1 | contig 15656 bp, 15 predicted proteins | sample 2277101 | NCBI WGS metagenome assembly SDBT01 (sample SAMN10404973, study PRJNA504765) | marine sediment metagenome | isolation source: marine sediment core GS10_PC15, 103 cmbsf | place: Arctic Ocean: Southern Knipovich Ridge | collected 2010 | reverse complement strand
GGCTTATACAAGCTTTACAGCTAGCACCTTTACATTGTCTGGTACGCTGCCTAGAACTTATACGAGTACGGCTAGGGTTTGGGTACCATTCATTAGAAAGACAGCCACATCAACAACAGAATCACAGACGTTTATTTACTCAATTGATGTCCCTGTACAGTTGAATGTGCGAAAGAAAGGCATTGTACCATTCGGTCAGGCTTTGACTGTAGGCTCAACGGGCCTATCAGCTGTTGCTGTTAGACAGACCGACTCAATTGTAGAATAATAGGAGAATATCATGGTAGTTCGTGGTGATGTTACATTTACGTACTCTTTAAGCCCTCGAATTATCACAGTAGATGCACCAAGTACTGAGCTTACAGTTCAGGATTTAGTAGATACAATTCGTGATAGTGAGGATGAGGAGATCAATTTAGAGGATCGTCCTCTTCTTTCTGCTGGAGGCAAAGAGGATTTAGGTGGAAGTGTTTCGGTAGGAACCACTGCTACTCTTCTTGATACTGTTATTTCTTTTGAGGCAAGAAAAGTTTGGACCTCGGCTGGAACTGTAACAACAGGCGATGCCACAGGTCGAAATCTTATTGATGCTGGAGCGACATTTATTTCCGATGGTATTGTCCCTGGAGCTTGGATTGTTAATTTTACAGATCTTTCTATTTGTTCAGTTCTTAAAGTAGTATCTGAAACAGAATTGAGGACAGATGTTCTTGGCGCCGGATCTGATAATCAGTTTGATAGCTCTGACGTTTATCGGGTTATGGTTGTTATTCAGTGTGAAGTGGATGGTGGTAATGCTGTTGCTGTAGATAAAACTGGCGTCTCTATTAGTCCTATTTTGCCTACAGCTGGAACTCAAGTAATTCGATCAAGTGCGTCACAGGCTACTTTTAGAAATTCACTAGATATTGAGCATTCTTCATTTGAAGGGGCCGTTACGGTCGATCAAGGCAATCAACGTGGTTTTGCTGTTGGGGGCACAATATTTCCAACAGGTACAATTAGGCAACCATGTAACAATCTTACTGATGCTGCAATTATTGCTTTGGTGCGAGGATTTAGAGTAATTAATATTATCGGTGACGTAACTATGGGCTCTGGCGATAACTTTGATGATTTTGAGTTCTTTGGAGAGGGTCCGAACGCCACAACGTTTACAATAGCTACAGGCGCCTCTGTTCTACGTTGTAAATTTGATAGTGGCACTATAACAGGCACATTAGATGGTGGTAATCGTTTAGGTAATTTGCAAGTAGGGAGCATTAGTTTCGTCAATGGATTTGTGAGAGATTGTACCCTTATAGGACCAATTATTCTTGGTGGTGGTGTATCTGCTACTATAATTAGATGTGAAGATGGTATTATTGGAGGCTCTTCTCCAGAAATTGATTGTGGTGGTTCCGGTCAAGATTTAGCCGTAAGAGGATATCATGGTGATTTGCTGATAACTAACAAGACTGGCACAGATGATATAGAAATTGATTTAGAAAGTGGTGTTGTTACTCTGGATACTACCGTTACAAATGGTAATATAGTGGTACGTGGTACAGGTGCTGTAATAAATAATAGTACTGGCACAGCTGTTGTTGATACTACAAGCCTAAATAATCCCAATACAATTGGAAATGCAACGCGTAACAAACTCATACCATTTTTGTAGGATGATATACTAAATAATCAAATATAAGGCGGGGGCCAATATGGGGGAAAATGTCAGTAGGATTTAATACATTCGCACCAAAAATTGCAGATGTAAAATTTGTTGTAAAAAATATATCAGATAAGACATTAAAGATTTTTGGATTTAAAATCGCTATGAACAAAAGTTACGATTTAATGTCTATTGATTATGTTTCCGAACCAGATATTAAACACTCATTGTTAAAAGGCACTTTAAGAAATAAGATCAACCAAAATGAAATAACTATAATAGACAGTAATATTAGTCTTGTTCAATACAGCACTGAATTCATTAGGTTTATGCAGGGTGGTGGCCTTACACTTGGTGTAAGAGATCACGCTTTAGATGAATTGATATTAACGGACTTAATAGATATGCCAGCACCAGTTAATGGTGTTATAACCTTGTCTGGAGATAATAGGATATATAGGGTCCGAGGCAATATGGACATAGGAACTAATAGGCTTATTATAGAGGGCGACAATATTCAGCTTAAAGGGAGAGGTTCGCAAAATGATAGTATTATTGGTTCCACATCTGAAGCTCTAGTTACTATGACTAATTGTGTTCGAATTAAGGATTTAAGATTTACCAATCCAGAAGGAATTGGATTATCAATTATAAGCCAATCAGGAACAGGATCTGCAATTTGTAGCAATATAGACTTTATGAATTGCTTACAAGCATGTAATATTCAAGATCTTGAATTATTACTTGTAAGAACATGTACAATATCTGATTGTTCGGATGGCATGATCGCACAAGATATAGATGATATCAATATAAATGAATTATTGTTTACAGAAAATAAGTTTGGTGCGATTGCTTTAGCAGCTCCAGATGGAAGCGTTTTTCGCTCATTTAGTCTACAAAATTCATTTTTCTTTCCGGAGGCGGGCCAATCCCAAACAGCGTTTAGTCTTGATTCATCATCAGTAACTATAACTGGTCGTGGTATTGTTAAGAACAATGTGTTTGGTGGGGATGGATCCGCGCTTAATGGAATAACTAAAAAAGATCCCCATTGGTGGTTTGATGGTAATACAGGTTTATTGGACAGTCGAGTTATTGGTTCTTCTTTCTTTTCATCTGATACACCAGAAACAGTTGTGATAACTGATCAAAGCACATGGACAGAGATTGATGTAACACAGTCGTTATCTGATGCTAGTGAAAGATTTTCTTTGAATGATGGCTATCGATTATCATATGATGGATATTTTGATCATCAAGCAAATATAATAGGTACAGCAAGTGTTCGTGTTTTATCTGCTAATAGTACTACAAAATTAGGATTGGCTATTAATGGAATAGTGGAGGCTGGTTCTGTTGTTGAAACTACCTCTCTTCTGAATTATGAAACGTTCACTTTGAATTTAGTAGCTATCTTAGAACAGTTTGATGAAGTCAGTATGTTTGTGCAAAATACTGAAAGTACATCTAATTTTGAATTTAGAACTGTTTGTATCACAGTAACATAATGTATATTATCGCATAATTACGTCAGCCGTTGATGTTGATATATGTACATATGATGAGAGCATTGGTTTTAAGTGGTGGGGCCTCCAAAGGTGCATATCAAGTTGGTGCCCTTAAACATTTATTGGGCGAATTAGAAATTCAGTATGACGCTGTATGTGGAACCTCTGTTGGTGCCATCAATGCTGGATGGTTGGCCATGTATAAACATGGGCAAGAAAAAGAATGTATTTATGGGCTGGAAGAATTGTGGAGAGGCTTGGCAACCTCCGATATTTATGTTAGCTGGATTAATTGGCCAAAACCATTTTCATATTTTGGATATATAAAAGCACTATGGAAACCTAGTCTATATGATAGCACTCCTTTGATGGGTCTTATTCGTAGCCAATATGATTCAGATAAAATGCGTGCCAGCGGCAAAAAATTAAGAGTTGGTGCGGTTAGTCTAAATACTGGTGAATTTAGATTATTTGATGAATCGTTTGAAGAAATGACCGAAGCTATCTTAGCTTCCTCTTCCTTCCCGGGAGTATTCCTTCCAATCAAAATTAATGGCCACCTTTGGACCGATGGAGGTGTTAAGGAAATAACACCTTTAAAATCCGCTATATCATTGGGAGCTGATGCTATTGACGTTATCATCACCTCACCCGAAAAGGATTTATCGGAGTTTACAGAGAATCCAAATATCATTAAACTTGGTCCAAGGATTATCGATATAATGTCCGAAGAGATAATGCTTAATGATTTGGCTAGAGCATTAGAGATAAATGAGCTAATTAAAAATGGGGCAGAGATACCTAATAAACGATACATAGATATTAGAGTTATTAGACCGGATCATAAGCTTGTTGAGTCTTCCCTCGATTTTGAGCAGAAATTTATAGATCCGATGATTAGTAAGGGTTATGCTGATGCTAAAGTGATGACTGGTGCATAATACTGTATAAGATTATGGTTGCACCAGCAAAACTTAGATTGCCAATTACTCAGGGATTTGATTACAATTTCCATCAGTTATTTACCATTACCTCAACAACTCTTGGTGATGCGGATGGGTATGCAAATGTCTATATTCCTCTAAAAGGTCCGGTTATGAGTTTCTATCTCATTAATACTTCGGCCAATTTGGTTGAATATTCGTTCAATGGAAATAAGACCCATGGATTCTTGGCCGGCAATTCCGAGCGGCTTTACCAGTTTCGCAGAGTGAGTAAGATATGGTTCAGGGCTCCTGTAGGTACAGTTACTGTGTCTTTGGAAGCTTGGATGCATCCGTAACGTTATATCTATGGGTATGACTGCCCAATTGTATTTAGACGCTAACGCACACGTCCCGATGAGTGATGAAACTCAGAAGGCGCTAGCAGAATTCAACAATTCCCCAGCGGCACATGGACACCCCCTCTCCCCCTCCATAATAGGTAGAGCTGCGGCCCGAGCCATTGAAGAGTCGCGAACTAAGATTGCAGAGTTGATTGGAGCCGAGTCTCCCGGTCAGATATTTTTCACAACAAGTTGCACTCAAGCATGCGCCTGGGTTGCTACTATGTTTGATGATTCGGAAGGAGCTTTAACGGCCATCTCCAACTTGGAACATCCCGCTATGAAGCAGGCCTTCACACAGGATCCTTTTCAGTATACTTTTGATTTGCCATCCAATGCGGATGGAATTGTACAGCCACCATTCGGACCTTTAGGTCTTGAGAAGATCGACCCTGATATTTATCGAAGCTTTGAGTGGGAAAGTTTCTGCAAGCCAGAAATGGTATTGGTATGTATACATACCCACAATGAAATTGGCACTATTCAACCAATTGAAAGAATGACCAATAGCATGGTAGTCTCTGACATGAGTCAGAGCCTTGGCAAGATCCCGGTCAATGTGACCGATCTTGGAGTGCACATAGCAGTTTTTGGAGCCCATAAATTCGGAGGACCCGGAGGTGTGGGCTTTATTTATTTGAAAGATACAACAAGATGGAGTCAATTTGGAACAGGAAGTCGCTATTATATGGACATACCCGGTACCCCTAATGTTAGCGCTATTAGTGCTACTAGTGTTGCCCTTGACGTCGCAATACAAACCCTTGGAGAAAGACAAGCTTCCATGGTGGCATTTCAAAATTGTTTGGAACCCGGACTCGAAGAACTCGGATTCGAAATAATCGCTAAGAATTCTCGTAGATGCCCCAATGTGAGCTTTGTTAAAGCTCCACGAAATGCTACCCAAATACTGATCGATCTAGGACGGGCCGGGATACACTGCGGTCTTGGCAGTGCTTGTGGATCCCTCTATACCGAAAGCACACCTCTGCTAAAAGCACTTGGTAGAAAAGATGATGGGCGCAATTATCTAAGACTTTCTCAGTGGGGAAAGTACGGAGAGACGGAGGCCAAGCATGTCTTGGATGTAATGGCTTGTATAGTAAAATGAAACGCAAATACAACAATACAACCAATCAAAAGTTGCACAAAGAGTTTTGTGAGATTGAAGATTGTGATGCTGCTCCTGAAACGCTTCATCACCATCACATTATAGAGAGGACTGAGATAGGAACATCCAATGATCCCTATAATTTGGCTGTGTTGTGTGCCAACTGTCACACTTTAACTCACGAAGGAGTGATTGAGATTATCGGAGTATATCCAAGCACCAGTAAGCATGGACGTATGCTGATATACAAGAAGGGTGGGGTGGCCAATGTACCTGGTATCGAAGAGCCATACTATAAGTATGAGCCTCCCCAAATGAAACTATATTTTACGGATAATAATGACAAAGCAAAAAGTTGATTCAGAGCTAGATACAAGAAATTCTATATTGCGATCGGCCATGAGATTTTATGGCCCGGAGGGCGCCCACCAAATACAGATGCACTTTGATAAGTATGACAGAATACTTAAAGGCTGCGGAAATGAGTCAGAGCGTGCTCATATCAAGAAATTAGCTATCATGGAGTTACATCAGCTGATGCAATTCAAAGACGGACTTAATATCAATGGAGTAGATGTGTTATCTCCTATTGAGCTTACCAAGAAATAGTGCATATCTTGACATACTTGTGTATTTTCAACGATTTGAGGAAGTATGTCTGAGCAAGAAGAAATATTATATACTGGAGAAGTAATCTGGTTCCATATTGAGCGTGGTTATGGATTCCTATCATGGGAGAAGGATGATCAGAAGCAGGACGATATGTTTATCCATTATTCCGATATCGCGATAGATGGTTTTAAATTATTGAAGGCTGGCCAAATGGTTACATTCACTCTTGGTGAAAATAATGAAGGTCGAGCTAAGGCTATAAATGTCACAGTCGTCGGACAATGAAAAACCTGCCTTTTGGGTGGTTAACATTAGCAAACGAAATGTGTGCCTATCCGATTTAGCATTAACGATACCTCGTGGCGAGTCATGGAATCTTCTTGATGCGGGTCATTTCACCTATACTTATGAAGAGCTGCTGGCCTCACTGAGGACGGGCTCTTTATTCAAAAAGCGCCATATCATTAAGATAGGCAAGGGGCCACCGGTCCGTCTTGAAGCTCAACAATTTGAAGTATCCACAAGACCTATTCAAATTAGGAAACGCTCTATTGTGGATGTAAATGAAACTGAACCAGATTATGATGAGATGATTTGGTCGGATGAACAATATGCCAATGAAATGTCAGATTTCGGCGAATGGGGAGAATAATATGTTTACTGTAATTGCCTGGGGAACCGGGAAACTATCTGCTGGATACCTTGCCGGTGGATATGGCGTAATGCTCACTTTAAACTTCATGTAGCCAATAAAACGGCATTGAAATATGTCTGGCAAAGTAAATGAAGCATACCGCTTTTGGTATACCCTTAAGCTAACAAGTGGCGCCCCAGCTATTAGTGTAGCTGGAGTTGATCAAACTATTACTGTTCGTGATCCGGCTAATAGCACCACTATGTCTACACCTACCGTTGTAGAGGTTAGTGGCGGTCTTTACTATTTTGATATTTCAGCAACCTTTACTAATACTAATGGTTCCGGTCAATATGGTGGAACCATAGAAATTAATTCTTCCTCTCCTGTCCTTGTGGATATGATCCCGGTCAGTGTAGAATTCTTCACGATTAATACAGAAGATCTAATGGAAGTTAGATATGATTCGCCCGCTGGACCGGCCGTTTGGATTGACGTCTTAAATGGTGCAGGCGGAGCTGTAGTTGGAGTAAATGGGACAAGTGATAATCCTGTTAACAATGAAGCTGATGCTTATACGTTAGCTGTAGCTCTTGGGTACCGTAGATATTATTTCAATGCAGGAAACATCACATTAGCAAGCGGTTCATCTATTGCTTATCAAGATTGGACGTTTCATGGCGGCGCACAATGTGGTGTCATTATAGGTGGTAAAAATGTGTGGGGATCCACTTTCAAAAATATAACTATATCGGGCACATTTGACCCGGTTGGTAATGAGGGGTTTGATATTAAAGCTATTGATTGTCAGGTTGGTGCCTGTACTGATATAACTGGTAGATTTAATAATTGCGCTATTCATAGCACTCTTTCTATGCCAACTGTTGTAATAGCTTTTGGGGTAGCCGGCGCATTATCTTTGAATAATTGTTGGAACGTTAATACTCCAGATTTTCCTGCTAGAATTGATATGGGCGGGGCAAATGCTATAGGTAGCATCGTAAGAGTTAAAGGTTTTAAGGGAAAGCTTCTTGTTCAAAATATGGCTGAAGCAACTGCTAAATTTGAAGGATCTTTTGATGGAGCTGATCTTGAGTTTGAAAATACATGCACGGCAGGAGAGGCTCCCATTCTTTCTGGGATATTTAAGTTAACTGATAACAGTGTTGGTTTAACAATGGATACATTAGGACGAGTTGGTGAAGTTTCCGACGTATATCTTGGTGCCACCCATGGTATCGGAAATTGGGTAGATGCTGGACTCTCTGAAAGTGGAGTTACCGGACTCTTTGCAAACCCAGGTCAATCCGTTGGTATAAGCGTTCAAACCTTAGATCCAAATGGTGAAAGGGTTGATGGTTATGTGCCACAAATTGATTATGTAGTCACGCCAGCTGGCGCTATGCAGTCAGGATATCCAGCAGCCATGACCAGAGAGGCTGAAGGCAACTATAGCTTAAATGTAAGCATTCCAACGGGGCTAACCGCAGTAGGTACATATATCGTAAGTACTAGCTGGAGTAGGCCTGGAACGGCTTTTACGCAATATAAGATATTTTTGATTAATGTGGCTTTACCTTTTGGTAATGCGACGGTTTCTCCTGCATAAATTGACATCTATTCGAGATGCCAAACACCAAAAATAGAGATCAGACTATAATGCATACTGATATTGTGCGCCTTCAGGCACAATTCAGAGACTCTGTTGGTGTAGTTGCAGACTTGGATGCGTTTCCAGCCGTCAGTATTATACAACCCTCCGGTAATGTGGTCTTGGGGCCCACCAGCACAGGCGTAATGCGTCTTGGTGTTGGTCTGTATGCCTTTGATTACACAGTGGCCATAAACGATTCTATTGGCGTCTGGACGGATAGCTGGACGGGTGCCCTCAGTGGCATTCCCATTTCGGGCAATTTCTGCTTCATCATTCATAACACACAGCTGCCCTCCATCAATACTGATGGCTATAAGGCTCTGGGCGATGACCCCGGATTCAATTATAGTCAGGAAGCTATATGTAATTTTAATGATCTAATCAAGAAGCTAAAGGCTAGACTAGACAGCTCCGGCAAATCCTTTATGCAGGATGAATTTGGAAACGATGTTTATGCTGATTGCGATATATATTCTATAGCACAGCTCGTTACTTTCTTGGTTAATTCTCTTTCTATGTTCAATCAGATTCCTCACTTTACCAACTTTACATTTGAAGACACAGAAATTATACGACAGTTCTGTGCTATCATTGTAGAGGGCGCTCTTATATGGGCCCTTGGAAGCAAGATGTTATTAGAGCGAGGCAGAGAATTCCAGATTACAGACCAGGGTTTGAACTTCAATCCACCTACTGTATCTGAATTAATGCAGACTGAGTGGAGCGGTTTACTTACTCATCATAAAGAAGTAATTCAGATGATCAAGTTCAATATGAAACCATCACCGTTTGGTCTTGGTACGCTTACTGTTAGCACTAGTAGACATCCGGCAATTGCACGCCTGCGTCATCTTCGTGCTCGTCAAATAATCTAAAACGAATAATCTACTATAAAGATATGAACATAAACAAACTATCAGAGCTGGCCGCCAAATTTGAAAAACAGGCTCAGCCTTTAGCTGCAGGGGATGTAGATAGACTGTATCGTATAACCGTAGATGAGGCAGCCCTAGGCGAGAATCTAATGGCCCAAAAAATAGCACTTCAATTAGTTAAAGAACTAACCGACGTAGCGGTAAAATTCAAAATAAGACCGAATCCTCCAATATTTAATATTGGTCCAGAATAAAACATGCAACCCAAGAAACACAGCGAACTGCTTGAAATCATTAATAAAGTTCGCGATCGTATTAAAAGTAGCGATGTAATCCAGGACATGTGTAAGGATCATGGCGTTGGTGTTGACTATCTAGATCTTGTCCCTATGGGCTTTACTGATTTGGAAGTATCTGCCAGGACCGATAAGGGATGTATATATTTCAATTACAAGCTTTTAGATGATGGCTTTGGAAATGATGATCATTATATGGTTCATGAGCTGAAACATCACTTCCAGCAATGCCATGGTGACGGACCAACCGAAGGATCTTCGGATGGAGATTATTTGGATAATGAGTTTGAGCAGGAGGGATTTCAGGCTCAGACTGAATATCTGGGTGAGACCCGAGGCCCCGAAGCTGCCGATAACTATGTTGATAAGGTATTAGATCATCATGATGTTCCCGAGGTGGAACGAAACGATCGAAAAGACATGCTGCTTCATATCGCTGCAAATTTCATAAAGTAAGCCAGCTTTCTCTGCCGCTTTTCTAGCATATCTATATAATGGTCTGCACTATATCTCATCCGGTTTATAGGCCGGAAGTACAAGGAGGCATTAACTTAGCCTCATCTCGGAATGATGGATATTCTATCCTCATCCAATGGGATAAGGCGTGGCCAAGTATATCAACCTATGTTGTTGCGTATAATATTTATTATTCAACCATTAGGGAAGACGTCTTTACCGAGGGTGTGAAGTTTGTAGCCCTAGATGATGGATATCTAAACACTTGCATCCTAGACTTGTCGCCTGGTATTACATACTGGTTCGGCCTGCGCAGCACAGAGCAAGACCAAACATGGTCAAATCTAGCTCTGTTGGCTGATGGTTTTCCCAATCTAAAGGTATACACGGAGGGTCTTCTTCTAAATGATATCGATGACTCTACTCTTATCATTCCTGTATCGAATATAGATGAATGGCCGGCATTTGGTGTGATTCAGGTAGGCACTGAGCTTATGCGATATACATCCAAGGATGTACCTGGAAGCACTTTAATGGCGCTCGATCGTGGATTTTTAGATACTAACGTACGATTTCATGATACGGATGGATACGATGGAGTAGCCACCCGAGATCCTATTGTGAGATTCTGGAAAGGATTTGAGGATAGTTCCAATGCTGTGATTCAGGAAACGAGCACCTTTGCATATCCTAACCATGCCTTTACAGTTGCTGATGGATATGCGAGACAGAACGATACTATAACAACCGACATGACCTCATCGGATGCGGCCTTGGCAGATTTTCCAGCCTATGACCATGTTGGATGGCACAGAACAAATCCTCAGCAGCTGTTTGATGGAGAATGTATAGGCACTTTTATTGGCGGAGAGCAATACTGTGCAGATGGATATGGCGGAGTAGGTCGTCAATTAAGAGGAATACCATTTAGTGAACATGCAGCTCGAAGAGAAGAAGAACTTCTTAATATTACTGGTGAAGAGGTTGTACTCGTTCGTAGAATGTTCTCTGGTATTCGATGTGCTTGTGTACTCAGGACGGCCGAGCAACCGGAGCCTCGTTGTGCGAAGTGCTTTGGTACCGGCCTTGTTACCGGATACAATCAATTCTTCAATCCAAGAAGAAGTGATGGCAGGATTATGGTAAGAGCCGATCCCAATACAGACGATCTCAAATTCTATAATGCGGGCTTAGAATCCGAAGTTATCATTAATTTCTGGACCTTGGGATTTCCTGCCATTAAGGATAGAGACTTCATCATTAGGTTTAATCCAGATGGAACTGAAGAATTCAGATATGAGGTTCTAGATGTTACTAGAAACAAACTATTTGGTCAGACATTTGGCGGACAGAAGTTTAGGGCTCAGCGTGTACGCAGAAGCGAGCCAATCTATATGTGGAAGGCCATACGTAGCACAGCTACCATGCCCACCACACTGACTACAGGTATAGGTTTCATGAGAGGTCCAGGGGGCGCTTTAATTCCTCATACTCATAATATAGTAATAAATGAAGGTATTGTGAGTTTGGGCCAAATAAACCAAACATCCTCTATATCGGAGGATCATAACCATGAAGTGAGAGACGGTGTGATTCAGGAGGAGTTGGGCCACATTCACACTATAATTCTACCCTAAATTTTGCCTTGTCTTTAATCTGCTCGCCCGGCTTCGCCGGTCTCGCATCTCAAAGCCAAGCTGTATAGGATTAAGTCTTATTCTAAACCCTTAAATCATCGGGGTCGCACTTTCTTCGAAACTGCTCCTTGTTTAAACGGCTTATCTGTAAGTATAACACAAGAAACCAAGGAGTTAACGATCAATACATATTTTATCATTGTAATGAGTTAACTACCTGCAATTTGAGGAAAAATGACATCTAGATTCCAAGGCTCGGGGCGCCTACAAGAAGGAGGCTTCCTAGGCACACATAAGCATGATTTCAATGCTCATCAGACTGGTGCTGATTGGCGCCATGGTGCTACAGATATAGATATGGAGCCTATCATACCAGCTCTGGGTGGCACTACTGTACAACAAACATTAGAGCAAATGTCAGCATTTTTAGCTGCTCAAGGTTCTGGCTTTATTAGTATTGGTAAAGCCGATGGCTATGATGGTTATGCAGCTGGTATTTATAATGTTGGCGCTCCGGGAATTCCTACTTTATCAGATGCATTTGTTGCAGCATTTGCTGATGCTCGATTAGTTAATGGTGGTATTGTTTTAGTTTTGGCTGGAACATATGAATTACTTTCAACCGTAGATGTTCCTCCCGGTATCACAATAATGGGAGAGATGGCTGGAACTATAATAATAGGTCACGCCATTGAATCATCTATGTTTAGAATCCTAGCTGGTCAAGAAAATACCAGGATTGGTGGAGACAGTGGTTCAGGAACAATTAGACTTGATGCCGGGGAACCACTAGATGCAACAACATTTTGGAATCTAATTCTTGCTGATAATTTAGATGGTTATGTGCAGAGTGGTGGCAATCCAATCTCTGTTATGCAAACGGTGCCTATGATTGATTGTCAGCTATCATCTAATTTTGAATGCAAACAAGTTAGATTTATTGGTAGAGTTAATAATGGACCCGTATCTGGCAGAGCAAAGACTATAGCGGCAATAGGTGGATATACTTCTGGTGGCGGCATAGGCTCCAAATTAACACTAAGAGATTGTTATTTTGATGGATTGCAGATTGGTATAGATTTTATACCTTCTAATGGAGATATTGATTTTCTCACTATAGAGGGGTGTAAAGCTAGAATATTTGGCACAGAAGATGCTGGATCTATAGGAAGGGAGTTAAATTGCTTTGTCAATATGAGCCTATGCAATTTGCTTGCCTCTAATAATTACATGGTATCGGTATCAGGGAGTTTTATTTTCAGTTGTTTTAATACAGAGACAACTGGTGGTGGTGGAACTGATGTTACAATTCTGATTACTGGAACATCAGGTGGTGGGTTCACTACATCATCTCTTATATTCTCAAACGATACATCTTCACCTATCAAAGCTGTTAAATCAGGCAATAACTGGAACAGTGCAGTGGGGGCTGATTGGTATATCACTGTAGCTGAAGGCACTGCTCTTGATGAGACTGGTGATTTTATTGGAACCAACGCAATTGATTTGGTTCTTGCAGGCGCAACCACACATAATTACCCCGCAACGATTATTGTTAGTGGCGAAGGTCCATTTGAAATAACCAACTATGGCAATGATAGATTTAATTATGTAGGTAAAAGAGAGGGTGACAAGAGACCTATTATAGATCTTAACCTTGATTCTGGCGCTCCTACTGATGAGGTTGGGAATAGATATTTTACTGTTGGCTCACTCTTACAGAATATAAATTTTAGATGTAGAACCAGTGTAACATCATCTTACCATACGGTAAGGCCAGATGATACAACAGGAAACTCTGAGTTAAATGTAATTAATTGTCATTTTCTTAACACTGCTTTATCACCAGATGAAAATTATGATAATGGAGTAACGGTTGTAAATAGTATCTTTGAACAAGATGATACTTACTCTGATAATATTGGTATTATGGTTGCAACCGCAGCTAATGAGGGTGTAGTACGATTGCATGGCTGTAAATTTGTTGGTGCTGGGTATGCCGGATTAATTGGAAGTGATTCTGGTATTGGCTATACAGATAATGGACAGGCAGGTGGTTTAACTATTTTAAGAAACTGTATTTTTGATAAAACTGGTTTTTCATTTGATGATGCATCTCCTTTAACAATTGAGTCATATCTTGTTATCGATAATTCTGCTGGACGAATCCTTATTGATGGATGCAACTTCCTAGCCGATAATACTGGAGTATCTACTACAACTATAAATGCATCCTTAGACACTACGTTTTTGAGATTTATTTATATGAGCGCAGCTAATGTGGTAATAAGTAACTCTTATGTATCAGCACCTCAGCAAACTATAGAAATTGCCGCTGTTGATCATGCCTTGCCTGGCTTTGAAATAATAACAACAAATGATGTTCATATAAATAACTCCAGATTTGAATTTGGCGGAACCTGCCTTAAGATATTAGGAACTATAAGTGATATTGAGTCCGGCGGATTAAATATAAATAACTCTTCTTTCTATAGCACCACTGCAAATATAGGTAGTAATAATCTTTTGCATATTGAGTGTGATAATAGTTTATCACTACCTATTTCAGTTAATGTTATTGGCAGCCACTTTTCTCTATCTGGTACTAATAATTTAGATATAACTACTAACATGACTGGATCGCTTGATTATTCAGCTATAGGTATTGTTCAAGTATTTGCCAACAATGCTAATATTAATTTCAGCAATAATCATGTATCTGGAACTATAGGTGAAAGTGCTGCGAGCCTTCCAGCTTCCCAAAACGATCTTGCCGGAGTTGTTTTGGACGGATCTGATGATGGCAACACAAATATATCTACATCAGTGATGGTTAATAATAATCATATTTTTGTAAATAGCTTTTTTGCTAATGCAATATCTGGTGATAGCAGTTCCGCTTTAAATATTCAGGGAGTTAATTTATCTGTAGGAGATAATTATATTCAAATGGAGCAAAGCGAAGCAACTAGCACTAGTAATGTTAATTGCATTTACTTGCAGAATCGACCGCCTAGTGGGGGCGGAGGTATAACCCCCGGTATTATATCAGGAAATATGATATCCACCTTTGAATTAGATGGAACTGCCGGACTAGGCACTATTAATGGATATATTTATCTTGGTGATGGAAGTGCTGGTGACGGTATAATTGTTGATAACACTTTTTCTGAAGCGACAACTGTAGGTAAAACATCTGATGGTTCTGCCCTTTTTGATGGTGATGCAGGAGGGGGTCATTGGGCATCATATAGAAATAAAAATCAAACAGAGCAAGCATTAGTTAATGGTGCGGTTGGCCAACTTGTAGCAGATGGTCTTTCTGCTGGTGGTTTGACTCAAGCTCAGTTTGCTAGACCGATAAACTCTGTGAATTCTGGTGTACAGATTTTGTGGGATTCGGGCGGTCAAAGTTTTGAGCGGATCATTTCGATGAATGATCTCTTGCCACTTGGGGTTATAGTAATTTCTATTGATTTGAATCATGAAACCTTATCAGTACCAGACGTCACTAATGACTTGGTTTTTAAAGTTGAGGATACTGCAGGCGCTGTAACTTCAGCTACTATTAATCCTGGCGTATCAGAAACAACAGCCACTCTTTCAAGTATAAACAAAAGAAATACACCGTCATCAGGATTATATTTTGAAGCTACTTGGACTATCAATGATTCTGCCGCTGCTGATTCTGCTTTCCTCACCGACCTTTTAATAACTTATAGATGGTAAATGATATGTAAGCCTATAGGCGCATAATTACATATTTAGGTGAAAACTCGCCGTTAGTATATTGGAGTGAATTATGGGTGTTGTAGAACAGCTTTTAACTATGTATAACCTTATCTTCTGTTTTGCAGTTGTAGCCCTGGTGTGGATACAACGCAAAGGGGCG
>SDBT01009625.1_pt1 | contig 15656 bp, 14 predicted proteins | sample 2277101 | NCBI WGS metagenome assembly SDBT01 (sample SAMN10404973, study PRJNA504765) | marine sediment metagenome | isolation source: marine sediment core GS10_PC15, 103 cmbsf | place: Arctic Ocean: Southern Knipovich Ridge | collected 2010 | reverse complement strand
TTGAATTCTGGACTATGGCGTCTGCGTTTTACTGACATATGTTTCCTCCACGAGGTTTGGGTGCGAGATATTATACCTCAAATCCACCTTAACCTGTGGTCTAGTTTTCGGGGGTAAGTATATTCAGCATGATTGGCAGATCAATTCCGCCGTATAGATTGTCTTGATTGCAGTCAATGAGCATATACTTATAGGTTTTGTCGAACGGCACAACAAGAAGGGTTGAATCTCCTTGTCCTACATACAAAAAGACAATACGGAATATACCTGATTCCTGTGGAATGATTATATCTTTTGCTTTATTGCTCATGTTTGATCTCCTGTATATGTAATAAATCTCTATGATGGCTTCTCTGTAAAGTATCCCACCATTGAACTAAACACCTCGGCTACATGTCGCTCACCACGCTGTTTCGCACGAAGGCGGAATGCATAAGCAGCGTATGCAAAAAAAATGACTAAAAAAAGCAACGTCAATGTCTGGTTTATACTGAAAGTAGAATCTTTCATAAAGAAACGAATCAGAACATAGATAAAATTAACCATGAAGAGAATGCTCGAATAAGCGCAGGTTGTGGAAAGGCCGCGGAAGAAATTGTAATATTCGTTGGCCTTGGTTGCTTTTGCGCCGATACCTTTATCTGTAGCAAGCGTAGAACAGGTCCGGTACATACTATGACTAATCTCTTTTGCCGTATCATTGCCAGGTTCTTCTAATATCTGAGCTTCCTCTGGTCTTAACCCAAGATGTTTCTGTAGAAGCTGGATATATCTTTGGCGATCAAACTCGGTGCAGAATTGATTATCCTTTACTAAAAATTGGTTGGAGACAAGGCCGCTAGACCAATATTTCTTCTTGATCGTCTCCTGTGTCTTCTGTCTGGACCGAAACTGGACGAGATGTCCAACGACGAACGCTAGTACAATAAAAGCCAGGGATTCGGTAAAGGCATTCTCTGTCTTCAGAACAGAAAGTGCCTCGAGGCTCCCTGCTACTACCATATAGACCCAAAGCAACACTGCGCCGGGAATGAAGTAGGCAAGGAAATCAAAATATGTAAATTTGTCTTTCATGGAGTTATCCTTAAGAGAGGTACTCTTGCTTATTTTATACGGCAAATGCGATTTGAATATAAGCTGCTTGGGGATACTGGGCCACACCCCTTTACCTTAAGATTATACCTCTCTTCAGCCAGATTCGCAAGACGTCTATGCACTTAATCCTTCTCTTTGTTGTTCAGCTACCGCTATAATAGTTTCGGGAAATGTCCTCAGGTTAGTTATTGTCTCATGCACGAGGCCATTACAAACCAAGGGGCTGGACATTTTTCGTGAGCGAAGATCAGCCACCAAATGACTTGGTGCTGTAACTTCGTGATTCCGTGCATCACAAGGTTAGCCCCTGGTTTGTAATGGTCTCGCATAAAATGGGTTTTTTGCATATCCCCCGAAAATATACATTTCAGAGATACGCTCTTTGAACGATCATGAGTTCCACCCTGTAACCATCTGATGTTTCAGAATTTCTTAGACGATTTGGGAACCGAATTATGGAATACTTAATGAGACACGGAATTTGACCTTCTCAGAATGTTTACTTTCTGAGACGTATGTCGGCCAGTTTCTGGCTCAGATGCAGTAATAGTCTCATAAAATAGGGATCAGAGCATGTCAATCAAATACCATTGCTCATCTCTATCCTGATTGTAGGATCCGTGGAATACACCTTTTGGAGGGGTTATGCAAAAAAAACCTATATGCAATACTTATAACAATTTGTATAGATAATAACAAAATACCCTCATAATTCTCGCTCTTTACGAAACTTCCTAACCATTCCTTCACTGATCCCAAGCATAGACGCCGTAGCAGAATTATTGTAATTGCTTTCCTTTAATGCTCTCATCAACATTCGTTCCTTGAGGAAACTAGTCAGATCTCTCAACTTAGGACTTCTCTCAAAGTCAAGTGAATCCACTATGTTTGTCAAAACCTCCTCAACTCGTGGAGTGCTGGCAGACCGCCTTCCGGCAGTTTCTATTAGCAACGCTACATGACCTGCTATCTCCTCCAGCTTAGCCAAATCAGATTCGCTAAAATCAGCTGTCTTTGAGCTTTCTGCATCCAAGACGCCAAAAACCTGATCATTTATGATGATCGGAACCGCCATTTCTGAACGTGCTATACCTATCGCACTATAGTATTGGGGTTCGTGAGCTGTATTGACTGTTATTCTTGAGGTTCTATCTCTAACGACCTGACCTGTGAAGCTATTGTCAACTTCGTATTTATGACCATTGAGCTTATCATTGTATATCCCACCACCCCCCAATTCCACCTCCAGTTTGTCTTTATCTTTATAATATCGAACAACGAATACGCAACGCCGCTCCCTATTTCCCAGCACTTCCAGACATTCGTCCAGTAAGTTCTTTGCGATTTTCTTCCAATCCGATATACTTTCACTGATTCGCCAATCATATGTAGACATCACCCTGGATTGCCTTGCTAACCCTCCTAGTTGCTTCCTTAGTTCACTAACTTGTCTCGATTTGTCAATTATATCTGCCCGAAATTGTTTAGTCTGTATTATGATGCCGGCGATATGTGCGAATAACTCAAACTTCGAGCGGTGGGGTTCGTCATATGCTGCCGGATCAGAATTGCAGGCATAAATAATTGCATAGATATAGGCTCGATCTATGTCAAATATAGGAACAGCCATAAATGATCTGAAGTTCTCCACCGGAATACGTGATAATTCAGATCTGACTTTATCTGGAACATCCGCATCATTTGATGAGTAAAAGATAGCTTTTCTATTATATATAATCAACCCAGACATCCCATCTCTCGATGTCTTGACGCGCTTTTCCTCGACCAATATATCTTCATTCAGTGCTTCCGCAATCACCTGACCTGTTTCCTCTTTGACAACATCAATGAATAAGATATCGTCCTGCTTCTCAGACAACTCCGCCGCTCCCTTTAGGATACATTGATAAATATCCGCTGTTGAGCATGTCCGCATCATCTCTATCGCTTTCTGTATGCCCTCACTATGTTCATCCATGTCTCTCCTCCGAATTGCATTATCCAACCAATAGTACGAATATTATGACGATATCCAGGCCAAATATACTATCAGCCATTTTCTCCTTGTATTTATTACGATAATGTGGTATACTAGTAAACGATCTTGAGACCAACATCATTATTGTATACCCAAAACACTATCTTGTCAAGAGGGATCCGGATCTTTTCTGCGGAACCTCGAAAAACAAATGGGGGAAAGGCCAATGGTGACCACTGATGATCATATTAACTATAGCCTGGCTGTCGATATGCGTACAAAATCAGATCGATTGAGGGAGATTAATGTGAAACTCTCGGAACTTCCAAGGCTGAAATGGGACGTTGCGTTACTGATGGAGCGTCAAAGCCTGCTAATGGATATTGGTCTGTATGAGCCCGTGGGGCCATGAACTATAGTTGAGCAAGACAGGTATATACTTTTACATTCCCTTGGTTTATTCGAGCATCTGCTGCACTCGTCCACTTGTCACTCTTTCAGTACGATTCATACTAGTACCGACAGGCAGCAGTCCACAGGAAGAGGGCAAATCGCCTCCTTCTACTTGATATTTTGGAATTACATGGCAAATAATCGTATGAAATACGCGGAATTAGGGCACTATATATGGGAACAATTTATTCTTAGCTCCTGAGTAGTGCCCGAAGTAATAAAAGCTATGATCCCTCCCTATAAAGCAATAAATCACAATTCCGGAAATGATATCCTGATAGCAGGGCGTTGGGTAGAATTCTGCTCTTCACCGGCGACCTATTTACCCACTTCACTACCGGACACTTTTTTGGTGTCCTGAACACCTGTGTAAAGATCGTATGACGACTCAGTTCGGCGTAAGGTGGCGGCTGGCGCGGGATAACAGGCAAGCCATGAGGACATGTGCTTGTGAGGAAGTCCCCTGACTTATAGCGTGCCTTGTTTCGCACCCGGTATCTTAAAGCCTTGCTACACTTGGTTTTTATCGGCCAGCGAAAAAAGTGTCCGGTAGTGAATTTACCCACTAAAAGTTTCGTCGCCCCAAATAGGAATCTCTTCGCCTCTGAAGATAGGGGCTTTCTTCTTGGAGGAGGTGATCAGGATGGCGGAAAGAAACATAGCCCACGATACGTGAGTACCGGTGGGCTATATACCAATTAAATGGAGGCCTACGTAGCAGCATGAATTTGGCGGATCTGATGTGCATTCAATTTTCATTACACCATAATAGGAAAGAGATATACTACCTAATGTGGTTGAGTTGTGATGGTTGAGCCATAGCAAAAGTATAATTGGGAACTAAGGAAAATATAATAATGTCCACATTTAGTCTTCGTTCAGAAAAAAAGGACACGATACTTCTGTGTTATCCTCAAACAATGCATGAGAAGAATTACAGGCATTTTTACTTACCTTATTCTGTTCTTAGTGTTGCATCAATGATCAATCGTGAAAGGTTTAGAATTATTATCATTGATAATAATTTGGAGAAATATGATGATTTTAACAGGTTCATCTCCGACTTGCAGGATAACTTGCTGTGTGTTGGCATTAGTTCTATGATCGGCCATCAGATCCGCGATGGTTTCAAAATAGCAGAATCTATTAGGCAAGTGAATAGTGCAATCCCAATTGTCTGGGGTGGGGCCTTACCCACGCTTCTCCCTGAGCAAACTATTGCTCATCACTTGGTTGACATTGTAGTGCGAGGAATGGGACAAGCGATTTTCAGCGAAGTTGTAGAATGTCTTGCCCAAAATGAGAGCTTGGAAGGGATAGCAGGTATATATTTCAAACATGACGGCAAAATTCTGAAAAATACGGAGCGTGAACCTACCCAGATATCTGCTTTTCCACCCTTTCGGTCTGTTTACAATCTGTTGGATGTCCGCAGGTATATTAAGTTTGACGAACACATTAACTCACGCACGTTAAACTACCATTCAAGCCAGGGCTGCCCATTCAATTGCGGATTTTGCTGCGAGCCGGTCCTATGGCAGAACAAATGGAGTGCGTTCCCCGCTTCTAAAGTTCTCGACGACATTGAATTCCTTATCCTTAACTATGGAATTAACGGTGTAAAGTTTAACGATGCTGAATTCTTCGTGTCCAAAGAGCGTGTACTCAATTTTGCCAGAGGAGTTATTGAGCGAAGAATGCCTATCCGCTGGGCAGCCGCTGTTCATCCTGGAAATCTTGAAAGATTAAACGGAGAGGAATTCGAACTATTGGTTCAGAGCGGCGCTTCACGTTTTCTCTTAGGAGCGGAATCAGCTATTAAAGAAGAGCTAAATATGATAAACAAACATATTGATCGCAATATGATGCTTGATCTCGCGCATAAATGTAGCCAGTACGGAATTGCAGCTTCGTTCACTTTTGTCACAGGTTACCCTGGTATGCCAGAATGTAATATTGGGGCAACACTTAAATTCGCAGAGCAACTGTATGAAGTTGATGATCGGCATGAAGTAAAAGTTCACTTATACGCTCCATACCCTGGTACAGGACTCTATGACCTCGCTCTTAAGTATGGATTTCGACCTCCTCAAACATTAGATGAGTGGTCATGGTACGATTATTATACGATCACAACACCATGGTTAGGGAAAGAATATGAATTAATAGTGCGAGAATTCAATGAACATCATTATCCATATCTACATGGTGTTGGAGAATGAGAATTTATTGCATAAAGACAGCTATCTTTAACTAATTTGGATGTGAGGTTCATCAAATATGTCGAATTGTATAGTGAAAATTCCTCAATTACGTGTAGTGACCAATAGTTTTTGCGGCAAGAAATGTTTATATTGCCGTACATCGGGCGAAGGTTCTGCCTTAGTTAGGAAAGGTTCAGAACTGTCCCCACGAGAAATGACTAGCTTGATTGAATTCTTGGTAAGGCATGGAATCTATGATGTGAGGATAACAGGCGGAGAGCCAGTGTATTATGATGGACTGGAAGAATTGATTGCCTCAATTAGACAGATAGGCGTCTCTCGGATATCTATCGTGACAAGGGATGGTTTGATTGCAGATCAAGTAGAATCGCTAAAATCAGCAGGACTCGCTCAAATAACCTTCAGCATTGATTCCCTTGACTCTCATACATGGTGCTCTATCTGTGGATTAAGCTCGGATAAAGCCCAAGAACATCGACTTCTGTTAAATGCTGTAGATGCTGCAAAGCGCTCAGGGTTGCGTGTTAGAATCAACACTGTGGTTATTCGCGGTGTTAATGATACGGAAATGAACAAATTCATTGCATTTGCTGAGGAACTAGAGATCGAAGTCAAATTCATGGAGGTTATCCGCGATATTGCAGTCAACAAGAATCATTTGCAGACCAATGGTTGGGAGCTACATCAGCCATTAGATGTTTTGTCATCTGAACTTACTTATAAAACAAGTGGTGTGGATACGATCTACCAACCGGGTGGGTTAGGGCATCCTATGCTTCGGTTTGTCACATCCGGCGGAGCTACGGTGATCATCAAAACCTTGCTTACAGGGGCATTCTATGGTAAAGCATGTCATATTTGTCAATTCTGGCCATGCGACGATGCGCTAATGGCTTTGCGTATTCTTCCTGATGGGAAAATTCAGAAATGTCTGTTGCGCAACGATAACCTGTTGGATCTACACACAATGGTGAATTCTGATGTCGACAAGGCATTAGTTGATGCAGAAATTGGGAAAATCCTAGATTCGTATAGAACAGCTCGTTTTTATGCATTTGAAGAACTTGAGCCATTAAGGATGAAGCGTTTATATGGAGATCATCACTCTACGGAACAAGAAACATTGAATTGAGGATGTCCACCTCGTGAAATCTAGTTTTATCTATCTTCGAACTGACATGGGTAAGAAAATGAAAAAACAAAATAACATAGAGAGGATCGCCCATTTTAAAATGAAGAGAGCTACGGCGGCCAAAATGCAGGCTAAAGTTAGATGAAAGTGTTTGAATACTGATGTCATGAGTCTGTATGATAGCCGGTCGAATTATGATTTCCTTGTGGCCGAATACGAAATAGTCTTGTTATAATTCTGGTTGGAATCAGGGATAAATCTGCCGGAGCAAGTTACGAATCTAGATCGGGTTCATCTCGATTTACGCGCGTGGCAGCGTCAAGAAGGAGCCAATCGAAGCATGAGCATAGATCGTATATTACTAATCAATCCACCTTATGACATCATCGGTGTCAAAGAGTCAGTCTCTTCTGTTTCAATAACCTTGAGTATAGCCATGTTAGCTGCTATTGCAAGGGAACTGGATAAAGAGGTCCTTATTCTGGATCTTAATCTATCAGAAGACTGGGAAACTCAAATCAATGTATTGATAGAACAATACATACCTGATCTTGTAGCGATAACGTTTACTACCCCCATTATTGGTATAGCAGGAAGAATAGCCCAAAGAACGCGAGAATTGATGGGGGATGAAGTTTTGATCGTTGGCGGGGGTGCGCATGCCACTGCGCGACCAGATGAAACTCTAAGGCAAACTGTTTTCGACGCTTTGGCCATAGGCGAGGCAGAGACCAGTTTTGGGCAGTTCCTAAGAAAAGGGAGCTTTGCAGGAATTCCTGGTTGGATATATAAATCCAGAGGCGACATATTTTCCACAGGTACTGCAGAATCAGTTGAGAATCTAGATGATCTGCCCTTCGCTGCCATTGAACTTTTCTCAGTAGAAGAATATATTTATCCTTCAGAGTCAGCTAGAGAGAATCCTGTTTGTTTGTTGGAAACTTCCAGAGGTTGCTATTCGCGATGCATTTTCTGTAACAAGAACATTTTCGGCCACAGAATTCGAAGAAAATCAGCGCGCAGAGTTGTGAGTGAAATGGAATATATTCTATCCAAGGGATTTAGGGAGATACATCTAGCAGATGATCTATTCACAGCAGATATGCAGCATGCTATAAGCGTGTGCCAAGAAATATTAAATAGAGATTTGAGATTTCCATGGGTTCCAAGAAGTGGAATACGAGTTGACAGGATATCCCCAACTTTACTGGATCTAATGCGTCAGGCGGGGTGTTACCATGTTCCGTTTGGAATTGAATCTGGAAACCAAGAGATATTGAATTCTATCAAAAAGGGAATTACAGTCGAACAGATACGTGATGCTGTGTCTATGGCAAAATCCGCTGGTATGGAGACGACAGGATATTTTATGGTTGGCCTACCGGGTGAGACTCGTGAAACTATTTTGCAGACAACTGATTTTGCTTTTGAACTCGAGTTAGATCATGTGAAGTTTGGTTTTGCAGTTCCATTGCCAGGTACACCTTTTTTTGACCAGCTTTATCAATCTGGAAGATTGGCAACTCTTGATTGGGAAAGATATACTTATTCAACTCCGCCTTGGGAAATATATGATCATCCAACTTTAGACAAATCAACTCTTGAGCAGATGATGATCGGTACTCAAAGAATAGTCCAAATTGCTAATCGTACTATACACCCTAAGAAAATATAGAAAGCGTAGATTGCGCGGTAGAACCTAGCTTCAAGATAGCTATACTAAAGCCAGTTATGTAATGAGCGGAACAAACAAATAAGCTACTTGCCGCTCTAGTTATTTCGTTAACCGGCTTTTGTTTTGCGGCAGTTTGCTTCGATCACTATGGAACAGGGCAGCCATAATTTTGGTTTTTTGAGGGTATACAAATATGAGCCTAATTATTGAGAAACCACTTGAAGTAGATCTTCATGTTCATACTGTATCAAGCGGCCATGCTTTCTCTACATTATGGGAGTTAAGAAAGCAAGCCATAAATATAGGGGTAAAAATAGTAGGCATATCTGATCATGGGCCAGCTATGGCAGGCGCAGCCCATGATGGTTTTTTCACTATGAGAAGAGACGTGCATAGGGCATCACAAAACTGTCATCTGCTTTTTGGTTGTGAAGCAAACATACTTTCCGAGAGAGGGAATATTGATATTAGTCCTTCAGTTATGGAACATCTTGATTTCGTATTAGCAGGTCTACATGCTTATACTCCTTATACTGAGGGTGATTCATCAAAATTGCGTAATACGAAAGCGATCATTGAATGTATCGAAATTCTATCACCAACAGCGATTTCTCATCCAATCTATCCAGCCTTTCCAATCGAAATCATCCCTGTAGTATGTGCTGCTGCGTCCAAGGGGGTAGCATTGGAAGTTAACGCGCGGGTACTGAATAGAGTGAGTGATCAACTGGTTAATTCCTACTGCGAATTAATACAAGCTAGTTCTAAGCACGAAACGTTCATGCTTTTATCTAGTGATAGTCATTTTGTAGATGACCTAGGAGATATTAGACCTCTAGATCCTCTAAAAGATATTCTCACAGAAAGTGAAAACCTCATAATCAATCGTGACATAGAAGCATTTAGAGAATGGTGGCATAGTAATGGCAAACAAGAATTGTCAATATAGGAGCACTTTGGTATGCTGAATTCAACATCTACTCAATCTTCCTGTATGGGGAATCGTAGAGTATTTATAACAGGCGGTTCAGGCGGGATAGGAAATGGGATCATACGTTGTTTGGTTAATAACGGGGCTAGTGTTATTGTTGGATGTAATAGAAACTGTGAGAGAGTTAAGCAGATTTCTAAAGAGTTGCCAGGTACTGTTGGTTCAATTGAGCAGTTTAGGCTTAACTTGCTTGATGTAGAAGAAATCTCGAGGATTGAACTTCCTATTGCAGATGCACTTATACACTGCGCCGGTTTACCCTCATTCGTTCCTCTATCAGAGTGTTCTGTCGAAGAACTGCAAAAACAATATCAGATACATGTTCTTGGGCCGCTCCTTCTAACTCAACGTTTTCTAGTACAATCATACACAAAACTTCGCGATGTTATATTTATATCATCCACTGCCGGAATAGAACTCCCTGCACATAGTGGTGCATATGCTCTCTCGAAATCAGGAACGATCGCTATGTCCAAATTGTTGGCAAAAGAGTTACGTTCAAGAGATATACGTGTGAATACTATTGCACCGGGGTGGTGCGAGACCAGCATGGCAGAACGTGTATTAAACTCAAGAAGGTCAAATTTAAGTGAACTTAAATCCACCAGAATTGATGGAACTCTCGTTTCTATTGACGAAATTGGACGTTTGTGTATTGATTTATTATCTAATAGATTGCCACACCTCCAAGGTCAAGTGATCGTCCTAGAATCATTGTCAAAATAAAAGAGAATGATGGCAATAGTGATATATATGTAGTCCAAAATATATACGAATCAGAGCTTTGTTGTGATTAACATTACACGTTAGTGAGAACTGCGTGAATCGGAGGTCAGAAATGTCGCAGATCAACACCCAGATTTATAGCAAGTTATGTTCTGCCTCTTGTTTGCACGATATTCAAACGCTGGCGGAGACTGAAATCACATCAGGAGCGGAGCTATCCATTCTTTTTGATGCTGAATCCCCGCTTTCTGCGTTTAGCCTTGCGCTGAAGGCCGTTGGCAAATGTATTGGTCTTGATATAAACACCCGCATGATTGGATCAAGAATGAACGAAATATGTAAACAGGAAGTCGTACTAGTTGTCACTGAAGATATGAGTATATGCAGAAGGCTTTATGGGGCTGACTTCCTGAATGCAAAATCAGACCAGAAGGAAACCTTTATCAATGATATCTTAAGTGCCGTTTCGCAACGAATTGCCAAATTGAAGCATGATTATCCCAAAGCAACAGTTCTGATTCAAACTCTTCCATCACCGCTGGTTCCGCCAACAGGCATTCAAGACATTCGGGATAAACAAGGCATTGGGCTTGCTATTCTCAGGACTAATATACGTCTCATTGAACTCGGTCATGAATCATCCGATGCCAATGTGTTTCTCATTGGTTACCACCAATACTCAACTACAGTCACGAGACAGTTCTTCGACTTGAGTATATGGAATATGCTCCAGAAGGATCAGCAAGTTAGAGAAATTCACCACCTGATAATTCCTGCTTGGCGGCTTTGTCACTGGCTCTACCCATTGGTATTCCAGCGTTGTAAAGCTCTTGCCCTAGATTTAGATGATACTCTTTGGGCAGGCACCCTAGCGGAGGATGGTTTAAATGCATTAGAAATGGAATTAAGCGGGAGTGGATATCTGCACCATCGTCTGCAAACTCATATCATATCTTTGGCAAAACAAGGTTTGATGGTGGGATTTGTAACGCGAAATGAGTCCAATAATATCATTGACGCGACCGATGCTTTATATAGAGATAAAAAGCTTATTGTTAAGCCTGCTACTATCCAGGCAGATATGTACAAAAGCAAAGCCGAGCTAATCACGAAAATGTGTGAATTCCTAGATAATATAGACCCTACATCCGTGACTTTCATAGATAATTCAGATATCGAGAGAGAAATTGTAGCTGGATCAGGGATCGGGTGTACAATTGCTCCTTTTCCACCAGATATACATCTCTTTGAGCATATGTTTCTTCATCTACCCATTGTCGAGAAGCTTAGAATCAATGACACGGATCGCGAGCGTAGCATCTGGTATGAAGAAACGCAGAAGAATGAAGCGAAATTCGATTTAGATTTGATCTATGATCCGTCTGAGGATCTAATCATGGAAAGGATTGTCGAGCTTATACATAAGACAAATCAATTTAATCTTACGACAATTCGCTATACACACGATCAGATTAAGAATTTCATAGATGATAGTAATCATCACGTTTTTGCTTTGCGCGCGGCTCCAGTATATCAATCTATTATTAAGCCAAGCTTGTTTGGGGTTATCATTGTCAGAATTTCCAAACCAAAAGAATGGCGTCTGGAAAGCGTGCTGATGAGTTGTAGATATATGGCATTGGGGCTTGACGAGAAAGCTTTGAAGTTTGTAGCACAGAAAGCCCGAGAGGAGAATATACAATATCTTGTTGGTATGTATATACCATCCAAACGTAACTCTCTTGTCAAAAACTGGTATACTAGGATGAATTTCATTAGAACAAAAACCGAGGGAAATATAGAGTATTATCGTGCCCGTGTCAAAGACATTATTAAGAGAAAGATAGAAACTGCAACTGGTCCGCTTGATCTCGAATCCTATTTGGAAGCGCACATAAAGTTGTTTTTTATGGAAGAGGCCCCGCAACGCCTACGAACACTTGATAACTCTATCGAGGTTCTTATTCCATATGGAGAGTTAAAAAAAGGGATTAGGAGTCAAGATAGTGATTCTATAGAAATGGTATTTGGTATATATCCGTCAAATGAGATTAATAGAGGAACAGTAAATATCGTTTCATTCTGGATTGACAAGTACTGTATTACTAATGATCAGTATAGTTCCTTTATCAATTATTCTTTCGGATCTTATGAGAAGCGGCACCAATTCCTGGAAAAATTGCTGAGCAAACAGCCACTTTGCCAGCTAGAGATGGATAGTGAATTGAGGGAAGTTAAGGCGCGACGACATACAGGGAGCTGGCCTGCTATAGTGCCATATGATTACGCAAGGCTTTATGCGAACTGGGTTGAAGGGAGATTACCTACGGAAGACGAGTGGGAATGGGCTGCGCGTGGGCCCGATGGTCGGTGGTTTCCCTGGGGTAACTCGGTACCAAATTTAGATACAGTCTGGACTGACAATGAACATCCTGGTCCTGTAGATACTCATCCTGCAGGAGAGTCTCCTTTCGGTTTGAGGGGTATGGTTGGTAATGTATGGCAATGGTGCAGCACAGAATATAATAATCATCCACAATATAAAGGCGGTGACTACCGTATGGATTCGGCGTATTGGAAGAGAACAACACTCAGACCTATCGAGTCAGCCGAACATTGCAAAAACATAGTAGGATTTCGCGTTGTACGTGATGACATAAACAAAACTATTTGACAACCGGAATTTACAAACGTTGATTAACGCCCGTAAATTCTTGATTTTGCTACTTGCTTTTAGTATAATGTTCATAAGAATGGTCATTTGTTTCTTTCTGCAACTGGTAAGCAAGTTTGCGAAAGTCCTTTGGAGTTTTAGTCAGCATGTGGGATGGTGAGCCTCCCGGCGAACCGTTTGCTGTCAACGGATCAGCGGGAGCTTCGCCCTCCCGAGCAAAATGCAGAAACATTACGCAAACTTGCTTACATTAACGATTGAAAATCCTATACTTTCATGAAATAGGGGGCCATAGTAGCAGCGAAAGAATTTCTAACGATCTTAACCTTGTCCAAGTCCACTGTAAAATTAGGGAGCCCTTGTCTGATCTATGTTCAGCAAATTCAAGGCGTTTCTCAAAAGAAAGTAGAAAATTTATGTCTTTACATCTTCCTAAAAAATTACATCCGGGAGATACCATAGGGATAGTTTCAACATCTTCACCAACAACACAAGATGCAATCAATCGTATGAGAAGCTATTTTGAGAAGCGTGGTTATTCTGTAAGAACTGCCCCAAATGTTCTAGCAAACTATGGGTTTATAGCTGGGAGTCCTGAGATGAGGGCGGAAGATCTAAATCAAATGCTTTGTGATCCCACTATTAGAATGATAATGACTTCCACCGGTGGAAAGGGGGCTTTACATCTTCTTCCTCTGATAAATTATGAAGCCATATCTTCGGATCCAAAGATAGTCGTCGGCCTCAGTGATCCATCGATTATTCTAAACGCCATTACCAGCACCACAGAAGTTCCCACTTTTCACGGACCCAACGGATATGATTTTGGGCATAAAGGAATTTCGCGATTTTCAGAGGCGAACTTTTGGCCCATTGTTAGCGAGGACGTTAATATACCTTATATCTTCCCAATTGGTGACCAAGTCAAGACTATTAGAGAAGGCGGTATCGTTGAGGGCCGATTATACGGTGGACATCTTGGAACAAATCGGGCTCTTATCGGTACTCCATGGGCACCCGACTGGAGAGACACAATTCTATTCATTGAAGAAATATTTGTAGAACTTAATCAGATTGATGCAATGTTAGCTCATTTAAGATTGGCTGGTATACTAGATTCAATAAAAGCGTTAGTTATTGGCCAGCTTGTGGAATGTGAGGAGAGAAGCTACCCAAAGTTTGAAACTTTGGAAGATATTATCCTTCGGCATTGTACAGGTTATGGATTTCCGATAATCGCAGGTGTTCCAATGGGACATACCGAAGATAAAATAACTGTGCCAATTGGCACCCGAGTTCGTCTAAACTCTACAGAGGCTTCCCTAGAGTTATTAGAGTCACCAACACGTTAAAATGAAAAACTATGGTTTGCTCAATGTCGGCTATACAATCCAAAAATTGTATAAATGCAATGTGTTCGAGAGATTTTTAGAATGAGTTTACCTTTCTTCTTCAATAAAATCGACATCACACAACAATGTGCAACAAAATTAAGACCAAAAGGGCCTTACTCGTTTGAATTTGCGCGTACTCGATATGTGATCCCCGCTTGGTATGTACAGGAGGATACTTTGCTTCGGATCATAAGATTGGGTGATAGGAATACAGACATATTCGTGGCAGAGATAAAAGCAGATAATGAAGTAGAAACTACGAATCTTGATGTAGATATATATGGCGCCAGGCAGTTGGACTCAGATGACATTGAAGGAATAAGAACAACATTAAACCGATGTCTCCGACTTGAGGATCCAATTAACAATGCTGTATTTGAGATAGCGAAAGCTGATCGTATAGTTGCAGCGGCTCTTAATCACAGAGGACGGAATAGAGGTAAATTATATCCTAATCTCTTCGAGGCACTATGCGGTGTGATCTGTGGACAAAGAATCAGCTTTGCGCGACTACCAACAATGATGGGACGCATGGCTAAACAAACAGCACCCAGTGTTAGGTTTGGGGGTCATACTTACGCAGCTTTTCCCAACGCTGGTGAGATCATCGACAAAGGGGAAGAGGTACTTAGAAATTGTGGTCTAGGCTTTCGCTCCAAAAGAATCTTTTTAATGGCAAAAGCATGGCAGCAAAAGAACTTTGGTGAATTACAGGATTTGCCATTGAGCGAACTGAGAGATCACCTTGTTGAATTACCAGGGGTGGGACCATACACAGCGAATTTGGCTTTAACATTAACCACAGGTAAATATGAAGAACCTCACATTGATTCTTTTGTATGCACATTGATTGGTACCTTCTATTATGGCGGCAGCATTCAGACAGAAAAGGAAACGCTTAGGTTTGTAAAAGAGCATTGGGGGTTAGCAGCTGAACCAATACTTGGAATTCTAACGACAGATACCGAAGAATGGGCAGCACCGCTTGGATTTGATCTCCCAGTCCGATCTGGTGCAAAGGCAAAATACCATGAACAAAGGGGAAAGTGAATAAATCATTACTGATTTTGGTTGGAGATGAAACCTCATTAGAAGCACTGGCAGCAAGCCGCGCTGTTGCAAACTCCGGTTTGGAAGTGGTTCTTTTCCCACTTTGATTCTGCTGGCGAACTCGGTATTGCTATGCCATGGCTGTGTGAAGTCGGACAAAAGCTGATTGTCGTGTCTTTCCCGGTGAGTTTCCGTCAAGCCAATCCATCACCCGCACAATGTTGATAGCTGCGGCTGTTAGCAAATGCTGCAGATGGGTCTTG
>SDBT01009624.1_pt1 | contig 15656 bp, 14 predicted proteins | sample 2277101 | NCBI WGS metagenome assembly SDBT01 (sample SAMN10404973, study PRJNA504765) | marine sediment metagenome | isolation source: marine sediment core GS10_PC15, 103 cmbsf | place: Arctic Ocean: Southern Knipovich Ridge | collected 2010 | reverse complement strand
TAGGGACAGAATAATGTCCCTTAATGGTATTTCGGGATTCGCACCTTTATTCAGGAAAAAGCTTTATTAAAGAGAATATTTTAAGTTTTTCTTTCAATAGTACGGCAAAATTCCTGTCTTGCATATGTAACCCTCCCAGTTTTTATAAAAGAAAAGAAGAAAGAGAAAAAGAAAGAAAAAGAGAAAGAAGAAAAGAAACTTAAGGTAGGCACGTTAGTAGCCCCCCCCTATAACAAATTATAACTCATCGCCCACGGCGCCTGCAACAATTTTATCCGCTCCCACGGCCCATGGGGAATATCTAATATCCAGTCCTTATTTCTATGATAAGGATCTCCTCTGTATAAGGCGGAAGCATTGAGTTTACATATTTATTTTTCCGGACCCATTAACTCTATATCTGTCGCATCCATATCATTTACAAAATTTGTTAGAAGGCCGTGTATCTTTATTAGTTGCTCAAATTTCAATTCAAAACCTAGTTTGCGGGCTGCTCCTGTTGCAGCTTCAATGTCATCTACCTCTATGGCAACATGTTCTAAACCTTCTCCGTGTTTTTCCAAGTATTTTTCCCATCGGCTTCCAGCTTGAGTTGATTCATTAAAAATAAAATCTAATCCGGCAAGCGATATTTTTCCGAAGCGCACATGAATTGCAGGATTTTCTCCCATCTCCGCTTGTACTCCGAACAATCTCTCCCAATTTTTAATCGTTATATCCAGATTCTTAACTACAAAACCAAGGTGATGTATACTTTTAACCTTGAATTCCTCCATCTATATCTCCTTTGTAAGGTTTGATTCTTCAGGTTCAAGTTTCCAATAAATTCATCAGTATCAAAAACTTTTCCCTCGATCATTTCAGTACAATAATAAATTTACGACAAATATTTTAACGCAATTCTCAATGTGAAAAACCTATTGAAAATATTATTAGGTATACACTTCACCGAATTGTACTAACTCCATTTCTGATTAATTGGCTTTGAAAAAAGTACAACCTTGGAATGTCGAACACCTAACGATCTTGGTTACTGAGCTGAACACTACAATTTTTTATATCCATATTTCGTTTTGTGATCGACCAGAGTTTGTGACTACTCCACCCTGCCTTCAGATAGTATCATTCTCTTCCTCCTAAATTATTTTGAGCTACCTGTGTCCATCAAAGCACGGTAACGCTTCCAGCTGATATTGCGTCCAGTAAGGACAAGGACGACATTTTGATTTGTCACGTCAATTTTTCTATTAAGTATTGCCGCCAAACCGACAGCTGCTGAACCTTCGATAGTCAGCTGCTCTTCCTCCTGGAATATACGCATCGCTTGTATGATTTCCTCGTCATCGACGACTGCGATCTTTTCAACTCTTTTGTATGTCAAATCGAATGTCAACGGTGTCAGGGTTCCCATCAGGCCATCTGCAATAGAGGATCCAATAGAAATCCTTTCATGGCAATAGCCATCGCGGAATGAGATTTGTGCGCCGGGCGCTGCTGAAGATTCTACACCGAATATGCAGATTCGATTGTTTGCTGTTTTCACCGCAGAGACGATCCCAGATATTAAACCTCCTCCGCCAACAGGAATGACCACAGCATCCACCTCCGGAAGATCCTCCAAGATCTCCAGACCGATGGTGCCTTGCCCGGCAATAATAAGGGGATGCCCATGGGAATGAACAAATACTCCACCGCATTCATTTGTGTATTTCACAGCCCGGTCAAGGGTTTGTAGATAATTCTCTCCCTGCCAAACTACTTCAGCACCATAAGATTCGATTTTCTGTATTTTAGCCCGTTCGGCGTTTTCTGGGACGAATACTTTCACATTTGTCCTATCAAATAAACTAGCGGCAAATGAAACGGCAGTCCCGTGGTTGCCGCTTGAACAAGTCACCAAGCCCCGGTTTCGCTCTTCATCGCTGAGCGCGGCGACCATGTTAATAGCTCCGCGAACCTTGAAGCAGCCACAGAGCTGCCAGCATTCCATTTTTAGGTAGATTTGGCAGCCGGTTTTCTTACTCAAGCTACTTGAGAAAAGCAGAGGGGTGCGATAAATATATGCTCGGATTCGCTGTCTTGCTATCCAGATATCCTCAAGGGAGAAGGATACATTGGAGTTCCTCATTCGGAAAAATTATCCCACATATTTTTAACATACGAAAGAACGACAGGTGCTTCTCTCTCAGCGTTCATGAACTTCCGATCCAAATCTTCAATGCTGATCCTGTTGTGGTAGCTTATTTTCTTCAGCGATCTCAAAAACTCCTTAATAGGATACTCCGGGAGTATATCATTGATAGCACGAGGTTCGTTGAGACCCACGATTTCAGGTACAGGCATATGTACGTGACATAAGTAATCCCCAATCTGCTCAACAGCTTCTGGGGGCTCATCGTTTCCGCTCATATGGTAGAGGTCCGCCAGTACCCTCACTTCTGGTCTTTCGATTTCTCGTGCCAAAAAAACTACCTCGGACACGGTATTCAAAACATTGCAGTTCCTTCTGACGATCATTTCAATTGCAATAATAAGGTCATTTGATTTCGCAATATCTCCACTCACCTGGAGAAACTGGACGAGTTGTTCATTAGCTTTTTTTTTGGAAAAACCTTCGGGTATGTTTCGTGATAACGGACTTCCAAATACTACAATTCTCCCTCCAAGGTCGCGAATTCTTCCTAGCGTGATTTTTAGGAACTCTCCAATCGCCTCGGAATCAATTTCTGGACCCACGACAGGCAGATGAGACGGAATAAATCGCCTCCACGTTTCCGGCTTGATCGCACTGTGCTTCAGCTGTTCCTTTAGTTTACCGTACTCCTTCTCATCAACTTCGGGAAAAACATTCGTAACGGTGAGCTCTACATAATCATACCCGGCTCGTTCCGCTGCAGGAATATCATCTTTAAAAACACAAATCCCAAATCGCATTCTCTCCTCCTAAAGATTAATAGATGTTATAAAAAAACCTCATGCAGGTGCCTTATACGATCCGCAGCAAGTCCTTTTTGGAAAATATATTGGAGCTCTAAATATCTCGCTACCATAGATAGAAGCATCGATTTATCCGCAATTCCTAAGGCAAAGCACGAAGTATTGCTTCTTGTGTAATCGGGCTTATAAAAAGATGCTTACCGATGGCATTGGCTACTGCATTAAAAATAGCTGCCGGTACAGGGTTCATCGCTCCTTCACCCACTCCTTTGGCGCCATAAGGACCATCCGGTTCGTATGTATCTGCCAGGAAGGTTTCCGTTTTTGGCATATCGAGAGGCGTCTGTAGTTTATAATCCACGAAATTGGGATTAAGCACATGGCCGTCCTGAGAATCATACTTTACGGACTCAGTAAACGCATATCCCATTCCCATATGCAGTCCACCCATGAGCTGTCCCCTAACAGCTTCCGGGCTTATAGGAGTTCCGACGTCTGCCCCATGTGCGGCCCGCGTGACTCTAACCTCGCCGGTCATTGTATCCACCTCCGCTTCCACAAAAGTAACAACAAAATGCGGTGGGCATGATGGAGAACTCAAGGAAGCAGTTCCGGAAATAGTACCCCAACTATGCGATTGCCCGTATTTAAGCACATCCTGGATAGTCATTCCCTTTGATGGGTTGTCTTTTACAAAAACACGCCCCTCTTTCGTTTCTAGGTGGTCTACCGGTATGGAGAGAATTTTATTGGCCCAATTAATGATGTTCTCTTTAACCCGCAGTCCGGCTTCCTTTACGGCATTGCCCATGGCAACAGTGTGTCGGCTTGCCATGGTGCCGTGGTCCCACAGGGTGATGTCAGAATTACTACAATATGAAATAACGACGTCCTCAAAGCGTAAACCTATTGCTTCCGCAGCAATAACGGCATCTGTAGTGAAAGCCCCTCCTCCGCTTTCAGCAGACGCGGTGAGCACATTGGCTGTTCCATCTTCGTTCATTTTAATGAAGGCGCCACTGTAGTCAATCATAAATGTAGATGGTTTCTTGGATTCGGCACTCGACGTTGAGGAGGTGTGGTGTCCATAGGCCATACCGATTCCCCTTCTTATCCATGGCTTGTCTTTGTACGGTGTATGATTGTTCCGAGTATCCCAACCGATTCGAAGGGCTCCTTCTTTAATTAGTTCTTCTGTGCCACAGCTTTTTATTTTGCAGAAAATATCCGGGCCCTGTCCGTAGTAAGTGTCTTCAATTCTCATACGGTTCTTCATACGGAATTCTAATGGATCCATATTGAGCTTTTCTGCAATAATATCCGACTGCTGTTCGAGAGCAAACGTGATCTCCGGATTACCCGCACCGCGGCAGGACCCAAGGGGAGGCGTGTTGGTATATACGGTATACCCCTCGAACTGCTTATTGAGGCATCTATAATGAGACATAAAGAATCCACATTCAAGTTTAAGCGTCGCTGTACCAGAGCTATAAGCGCCAACTCCATCGATCAATTTCATGTACATAGCTGTGATCATTCCGTCTTTTTTGATACCGGTCTTCAGTTTCATGATAGCTGAGTGGCGACCACCGTCGAAGTACATCTCTTCTCTGGTTTCCTCGTTTCTGACCGGTTGACCCGTCTTCAGCGCTAGAAAGCAGCAGATCACGTCACTCATACGTAAGTAGATATACAATCCAAAAGCACCTCCGAGAGGCAGACGGTGAATACGCACTTTGCTCAATGGCAGACCTAGAGATGCTGAAAGACACATCCTCGTCCAGTGCATTCCCTGGGATTCACCCCAGACCTCAATCCCACCGTTGGGGAGAGGCCTGCATAGGCATACGGGCCGGGCAAGGGGGGAATTAAATTGATTACCTGTTCGGTAATCATTCTCGATAATAAAGTCTGCCTCCTTAAAACCTTTTTCAACATCCCCGATGGACATCTTAACTGGAGCTACAATATTATTTTCTATTGGGCTTTTTTCTGTTGGTGTGTAATTGAACTCGTGCACTTTAGGTGCGTTCGGCTTAATCGCTTCACCCGGATCGAATACTGCTGGAAGCTGCTCGTATTCAGCTTCGATTAATTCAATCGCTTCTTCAGCAATTTCTATAGATGTAGCGGCCACTGCAGCAACTCGATCGCCCACGTAGCGAACTTCCTTTTCAAGAATATAACTGTCCCAAGGTCGGGGCTTGGAAGGATGGGGACTTATCCCCCGATGAAGAAACTGCCCATTAATATCCACATGTGTAATCACAGCCTTGACTCCTTCGAGCCTTTTGGCTTTTGAGGTATCGATATGCTTGATTCGCGCGTGGGCATGTGGACTTCGCAGTATTTTGCAGTATAACATATTTGGCAGTGGAGGCAGGTCCCCGGCAAAGATGCAGGCACCTTTCGCCTTCTCTACTGCGTCCACCTTTGGATTCCTGTTGGCAACAACATTGAATTGGTTTTTCTTTATCATTTTAAAACCTCTTTCTCAAGTATGTTTTGCAATTTGTGCGAGGGCATTTTCGAGCGCCCGTTTGACCAGAACGCGGCTTAAAATCCTCCTGTATTCGGCGGATGCGCGAACATCGCTTATCGGTTGTATTTCTTCTGCAGCAGCTAAGGAAACTTGTTCAAGCAAGGTTTCTTCCGGTTTCTTGCCTACCAAAATACTCTCGGCCCCTTTAACCCGGATCGGTATTGGTGCAACCGAACCCAAGGCAATCCGCACCTCTGCACAGGTATCCTCCTCACTCATGACCAGACAGATAGCTACACTGACCAGACTTAGATCTCCGACGACAACCGTTCCCATTTTGATAAAAGATGAACCGGTCCGTTGTGGGAATGCTGGGAGGTAAATCTCCATAACAAGCTCACCTGGCACTAAGGCATCCTTGTTCATGTCTTTGAAAAAATTGGAAACGTTTAACTCACGCTTGCCACCAGGCCCGATGATCTTGAGAGTCGCGTTCAATGCGAGTAAAACCGGCGCTGTGTCTGCACAAGGAGAGGGTCGGCAAATATTTCCGCCAATGGTTCCCATGTTTCTGATTTGTGGTGTACCCACGAGGCTTGCGGCGTATGATAGTGAACGGTAGGGTATTTTTTCAAGAATAGGAGATGATTCGATTTCTGAAAATAACGTTGAAGCCCCAATAACAACCCCTTCGGATTTATTTTTAATATAGCTTAGACCCAAAGAGGATAGGTCAACGAGCACTTTCACACGAGGGTCTTGCTCTAAAATCAAATCTGTTCCCCCAGCAATTGGCCGAGCTGATTCTCCGAATTTTGAAAGGAGAGTCACAGCTTCCGAAATATCGGTGGGATTGAAATATTGAGAGGGCCTGAAAAGAATTGATTTATTGCTCATTTACTTCTCCGCTATTTCTCGTATTTTCGTATTCATCTGCTGCAGCCATTATGGCTTCCACGATTTGCTGGTACCCCGTACATCGGCAGATATTGCCGGATATTGCCAATCTAACCTCATCTTCGGTTGGATTAGGGTTACTGTCTAATAAGGCTTTAGCTGACATTAACATACCTGGCGTGCAATACCCGCATTGTATTGCCTCATGCTTAACGAATTTTTCTTGAAGAATGTGAAGCTTTCCATTCTCCGCAAGCCCGCTAGCCGTGATGATGTTTTTTCCATTCGCCTTCACTGCAAGCGTTAGGCAGGAAGTCACTGCTTTCCCATTGAGAAAGATGGTGCAGGAACCGCATTCTCCATTTCCGCAACCCTTCTTCACCTCTGTAAAACCAAGTTTATCGCGCAGTACATCCACGAGCCGCTCGTATGGAGTCACCTGGACTTTACGTTTCTCGCCATTTATGGTAAGAGTTATTTCTACCATGCTTTCCCTCGCTTACGCAGTTTTATAAACTAATGATCAGATGGGTTTGTAAATCAGAATTAGTTCATTATATGGAACATCGTTCAGTTTTCTTTATATCATAAGCTATGTCTGATGTCAAGAAAATATGAATGGGATTTCACTAAAATCAGAATCCTGTTCAAAATTGTAGAATGGCCTGAGAGAACTCAACGCATGGTCATGATTACGAGAACCAATCCTGTCAAGGCGATGAGTACGCCCACTGCCTCAAGGAAGCTCGGCTTTTCCCGAAATAGGATAAAAGTGAGCAAGAAGATCGAAAGGACATTCACCACCGTTCGCAGCGGAAACACAATCGAACCTTCAATCGATTGTAAAGCGATCATCAGCAGAGCGATAGCTCCTACATTCGTGATGCCCATATAGAGCGCAAGAACGAGTAACCCTGGGGCCGCCCAAAGCACTGTCTTTGAGTTTTTTTTCACGAACAGCACAATCGAAGCGAGGGGGATCATTCCAACCCCGCTATAGAGTAGCAAAGTGAACGTACCACCACGGGGCTCGAGGTATAGGTACAGCTTTGGAATACTGAACATGATACCGGTCAGAAACGAGCAAAGAAACATCAGCAGCCCTGTCTTCACATCGCGTTTTGAAGGTCCATCCTGAGCTTTGCTTTTACCCAGGCCGAAAAACAGAATGGAGACAAAAATGCACCCTGCTCCGAAAAGGGCTTTAAGCTGCGGCTTTTCTCGAAAGAGCACCAGGCTCAGCAGAAAAGGGATGAGAACACTGTACTGGATTACGGTCCAACTAATATTCAGTTTCACCCTGTATGTTACGATAAACATGAATCGGATGACAGTACCCATAATCAGGCCTGAACACAGGCCGAGAAACAGTGCTCTCGGCGTAAATAAGGGTTCACGGAAGATAAGAATACACAGCAGCGTCAACAACGTAAAAAAAAGCGAAAAATAAAGGAGAAGGACGTCGATCGAAAAGCCGTGCCTGTGACGGAACTTATAAGTCAAGGCCGCTAGTGCAGAAACAATTCCTGAAAAAAACACAATGAAAAGCTTTAACATGTTTTTTTCATCCAAAAGAGGGGTGCGGATTCTTGTCTCTGCAACCTTGAAATAAATGCCCGCAGCAGGTATCGTTCAATCGGACTAAAAGGTATATAGTCATGAATCCGTTCAAACACCTCAAAGGAAAAGTACAGACAGTTCGCGGTTTGATCGAACCCGAACAGTTGGGTCCCACGCTCATGCATGAGCATATCCTCTGCGATGTGACACCCCCGGGGAAGTTCACTGCTGGCGTGCCGGATGGAGAAATCAAACTGGAAAATGTATGGGAAATCCGCTACCGCTGGTGCGATTTCCCCGGCAACAGCCGGCTCGACCAGGTAGAGGTGGCTGCTCAAGAGCTTGACCATCTAAAAGCAACTGGATGCAGATCCATCGTAGACATGAGCTCTGTGGGTATGAAGCGTAACCCACAGGGCTTGTTGCACATCGCAGAGCAATCCGGCTTGAATATCATCATGGGCTGCGGCTTCTACGCCGAGGAATTTTTGCCCCCGGAAATCAGAGAAAAACCGGAAGGGGCAATCACCGAAGAAATAGCCTTCGATATATTGCACGGGGAGGAGAATAGCTCGATAAAGGCAGGGATCATTGGCGAAATCGGTTGCTCGGGATTGTGGACCTCTTTTGAGAAACGAACCATGGCTGCGGCGGTGGAGGTACAGAAGCAATCCGGGGCAGTGGTGAACGTCCACCCATATCGAGACCCTAAAGCCCCGCTCAATATCATCCGGTTTATCGTAAATAAAGGTGGCGATCCCGGGCGGACGATTCTCAGCCATATAGACCGTACGATTTTCGATGCGGCAACCCTCCTTAAACTGGCAGAGACGGGATGTATAATCGAATACGATTTCTTCGGTATCGAATCCTCTTTCTACCCCTTTCAGGATATCGATATTCCCAACGATGGTATGCGACTGAAATGGATCCGTCTTCTTATCGACCGTGGCTACCTTTCCCAAATTCTGATCTCCCAAGATATCTGCACAAAAACACGCCTCGTCCGCTACGGCGGACACGGATATGGACATATTTTTCAGAACATCGTACCAATGATGCGGCGTAAAAACTTCAGCGATGAAGAAATCAATGCGATCCTCGTTGAGAATCCCCGCCGGATGTTGACCTTCGTGTAAGACACACTCCCTGCTACGTGTATTTCTTCAACATGAAACCGTGAAGCAGTGGATCCCTCTCGTCGAGAAGTAGCGTATTGAATCCCGTTATGTAGGCATTTCCGCTGATCTGGGGAATAATCCCCCGCAACTCACCGACTTGCACCTCTTCCAAAATCCTACAGTGGAAGCAGGTGCCAATGATACCTTCGTTGATGAAAACGTCACCCGATTGCCATTCACCCTTTGCATACAGTGCAGCAAGGCGCGCACACGTTCCAGTACCACATGGTGAACGATCCACTTTTCCATACCCGGAGATGATGATGTTTTTAGCATTGGCTTCCTTTTGCGTTGGCTCGCCGAAGATCAACACCTGGTGTACATTCCGTAGAGCTTCGTTTTCGGGATGCTGAACCTGCAACTGTTCGTTCGCCGCGGTACGGATATCCATGCCCCAGCCGATCAGCTCATCGATATGGGTCTGACGAACCGGAATTCCGAGCTGCTCTGCTGATACGATGGCAAAGATGTTTCCCCCGTAACTGATATCCATGATCAAACGCTTCCCGCGGACTTCTACCTCCGCATCCGAAAGCAGCAGTACGGAAGGAACGTTGATTAGATGCACACGCTTCACTTTTCCACAGTCGTATTCGGCCCGGACAGAAACTAATCCAGAAGGCGTTTCGAACGTAAGCGACGTATCCGGTGTACTGCCGTGGATCAACCCTGCTTCCAAAAGCACGACAGCCGCCGCAACCGTGGCATGGACGCACATATTTACATATCCCAGGTTGTCCATATAGATAAGGCCGGCGTCGGCATTCGGGTGGGATGTTTCCGTAACGAGCACGGCGAACATTCCGGAATGACCCCTGGGCTCATTGATTACTATGGTCCGGAAGTAGTCCATATTGTTCTGGAGGTAGTCCCTCTTCTCTCGAACCGTATTTCCTTTAATTCCGATTGGTCCGCTGATGATAACTCTAGCGGGCTCTCCCATAGTATGGGAGTCGACCACCGTGATCCGCTGAGAAAAATTCATTGTATCCTCCCTTGGCTATGTTCATCGTTTTGGATTCCTCTCATGCGGCACTAAAAAAGCCGCAAATAGTTCCCTACCCCTGCCTCTTTTGCCCGTTCGTAGACGAGTGCGGCCACAGCGATATCGAGAGCGGGCATGCCATGATGGGTCAATACAATCCGCTCAGAATCGTTCTCCCGACCCGTCCTTTTCCCCTGGACAATCTCGGTGGCCAGATCTGCATAGACATCATTTCGAGTATACGGGAACACATCGGGACTGTTCTTCCCGACCTCCGGCCCATCGATCCATTCGAAGTCGCGCTCGTAATAACCAAGCACCCATTTATCGAACCTTAACGCGCAGTTGGGATCAAGATCAAGGTACCCGCTGATCGCGCAGACGTAGCATCCGGGCTCCACCCATTCTTCCCACAACACTGTTTGCCTAGCTGAGGTAACCAGGCAAACTATATCCGCTCCTTGCACCGCCTCCTGGACCGTGGTGCACGTGACGATTTCAACGTCGTACTTCTCGCGCATTTGGGAACGAAACCTTTCCTGAGCCTCTTCCATTACATCGAAAATCTTGACGACTTCCAGGTCGAAGAGCTCGTTCATGTGCAGCCAATGGGAGTAACCCTGGGTACCGCAACCGATGATGGATAGCACGCGGGAGTTCTCACGTGCCAGATATTTCGCTCCCACGGTGGAGTGCCCTCCTGTTCTCATACTGGTGATATATGTGCCGTCTAACACAGCCAGGGGAAGAGATGTATCAACATCGGTTAGAATGGTGACGGCATTGATTATCGGTAATCCCCGATCCCTGTTACCCGTATATCCTCCCAACCACTTGACTCCGGCTCTGTGGAGGGGCTTCACATAAGCGGGATACGATTGAACAAACCCGGCTCCGTATATTCCATCCGGAGGACTCACCCAGAACGAAAAGGGGCTTACCTGGTCGACCTGCCCCCTTCCTACCCATTCGAAGGTCTCGTGGCACCTATTTAGGCAATCTTTCGGTGTGAGAACACGTTCGATGTCTTCGCGGGAAAGGAAGAGTATTTTACCTGCCATTACCACTACTGGTTTCTCCTCCCTGGGCTGAAGGTTTAATCTTATTTCAGGAACACTTTTAGTGCTTTCTGAGCTGCAGAGTCCATGCTTTCACAGAGTGTCGGCCCGTATAAATGAGGCCCTCTTCCTGCGAGCTGAGCCCTGAATTTTAAACCTCTAAATCCAACAGCCTGGCCGGGTTGGTGTTGCTTACTTTTCTGATCTCCTCGTCGCTCAACCCAAGATCCATGAGACATGCGATGAACTCACGAAAACCCTCCACCGGCGTTGGCAGGGTATACACACCAAAATCGGTCCCGATGATGAAGTGGTCGGCTCCGTATGTTCTAATCTGATCCGCTACCTTAGCCACCCCGCCAACCGTGGTGCTCTGGAGGCCTTCATCCATTGCCCGGTATTCTTCCTCGACGTAATAATGGGTTTTAGGGATGGGTGTCGTATGGGTGTGCGCCGCCAGCAAACGCTCGAGATATGCCCCTGCTTTGATCACTTTGGTGATCTCCTGGTCGCTCAAATTTTCCACGACGGCATTGGAGATGACGACCTTTTTGATTCCGAAATTCTTACTCAACTCGACCAGGCGTAATGCTTCCTCGTTGGAAACATGCCCGGTGACCAGGTATATATGGGGATTCTTGGCTATGATTTCCAGAATCTCCTGGAGTTCAGAGCTCGGTTCTCCCTCAGGGATCCTGATACAGCGGGAAAGCTCTTCCTCCTCGAACTTCGGATATTTCTCTCGGAGCTGGATCCATTTTCCGTCTTCGTATCGCCCTTCTTTGTACGCCTGGTAGTATGTCGAGTGTGCTCCAAAGCTCACATACCGTGCGCCGGATCCATAAGGTACAGCCGTTTTCACTGCCCGGGGATTCATCCCCCCATATACCGTATTGAGTATGATCCCGCCGAACACGGTCATCCCATCAACCACCTGGTTCACCATCCAGGCCGTACCTGTGGACATATTGAATACGTCCATAATCACATAGGCGCGCATTCCGGCATCCCTGGCTTCTATCGCGTTCTTTATGGGGTCCGTGCTGCGCGGGCTCGAGGAAAGGTGCGGTCCCGGATGGACGTGAATGTCGATAGCGCCTTTTAAGAATTCATTGCTTTTGGCTTTTGATCTGCCAAATTTCCAATCCCCCTGCGATTGCTTCATCGATATCTCCTTGCTCTCTTTATATTGGTCAATAGCCCAGTAGCCACTTCGGCAGAGTCATCACCAGGGCGGGGATATATGTGATCAGGAATAATACGCCAATAATGGCCAACAGATAGGGCAGGATAGCAATGACAAGCTTCTCGAACTTAACTTTTGCAATCCCGCACGCGATATAAAGACACGATCCTACAGGCGGTGTGTCGAGACCGATGACCAGATTGAATACCATCACAACCCCGAAATGGATCGGGTGTAAACCAATCTTCAATGCGATGGGAAGCAGGATCGGGGTGAAGATCGTGATCGCAGATACTTGCTCCAGGAACGTTCCGACAAAGAGCAGGATGATGTTAATCATCAAGAGGATAAGAAACGGATTGTCTGTTACACCCAGGATTGCGGCGCTGACGATGTGAGGAATCTGCATATAGGTCAACACCCAGCTGAAAATACCTGCCATCCCGACGATGATCATAATCCCACCGCTTAGTATCGCTGTCTCCAATAGGATCTTTGGGATATCCTGCAGTTTTATTTCCTTGAAAATAAAGGTCCCGATGATAAAGGAATATAGCACGGCGATCACGGCGGCTTCCGTCGGGGTCACGATACCGGTGATGATCCCACCGACAATAATCAATGGGGCGATCAATGCCAGAATGGCATCCTTCATGCCTCCCAATACTTCCTTCAGCGATGACCGGACAGGATTCTTTGGCCAGTTTTGCTTCTTACCTATGATGCCTATGAGGATGATCATCGCCAGGCCCGACATGATACCAGGCACAGCGCCCCCCAGGAACAGTGCCCCGATCGACGCATTGGCAGTGACTGCGTATATGACAAAGAGCATACTCGGAGGGATGATCGGACCGATCGTAGAGGAAGCGGCTGTTACCGCTGCCGAGACCTCTGGCGTATAGCCGGCTTTTTTCATGGCCGGAATTAGAATTCCTCCTATTGCCGAGGTGTCGGCTGTCGCCGAACCCTGAATGCCGGCAAAAAGCATACTGGCGAGCACGTTGACGATCGCCAGCGAACCCCGAATATGACCGACCAGAGTCTCAAGGAACTTGACCAATCTTAGGGTCAGACCTCCGTAGGTCATCAGGGCGCCAGTCAACATGTAACAGGGGACTGCGATCATGACGAAGGAATCGAGAAAGACAAAAATCCTCTGTGGTACCAGAATGAACGGTGCCTTGATGATAGAGATAAAAACCACTGCATCAAGGCCAAGCACAAAGGCTATGGGAATTCCTAAAGCCATGAATAGAAAGAAACATAGCACTATGACGCCAATCATATAAGATTTTCCTTTTTTATTATTATCACTCGTTGCTTAGCTCGTCTAACTGCCTCTTTCCGGTGATTACCTCGACGATACATGCAATCGCCAATATGAACATGATCGTTCCCCCGATTGGGAAGATAATGTACACCGCATACATGGGAACACGAAGAGCCGGGCTCAAGGTTTTCCCCTTTGCTGCTATTATGAGAAGCTGGGTGCCGTATCTCGTCAGGATGTAGATAAAAAGCGTAATCCCTAAGAGGCCCGCAACCCTCAGTACATTCTGCACTTTCACTGGAACCCGTTCCAGTATTAAATTGACGCCAACCAGTTCAAAACGCCGTAAGGCTAGCCCTGCGCCCATTATCGTAATCCAGATGAAGATATAACGACACAGTTCTTCTGTCCAAATGAAAGGGCTTCTAAACGCATAGCGATTGATGATCTGCATGGTCATGAGAACGATGATTACTGCTAATCCAACGATGACAAAATACCCGACCAACTTCTCCAGGAACCCTACGACAGCAAAAAAAATACTGCCAATTGTTTTGCGCATATTCATGCTTTTTTCCTTATCTATTCGTTTCTGTGTCTAGATTTTCCATATCATTTGTGATCTCTACCCCGTGCATCAAGCCATGGTTTAGTTTTCGGGATAATAAAAATCAGTAAGAGGCACGAAGCCTCTTACTGATTACAAATGATTCATCCCCTCGCTATTGATACTTTTCTCCGAGCTTTTTTATCTCCAAAGCAATTTCCCGCAGCCTCTTCGGGAATTGGCCAAGATGCTTGTCCCACACTACCCGGGTGGCATCAATGAAGGGCTTCATTTCAGAAGTCGGAATTCGATACACCTCCACTCCATAATCCTCCATTGCCTTGAGCGCTTTCTCATCTTCGTCCTGGAACCCCTGGTTCAGCGCTTTGACAGCTATCAGCGCGGTTTCCTTGATGATCTTCTGATGTTTCGACGAGAGGCTTTCCCATTTCTTTTGGTTCATAACATAGACATCGCCGTTAAGAAGCACCGGAAGAGTTGTAAAGTAGTTGCAAACTTCATGGAATCCCATGGGGTACGCAATCGATGGAGCGTTTTCCTGACCATCGACCGTTCCAAGCTGCAGGGCGGTATATAGCTCACTGAAAGCTATTGGGATCGGGCTGGCACCCATGGCCCTATAGGTATCAATGTGCATGGGCACTTCCATATTTCGCCACTTCAAGCCTTTGAAGTCATCCGGCGTCTTGATGGGGCGCACCTTATTCATCGGCATTCTCCATCCGGCACCACCGATCGCCAGTCCCTTTAACCCTTCGGCTTTATCGATGTACGAGACCAACTCTTCCCCCAGGGGGCCGAGCTCCACTTCCTCACAATGCTCACGATTCAGGAACAGGAAGGGCAGGTTGAACACTTTAATTTCGGGGACAAAAGTAGCGGCGACTCCGGTGGACCCCAGATATAGATCGATTGTACCGGCCTGTGCGCCTTCCATCAGGTCTCTCTCACCGCCCAGCTGGCCCTGGCTGAAGTAGTTCACCTTGATCTCCCCATTCGAGCGTTCTTCAATCGCCTTTTTCCAGGCCGTTCCCGAAATCGTCAATGGGCTGTTAGGTCCCGATCCGGTATCAGCAAGCACTAAAGTGATCGTTTCTTTTTCCTCCTGAGCTCCTGCAGCTATCAGTCCCATTGTGACGACAACTGCCAGTACAAAAAGTAATATTTTCTTCTTTGCCATTGTTCATCTCCTTTTCACTAATAATTTTTTTCTATAAAAAGTAACAAAACCCTTCTCGCTTATCGCAATTGCACCACCTCCTTTCTGCTATAATATTTCACTTTTTTATTTACCTATAATATACACAATGGTTGTTTTCTTATTCTCCTGTAAGATCGAGTTGTAGAAAAAATGAATTCCACCATATACATTCCAGTGAAATGTCATTTTCAGAATTGCGTTCCATAATATATAATATTCATATCAGATAAGGTGCAATCTGTCAATAGTAAACAACATGAAGCCATTTGCGGTGCGCCACGAGGTGCATTATAACCGGAGGTGAAAGTCCTCACGGGAAAGCAGAACC
>SDBT01009623.1_pt1 | contig 15658 bp, 14 predicted proteins | sample 2277101 | NCBI WGS metagenome assembly SDBT01 (sample SAMN10404973, study PRJNA504765) | marine sediment metagenome | isolation source: marine sediment core GS10_PC15, 103 cmbsf | place: Arctic Ocean: Southern Knipovich Ridge | collected 2010 | reverse complement strand
GCCGATGCTGACGAGGTTCTCCGCCAAGCGGGCATCTGAGGCAGTTGCGCACCCGGTGGCCTAACTGGTGTCAAACTGCACCTCAAAGCGTTGAGAGTAGATACTCTTCGGTGCCGCATTCTGTGCTTTTCCCCGATGCACCGCGCGCATAATTACCTGCAATGAATGAAATGCAGTGCAATGGATGCAATGAAACTCGAAGGTTTTGAGGATTTGCCTTGAGCTGTCCGCAGAATAGATGCTGACTGTGTGCCAATGGGTTACGCGTTTTGCCACAACCTTGCAGCCGGCGTCGAACGTGGCGTTGATACCCTATTGTTTGGTGTCCTCATAACTCGGAGGTCGCAGGTTCGAATCCTGCCCCCGCTAATTTTGGACCACCCCCAAAAGAACTCTGGGAACCGTTCATGCAGGAGTGAACCTATGGGGATGAATTCTCCCGGTTGGGGCCAAAGCAGGCTGTGTCGGGGTCTTGCGGTCCGACACGATTTATCAGGCTGTAAGTGATAAGCTTACGTAATTACAACACCTTTGTCGACCGACAAATCCGCCACTATTTAGCATGATTTGGTATCTCTTTCTTCCCATATCTGGCCCCCGCTAGACTTACCGCACGGCGGTCCGACCAGTCCCTGATTTACTTGGTCCCATACCCTAAAAGATTCCTTTTCCGCATAATAAAAACAAGAACCCCAAAAAAATAGGTCAATAGGTCTTGACCCGGCTCTTCGCGTACCCTAGCATCTTGGCCGAATTACTTGGGTTTGCGACAAGGGTCACCTTCCCGGGTGGCGGAAGTCTGCTGTAACGTAATATTTTATTTGCAGGTAAGCTTGGGTGGTTTCAAGTCGATCCGCCTGCTGGCCTTTATTTTTTTAATATTATTTGCGAGGTATTTCCGAAAAGGGTTTAGCGGTTCGATTCGGTGAATACCTTACTTTGGTAAAGCAGCTTATACCGAGAGAGGCTGTTTCTGTTCTCGGCTGAGTAATAGAATCGCACGGAAGCGAGTATAGCTCATGGAGGTGAGCGTTTTTGGATCGCGGGTGAACCTGTGAGACTTCGGGCCGATTCGTAAGGGCATGAAGGAAGATATGGATGGCGAGATAGTGTGCCATCGGGAAACTTGCGAGAAAAGATAACCTGGATCCCTGCTGTTAAGCCCGGCAGGTTTGCTAGAGCGAAATGGATGCAGGTGGCCAACCCAAAAACGCCTCGGGGCACATCAGCGCATTTCAGGAATTTGGTCTGTTCATGTGCTCCTTGTGTGTGTTCCAAGACCATAGTCGTACTGCTATAGCAGACAAAAAAGGAATGCGCGTAACCGTCGTAACGGCATATACGTAGTTGCTAGAGTTGGAGTGACAAGTGGCTTGTTCAATGGATGTGAAACAACGAGAGCTTGCGAAAGGAGCAGGGCTAAATGAAAAGTAAAGTCGTGTTCAGTATCTTGGGATTGTACCTGGACAAGATAGAGAAGGCCTTTCATCTCGAACCGACAGACTTGATCCGGATTTACCACGAAAAAGCTGAAGAGTGCATTCGGCGCGGCGGGTACGATGCGGCAATCTCCGCTTGTGAGAAAGCGCTTGAACTTGATCCCAAGGATGCGGAAGCCCACTATCAGCTCGGTGTCGCCTACATGGCCAAGCGATCAACCGATGAGGCGATTGATTCATTCGAAAAGGTACTGAAACTCAATGACGGCCGCGCGAGCGCTCACTTCAGGCTTGGGGTTCTCTACGATAGGAAAAAAATGTCCGACAGTGCGATTGCGTCCTACAAGAAAGCGATCAAACTCAAACCTGCCCAAGCTGATTACTATTACGCCCTTGGTGTTGCCCACGACAAAAAGGGCGAGCAGAACCACGCCATCAAAGCGCTCGAGAAAGCCATTGATCTGGATCCTGATACGGAGAAATACCATTACCGTCTCGGATTGATTTATGACGGACAGGGCCAGCGCGACAAGGCTGTTGAGGCATTCAAGAAAGCGGTGGAAGCGGAAGATGCTGAAAGCTGAAAGAAGCCTTGCTTGAATAACCTTGTGCATAAGAAAAAAACAACAGTGATCAAGCAAAGCGTGTTCGGTTGGTGAGAAGAACGACGCTTTGATCTGATTTGAGATGTGAATATTCCTCGCAACCAGTTGGCGTTTTTATTGATGATTATTACAGCCGCGATAAGTCATAAGAATATGTACTTATCCGGTAGGTTTTCTCCCGGGAAAGCTGTAAAGGACGATAATCAGCAGGCATAGGCGCTGGAACAGGACTAGGGAAAGTCACGAATGAGCCTCATTGGTGCGATCGTAAAACGAGTATACGCTGAGGAGCTTAAAGATAGCGTCACTTCTCCCGGCGCGGCAAGTAGGCGTCCCAAGACCAACAAGGTCAAACGTGGATTCGACGCTTTCAAAAGCCCTGAGACGCGCCGAAGAATGAAGATTTGGACCATACGGATTATCGCGGTCCTCTTTGTTCTTTTCCTCCTCGCTGAGGGTTTCTTCCAATACAACCGTCTGGTCTCATCGCAGACCGCTGTGACGGCCCGGCGGGCGGACGTAGAACGCGAATACCAAAGGCGAGAAAACCTGATACCAAACCTTGTCGCCGCTGTGAGCAAGTATGCGACATATGAGCAAAGACTTTTCAAACATGTCTCAGATGCTCGACAAGCCTTGCAGGTGACAGCGGTACCCACGGGATCGAAAACTGGACTTGGTGACGTATTGGAGAAGGCGCTATCCAAACTGGTCGCCATCGCCGAGCAGTATCCGGATCTCAAGGCAACAGGATCTGTTCAGGATTTGATTAAGGAAACAGCCATCGCCGAGAACAGGATTGCCGACGCGAAGGAAAAATATAACAAGGCCTGTGAAACCTATAATCAATATCGAACCATATTTCCGGGAAACGTTTTCGCGTTCATATATCGATTTGAAGCTCTTCCCTACATCGGTCTAGTGGAAGATGTAAAGATCCCCGAGATCGATTTCAACATCAAGGAATGAATCCCGGTTGGGTGCGTTGCCCAAGACGATCAAATACAGGTTAAATATCTTTACACGATAAAAGGCAGAGAAGAATGAAATTGGGAATTGGTGGTCTGATAGCACTGGCACTTGGAATTTGGATTTTGGTGGATAGGTGGTGGCTTGTCGTGGAAATCATTCAGGCGCTGGTTGCCCTGGGTCTCGTCGTGGGCGGGGCGCTGACGATAGCCATTGTAGCAAGAAAAATGTACCGGGCGAAAACCTCAGGCGAGTAAGAGAACTGAGGGGTATTCCGGGCCAGATTCTTTTCCCGGATCCGGAACTGCCCAGCGACTTGCTTGTTCCGAAGGATCTCGCTTGCCAATCGGGCGATTACCCGGATTCGCGGATTCCCACCAGATCGCTAGCTGGGGGCCAGGGAGCTTAAGAGAGCTTGAGAAATGGAAGAAAACGTCAAAGCCGAAGAAACTGGACAGATCGACAGGAATCTGCTTACTGCAATGATAGCGCTGGTTGTTTTGGCTATCGTAGCATTTTCCTATTGGGACCGGCAAAAGCTGAGAGATTTTGAACAGGCCAAGGCTGAGATAAGGGGCGATCTCCTGGGAGAGTGGGGCCCATATTCGCGGCAACAGGTTGATATGGCATTGGGGACACAGGTTGCCGCGCAACAAAGAAACGTTGCCTTTTCCAAGCAGGTTTCATTTAAGGCTGTGGTTTCCAGGGTCGCTCCGGCAGTGGTAAGTGTCAACATCAGGTCCAGCTTCGTTAATGATAACCAGACCGGCCAGGCGATACCGCTGGTTGGTCCTAACGCGGCTTTGGCCCCGCAAGATCCCCAACAACCTCAAGGCGCTTGGGGTGGGAAAATGGGAGGATGGAGCATGGGCCAGGGGGGTTACCTCATCTGTCCCAATTGCGGTACGCAGGTTCCACACCAAAGAGGCGTTCCCGCCTATACGGTTCCTTGCCCCAGTTGCGGAATGCAAATGATGCGGGCAGGAGCGATTGGACCCCGTCCGATTGTCCCGCCGATCGCACCCCAACAGCAAGTCGCTCCGCCACCGGGAGGGTATCAGTTTCAGGTACCGAATAAGGGCGGTTCGGGGGTAATCGTCAACCGTAGCGGGTACGTTCTTACCAACCACCACGTGATACACGGAGCGCGGGATATTTCTGTCACGTTGTCATATGGCGGAGTCACCAAGACTTATCCGGCACAACTGATTGACGAGGCCCCGGACTTGGATTTTGCCATATTGAAAATCCTTTCCAAGGGAAACGAGCAATTCACCGCCATCCCGATCGGGAATTCCGATGCAATGTCTGTCGGAGATGAGGTGCTGACTATCGGGAGTCCTTTCGGCCTAGAACAGACGGTAACGTTCGGGATAGTCAGCAACACAAACCGCACCATGACAGTGGGAGACAAGACTTTCAACAACTTCATTCAAACCGACGCTCCGATCAATCCGGGTTCCAGCGGCGGACCGTTGATAAATATGGATGGTGAATTGATCGGCATTAACACGGCGATCTATTCGCCCACCCAGGGATTCAGCGGAATCGGTTTTGCCAGTCCGATCAATCCGGCAAAGGCGGCCTTTCCCGAATTCATAGCGACTAGCCCCAATAACGTAACCCGCGCGTTGATGAGAAACGCCCCCGGCTGGGTACGCGGCCAACTGCAAGCAGGGGGACAAGTCCCGCGCGGATCGGGGCTTAATCCATGGTGCCCGCCGGTTCCACGGAGACAGCAGGTAGCAAATGTGCCAAGGGGACAGGGCCTTAATCCATGGTGCCCGCCGGTTCCACGGAGACAGCAGGTAGCAAATGTGCCAAGGGGACAGGGCCTTAATCCGTGGTGCCCGCCGGTTCCAATGGCACAGCAGGTAGCAAATGCCCAAAGCAGACCCTACTTGGGAATACGCACCCAGAACGTGGATGCCAAGACCAAGGCATTCTTGGACTTGCCTTCGGCGCGAGGCGCGATTGTTACGGAAGTATTTAACGGTTCTCCTTGCTGGGCAGCCGGGCTCAAAAGAGGAGATGTTATCTATCGCGTCGACAGGCGAGCTATCAGGGACCATGCCATGCTTGATGGCTTCTTGCAGGCCAAACGCCCCGGTGAGGAAGTGAATCTTGCGGTCTACCGGGCTGGAAAAATGATCAATCTTACTCCAAAGTTAACTGCACGCCCCGTCGGGCTGACCCAGTCAGGTTTTCTTGATGGCAGGCCTCCGGAGATCCCCCAAGAGGGGATACTCCAAGCCCAGGCGGTGGCACTACCCGCCCAGCCGTTCAATCCGGAGAACATCGCTCCGCCGATACCGGGATTGACCGGGCCGCTAACCGGTTCCGAAGTAGGAGCTGGAGAAATAGAGGCCCTGGGGATGGGCGTGGAGGAGTTAGTGCCCGAATTGGCGCTGGCATATGGGATTCCAAAAGGAGTAAAGGGGCTGATTATCGCCGAGAGCGCCAATCAGGCCGAAGCGGCCGGACTGCTCGCCGGGGACGTGATTCAAAGAATAAACAAACGGCGGGTCAGGACCATTGTGGATTTCATGAAAGTAATGCGAAAAGCTGATCTGAATAAAGGGGTGTATCTTGACGTGTATCGCCAGGGACAAACCTTTCAATTGAAGATGAAGAATTAGGTCAGATTGAATGTGCGCGGTTGGAAGGTAGAGTAAATGAACGAAGAAAACTGTGCTCGAAAGTGGCTGGGAGTTTGGGTTACTGTAATAGTAATTATGGTCGGTGCGACCATCGCTATTTCCTTTTATTACGCCGACGATATACGGGTATCGCAAGAGAACAGACCCGCGATGCGCGTCGGAGGTATTGAACTTTCAAGAAGGACAGGACGCAGGAATGCACCAGGGGTGAACGCTGGTAATGCCCCTGCTGTCGAGCCGGCTGCATACATACCACCATGGTATGGGCAGCAGAACCCCGACGCCGTAACGGGCGCCACGCCGAAACCCATGGCCTTCAATCGCGCGATTCAAGTTGTCTCCCCATGCATAGTAGGGATCAACGCCTCTGGAGAACCTCCAAGGAGCGGTTCGGGTATCATCGTGCATCGGCGGGGATATGTCCTCACAAACAACCATGTTATCAAAGGAGCAAGAAACCTCGTTGTCACGCTGGCAGCCGACCAGATCATTAAGTCGTACTCGGCGGAAGTAGTTGCGAGCGAGTCACAGTTGGATTTGGCCCTCATAAAGATAAAAGGCAGGGGTAATGAAACCTTTTCACCAGCACCCCTGGGAGATTCCAACAATATATTCATTGGACAGCAGGTCGTAGCTATAGGAAATCCGTTCGGGCTATCACAGAGCGCGTCGGCGGGAATCATAAGTAATCCCAAGCGAACCCTTACCAGTGGGGGTAAGACCTTCAAGGATCTCATTCAGACCGACGCCTCAATTAATCCCGGTTCCAGCGGAGGGGCGTTGGTCAATACGGAAGGCGAGGTCATAGGAATTGCTACGGCGGCTTACTCCCCTATCCAGGCTTTTACGGGAATCGGTTTCGCGGTTCCCGTCAATCAGGCGAAGCAGGTCTTTGAGCCGTTCATAGAAACTGTTGCTTCGCCTTTAGCGAAGATCTCCACCCAGGGCATGCGAGCGAATAAGAGCGGGGCGCCCCTTCGGCGTGTGGCCCGTAGGCGTTCCCGTCCCGATCTGCAACTGATGGTGACCTCGCCAGTTGCTAAGAAATGCTGGTTGGGAATAGATGCTTACCCAATAGACGACATCATGGCCAGGCAGCTCGACCTGCCAGTCCGCTGGGGCGCACTGGTTAACCGCGTTTTCGAGAACTCTCCCGCCGCAAAAGCAGGCCTTATGAGAGGAGACGTCGTTTACCGGGTTAACGGTAAGCGGATAAAGAACGTCGATATGTTCTGGGCGTCTCTGACAAACCAGAGTGCCGGAGACAAAGTTCACGTCGTGATATTCAGGAATAATAGCACAAGAAAATTCCATCTCACCCTCGAACCGGAACCGCCCAATGTTCACGCCCTTCTTTCAAAAGCACCGCTGGGTGCAGCGGTGGGAGCGGCCGGAGAACTGGGGATCGAGGAAATCTCCTGGATCGGGATAGACATTCAGCCGATTGAGGCGGGCGAGGCGGTGCAGGAATTTGGCATCGATCCAAACCAAAGCGGTGTATTGGTCGGTGAGGTAGAGGGCATAGCTGCAATCGAGGCAGGGTTGCTGCCTGGCGACCTGATTAAGAAAGTCAATAACAAAGAGGTGCAAGATATAGAACAGTTCAAAGAAATAGCCAGAAAGATCAATCCGTCGAAAGGGGTGGTTCTGGACATAGTTCGGCAAAAGCGCCCGTTTTATATCACGATACAAACAACAGGAAATGACCGCGGTGCGTGGCAATGAATGTTGACGATAAGTGTAAGAGATGTGCCGACCAGGCAATGTGGTATTGCCTCATAGGAAACGTTTTCCTATGCATATTCAAGGGTACTGTGGGGGTACTTAGCGGATCGCTGGCCGTGGTCGCCGATGCCGTCCATTCCGCCGCCGACGTTCTGGTCTCTATTGTCGCGGTGAGCGCTGCGTATTTCGGTAAGAGACCTCCAGACAAGACGCATAACTACGGCCATGGCAAGGTCGAATTCATCGCTGGTGTGTTCGTCGGAATGGTGCTTCTCACCGGTGGTGCTATTGTTATCGTCTCAGGGTTTAATCACTTGTTAAGCGGTGTCCCAAGACAGCGGCCCCACGTCATCGCAGTGGCCGCGGCGATGATCTCTATCCTGGTCAATGAGGTGCTTTTCCGCCAGACAATCTGTGCCGCCAGGATGGTCAACAGCGCCGCAATTGAAGCTGAAGCATGGGACAACCGTTCTGACAGCTTCTCCTCAATCCCCGTCCTTATAGGAGTGATTGGCGCCCAATTCGGATTTCTATCGCTGGATCCGCTGGCAGCTTTGTTGGTGGGAGTTATCGTCGGGAAGATCGGAATACAGCTGCTCAATAGCAATATTCAAGGCCTGATGGACACCCCACTGAAATCCGGACAGATTGAGCGCATCAGGCAACTGGTGGTCGAGGTCCCCGGTGTCAGAGGTATGGATTACCTTAGAACGCGAGGGATGGGGCGGCATTACCAGGCTGAGCTGCAGATCCTGGTGGATCCACAGACGACTGTTGCCAAGAGCAACAGCATCACCCAAGAGATTAGAAACACACTTCAAAGCGAGATCGCACACTTGCAAGAGATAACCATTGCTTGTAAGTCTCACAACAACAGACAGGTTGCAGAAAAACCGTGAAGATGGGGACCAGACAAATCAGATCCTGGATTGGCGTCCTATCCGTCTTTGCGGTCGTGGTTTTTCTAGTGGTTTTTTGGCAAAGAGTCACTGCTTCGTCGGTTACGAGAGCCCAACCCCAACTTGTATATAACCCCGAGCCGGTTGTCAGCGACGCGCGATCCAGCGTGGTCAGCCTTTGGGCCATCAAGAGACAAGCCCAAAGCACGCACATCGATCTGATCGGCTGCGGTTTGGTAGTCGATCCACGTGGTTACGTCCTTACCTCCGCACCCATGACGTCGGACATCGAATCGCTTCATGTGATGGACGTGGAGGGCCGCAAATACGAGGCAGATGTAATTGCAACGGATAAAAAAACTCGAGTTACGCTGCTCAAAATAGACCAACCCGATACACAAATATACACGAAGTTTCAACCTGCGCGTCTGGGAGATTCCGAGCATATCGAAGAGGGCAACGGTGTTATTGCCCTTGGTGCCAGGAGAACCCCCTCAGGTTGGGAACTGACTACAAAAACCGGCAGAGTTACCGACCGGCAACAATCCCTGGTCGTCAAGTCACAGCGATACCGGGATTTAATACAGACCGACTTGCCGCTAAGCTGGGAAAACAGCGGCGGTCCTTTGATCAACTTCAGGGGCGAAGTAGTCGGACTCGCCCTGCCTTCTGTCAGGCCGCCTGGTTCGTCCGACTTCACCTACGCCGTGCCGATCAATCCGTGCAAGAACTTCCTGGAGCGACTGCCAATTCCTCGCTGGACCAGCGGTCCCGGCGGGGAGCTGTGCACTTGGCTGGGAGCTGAGATGCTCCCTATGAATCCGGTGATTGCAACCCACCTCTCCGTTCCGGAAAGACGCGGCGAGATCGTCAATCACATACGGAACAATTCCCCCGCCGAACGCGCCGGTTTAAGGCGCGGGGATGTTATTACGACAGTCAACACTAACGTAATAAAGGACAGGCCCACCTTTGACTCAATGGCGCCCGAGCTGTGCAAGAACCCCAAAATCTCGCTGCGCATCTTGAGAAAAGGACGAGAAAAGAACCTGACGGTTTATTGGGACAAGGCGAATTACATTCCCCCCAGCGGGGGCTCCTTTGCAGAAGTCACGCTCGTAGTGCTGGTTTTTTCGCTTATGTACTACTTCGTGTACAGAAATATTCTTAACCGTGTTGTTCTTTTTGTTTTTGGCGCTATCGCAGTAGCCATAATCGGCCACCACCTTGGCTTTTATGATCAACAGGAAGTAGCCGCTTCTCTGATGACCAAGATCGATGTCCTTTGCTTCATCGTAGGAATGCAGCTGATCACCGGAGTTCTCGAAGGTTCCGGAGCCCTGGAGTACCTGGCGAAAAAGATATTGCTCATCGCCGGGGGAAACAAGTGGCGGATACTGTGGCTCTTCTGCCTTGTTACATACGCCTTTTCCATGGTGGTCAACAATCTGACAACTATTATGATCGTCGCGCCGATGGTCTTAAGCCTTTCAAAATACTTGGATTGTGACCCCAAGCCTTTTCTGGTAAGTGTGATTATCGCCTCCAATCTTGGCGGGGCGTCAACGATGGTTGGCGATTTTCCGAACATGCTCATCAGCGCAGAGGTCGGGCTGCAATTCCATCAATTTGCGTGGTATATGCTCCCCATCTGTCTGCTGGAACTCTTCGTGTTGTTGCTTTATTTTCGATTCGCGCATCGGTCATTGTTCAGATCCAAACCTATCGGAAAGAGCGTTTCGGATGGAAGTGTTGCGCTGCGTTCGGCACGGCGCGATGTGTATCGGGATTTCGAGCTGGTTGACTCTGGTTTTCCGGAACTCGACGATCGCCTCAGTTTCACCAGTGCTGGCGACGATGTTTTTGAGACAGTACGACAGGATCTGCGTAGAACGATAAGGAATCCGGAAGCTTTGAAACGTGGTGCCGTAATTCTGGTGGGCGTAATCGCGGGCTTTCTTTTTTCCGAGAAACTGGGCTTCTCACCCGCAGTTATCGCACTGACGGGCGGCGCGATTGCTCTTGCCCTGGGAGGCTGCGAGCCCATAAGCGTTCTCAAAAGGGTGCAGATTAAGGATATCCTCTTCTTTGCGGGTCTCTTCGTGCTTGCAGGGGCAGCCGAAGCCTCAGGTACGCTCAACTATATGACGGAATTCCTTGTGCATCTTTCCTTCGGAAATGTTCTGGTTTTGTCACTGTTGTTGATGTGGTCCGGTGCGTTGGTTACTTGTTTCCTCAACGCCGGACCGACGACAGCCCTGTTCCTGCCGGTGGTTTTTTCATTTCAGGGCGCCGCGCCGCACAATCTTTATTGGTGGGCGCTTTCGTTGGGAGTCTGCGCAGGATCAAGCGGAACTCTTGCAGGAGCTACTGCCGGTAGCGTAACGGCAACTATGCTCGATAAATTCATTAAAAAAAACGAGGCCGTCTCGAAAATCTCCGGGCAAACCTCGGCAGACAGTGGCAATAAATACGGGAAGCTTACCTTTAAAGAATACGCTTTAACTGGTATTCCGGTAATGTTTCTTCTCTTGTTCATGTCAACAATATACATAACCGTCATCTATAGTTGGTAAGAAGGAGAAACGTATGAAAAACATGCAGTTGCAGCTTATTCTCATACTGGTGGTCGCATTAATCCTGATCCTTCTGACGGTCCAGAATCCAAATCCAGTGCGTCTGCAGTTTCTGAGCTGGGAAGCTGATCAGGTGCCTCTCATTGTCGTCATGCTGACCTCGCTGTTGGGAGGTTTAATCATCTCTTCCGTGCTTGGGATAATCAAACAGTCGAAACTGAAGGAAAAGATCAGCCAGCTGCAGAGAGAAATTGAAGATCTGAAATACACCGAGCCTGTCTCGGATGAAGAAGAACTCGAAGATTGAAAGGGCAAATAATGCGGAAGGATCCGACACTGGCATGTTTGCTGAATTTGATTCTCGTAGGAGTGGGCCACATATACCTGGGCCTGGTGGGCAAGGGAATTTTATTGATGGCGTTGGCCTTCTTGTTGGGCATTTTTACGCATGGGATCGGAACCATTCTAGTGATGATCTGGGCTATGTTTGATGCCTACAACATCGCAAAGAAAATGAACAGCCATGTAAAAAAGGCCACTGCTGATAAGGCTTGATAAAAAGAAATACATGAGTGTGAAGTTCGTATCGAAAAATACTTTGCGTTAAGGACGAAGCGTGGCTGATATCGAGAAATGTACAAAATGCGCTAGAACGCTCTCGTGGTTCGGGATCATTGACAGCGCATTTCTGGCGATCTTCAAAGGCACCATGGGAGTGATGCTGGGCAGCCGCGCGCTGACAGCCAGTGCCCTCTATTCGCTTCATGACATTATTTCGGGTGCTGCTGTCCTGATCGGCCTGAAGGTGTCGACTCAGCCCCCCGACGAAAAACATCCGTACGGATACGGTAACGCTGAATACATTGTCTGCGTATTCACAAGCATTATCATCCTGGGCGCGACGGTTTTTCTGCTGGTTGACTGTGTCAGGATAATCTTTCTGGCAGAGCATACCAGCCCGCACCTAGCTGCCCTGGGGGCGGTTATCATTTCGATCGTGGCCAACGAAATCATTTATAGATATAACATTTGCGCCCACAAGCAACTGAACAGCCCGGCCCTTTTGGCCCACGCCAAACACCATCGTGCCGATGTCATCGCCTCGATCGCAACGGGTGTAGCTATCGCCGGCGGTGCCATGGGGTATTCTTTCCTCGATCCGCTGGTCGCCCTGTTCGAAGCTGGGCATCTCCTTATTCTCAGCGCAGAAATCCTGCACCAGGGCGGATCGGGGCTGGTAGGCCGTGCCATTCATCAAGGCGATCTGGCGTTAATAAGGGACGTCTTATCCGAAAACCCCGTGATCGAGAAAGTCAAAAACATAAAGACAAGACAAATCGGGCGAAGAGTCTGGGTCGATCTGCATCTGTCCCTCCCAAAAGAAAAGACTATCGCCCAGGTACATGATATCTCCGGACAGATTCGCAAGGACATAGAGAACAAGGTTCAGGATGTCGGATCAGTTAAGGTTTATTGTGAGTAAGTGATGATTGAGCGGCGTTGTACAGAATGCAGTAAGAATGTGGAATGGGTATTCCTGGGGATAAACCTATGTCTGTTCATACTGAAGTTCTGGACCGCACTTTTCAGCTACAGCAAGTCGCTTCTGGCCGATTCGTTTCAGTCTCTGGCCAATTTCATAATCAGTGTGGTTGTCATAGTGAGCTTGAGAATAGCTTCCAGGAACGCAGATGAGAGATTCCCCTATGGTTACGGAAAGGTGGAATTTCTTGCCTCGGGTATTGTTAACATGCTGCTGCTGCTTGCGGCGTTAGTCTTTGTTGGCCTGTCATTCGGCGAAATGCTGGTCGCCGGCCCGGAGAGGCCCCCGAATCTTATCGCAGTTATAGCCGCCGCAATCTCGGTTGTTGCCAATCGCATAGCCTTTGGTTACGGCCGCTGCGCGGGCGAAAAACTCGGCAGCCCGGCTATTCTCGTCAATGCTGAGGTAAGCCGTGCCGACATGGGAACCTCGATCGCCGTAATAGTTGCCGTCATCGGGAGCAATTTGGGCTTCTCGAATCTTGACCATATTGCGGGAATTATTGTGGGTGTCCTCATCATCAAGGTAACGCTTGATGGCATAAGGAAGGCTGTCGGCGGACTCATGGACGTATCGTTGCATTTGGAGGAACGGCATATACGAAACCTGATAGAGGACATCGACGGTGTGGAGTGCGTGGGAGATGTAAGAGCAAGACTCTCCGGACGCGCACTAGTGGTTGATGCGGACGTTTTTGTACCCCCCGACCGGCCGCTCGACAATGCTTTGAAGACCATCCAAAAAATCGATACAATCCTCAGAACGAAAATAAAGTCTATTTCCGAAGTTTCTATACAACTGCTCCCCTTTGGGGTCATTGTCGATCAGGCCAACACAAGCGGCGGTGGGAATCTCGTAACGCAGAGAGTGAGTGAAGGCACCTATGTACCACATGTCGAAAAAAGCTGAGCCGGGCGCAGCCCAAAGCGACTTGACAAGCGAGTGCTTCACCGAAAAGGTAGGAGCACAGCTTGTGGCTCTTGGTGTTCTTTGCGCCGTACTTATAGTCTGTGCGCTGGTGAGCTTTTCCAAGCCCGATAGTCTCGTATCCGTGTCTCGTAACTTGCCTCAGCCAGCCTACCGGCTCCAGGCGCAGACTGTAGCGATGGTGCGATGCCCGTATTGTCCCGGACTCGTGGATCCCCAAGGACGATGCAACATTCCCGAATGCCCCATCTACGATCCGAACTATGGCACGGGGGCAATGTCGGCCATAACCCAAGTCTCCCTTACTGGAGGCGTTTTAATCAAGGAACTGGCGATCGAGGCCAATGACGCCCCCGGCGGAGTGATAGCATCGGCAGTATATCTCGGAGGCTGGGCCGATAAGGCTGACTTGAAGGCGGGAGATACGATTGTTCGCTTCAATGGCCGCAGAGTTAAGGATCTCAAACACTTTCAGTCTCTCGTGGCTCGTGCAAAACCGGAGGCAAGCATTAAGGTGCGGGCCTTGAGAAACGATGAGGTGGTGAAACTTCGGATTACTATTGGCGAAGGCGAAATGGAAGCTGCGACAGTTCCGTCGGCACCTCCGGCGGGTTGACGGCAACGACGATGAATGAAGAAAGACGTTTTAAGGTTTTTCGCAAATGCAAATGTCAGATAATACAAATGAGCAATTAGCCAAAGACGCTGATCGGCTGCACATGCGAGCATTACACGCCTCGGGGAGTATTCCCGGCTCGCAAAAGCTGGAGCGCCTCGGCCAGGCATCGCAACTGTTCGAACGTGCGCGGAGCATTTATAGAGCCATCGGAGATGAAGATAAGGCGACGGAAGTAGAAGCTTCTTTGGTTTCTCTATATAAGCAGGAATACGAAGCAGCTCGCCAAAGGAAACAAAGCAAGGGACGCATTGCAGAGGCATTTAACAGCTGGCTTACGTTTTTCAAGATAGGGTGCTTCGGGTTCGGCGGGCCGATGGCGGTCTTCTCCTTGCTCGAAGAAGAGCTGGTGGGCGAAAAAAAGGTCCTCTCTCAAAAAGAATTCCTTGAGGGTGCGGTCCTCGGCGAGGTTCTTCCGGGTCCGGTAACGATGGATATCGTTACGTACACCGGATACAAACTGCGCAAGTGGTCCGGTGCGTTCATTTCGACGCTGGTATTCATCTTACCATCTTTCGTTTTGATGATTGTCCTGGCGGCCCTTTACGACCGGTTCCGCATGGTGGGGAAGGTTGAAGAAATCTTCAAATGCCTTGGAGCAGCCGTTACCGGATTGATCCTGTCGGTGGGCCTGAAGCTCAGCGGTAAGGAAATTGCGACTCAACGGGAACTCTGCATTATGATTTGGGCGTTCGTACTTGCTTTAGTTTTGGGATTTAATGTTCTGTTAACCGTGGTACTTACGGGGCTGACCGGGATAGTCGTTTATCAGGGCAAAACAAGTACAGAGCAGGAAACTTTATGAGTACGCTACTGAGTTTAGCCTGGGTATTCTTGAAGATCGGCGCATGCTCTTTCGGCGGGGGCATAGTGATTATTCCAATGGTTGAAGCCGAGGTCGTTGCGAATTACGGATGGCTTACAAAAACGGAATTTATCGATGCGGTGACGCTGGGGCAGATTACCCCCGGTCCTGTTGTGATTTCTGCAACATTCATCGGCTATAAGACCTGTGGTATCCTCGGTGCTGTTGTGGCGACCGCAAGCGTCATTATGCCGTCGTTTGTGATGATCTGTCTGGCAACCGAAGCGATCAAACGGTTTCGTACGAACAGAATCCTGGCCGACTTCCTGCGAGGGGCACGTATCGCGGTCATCGCCCTGGTATTCATAGCGGGCATGAGTATCGGAAAAGATTCGTTGGTCGATATTGTGACCCTTCTGATCGCCGGTGTGAGTGCCGTTTCCTTGTTTCGGTACAAAGTGAACCCCATCTGGATCCTGCTTGGAGCGGGAATCGTTGGGCTGGCGATGTAGACGCTCCGGAAAGACCGGAGTTGTGCAGCAATTAAAATACTGTTTAGAGCAATTTAGGATTGAATGTAGCGATTGGCCGTCGGCGAGGACAAGGCTGACAAGGAGCCCGAAACAGGCGATGCTGTTGCATCGTCGATGCAGGGCGACGTAAGTCAGCTGCCGCCGCAGCCAGGCCCAATTGCTACAGGCAAGCTTAAATTGCTCTAGTACTCTGTACCAGGGATAATGATGGATGGGTCTTTTTGCCGATAGGTTTGATAGAAACCTTTAACGGCAAGGAGGCTGAGATGCCTGCAAAAAAGTACATCGTTGAATTGACAAC
>SDBT01009622.1_pt1 | contig 15659 bp, 8 predicted proteins | sample 2277101 | NCBI WGS metagenome assembly SDBT01 (sample SAMN10404973, study PRJNA504765) | marine sediment metagenome | isolation source: marine sediment core GS10_PC15, 103 cmbsf | place: Arctic Ocean: Southern Knipovich Ridge | collected 2010 | reverse complement strand
CCCAAGATCCATACCTACATTGTAACTATGAACTCGATCATAACTCGATTCTCGACCTTCATATGGATAAATAGAATCCTGTTGAATTGCTTTTGGTCCGAGTAAACTGTCAAACACAGCATTTCCGAAACTTTGAGGAGCTTCTCCAAATTGAGCTCGTCGTTGTTGTTGCATCATATCCCATCCTGCCATCTTTCTTTCTTTGTTTTTTTTCTTTTTAAAAGAGTCTCAAGATTATTATTCGTTGTGGTTGTTAAATACTTTTTGAAGTTTTCAGTGATTTAATTTTTTTTCCAACACGCCAAATAGATTTTTTTTCCTTAGGTTTTGTTGTTGAACAAGGGCAGCATGGAAAAGGAAGATCATGCAGCGGCTCATATGTTTTTTTTTGCATTTAAACCAAAGATCAAAAGAGGCGAGGCTGTGGTCATAAAATTCTCGTCCAAACTTTTTTTTTGTCTAAAAAATATATTTACAGAGGGGGGGGGTATTTATTATTTTAATAAAGAGGAACGTTTAAGAATCAGCTGGTACATTTCTCCGCATAACACCTTTGTCTGTTTCCCTATGCCTCCAACCAGTTCTACCTGGAGCCAACGAGCCTATATCCCAAAAAGCACTATATCGTAAATTCATTTCGCTGGTCAAATCCATGATATTCGACAAGAATACACGATGACGTTGATGTATGGCTTCCAAAGCGGCTGCAGTTTGATCCGTTGCTTCAATGATATTCTCAAATGCATTTCCTATTTTCGAAAGAATTGGAAACAAGGAAATAAAATCATCTTTTAATTCATGCCTTGGCAGGCTCTGATTTGGATGCATGATGATTTTTTTTGCTGATTTGAAAGCAGAGTTAATCAAGGGTTTTTTCTGGTTGGTTTGTAAATCTTCAGCAGCAGCAGCAGCAGCGTTAAGAGTCTGACAGTTTTGAATGGTTTTTTCTAGTCGATTTCGGTGGAATTGAATATCTGATAATAAACGTTTGCAATCACTGGTTTGATGATTACATAAAAAATCCCAAAGGCGTTCGCTTTTTTCTGCCTGAAGATGAGCATCTCGGCGACGAAAGCTCCATTTAGAAGTAGGGTCTTGGCCGTTTTTATGTTGTGGTGGTGGGGGGGTTGTTTTTGTTTTTTTAGACTCTTCCGATTTCCATGTGTACAGAGTTGGAGCTATGGGACCTAATTTCCAAAATGGAGGATACCCTTTATTCATTTCACAGGTTAGGGTCATTATGCTGGACAAGAAATTACATTGTTGTTCTGTGATTGTTTTTAATGTATTTAAAACTTGATTGCAGGATTTAAAAATGTCTTGTTTTGCTGTCAATAAAGTGCGCAAGGATTCAACAGCATCGTAAAGATCACTTTGAAATTGTTTTTCTGGGGTGGTGTCCTGCGAATTTAAATTTGCGATTGTTTTTTTTATTGCCTTCAGAGTGGCTGTGATCATTGGTTTTATTTTATTCTTTCCTGGTCCTTCAAACAAACCCTTGATGTTTATTTTTTTTGTAGGAATTTCTTGATTTTTAAAATCGTCCTCGGCTGCGGCTGCGGCTGATGTAGAGAGAAAATCCCAAACATGGTTTTTAGCTTTTACCTCCTCGACAGGACGTCGAAAGGACCACATTTCAGGCTCAGATCGTTTTGTGGCATCAGCAGGATTAAGATCATCTGAGGGGTCATTCATTTTTTTTTTGTTTTTTTTTTAAAAAAAAAGAATTCTTTATTTTTATTTTTTTTTTAAAATCTTAAATACATTTATGGAAGTTTTCCTCCTGTAAAAAACTTGGGGTATCTGCTTTGGTGAGGAGGAAGATAAGCATACCCACTTTGGTTTGGCCGATAAAGCAATGGACTGCTGTCTGGTGGTCCTCCAGTCACAATTATATCCCCTTCTCCATATCCAGTGATTTTTCTACATGTAGTCCAAAAGAAGGTTCCACCTTTAAGGCAAATAATCACACAACAGCCAATAAGAAGCACACCACCCCCAACCGCAAGCCATGTAATAAAACATTCTGGTCCACAAGGCACACGAGTTGCGTTTCCACCGCAAATACCAAGTTTATCGAGTTCGAGGCCACTATTCGGTACGCCATCACAGCCTAAACAAGTTGAATTGTTTCCCAAACACACATTACAGGCATCTCGACTGGTTTCACAACTTTGACCTGTGTTTCCGTCACAACAAACATCACACGAGTCTAATATCGCTGTACCGAAAGGTACATCAAAGCAATCTAAACAACTTTCGCCATCTCCGTCACAGATAAAACAGACATCCTGCGTTGCGTTACAGACGCTTCCACTGGTTCCATCACAACAAACACCACAAGTGTCAATAATGGCAGCTCCGTTAGGAACACCAGCACAATCCATACAATCCGTACTGTTTCCATCACAAACACCACATTCGTCCAAGGTTAGATTACATAAAATTCCTGTGTTTCCGAGGCAACAGACTCCACAAGTGTCTTCAATAGCTGAGCCAAAAAGTGTATTATTGCAATCACTACAGGATAGATTTTCACCATAACACACTCCACATTCGTCCAGACCTTGATTACAATCGACTCCAGTGGTCCCCTGACAACAGAATCCACAAACTCCAATTATGGCTGTGCCTCCTGGTACAAAGAAGCAATCTTGACAGGTTACACCATTACCTCCACAGACTCCACAAATATCCGTGACGTTTCCAGACAATACAATTCCATCACAACCCTTACAGGTACTATTGTCCCCAAAACAAACACCACAGATGTCTTTTTGATCATTTTCTCCAAGCTCCGTTAATCCACCAACACAAGCTCCACATTCGTCAATAAACGCGTTTCCATAACACTCTCCATCGCAATCTTTTCCGTCTGTATTGTTTAAACCAGTAGTACCACCAATGCATGATCCACATGCTCCATTAAAGGCGGGGCCGTCACAAATACCTTCACAATCCACACGAGCTGGTCCATTTGGCACTCCAAGACAATCGGAACACGTCGAACCGTCTCCAAAACAAATACCACAGCCGTCCTGACTTGAATCACAGACAAAATTTGTGGTTCCGTTACAGCACTGTTCACAATCATCAATTATGGCAAGACCAAAACAAACTCCATTACAATCAGGTCCGGTAGGACCGCCAGGGACTCCATTACAATCTAGTGGTTGTTGTGCTGAAGCTGGTCCTAAATACAAGGCCAGCATGACGCAGAATATTGTGATGAGAATTTGAGGGGTCCATGCTCTTCTAGATGATGATGAATTAAACATTGTCATCATGAGCTTTTTGTTTTTTTTTATATATCAATTCAAAGTAATCAATTCTTGACGACTCACTTGAGGTCTTTTTTGGGGCCTTATTTAGCAGGCCAGTTAAAGAAAAAAAAAAGAATACACCTACCTACCTATGATTTTTCGTTTTTGGTGAGAAAAGTTTATTCTTCTTTATATTAGATAACTACGCCCCCCGCGAACATCATCTGTCTGAAGCAAATTGACTTTTTTTTCATTATAAAAAAAAATGATATGATCACCATCAGCGACCTCCTTTAATTGCTGCTGCTGCTGCTGCCAAGGAAAAGACTCCTTGGGGTCGTCATAAGAAAAAAGTCACTGGTCCTATCAAAAAAGACGTTGAAAATTATTACTTTTATTAAAATTCGTCAATAAAGTTTTTATTATTAAAATATGTAATAAAAAAAAAGAGTTTTTTTTTTGGATTTCCGGCTTGGGTTTCCGAAACATCAAAAAACAAAAAAATATTTTAAAACCAAAAAAACAAACATTAACTAACATGAGTCAAAACGAAAAAAGAACTATAAAAACTCAACCTGAGGCTGCTGGCGGTAGAAATAAAAAACGCCAAAAGAGACCTGAGTCCGTCATGAGTCTCTGGACTCCATATCTTCCCCCGGAACTGTGGGTTTTTATTTTTAAAATATTTTCTTTTAAAAACATGCGTCAGCTTGCTTCTGTCTGCAGGGATTGGGCTGGACTTTGGAGGCGGTACATTAGCCAAACCCCAGAACGACGCATCCAAATGTATGGAAGCATGGAAATTCTCTATAGTAATACTGCGACGACGTCTGCCTATGAACACTGTTTAGTTGGAGCAGCTGCTGCAGGAGATATTAAATGGGTATATAGTATGATGGACAAGTACGGTTTATGTTCAGCTCGCTCACAATACAGGGCAGTTGTTGCACATAAATTATATCGTTTTTGGGCCTTGGGAGACGGAGTCCTCTTCTGGAAAATTTGCGTAGCATGTGATCTGCAGAGTCATTGGCGAATGAAGTTGCTTCGAGGTTTAGTCAAACTAGGCAAAGTAAAACATATTCGATCCTGGATGAAACAGTCAAAGGTGAAGCTAACCTTCGAGACTGATGAACATTTGAGAGGTACATTCACTCCTGGTTCAATGGAGGCTATGCATTGGATTTTAAATTACAACAAGAAAAACATCCATGTGAACATCATCAATGCGTACACAATGGCTATTCTGGCCATGAAACGTGGGAATCGGGTTTTGTTTATGGAAGCCATGTGTCGAAACAAAGGGTCTAAATTTTATACTCATGATAATGGTGATATTTGGAGATGGGCTTCGTATTATTTATGTTTTTGGGCCTTGCCTTTGTTGACCAAGCTCCCAAAATCAGTTCCGCTTTTCCTGTTGCCTATATTGTCCGTGTCGAAATCAAGACTTCATGTGGACACCCCTTTTGAATTAGTAAAAAAAGTATATTTAAAACAAGCCATAGGTCGATATATAGAACTTGCCAGAAAGGCTAAGCCTGAAGAAGGTGTTTTGTTTACCGTGTCTAAATCACGACTTTGGTTATGTCTTTCTGAATGGAGAGAATTGTATTTACAGTGTGCAAAATATGGAAATACAGCAGCCTTGGAATTTTTTACGGAAGAACTTGAAGGAGAAGCGGCTGCTCCAACCTATCTTGCTCCTTATGTGGAATGTGGAAATGTGGAATCGTGGAAATGGTTTTGGGCAAAGGGATGTTCGGTCAGCCATCTTAATCAAAATGATTGGGAAAGAATTGGAAACAAAGGAGATGAAGCCTTGGCGAAATACATGTGTCAGAATCCATGTGGTCACCAAGAACCATTAATGAGCTCCACTTCTCTGTTGAATATCATGTGTTCTTCTCGGGTAAGCTGTCGATTATTTAGGTTTTTAAGATACCTTTGCTGTAATACAGAAGGATCTTTAGTAATCTTGAAAAATTCATATTACTGTATAACTGAACTGCAGCGACTTTATCGGTGTATTGGAGGGAAAACAATTCCACAGCTTGGTCCATTGGTGCCTGAATATAAACAAGATTCAACTCCGATTGGATGGCCTCGACGAAAATCGTTGATTGTTGCAGTCCGTGGTCTGCTGCAGCGTAACGCACATCTTTGCAATGGATTCTGTACGTCCGTGTGTTTGTGTTGTGGTCAAACTCAGAAAAAAAAAGAAAAAAAAGTGTAATTTTTATTGTGTAATTTTTTAATATACGTTAATAAACATTTTTGACCACCATTCTTCTGCTTCAGAGAATTTTAAGAGTGGATCGGCTGGAGACATCTTTAGTTGAATATGATTTACTTTATCTTCCAAGAGGTTGGTATGTTTTTGAACCTTTTCTAAACTATTTTCAGAGACCATGACACGCCATCGAAGCCGTCGGATTTCATCCTGTAAATGATTTGCAATTTGCTCGCTTTCTATTTTTAATTTTTCAATCTCTAAACACCCAACCGCATCATCAGGCAGCAGCAGACTGGAATCACATTTATTGTCCAGAGAAATCTCTTCCTCTGGACAATAATCGTCCAGAGTTTCGTTGGTGCGTAATGAAGGGATCTCAGTCCTTTGTTTCGACGACAATACCAAGGTCTGAATGGTTTTTTCAAGGCCCGTCACATACAATTTATGGCGTATCCGGCTACGCTTTGCTGAAATCAGGTTTTTTGTATAGCGTAGGTATATCCTCAGTATTTTTGCAGTGGATATCCTGTCCATGCCATCTGGCAACAATATTTCTTTTCCTTGGTTTATGCCGTCAATGATTATCTGAATGTATTCCGAAGGAGCGTGTTTAATTTGTGGGCCAAGCCACCCTTCTACGATTTTACGAACTTTACTGGCACGGTTTTTTGGTTTTACTGTTGATTTATGGCGCCATGCTTGTCTCTTTCGTTTTCTATCGTTTCCTTGGCCTGGGGTTGACATTTTTTTTTATGTATCGTTTTCTTTTTTGGTCTTGTCTGCTGAAAACCATTCGCACTTTTTTTTAATACCTTGGAAATCAGATTCGGGATTCCAAAGTGGAAAACCGAGTAAATATTTTTAAACACAACACTTAAAAACGATGGGATGTGCGGTTAGTCAAGAAAAGGCCATGGAAATAAATCAAAGTGATGCTGCAGTAGCAGAAAGAAGAATTGAAAAAACTCTTTTTCGGAAAACAAACAACAACAACGATAGGATCATCAAGAATCCACTTGATGATGATGATGATGATGATGATGATGAGGATGAATCAGATGAATCAGAAGCCGAAGAACCACTGCAGACAAAAAATGATCCACTTAGCATCATCATTATGGGTATGGAACAAAACATGTACGAAAAGAAAGAGCCAGACATCACTTTAAAGGAATTTCGAGAAGAATTAAAGGGAATGTGGGCAGAAATGAAAAAAACACGACCAAAAATTACATATCATCAATTTTTATTAGACCACAATAAAATAAAAGATAATTAATTTCTGACCCCTTCTTTTTGTTTATTTTAAAGTTTCATTTTCACTTTTAGGGGGATTTCCGTTTCGGAAATCCAATTTTAGGAAATAGTGAAAACTTTTTTTTCAAAAAAAAAGGATAATTATTAAATATTATCTATAAATTTGGATAATCTTATATGCACTGCCACCACCACACAAAAGAAACACATGAAAAAAACAAACCTCCCTGCTTCACCACCACAAAACAACATAAAAGAATACATTCATCCAAGAAGCTTCCGGAAATTAAAACCTGCTTTAGCCTGGGCAAAAAAGACAGGTCTCCCCGTTTGGTCGATTGAAGTAAGCAAAAGAGGAGCTCGCACCTATTATGTTGGAGATTGGATTACGGTTGTTGAGATAGTTTCTGGGAATGAAACGTCGGTTCGTGAATTAAAAGGAAATCGTATATGTCCTGCTTATGGTAATTTATCAGCCCTGTACGAAGTCTTGACAGGCAGCCAAAAAGTGTTGCCTTACATCGATATGGAGTTTTACATCGACACTGGAAACCTCAGCAAAAGAAGTATTATGGATTTAAATTTAATGACCTGTGCTGTGTCTGCCTTGGCTTCTAATTTATTACACGATCTTTTCCCTGACGATATTCAACTTGAAGTAGGAAACAAAACATTTTTACAAGTTCCTAAAGCATGGGAAAAATCGGATGCAGCCCTCTATGCTCATTCTAAATATTATGTAAAGAACACCACATCAAATTCAAAGAAAACCACAATTCGTTCTGGAATAGATTGGTTAACTCTGGACGCCAGCAAAGGCACCAAACGTAGTCGACATTTAAACTTGGACTCAGAGACAAACATCTGTTTCAGAACAATGCGAGATTTAGCTATTTTCATGGGCTTGCTCTGTCAGAGAATTTTATTGGGTTGTTTTTCAAGCCTGCCAGAAGGGAAGGAAACAGAACAAGATCAAGAATTTCAAATGATTTGTCGGGAGCTCATGGTCGGAGAAACAGAGGGAGGGGGAGGAGAAGGAAAACGAATTTGGAGCTTATATATTGACCCTGTGGTGTATAAAAAGTCTCAGCTTTGGAGAGTACCTCTGTGTAGTAAATATGCAGCAGACAGACCCCTTTTGGTTTGTCGACCAGCTGGAGAAGAATCTCGTCCATTCGACCCTAGCTTGACTGGACGTAAACCTCAAGACATGAATCGAGATCAAATAAGAACTGTTATCTATTCTCGGCTGGTTGGAAAGATTCCAGAGGCAGCTCATGCTTTAAGCTTTGCCAAATATTACCCACAACTCTTTGGTTTAGAAGAACCGAGTGAAGAACTTTCATCTGAATTGAATGTTCAACGGTGGTGTTGGATTCCAAGTCACACAGGTACTAAAATGCTTCGCATACCTACCGTCGAGGAAGACCCAGCCTGGAGAATTAAACCATGGACCGACCCAAAACGAACCAAACTTGTCTTGGATTGGCTTCGGTCTATTTTGCCAAATCATAAAATTCGAATCATGACCCAGCCCAAGTCTGCCGGTTCTAGAAAGAAATATGCTTCTGGAAACACAGTCACTTCCAGCGTGAACGGCATGGATTTGAAAACTGGACAAGGCTCTGAATACCAACGATCCACCCTTTGGGCCATTTGCCAATATATATTAATGTGTTCTGCCTTGGAAGTATGGCATCAGGATGCCCGAGAGGGGAATATTGGATTTAAAAATACAATCAATTCTAAAACAGGACCTCAGGTCCTAGTCAACACCTATAATACAAAATGTCCAAAAACAAAGGGGGAACATGGTCATGGCCGAGCTTATTTGGTGATTCATCGGAATACAGGAAGAGTCTATGTCAATTGTTTAAGCAAATCATGCACAAAATACGTACGTCTGCCTCCCATCATGATGGAACATCGATTAGTGATATGGCCTCCAGCTGAGCCGTCGTCTCCAGCAAAAACAGAATTTAAAAAACACACTAAAAACCAGAGACAGAAAAAACGTAATTCTAGAAAAAAAACAGCAGTCATATTAAAAAGAAAAAATCGTTCTGTAAAAAATAAAATTTAAATTTTTTAATAATGAAGTCGTCGTCGTCGTCGTCATCAAAAAAACACAACAACGATGAGGCACCACCACCACCAAAAGAAGGACATGTATTTAATCTACGAAAAAGAAAAGTTCCACGCATATCCACACCTCATATGGGTGAAAGCAAGCCACTTGAAATTATTCCAGAAAAGGATGAATCATCTACTTTTTCTGACTGTAGGCCTACTCCCCCTTCTCAAACTATAGAAGGCCGATTAGAACTCTATTTTGTTTATTTTGTCTGGACTGTCCTGTCTTTTGTATTGATGTTTTGGATTGCCTTCATTCTGATCACTGGAGTGGGTTTTATCATTGGGCACGATGTCATGAAAAAACTCTTGGTTGAATTTCTTAATGATCCTATGGCGCCCTTTCGCGGTAAATACGAATTCAGTCTTGGGTTTTAGGTGACGTATACATGGGAATGTGTGTATTTTTATTGTTGTTTGATTTCGTTCACTGAGGCCTTTTTGGGGGGATGACGTCACCCTCCCCCAAAAACCGCCTCTCCGAACCGGAAACCCATTTTTATTACAGCAGTTTTTTAATAATAAATTCGATTTATTAAAACAAAAAAACACATAAAATCCAGAAAAAAGATGAATCCATGTTTCAAATTGATAACAACGATAGGTTTCTGCTCTTTTGTACTTTTAAGTTTAGCACTTGTTGGTAAGAATCTGGTTCCCAAAAAGGAACCTATCTGCCCCTTTGGCATTAAAAATATTTTAATTCAAATGATAGAATTCGCATTAGATGCACTTATCGAGATATCTGGAACAATACTTAATGGCCTTGTAAGGATTGTCCAAATCCCACTTCGTATCTATATGACGCTGCCATGGTGGATTCAAATGGGCACAGACATGGGCGCAGGCATGCACCTACATGCCAGCCTGTATGGAGCGCCGAGTCAGGATACTTCGGATTGGATTAAGGGAACCTATGGTCGCCAAAAACAAGAATCAGAAAGTTCAAAGCTGGAGAAGGATGAAAAAGAATATCCAACAATTTCAGCAATAACTGATCTATCTTCACATAAGGACGATGCAACCAAACAATTATTCCCTGCCTGCAGGCCTGAGACTGATCCTGTAAAATGCGACGATGAAGCCCTTGATTATTTAAAAAAACATCAATTTAATGGCCCCCCAGATGCTGAGTCGATAATGATTAGAAAATACTGCTCTGCGTGGCTGTGGCTAAAAATACTTATGGCGCGGCCAAATGCGGAGGAACCCAACCATCCCTTGAATGCCTGTCGTACCCAGGCTGACCCTGGGAAATGCACAAAAAAACTTGTGGAATTTTACAAGATTCAACATGAACAGTTTATGTCAGACATGAATTATTCCAACAAACTAGCCGACGAGGTTCCTACTAATACTACTCCAGCTGTAAACGAGACATTATTCCCTAGCTGTAGGCCTGACTCTGATCCCGTGAAATGCGACGATGAAATCCTTGATTATTATAAAACACATCGGGGCCTCCCAGCTGGTGAAATGGAAAGATGTAATAACTACACCTCTTCGTGGCTGTTGTTCAAATTAATTGTGAATGCGCCAAAGATCATACGGGAAATTGTCTTTAGTCTACACATGGCGTTTCTGGCGCTCGTGATGTTGTACGGTTCTATAGACGCTGGTGTTATCGCAGCTTTATTAAATCTTGTATTTCAGATATATATAGATGGTTCTGTGCTTATGTATTTGCCTTTTGTTCTTTTATGGATGAGATGGCACTGTGGCCTTTTTGACTAATCTTCTTATTAAAAAAATATTTGCGTAAGCCACAGCTGACGATGTAAATAAATAAATAATATATTATTTTCCAAAAAGTAATTCTGGCATGGTTTCCCAGATTTAACAGGACCCTTTCTTTATTAAATAGATAAATTTCTGGCTCTCTGTTTCGCGAGCCAGAAACAACAACAAAAAAAAAGAACAAATATATTTTTAATAAAAACGACGACGACAACAACAACAACAACAACAACAGAAACCAAACAAATAACTCAGCATGAGTCGGCCAGTGGTTAGCTTGAAACGCGAAACCCAATGGGAACTCATTGCTCCAGCACTGTTATTACCATGGGCCACGGTGAAATTCGTGGGAATGATGCTTGGGTTCATTGTGTTAAGTCTGTTCGCTCTTTACACATGGAACAGTTCGTTTTATTACATTCCAAGCATAGCTCTTGTAATAGGGTTTATCCTGATTCCGGCGCAGCAATCTCAAAAACCTATTCTTCGAATCTTGGAGGACATTTGGGATGTTTTTGTTTTTTTCGCGGACAATATTTTTTTTCAAGTCATTGAAGGTTATATGTATTTTGTCAGCCCCAGTTGCTTTGCTTATAATTTTATCCTGGACATCATGATGATTTTAATCAACTTTGCAATTCGAAGTCCTTTGGAATTATTGATGGGGCTCATTTTCCCTTCGAATCCATTCCAATTTACATTGGATGTGGTGCTGACCACTGGTAATTTCCCCTTTTATATGGAGATCGATACCCAGACTGCTCCACATTGGATTGATGGACCCTATGGAAAGAGTGAAATGCCAATGATGGGTCATGAAACCGATTCACGAGGTTACCGGTATTACAGCGATCAAGAAATATTCCGACGTCAATTTTGGGTTCAGGACCCTAAAAATGCCAGCATTGTATATGCTCATCCTTTGGTGGATGGCCGACGTAAGGCAGACACTAGTGATCCTCTTTTAGAAACTTTAGTCTACTGGTTAGGCAAGGCAGATGAAAAAAAAGGAAGAAGTCTTGCCCCACATCCTGTGAGTGGAGGCCCACAAGCCAATTTCCGAATCAGCATTGACGACTTTGATCGGTGGACTGATCCTCGCGTCAACGTTGATTACCGACGCAGCATGACGGAACGCTTTTTGGTGAAAATCATGGATGAAGTGAATGGTTTAATGGAAACCAAATTTAGTATTTGGGATGGATTCAGTTTCGAAGGTTCCGAACCAGCCTATGGAGCACGTCATCTGAGAGACGATCGGGGTCAACCAATTAGTCCGTGGAGTAAAGCTCTTGGTACTTATGGAAATTGGAGAGAAATTGGTGTGATTCAACTTTTAGACGAAGATAATATGATGAGTCTGGATAAGAATGGTGAACCAAACTTCCGCCTGATGCACAATGGATACCAAGCCAGAGTAAATCCATTTGCTATTTTTGACATTATTGCAAGTTTCTTGTTTGATCTTTTGGATGGATTTTTCAATTTCCTGAAAATGATAGTTGATATTGTATTCAGCATCATTTTAGAATTGCTGGAATTGATCGCAACCTTCTTTAGTAGTCCTGCTAAATTTTTTTCTACCATCATGGAAATCTTTTTCAAAGAATTCTTACACATTGATTGTTTGGAATTCGACGGATTTGTAGAATTTGCCATCAGTCTTTTGGATTGTATTTGTGGTCCCTTAGCAAAAATCCTCATTACAATCACTGGGGGTGCCTTGAAACGGTGGTTTAATTATGACAAACCGACTGGCATTTCAGGTCTTCCGCAGGCCTTTTTAGGATGTATTGGTCTTGGATGTATTGATATAGCAGAGTTGACCTCAAATCCTTTGACTTTTGCTGCATCTTTCTTGGGACGAAGTGGACCAGGAGGCAGAAAGGGGTGTCTTGGTTTGCCAAAGCAAATCGTATGCTGTATAGTGGCTCCTTGGGGTTGTATTATGAATTTACTCAAAGAATTAGTTAATTGCCCCTGCAAAAACAATTGGAAGACTGTGAAACCTCCAAAATGCAAATGGGCGAAAACCAATGATCCTACTGAACCTTTTAAATGTATTATTTTCTGGTTAGTCAATAATGTATTAAAAAAAATAGCTCCTGGTGGGGCTGGTTGTGAAATCAAAGAATGTTTGACTCTTCCACAGTTAGCTAGTAAAGTTGTGAATTGTCTGTGGAACATTTTTCTCAGCACAGCAAAATTTATGGCAGATTTGGTCGACAAAATCTTTAAAAAACTGTTCAAGAAAATAAAAAAAAAACTTAGTAAACGAAGCGTCCGACTCGAAACCGCCATTGGAGATCACAGTGAAATGAGTCTGTTAAATCAAAATGTACGAGATGCTGCCTTGGACGAGGTAGTTTCAAGTCATTCCGATCATCTTCAAGATTTAGATCAAAAAACAGCCTTGACTGCTAAAGCCTTGGCTGAACTCATGAAACATCTTGAATTTCAAAACGCACTTCAATCCGAAGAGATTGGCGAAGGTCGTTTGAGCACAATTGATCCATTGATTAGTCAATGGCGTGAGGTTCGGGCCAAAACGCAACAAATTCACCGAGAAAGAGTTGAATATCAACGAGATGAAATCAAACAGGACCAAGATAAAATTGATGCCAGCGCGCGCCGTTTGGCATCACGAGAAGAGTTTACCGATAATTATGTGGTTCCAGATGATGACCCTGTGTTTTTGGCTGATTTGGAATGTTTCCGTGTTCATTATCTGTTAACTGGAGAAGGATGGAATCCTTTATATCCTCCAATAGATTCTGTAGAAGATGATGTAGATTATGACACTGCCTTTGCGGTGGATCACGTCATGGTGGAATTGAATCGAGAACGGTGGAATCCTTTAGTCTTGATTCAACAACATTTACTGGAGTATGGTAGAAATGCAGACCATGAGGAAATTCAACGAGTCAGAGAAGAAAATTTGAGTCAGGCTAGGGATTTGGTGTCTTATCATGAAGGGGATCAAACCAACAGTAGGGCCCTTTCTGATGCAAAAAATTTAATTCAGGAGGAAGCTGAAAGAAAACGTAATTTGGATGATCCGACTCAAATTACATTTAAAACTTCCAGTTCAAGTTGGAATGAAATTGAGATCAATACGATTCGTGGTTCGGGAATTCATAATTTTAAGGACCCGAGTCATGCCATAGCTGTGATTCAAAGGCAATATGGTGATAAACTCGCCATCCTGTCGGATCCAAAGTACTTGAGTGGACCAGAAAAAATTGAAATAGACATTGACGAAAAGAGAGGAGAAGAAGAAGAAGATTACTTGGACGAATCCTACAATATCAAACAAACTGGAAATGTGCGTGGAAAACGATGGGTGGCCCGTCAAATTGAACGAGTCTTTGGAAAAAATTTACATCCTCTCAACTTTAGAAATTTAATTCAAGTGGCCATGAATGAACGTCTGTATAAGAATCCTTTCCTGCGATTGGTTTCAGAACGATTCAATATGATGTCAAATACCCTCAGAGATTGGGCGGAATACCGTGTATTTGGACCGGATCCATTCATTATCGACGGGGTTCGGAGTGTTGTTAAACCAGGCACCGAACAATATGCTGGAGATGGACCATATACCATGTTCCCTCCACCTCCTTCTTGGATTCATTCAGAAGGAGGTCGAAGAGTTCGATTTTATCGAACCCAGGATAAAACAACCCACAAGGATCATGCTTATGCGGTTCATTTAGAATCTCTCCGATCTAATCCTTATTATGCCGGACTTTACAAAGTCATGCTGCAACTCAGTTATGCTGAGGCTGGTATACCAAAAACGAAAACAGTTCGAGAAGATAATGGTGGTGGACTTTATGATGCCGATAATCCTTTCAATACCACCACCACAGAACATAATAGTGGATTGCCGGATGAATTATGGGATGCTATGTCTGCCAATGATGGGAAACCGATGTATTATTTTGGTCGTATGATAAGTGCTGGATGTCAATTCATGTACGGACTCTCCTTTATTCTAGATGATGTCAATTGGAACACGGAAGCGTATGCTTTCCGTTTCCCAAGCATAAGTCAACTTCGGAGTGTAATTTCTCAATCACATATTCCCGTGTATGCTGACGATTTGATCGCGGCTTCCGGAGGTATGGTTGGCGTTTATGGAAAGAGCTTGGTGGAAAAACAAGAAATAAAAGCACGAAAAGCACACAAAGATAAGTGGACGGCTGTTGATGCTTATCTTGATGAATTTGATGACACGCCTCATCCTCACCAGAATATTCATCTTGATCCACAAGAAGAATCAGAGAAACATGAAGCAGAAGAAAACGAATTTCGCCGTTCTCGTGATGCTCGCCATGCCCTGTTGATTCAATTGGATGTGGCGATACGCGTCATGGTATCTAGAATCATTGTGCCTAGCCGCATTGATGCTATTTTGGATGTCTTAACAGAAAGAAGTCCTACCTACGCTTATTATGCTGAAATTGCTCGAGAACGAATTGAATTAGAACGAGCATTTGTGAATCAACGAGAAGATCGAAAGGGGTCTAAATTTATGAAATGGTTTAAACAGAACCTTAAAGATCACAATGTCACGGCCACTGATGACGGCGGCGATGGTGAAGTATATGAATTATCATCCAACCACCACTCCAACAATAAGGATACCATACGCCTGCCAGAATGGGGAGAAAACAGTGAACATGAAAATACCTTGGATGAACTCGGATGGAGTCTACTTGGCTGGAAAGGTGGAGTCAGCATGTGTACTAGTTACGAACAGACTAAACCGGTGTACGGAGAAGATGTGATGAAAGACGCAACCATTCCTCATTTCCATGAACTTGATTCAAAAAAACATCCCAACCTAGACACAGTTTCCAGAACCCTTCAACCTGGAGATCGAGTCTGGTTTGCTGATGGAAAAAAAGGTATTTTCATGGGCCGAACTGGAGATGCCGATGAAAGTGGCATTCATCCAACCGCAGCACGGTTTATAATGCAGCACGTGGTCAACGTTAATATGAAACATTCAGTCATCACCGATCGAA
>SDBT01009621.1_pt1 | contig 15659 bp, 16 predicted proteins | sample 2277101 | NCBI WGS metagenome assembly SDBT01 (sample SAMN10404973, study PRJNA504765) | marine sediment metagenome | isolation source: marine sediment core GS10_PC15, 103 cmbsf | place: Arctic Ocean: Southern Knipovich Ridge | collected 2010 | reverse complement strand
ATGGTAATAAATGTAACTGTGGAATGCGGGGTTGCTGGGAAGCTCATACCTCTGGTTATCATATTCTAAAGGAAGCTAAAAAGATCATAAAGGATGATGAAAAAATAAAAACTGGAAAAGATGTGTTCGTTCTTGCGAAAAAAGGAAATAAGGATGCAATGAATATTATAAACGAGGCAGTATATTATTTAGGTATTGGGTGTGTAAATCTATTAAACATCCTATGTCCCGAAAAAATTATCATAAGTGGAGGATTATCAAATCAAAAAGAGCTCCTGATAGAACCACTAAAGGAATTTGTAAAAAGAAATGGATACCAGATTGCTGCAAAAAAGGTAGAAGTTGTAGAAGCAAAACTGGGTGAGAATGCTCCAATGGTTGGAGCTGCAATGTTTTATCATGAAGAGTCTTTTGAATTTAAAGGCAAAATATTATGAAAGCTAATGAAAAAATAGTGAAGCTCTCAGCATCTATGATGTGTGCGGATCTTGCCAATCTAGAAGTCGAATGTCTCAGGCTTGAAACGGCAGGTATAGATAGGCTACATTTTGACATTATGGATGGAAAATTTGTAGATAATATAGAATTGGGATTTTCACTTATAAAAAGATTAAAGGAAATATCAAATTTAGCTTTTGAATGCCACCTTATGGTTCTAGACCCTCAAAGATTTATTGATATATTATTAGAATCAGAAGTTGAATATATAAGCATTCACTTTGAATCTGTAAATGAGACAGAATATTTATTACAAAAGATAAGGTCTAATAATAGTAAAGCTGGAATTGCAGTTAATCCCGAAACTGATGTTGATAATATATTCCCTTTGCTACCAAACATAGACCAGATTCTATTTATGACTGTCTCTCCTGGTTTTTCTGGTCAGCCCTTCAAAAATGAAGTACTTGAGAAAATAAAAGCCCTAAAAGGAATAATAGAAATTAATAAATACAATATTGAAATTGAAACTGATGGGAACATGAGTGATATCACAATACCAAAGGTAGTTACAAATGGAGCAGATGCCATAGTTCTTGGAAGTTCTTCACTTTTTAATAGAAATAATAAATCTTACGGTTATAAAGCTATTGTAAAAGAAATAAAAAGATGGACAAGGTCACAATAAAGGAGGGAGGTGCATGGGAAGAAGTTATAATTCTTCAATACAAGGAGGTGATTGCTATGGAAAAAAAATGAGATTTGTTAAATAGAAAGTATTAGCCAAACTTACAATAACAAATCTCGAAAACATTTTATTAAACTATATAAAATAGTAAAAGTAAAATTAAGGAGTAAAAATGAAAAGAATAGGCATATGGCTGTTGATAGTAGCTTTTGTTTTTTCGATTAGCATTATAGGAACAGCTTGTAAAGAAGAAGCTACACCAGCTGAAGAAACAGAAGAAGCTGCACCAGCTGAAGAAGAAACTGCAGAAGAGCCACTGAAGATATATTATATAGCTACAGATACTACATCCCATCCATTTTGGAGAGCCCAAGCCGGAGGTATGACAAAATATGCAGAGGAGTTAGGAGTAAACCTTACAATTCTGGATGCAGGTAATGATACTGAACTGCAGACAACACAAGTTGAAAGCGTGGTCGCAAAGAAACCTGATGCAGTCATATATTGTGCTGTAGATACCGGAGTAGCTGTTTCCCATATCCAAATGATGAAAGATGCGGGTATCCCAGTAGTGAATAACAACCGACAGGTACCAGAAGGTGCATTTGATGTTGAATTTTCCTTTTCAGAGCTTGAGGGCGCAGAAGCAAGTGCACAGATGATTGTAGACTTTCTAATGGATAAATACGGAGAAGCAAAAGGCAAAGTTCTTGAGATGCAGGGTTCCCTAACGGATGAGAATGCTGTTATAAGAAGCAACGGCATTCACAATATTCTTGATGGATATGAAAACATTAAAGTAATCTCTAAAGGCACTGAATGGGACCTGAATAAAGCGGCTTCCGCAGCTCTGGATGCTTTTCAGGCAAATCCGGATATCGATGCTATTTATCTTCCAAGTGATTACTTACTACCTGCTGTAATTAGCCAGGTAGATGGTAAACCGCTTGCAGGTGAGGATGGTCATGTATATATTGTCAGTCTTTCAGGCGATTCTCTTGCATTGTCATTGATAAGAGATGGCACAATTGATGCATCCTTCAACATGAATGTCATACAGATGGCTTTACTATCACTAGATTTTGCTATAGATCTGACCATGGGAATTGTGCCTGAAGTAGGAGATATGTATGAAGAAAATGAACCATGGGGCCCAATCGAAGTTTTTGAAGCTGAAGGCGGTGGCGTAGAGATGTTTATTACAGAATATCCAGTGACCATAGATAATGTCGATGTTCAGGGTCTCTGGGGAAATGAATATGAACTTGACTAGATCATAATATCTCTATTTTTAAAAACAAGAGTATATGGTACCAACCAGGTACCATATACTCCAATATAGTAGATGGAGAGAAAAAATTGCTTAAAACAAAAAAAAGTGATTATGATGAATTTAACCTTATAAAAAGAAATAATACTATAAACTATATTGATCTTTTATATGATAATATTATTTGGATAATTCTTATATTAACTGTTATTGTCAGTTCTTTTACTATACCCTTCTTTTTTTCAGTAGCAAATTTCAGGAGTATTTTTCTATCTGCATCTACAATAGGAATTCTTGTGATCGCAGAAGCACTAGTGCTTATCACAGGTAATTTTGATTTGTCCATAGAATCAACGCTTGGATTCACAGCGGTCCTGGCAGGATGGCTGATGGTCCCATATCAATTTACTTCAAATTTACTGCTGAATCCAGTGCTGACTATCTTTATAATGCTAGTTGTCGGCGCAATAATCGGAGCATTCAACGGATTCTTAATCGTAAAATTGAGAATGAATGCTTTTATCGTAACCATTGCTATGTTAATAATATTAAGGAGTGCTGCTGTAAATCTTACTAAAGGGTCAATAATGATTAAGCTGCCCGCATCTTTTATTTCAATTGCTAAGATTGAAATCGGCACTTTCCCATTGATTATTTATATATTCCTCTTTTTACTCATTATATTTCAGATAGTCCTTAAATTTACAAGATTTGGAAGAAGCATTTATGCAATAGGTGACAATAGAGAAGCAGCAAACACCTCCGGTATTAATGTGGAAAGAACAATAATGATCGCTTTTGTCCTTGCTGGAATCTTATCCGCAATAGCTGCATGGGTATTATCAGCCCGCTATCAATCCATTGCTCCCGCTATAGGTGAAAATATGATATTTGATGTTGTTGCTGCTGCAGTTATTGGTGGTATAAGCCTTTCTGGGGGGAAAGGTAATCTCATCGGGGCTTTGGGCGGGATACTGCTTCTTTCAACTATTCAGAATGTACTGAACTTATTAGAGTTCTCGCCATACTACATTAATATGATAAGAGGGGGCGTAATTTTACTAGCCATATTTATTGATTCCTTTAGAGCCAGGTTAAATGAATAAGGAACGAAATGATAATATATTAAATACGTATTTAAAGAAATGGAAGGTTCAAAAAAATATAGGAGAGGTAGAAATTGGAAAAATCAATTGTATTGGAAGTTAAAAATCTAAAAAAACATTTTGGAGGAGTAAGAGCAGTAGACGGCATAGATATGAAACTCTATGATGGAGAAATCATCGCAATTGTAGGAGACAATGGAGCAGGCAAGTCGACCTTAATAAAAACAATAACTGGTGTACATAAAAAAGATAGCGGAGAAATTTATATAGATGGAAAGAATGCCAATATAACCAATACAATGGTGGCAAAGGAAAATGGAATAGAAACAGTATACCAGGAACAGTTATTGGTAAAAGTATTCAATGCTGCTGGAAATCTGTTTCTCGGAAGAGAAAAAATATCAGAAAATCCAATATTAAGATTTTTTAGGTTAATTGATTATAAATATATGAGGGCCGAAACTGAGAAATTATTAAAAAGTGTTGGGATTGACATCAAGCAAATAAATGCACCAGTAGGTAATTTCTCCGGCGGACAGCGCCAGGGTATAGTGGTCGGAAGAGCGATTTATTGGGGAGGAAAGATCTTAATTTTTGATGAGCCGACAAACAATCTTGGGGCTAAACAGGAACGAAAAGTAATAGACCTTATAAAAAGGATAAGAGATGAATATAATCTGGCAATAATTATCATAACTCACAATATAGCCCATGTATTCGAACTTGTGGATAGAATAATAGTGCTTAGAAACGGGAAAAAAGTTGGCGAAAGACTGAGGGAAAAAACCAATCCAAACGAAATAGTTTCAATGATTACCGGAGTTGAAAATGGATAAACCATGTTCTGATTATAGGTATAGCTATAATAGGAATTATGGATGCAGGATACATGATATTATCTACAAAGGACTTAAATCCTTATTAGTAGAAAATGAAAAAATAAGGTGTTTAATCCTTGTTGATAAAGGTACAGACATAATTGAAATACTTTATAAGCCTAAAGATATTGATTTTATGTGGAAAAGTCCTCTTGATTTTAAACAACCATCGAAGATTCCGATAACAAAAGAAAATAAATCCGGTAGTTTCCTGGATTTATATTTCGGGGGCTGGCATGAGATGTTGCCTAATGTATATTTACCTGCTAATTATAAGGGTACAGAATACGGTCTTCATGGAGAAGTCTCAATGCTTCCCTGGAATTATGAGGTTGTGGTAGATACCCCAGAAGAGATTACAATAAAATTCTTTATAAGGATGTACAGAGCCCCTTTATATGTAGAAAAATATCTTAATATTAAATCAAATAATAACTTCCTGAGTTTTAAAGAAGATATAGTCAACGAAGCAAATGAAGATTTTGAGATGATGTGGGGCCATCATATTGTATATGGAAAACCATTCTTAGATGAGCACTGCATTATAAGTCTTCCTAAGAATACTACCTGTGAGACTTATGAGGATTATTCCGGCAATAGCCCTTTTGATGAAAAGGTCGAATTCGAATGGCCAATGGCACCAAATAAAAACGGTGTTGAAATAGACATAAGTAGAATAATGCATCCCGAGGTTAAAAAAGCATTCAATGTATATATAAAAGAAGTAAATGAAAACTGGTACGGTATTACTAACACCAAGTTAGGTATTGGAATGGGGATAAAATGGGATAAAGATATTTATAGAAGTTTAATGCTCTGGTTCAGCTATCAGGGTTTTTACGACTACCCTTTTTATGGAAGGACCTATAGTGTCGGGATAGAACCTTGGTCTACTGTTCCAGGAGACCTAAACGAGATCGTTAAAAATCATAATGGAATTTTGATGAAACCAGGTCAAAAAATAAGTACTGAATATGAGGCAATAATCTATGAATCTAATAAAGAAATAAAGGGTTTTAACGAGGACAATACAATTATGTAATCAATAACATTTGAATAAAAGATGTAATTAAAGATGAACTCCAGAGAAAGAGTAATAAAAACATATAATTTTGAGCTGTCTGATAGAATACCTATTGATTTTTGTGCAGAAGAATCTGTTTATGATAGTCTGATGGAAAAACTTGGCATTAAAAGTCAACTTGAACTAATGGAATTCCTGAATGTGGATTTCAGATGGGCAAGACCAAAATGGATTGGTCCTGAACTTAAAAGTCCAGATAGGTATGATACAGATTATTTTGGGATTCCAAGAAAGGGTATAGGCTTTGGCTATCCTATTAGACATCCTCTAGAGCATATTCAGAGTATAGAAGAAGTGGAAGATTATAATTGGCCAAAACCTGAGTCCTGGGACTATGAAGCTTATACAGAAGAAGCAAAAAGATTTCATGAAGAAGGTTATGCAGTGTATGGAGGACTTTTTAGCTGGATATTTACTGGTGCATGTGATCTTGTAGGAACAGAAAAGTATATGACCCTTATGATTGATAAACCAGATGTAGCTAATAAGGTTATGGAAAAAATGACGGACTTTTTTACTGCTTGCTCTAAGATAATGTTTGAAAAATCAAGAAACTATATTGATATATTTTTTACTGGAGATGATTATGGACACCAGTGTGGTCCTCTACTCGGCATTGAATTATGGAGAAATTTAGTAAAACCGCATCAGGAAAGGGTATTTTATCTCGCTAAATCATATGATCTTTTTATTATACACCACTCATGTGGTTCAATCACAAGTTATCTCAATGACCTTATTGATATGGGATTGAATGCTATTGAACCAGTCCAAGTTAGAGCTTTTGATATGGATTTTAAAAGTCTGGTAGATAGATTTGGAAAAAAAGTTGTACTTCACGGTTCTATAGATACAGAAAGAACATTATTGTTCGGATCTCCAGAAGATGTGAAAAATGAAGTTTTATCCAGAATTGAACTTTTTAGAGATCGGGGTGGTTTTGTAATTGCACCTACTCAGCATTTATTACCAGGAATACCCAATGAGAATATACTTGAGATGTATAAAACAGCACAAGAATATGGAAAACTGGAATAATCCATTATAAGAATAAAATAGGTAAAAAAGAATACTTAAAAATGTAGTTATATTATTTGAAATTGTATAAAAAATTAATATTTTAGGAAGATTATCATGTCAAAACTATTTATAGATACCCCACACCTTATATTCGAGCCTCATGAAACACAAATAGATGCTCCTCTGGATATAAAAAAAGAAGAAGTAAAAATTTTAAGGGAACTGGGTGAAGATTACGCTGAAATAGCCTCACTCCCCATCCACGAAAAAAGAAAAAGAATGTGGTCCGAGCTAAATGACCTAAATAGAATTAAGCCAATGATCTGGATGAATGAAGTTTGCTGGAATGAGATGGATGTAGATGGAGAACTTAAACTAAAGACAAAGAATGTAGTATGCCAGAGGATTGAAACAGAACTCAGGAGAACTTTATATCAGTGGAAACACATGCAAGGTGATATGGTAATAGATTCAATATTTTATTCCCCATATATTATTGAGAATAGTGGTTTTGGAATAGAAGTAATTGCTGATATCTCAGAAACAGAGAAAGACAGGGAGGTAGCTTCCAGACATTTTCATAACCAATTTGAGAAAGAGGAAGATATTGAAAAGATAAAACTTCCTGTAATAAAGTATGATAAAAAAAGAACTGAGGAATTTTATAAATTCTATAAAGAAATTTTTCAAGGAATATTAAAAGTTGAAAAAAGAGGTTGTCCCGGATTCTGGTTTGCACCTTGGGACGACATAGTATTTTGGATGGGCGCGGACAAAGTTCTTTTTAATCTTGCTACAAAACCAGATTTTATGCATAAGATTATTGACCGGCTTATGAGTGTCTACCTGGAAGCTTTAAATAGATATGAAGAATTAAATTTGCTCGCACAAAATGATTGCAATGTACGTATTGGATCTGGGGCATATGGTTATACTAAGCAGATTCCGAAGGTTGACTATGATAAAAATCATCTAAGAACAATTGATTTATGGGGATCTGTAACACCACAAATTTTTGGCTCTGTGTCACCTGAAATGCATAAAGAGTTTGGTATTGATTATGAGAAGAAATGGTTAAATAAATTTGGTCTCACTTACTATGGTTGCTGTGAACCTTTGCATAACCGTATAGATATTTTAAGAAATATTCCGAATCTAAGAAAGATCTCAATAAGTCCCTGGGCAGATATCAAAGAGGCGGTTGCACAAATTGGAAGAGACTATGTGATATCTCTAAAACCAAGCCCAACTGTTCTGGCAATGGACAAATGGCGGCCGGAAATTGTAAGAGATGAGCTGAAAGAAAAATTGAAAGCAGCCAGAGACTGCAATGTTGAAATAATAATTAAAGATATAAGTACCATAAGACACGAACCTCAGAGGCTATGGGAGTGGACAAAAATAGCTACCGAAATTGCAGGAAAGTATGAATAATTCAGCAGTTTGAGGAAAAATCAATAACAAAGAGGGGGTTAAATAATAAATGAATTCCAGGGAAAGGGTAGATGCTGTATTATCTCATAAAGAACCAGACAAAGTACCTATTGAATTAAATGGTGGTGCTAATTCAGCATTAACAAAGGATGCATATATTAACTTAAGAAAATTCTTAGGATTAAAAGAAGATAATGATATTGAAATATCTTGGATTACCATGGGATCTGTTAGAGTGAAAGAAGACCTACTCAGGTTATATGAAATCGATACAAGGTCCGTATATTTAAAACCTTCAAAAAAAATAAAGTTAAAATTTTTAGAAGATGGGTCTTTTTATGATGTTTTTGGCGTCAGATGGAAGCCAGCTTCTTATTACTATGATGTAATAGAACGGCCATTAGCTGATAAAGATTCAATTAATGATCTTCATAAAGCTAAATGGGAAGACCCAAATGACAGGACAATCATTCAGGGGATAAAGGACGAAGCAGAAATGATGTATCATAAAACTGATTTTTGCCTGGTTGGTGATTATCATACACTCGGCCCTTTTGAGGGCGGTTGTTATCTCAGGGGTTTTGAAAATTTTCTAATGGATCTCCATACAAACACAAAATTTGCACAGGTTTTGTTAGACAAATTAACCGAACACTGTATAGCGAAATGGGATATATTTCTTAATGAAGTAGGTGAATACGTACAGGTAGTATGTCAGGGTGATGATTTGGGAATGCAGGAAACAACCTATATAAGCCCTGAAATGTACAGGAAATATATTAAACCTCTTCATAAAAAAATTTATGATTTTATCAAAACAAAAACAAAAGCAAAAATACTAATGCACTCTTGTGGTTCTGTGTATGATTTAATACCAGATTTTATAGAGGCAGGGGTTGATGTTTTAAATCCGGTTCAGAGAAGTGCCGCGAAAATGGATATAAGGATATTAAAAAAAGAATTTGGCAATGATATTAGTTTTTGGGGCGGAGGTATAGATGTGCAAAAGGAGTTACCTTTTTATTCCCCAAAAAAAATTGATACCGAGATAAAAAAGACAATTGAGGTTATGGCACCGGGAGGAGGTTTTGTATTTTTTCCGACTCATAATATTCAACCAGATGTCCCACCAGAAAATATTGATCAGATGTTTAGGTCAGTGATTAACCATAGGGACTATTGATCGTATTTTTATACATATAATTTATTTGTATAAAAGATTTAGTTATTAGGAATTGTATTTTATAAAATGAAACTTTTATATAAAATTCTTAAATAAGCTTATATAAAATTATTATCCTAAACTCAAATTAAGGAAGATTAATTTAGAATATTGCGAAACTTATGTGCTCGCTAAATCTTCGAAATAATTACATTTTATCCTACAGAGTGATTCTTGTGCTACATAACTCACCTTTTACACAATAGATGTATTATTTATCTTAAAATTGATAATAGATATTATTTCTGATAACAGTACTAATTGGTATAATTATAAATATTACTTTTAGTTAAAAATAATATTAATTGAACTACTGGGGGAAAATATTATGGCATATTATCTTGTTAGAGTTGGTGAAGGTGGTAAATATATTAAAGAAGCAAAAAAGGGTGGATATATTGCAATTGGTTGGAATGAAATGCCGGACCTTGCAAATTTTAATAATCTAGATCAGATAAAATCTCGACTTAAAGACACCACATATAACTATTCTTCTACCCAGCTTGCTATTCAGGCTGGGCAGATATACAGGTTTGGAATAGAGATATCAGAAGGTAGCACAGTATTATCACCATGGGGTAGTGGAGAATATCTTGTTGGAAGGATGGGAAGTTACTATTTTGAAGATAATCCCACCGATGGATGTATATATAAACACCGAAGGGAAATTAATTGGCTGGATAAAATATTACTTAAAGAAGATATGTCTACTAATTTTTCATATTCACTTGGAGCATCTCTAACAATATTTTCTCTAAATAAATATGCAAATGAAATCGAAGCTTTGATACTGGGAGCAGTACCATCCCCTGCTGAAAAACCAGAAAAAATAAGAGATTTAATATTACAGGATTTAATGAATCTTAACGGTAAAGAATTTGAAGAATTTGTCAGACACCTTCTTGAAGTATTGGGGTTTACTGCCGAAACTACTCAATACGTAGGAGATAAAGGTATTGATGTTAATGGAATATTAAATGCTGAAGGTCTTGCGGAAGTCACCTTAAGAGTGCAGGTAAAAAGGGTACATGGGAGTATTGGAAATAAGGATGTACTAGCTATAAGAGGTGCGCTAGGATTAGGAGAACATCCTTGCCTAATAACCTTATCAAAGTTTTCTTCCAGTGCTCAAGAAGAAGCAAATGCTTCAAATAAAACTACTGTAAAATTAATTGACGGTCAGGATTTAGCAGCAATAATTTTGAAGCATTTTGATGAATTAGATGATGAGTATAAGGATATATTTAATATAAGAAGAAAAAAAGATTTAAACATTGAAGACCAATTTGAATATTGTGATAAGACAAACGAAAATATTGATGAAGAAGAAACACTATCAGTAGAAGAAAAAAAACAAAAGAACACTATTGTATGCCCGGCAAAAGAGGAAGGTTTTAAAAGTGTCTTTTTAGGTGAAAAAGTTTGGTATGCTGTAAAACTAAATCCTGAAAGGATACCTGATATTAAATATATAGCCATGTATCAGTCTGCTCCAATATCTAAAATAACTTATTACGGAGAAGTAGAAAAGATTGAACCATACAAGGATACAGGAAAGTATATTTTTTATTTAAAGAATGATCCTATAAAACTAGAGAAACCTGTAAAACTTGGGAAAAATAGAAGACTTTGTCCTCAAGGCCCAAAATATTCAAATCTAAATGAAATACAAAAAGCTAAAACTCTGGACGATATTTTTGGTAAAGTTAAAAAAAAATAAATAAAAAAAGTTTTCCTGAATTTATTAGATATTAATTTTTGATTATAAATATTGTCTTTGGAAAACTCATTAAATAGCTGAATTATAGGTATTATTTTATAATTAGAACAATATGGCTTTAAAAAAAGCTAAAAATTACTTATCAGGCGTATTACCAATTCGTTTATTATATATATCTCTTGCTATTGTTCCAGCCAATATATTAAGACCATAGTGGATTTTATCATTCCTTTCTTTTGCGATGTTTTTACTATCTTTCTTTTGGGTTTTATCAGAATTATCATTTTCTCTATTAGGTAAAATCATTTTTTTATCCTTCTACAGAATATTAATTATTCAAAATAATATAAGGCTTAAAATATAATGCCAGGACTATTTCAATTTTATTTATTAGTATCTATATAACTTACTCAATTCCGTTCATTAGAGGGCAATCTGGTGATTCAGATGATGATCCTTAAAATAATATTGTATATATCATTGTGTTTAATGATTTTACTATTATAATTGTAAATACCTAATAAGAGACTTAAACTAGTATTTATATTACGTATTAAATTTATAAAGTAATATTCATAAGGTAGTTTAAAATATAATTCTTCGATTTTCTAAGAAAGACATAGGTGATTTAGATGATTGAATTTGACAATGGAGACTTAGTTGATAGTCGTTATGAAGTTCTTGATAATCTTGGAAGTGGTGGAATGGGTACAGTTTTAAAAGTAAAAGATAATGAGGATGAGAATATATTCGCTTTAAAGTACTGTTTTGAAGACAATGAAGAACTTAAGAGTAGATTTTCAAGAGAAGTAAGAATATTAATAAAGATAGACCATAAAAATGTTATAGATATACTTAATAGCAATCTTGATTACATTCCACCTTATTTTATAATGCCATTGGCAAAATGTTCTAGTTTAGATATTATTTCTGAACTCAAAGCAGATCATGTTAAAGGAATAGATATTTTTCTAGAAGTATGTCAAGGGGCACACGCAATACATTCAATAGGTGCTTTTCACAGAGACATAAATCCCAAAAATATTTTGATTATGGAAAATGAACAAGTGGTTTTATCAGATTTAGGATTGGCAAGATTTGAAGAAAGAGATACCCCTATAATAACAGCAACAAATCAAGTCTTGGGCACACGTATCTATGCTGCTCCCGAACAAGGGCATCCAGAGGGTTCAAGAAATGCAGATGCTAGAGCAGACGTGTACCAATTAGGAAAAACCTTATACCATTTTTTAACTGGAGAATATCCTACTTTAATAGATGCTGAAAAAATTCCAACAGGTTTATCATATATTATAGAGCGCTCTACAAAGGAAAATCCAAGAGATAGATATCAAACCGTAGCGGAACTTATTGACGTTATAAATGATTATCGACGCTCATTAGATGAGGATTTAAGTCCTGAAAATAGGTTTAATCAACTGCTAGAGGAAGCCAATGAGTTGTTAAAGGAAAATAAATATAAGGAAGACAATGTTAGGAAGATGGTTGATACTGTTGTTTTCTGTAAAGATAGTCCAGAAATCTTTTTAATTCTTTTCGACAAAATACCTCATCAATTATTAAACATATTGTCAAATGTAATGACAGCAGAATTTGAACCACTATTAAAGAAGTACTCTACTATAATTGACAATAGTATCGGCGGATGTTCATTTTCATATGCAGACATTGTGTCTGAAAAAATGGTTTTGGTATTTAATAAATCTAATAAAATTGAACTAAAAAAACTTGCTTTAAAATGTATATTATGTGCTGGTGTTGATTTAAATAGATTTAAAGCTATGAATGATTTTAATGAAATATTAAAAAGTTTATCTGATAGGGAAGAGATAATTGCAGCAGCTGATGTTCTCAGATCAGAGATCAATAGATATAGAAGAATTTCAGACCAATTACCTAAAGGTCAATTAAATCCAGCACTTTTTTCTGTATATGATAAAGCAAATGAAAATTAATTAATTATGTTCAATGAATATTAGAAACATTGAATTTTGATGATATTGATAAACTAGTTTATTTGCAAAGATAAAGTATTTTATCAATAGACAACAGATCTATAATATCATATTTAGATAAATGTTGTTGGTGAGAGTGGTTTTATAAAATTTTGATAATAGATATTATTTTTGATATGCATTTTAGAAATAGTAATTATAGATATTACTTTATTATAAAAATAATATAAAAGAGTGTTTTTTATATAGAATTTAGACTATAGATATTATTTTTGGATTAGTTGTGATAAAGCATTACTATAGATATTAATTATATTTAAAAATAATATAAAAGTAGTCAAAGTCCTTGATTCAGCTAAATCATAATTAAAAGTTCTTTTGCTAGTATATTCTACATTTTATATATTTCATTAATAAGCTAAAATAGGTGAGTATAATTTATTTTAGTAATATTTAGATATAGTAATAAATGTTAGAGTAATGTTTTAGAAGGTGTTAAATATGAATGAATGCATAAAATTATTGGAAAAACAAATAGAAAAAATAGATACATTAAAGTTCAGGCCTTCATATAATCCAAAATATAAAACTTGGAAGCAATCCACATTAGAAATACTAAGGAAATGCTTCAATCCAAAATATGTTGATATGTTTGATAGGTCAGGACCCAATGTTTTTTCTAGAAATGAAGAACATAGATATAAACTATTTTTAAAAGATCTTGCTGAAAAGAAAGGATTCCTAGAAAGCTTTATAGAGGAAAATATAGAATTTAAAAATGGTCGTATTGTTACTGTCTCGAGAGTAACTAATTTAGATAATTATGATTTTCACCCTGAAATAAAAAAAGTAAGTGATGAATTATTTAAAGATGGACATTATGCACAAGCAGTAGAAGAAGCTTTTAAAAGAGTTATCAAAGAAGTAAAGATTATTTACCAAGAAAATACCAGTGAGACTTTAGATGGTGATCGGTTAATGAATAAAGCTTTTGGCTGTACAAACCAAACTCCTGTCATAAAGTTTAACAATCTTGAGTCTGATGCAGATAAAGATGAGCAAACTGGCATAATGAACTTATTTAAAGGTATTGTAGGTATTAGAAACAGGAAAGCTCATGACAATGTAATTCTAGATGATCCAAATAGGACAATAGAGTATCTCGGATTAGGAAGTTTACTCCTTAGATTATTAGAAAACTGTATATTATAATTAACAATAAATATTATCATTGAATTGCTATCAGATTATAATTATCTATATTGCTTCTAACAAAAAATAATATAAAAACTAAAAAATATATGAAAGAAATATGGAAAATTGAAGGACCGGTTCTAGTGCTTGCTGCTCCGGGAACTGGGAAAACTACTACAATAGCAAAAAGAATAAAATATTTAATTAATGAGAAAGAAGTAAAGTCAGAAAATATCTTTTGTATGACTTTTACTCAGGATGCGAAAGATGAGATGTTGAAAAAATTGAGGGATAAGAAAGAGGAGGACACTTATCTGAGGGAGGATAAGATACCTAAAAATATTACAACAATACACATCACTTGAGGCCTTTAGTAATAGCTTAATTCCTGAATCTTATTTGTACATGAAGTCAAATAATTTAAAGAAATGTACTAAATTATACAATAAAAAGGATATTGAAAGATATATTAGTCTTGAAGATAAATTATCTGAAATATTACCTATTATTGTTAATAAATCTTCTTTTAAGGGGACTTCTCTTTGGGAAAAATTTATAAATTTAAAAAAAATTAGAGATAGAATAATTCACTTAAAATCTAGCGACGTATCATCTAATGTATTCTCTGGAAATCCTTACGAACATATTTGGAATGATTTAATTAACAATGGTGAAATTATAGATTATTCTAAAAAAGTTAAAAGAATAATTAAATATTTTTTAAAAAATAATGAACAATGTTGGTTTGCTAAATGTCCCTTTTAATATTATTTATATAAATTTTATAGAATAAGGAATTTAAAATGGATGCTCCCCTTGGAATACTTTTCTTAAAAAAAGTTGAATTGTATAGAGAAATGACAGATTTAGACAAAAGAGCAGAAAATGTAAAAAAAGAATTACAAGTGAATCCTCACTCAAAATTGCATAGTACATGGCCTCTAGAAAAAAATATATTGAGATGGACTTATGACGGTCACAAACATCTAGGCTCACCTATACAGGAAAAAGACTTTTGCCGCTCTTTTGAAGATAATAAATTGAAAGATTGGAATTTGTGTGAGAATAATAAACATGATAATAATGAATGTATATTGTTAGAGGAATATGAAAAAATAATTTTTAGTAATTTTCCAATTAAAATTATTGAAAATTTAGTACATAAAGGTTATGCAGATTATTATGATTGCAAAAAAAATTCTATTTTATTTAACAAAGAGGGTTTGCTTTTAGGTGAAGTCATCTTTAAAGAAAAAAATAGTTCTTACATGAATAGATCATACAGAGTATTTGGCTGGATAATGGATTCCGGTGGCGCTTGGATTCTTTTAATATTAACTACTTCAACTATTTTATTGACAGTTTTAAGGTATTTTTGGAAGACATTAATCCCAATATGGAATTATTTTTTTAGTCAATTATGGAGCATAACTAGTAAATTAATATCATTTTTAATTAATCATATCAATACTTAATATTATGGATTAATCTCTTATATTCATATACTCTTTATCTTTATTAAATCTTGAAATCTTCTTATAGTCCTAAAAAATTAAGATAATAGTTTATTTTTGTTTTTTTTTTATATAAAATTGTAAAACTATTAAAATACTAGGAGATAAATAAATT
>SDBT01009620.1_pt1 | contig 15660 bp, 12 predicted proteins | sample 2277101 | NCBI WGS metagenome assembly SDBT01 (sample SAMN10404973, study PRJNA504765) | marine sediment metagenome | isolation source: marine sediment core GS10_PC15, 103 cmbsf | place: Arctic Ocean: Southern Knipovich Ridge | collected 2010 | reverse complement strand
CTGGGCCAGGGTCTCGTTGGCCGTGCCGGCCGGGGCGTCGTCGGAGGTGTTGAAGTTGGGCTTGATGTTTACGCGCTTCCCCGAGATTCCCGCCGGGTTCATGAGCGCCATGGCCCGGGTCACGCCGTCCGCCCGGCTCCCGGTGCGAATCAACACCACTGTGGTGCGAGCGGGAGAGAGGCGAGCGCCCAGCGCCTCTAAGCCTGTGTGGGGAAGGAGGATAAGGCCCGCCGCAGCGCCCTTCAGAAAGTCCCGTCGGTCGATGGGATGAGTGGGGCGGTGGTTCATCGTGTCCTCCTTCAGGGGAGAGGGATCCCGGAGCTTACTCCGCAATGATACGGCGTGGAGGGTGAGGGGGGAATCCGGGGAGGGCTGCACCGGTGAGCTGGATTGTGTCGGATCCTTTGCTGTCTCCCCTCGACGTCAGCGCAGACTCTTGACCACGTCTCCCCTGATCTCCAGGACCTCTGTGCGCCCGCCGTAGTGGGCGGCCATGCCCACATCGATGCACCAGACCCGTCCCCCACAGTAGGAGGTGATGCCGGCTCTGTGCACGGTATGGCCTACCACTATTCGTTCCACGCCGAGGGATTCCAGCACCATGCTGAGGGTGTCGCATGCTGCTGCGTTGGGCTCGTCGGAGTAGAGTCGGACCCACACCGGGCTGTTGTCGCCGCGGATCCACTCCGGTTGCTCCGCCTCACCCAGTAGCCAGGCCCGGACCGCTCGGTTCATCTCGTCCAAACCAAGGTCGACATGGAATGGGAGGGTGGCCCCGTGGGTGAAGAGACTGCTCCCGATGATGAGCGCCGTCTTCTGTTCGGCCAGGAGGCGGGCGGAGGGTCCGCCGGGCCAGAAGGCAGCTGCCCTAGGCCTCTGGTGCACTTCCAGTGAGTCGAGGAGGGAGTCCAGCACGGCGGGCACCGGCACGTCCTGGTAATCGGCCCACCCTCCTTCCGTCACGTACCGAAAGTCGTGATAGGCGTGCATAAGCTCGTGGTTGCCGTTCAGGCGGTGGACGGCTCCACCGGCGCTTCTGGCCTCTTCCCCCAGGCGCCGGAAGAGTTCGATGATGGCCCTCTCCTGGTCCCCGCGGTCCAGGATGTCCCCGGTCTGGACCACCACCAGGTCACCGCCAATCCAGCTGTCCTCGGCGTCGATGGCCCCTGCCAGACGCAAGGCCGCTCGGGCCGCCTGCAGGTCACCGTGGAGGTCTCCGATGGCGACGATGCGGGCCGGGACTTTGGACTCCGCGCAGGCCGAGAGGAGGACGCAAGATAGGACCAGGGTCCCGAGCACGGATCGGACGTGGTGAAAGCGCATGGGTCGTTTCATCAGGGTTTGGGGGCTTGGTCGGAGCCCACGCTAGAGTAGCTGTACGGATTCGGGAAGCTCATCACCGATTCTGGCGATCTCCTCCTCGCTCAATCGGAAGTCCATCGCCTCCCATGGCCCAGGCTCCGAGGCCAATGGGTGAAATCCGTAGATCCGAGTTTCCGAGTGGCCTCAATTCCATGGTGTCCTTCCTGCTCCTCGGTTGGCTAGCCTGCCGGTAATGTTGGGTCTCGTGCGAATACCAGGCAAGTCGGTTGGTTCCTGCAATCCTGGCCATTGTCACGCTCGCTCTGGGGCTCGGGGCCAATTCCGATCGGCTCGTCTATCTCTCGGATGGGCACGAGAACTTCTGGGACGTCCAGGCGTCCGGACCTCACCCCCCGGTAAGCCGCTCTACCTCCGCCCGGCCCTCGATCTCCGCGGAGATGTCCGCGCCCACCTGACGGGCAGCCTCCACGGCCCCGGTGATCTCCGTCGCTTCGCCGACACCGGCCCGCAGGCGCAGTAGATCGAGGCGGAGGTTCTCAAGCGCGGTGACCACCCTCTTCAGCCGCTCCGCGGCCATGTCCCTAGCCGCCTCCAGCTCCTTCACGATGTCGCCCCGCCTGGATACTTCACCACTCTGCACCACCCCGGCGTCGGCGATGGCCCGCTCAAGCTCATCGCGCCGGCTCCGCAGGGCACCTGCGGCCGCCTCCAACTCGCGGATCACCTGGGGCACGTCGGAGAGGCGCTGTTGGTCCTCCTCGGAGAGGGCGGAGAAGAGGTCGTCCGCCGCCTTGCCCAACAGCATCTCGGTGGCTCCCTGCTCAACCACTGTGTCTGCCGTCTTGGGCGGAGCTGCGCCAAGGCCCGCGATGCGGAAGATCGTTCGCATGAGCGGGTTATCCCAGAACCGCCTCGCCCAGCGTTGGATCAGGCCGGTCCGACGCTCGACGTTGGTCCACCATTGCCACGAGCCGATACGCAGGGCTCCGGCCCAGAAGAAGACGCCGACGGCCAGGAAGAAGATCATCCCGAGGACTGCCGTGATGCTCCAGACGCGGTCCTCCGCCAGCACCTCCCACACGTACTCCATGACTATGACGGCGTACACGGTACCTATGAGGGCCATGATGACCCGGCCCACGGGATGCCCCATATACCGGCTGAGGCGACGCGTCTGCTCCATGGTGATGGCGGCGTTGCGATCCTGCTGGGCTGCCGCGGCGATCTGCCGTGCCGCCTCGCCCACCTCATGCGTAGTGTGACCCGCACGCACCACGGCCCGAGCCGACACGAGGAACTGGGCCACGCCCATGCCGCCCAGGACCGCCCATGCCAATCCCAGGGCCGGCGCCCAGTCGGGCTGGAGTCCTACACCCACCGCCAGATAGAGAAGGCCCGGCAGCACGATCGCAGGCCACGCGGACGAAACCGCCCCCCGGAGAGTGAGAATCGACGGCGGGATCGCCCTGGACACCGCCATTTCCCCCAGGGCGTCGGCCAGCACCTCGGCGCTGGCGAAGCGGGCCGACGGCTCCTTGGCCAGGCAGCGATCCACCGCCTCGGCGAGGCGGGGCGGGATCTCGGGACGAACCGACGTGACCGGCGGAGCAGGCTCCGAGAGGTGCATGGCCAGGAGGGCCGGTGCGCTGGTGGACTCGAAGGGCAGCCGGCCCGTGAGGGAGTAGAAGGCCGTGACACCCAGGGCGTACAGATCCGAGCGGCCGTCCAGCTCCGCCGTTGCATCGGCCTGCTCCGGCGGCATGTACTGGACCGTGCCGATAATCTCGTCCTGGCGGGTCAGGGTGCCCTGCTCTGTGACCCGGGCGATACCGAAATCGGTGACCATGGCGCGACCGGTGCCATGCTCCAGCAGGATGTTGTCGGGCTTGATATCGCGGTGGATGACGCCCTGTCCGTGGGCGTAGGCCAACGCCCACGCCACCTCCCGAAGGATGCGGGTCAACTCGTCCGAGGGCAGCGGCCCGGACCTGCGCACCCGGTCACCCAGCGTCTCACCGGAGATGTACCCCATGATGAAGCACACCAGGTCGTCGCTGGCTTCCACCAGGTGGATGGGGACGATGTTGGGGTGAGCGAGCCCTGCGGCGGTGCGAGCCTCCCGGAGGAAGCGCTCCCGGTGGGTGGGATCGACGGCCAACTCGTCCGGAAGGACCTTGATGGCCACGGGGCGGTCCAGGGCGACGTCCCGGGCGAGGTAGACGACGCCCATGCCGCCACGCCCGATCTCCCGCTCGACGAAGAATCTCCCGGCGAGCGCCGATTGGAGGGTCTGGAATTGGGCTTGATTGGAGTCCACGCGTCAGAATGCCAGGCGCGAAGTGTCGTGGCAAGCGCGAAGAGGGGTGTTAACATTCCCCCACCCCCGCCCGTACTACCTTCAGAGGCAGGAAGCAGGTGGCAGCAATCGTACCCGATCACCGATCCGACCAATCCCGGGAGCCGCCGGTGGATACCCTGAGCCGCACGCTCCTGGCCGTTGCGTACCGCCACACCGGGGACTGGGAGTGGGCCCGGGACCTGACCCAGGAGACGTGGATCAAGGTCTACGACCGCATAAGCCGGTACGATCCGGAGCGTCGGTTCAGCAGTTGGCTCCACACCATCCACCGAAACGGCTGCATGGATCACCTGCGACGGCCGTGGGTCCGACGCGAATTCACTCCAGGCGACGACACGGTGTCCAGGTTGGCTGGGGCGGCAACGGACGACCCGGGCCTGGAGGGCAGCCCTGGCCGAGTATGAAGGGGGAGAAGGGATCCGAGTCCTGGACTGAGGAAGGTGATAATCATGTTGAAGAAGAGGATGAATTGGTGGGTCCAGACGGCGATTCTGGTTCTTCCCCTGCTTTGGCTCGGGGGATGCATCGACTACACCATCGAGACAACCCTCAACGTCGATGGCAGTGGGGTTCGCGATGAGCGGATGGAAGTGTCGTCGGAGGAGGATAGCTTCGTCTCCCGCACGGAATTCACCGAGCTGATGTCTGTCACGCCTCGATCTCGTTGGGAGCATCACGCCGAGGTGGACGAAGACGGAGACTCGGTCCAGGTGTTCGAGCGTCACACAGAGATCAGTGATCTCGCTTCCTGGTCCGGCCTGAGTGACCATGTCCGTATCTACGGCGCCCTTCCCGCCATGGCCGGATCGAACGTGGGATACGTGTTACTTGGAGAGGTCCGGTTTCGGAACAGAGTTCAGGTGGGGTTCGGCAGGGTGAGCGGCGGTAGCACCTCGTACACGTATCGCGAGACCTTCCGCTGGGAGAACGCCCTCGACGCCCTGGTGGAGGCCTTCGTGCAGATTTTCGACGGATTCCTCGAGAGCCAATACCCCGACCTGTCGTCTCGGGACCGGGGTGAGATAGTAGGATTCGCCAGGGCACGGCTCTGGAACGCCGTGGATGATGGTGTGCTGGTAGCCGACGGCGACGAGGAGGATGCACTGATCGCCATGGTTGTCGATGGTACAACCGAGCATGCGCTCAAGATCTTGCGAGTGAGTCATCCGGAGGCGGAGGAGGACTCCATCAGGGATTTCCTCGACAGACTCTTAGAAGATGATGGCGATCTGTTGGATACGTTTCTCAATGAGACGGTGCCGGGCCTGCAGTTGTCATTCAACACCAACATCGTCTTCCGATTGAACATGCCGGGACGGGTCACGGACTCGAACGCCCACGAGACGGATGGGACCACCCTGGTCTGGGAGTTCTCCCCCACGGAGGCCATCCAAGCCGCGGTGGAGATCTACGCCGAGTCGGCTCGGGGGCCCGACCAGGAGGGGTGACTCGCCCGCCCCCTCGGCGACATACCTAAACCACTGAGGTATCAGGTCAGGCGTCGGAACACCTCGCCTCGAGGGCTGTCATCCTCAGCTCGTGGTCCATGTGGAGCCGGTCCAGCTTGTCACCGAGGGCGTCGAAGCGGCGGTCCATCGCGTCGAAGCGGCGGTCCATCGCGTCGAAGCGCTGGTCGATCTTCCCGAACTTTTCACCCAGGAAGTCGATAAGCTCGGCGTACTGCTCAGAGGTCATGCCGACCCTGTGCTGGAGGTGGGCTCTTCACATGCCCAAGCTACTTCGAGGTCCGGCCCGGGACCATGTCGGGATGGGAATGGGGGCCCGCGTTCCCCTCACCCTCTACTGGAAGAGGTACAGCAGAACCGAGATCGTCCCCATTGAGCAGATGGTGCTGAGGAAGACGGTCCGGGCCGCCACCTCCGGGGCCGCGTCGTAACGGGCAGCGAACATGTAGACCATCACACCGCTGGGCATTCCCGAGAGGGTCACCACCACAGGTACCCAGGGGCCGTCCAGCCCCAGGACTGGGACGGCCAGCGTCCAGACGATCAGCGGGTGCACCACCAGCTTCAACACGATGGGGATGATGGCCTGGCGGATCTCGCCGGTGAGGGGGTAGCGGGCCAGCGACGCCCCCATGGCGAAGAGGGCGCAGGGGATCGCCGCTCCCCCCAGGAGCTCCACAAACCGGTCCACCGGGCCCGGCAAGGTGACGCCGGCCAGGTTCACAATGAATCCCAGTAGGAGCCCGATGATGATGGGGTTCCGGACCAGCTCCAGGGACACGCCCCGAAGCTGACGCTTCCACGACACGTCCATCCCCTGACCAAGGCGGATGATGATGGTGGTGAGGGGGAAGAGGGCGGAGCTGTGGAAGGCGATGATGAGGAAGATGGGCAGGGCCGCATCGGGCCCGTACGCGGTGATCAGGATGGGAACTCCCAGCAGCACCATGTTGGAGAAGCCGGAGCCCATCCCGAAGATGGCCTGATGGTCCAGGGGCCTCTTGAAGAGAAAGCGGGCCGCCGTCAGGCCCAGGCCGTAGCAGGTGAGGGCCCCGCCGTAGAAGCAGAAGAGGAAGGCCCACCGGACATCGTCCGGAATCTCGATGGTGGCCAGGCTCCGGAAGAGAAGGACTGGCACGGCCACGTTGAAGACGAAGAAGACCAGCCCTTTCACCCCGGACTCGTCCAGCACCTTGAGCTTCACTATGACGAAGCCCAGGATGATGATCCCGAAGACGGGCGCGACGGTGGCGAGGAGGGTGGTCAATTGGGTGTCGGGTTAAGGTCCGTTCCTCTTGGTCTTCTTGCGAGTCTGGGGGTTGAGCACCCGCTTCCGCAACCTGATCGCATCCGGGGTCACCTCGATCAGCTCGTCGTCCTCGATGAACTCGAGGCCCATCTCCAGGGTGATGGGGCGGGGGGGCTCGAGGCGGATGGCCTCGTCGGCGGATGTGGTGCGGATGTTCGACAGCTTCTTCTCCTTGGTGGCGTTCACGTCCATGTCGCCGGGGCGGACGTGCTCCCCGACGATCATTCCCTCATAGACGGGCTCGCCGGGCTTCACGAACATGGTGGCCCGCTCCTGGAGGTTGAAGAGGGCGTAGCCCACGGCCTCTCCCCTCCGGTCCGAGACCAGTACGCCCCTGCGTCGGCCCGTCAGCTTCCCGGCCCAGGGACCGTAGTCGGCAAAGCGGTGATGCAGCAGCCCCTCACCCCGGGTGTCGGTAAGGAACTCGGAGCGGTATCCGAAGAGACCCCGGGCGGGAATGCGGAAGGCGAGGCGGATCCTTCCGTGACCGATGTGCTTGGTGCGGATGAGCTCGCCACGGCGGGGACCCATCTTCTCCATCACCACTCCCATCATCGCTTCGGGCACATCGATGATAGCCTCCTCGTACGGCTCCAGTCGCTCGCCCTTGGGCCCCTCGTGGAGAATCACCCGGGGCCTGGACACCTGGAACTCGTAGCTCTCCCTCCGCATCGTCTCCATGAGGATGGCCAGGTGGAGCTCGCCCCGGCCCGAGACGGTGAAGGTGTCGGGTAGCTCGGTCTCTTCCACGTTGAGGGCGACGTTTCGCTCCAGCTCCTTGAAGAGGCGCTCCCGGAGCTGGCGCGTGGTGACGTACTTCCCCGACTGTCCGGAGAAGGGGGAGTTGTTCACAAGGAAGTCCACCGAGAGGGTGGGCTCCTCCACGGCGATGCCCAGGAGTCGCTCCCGGTGCGAGGGATCGGTGAGGGTGCGGCCGATCTCCACTCCCTCCAGCCCCGCCAGGGCCACGATGTCGCCGGCCTCGGCCTCCTTCACGTCCACCCGCTCCAGACCGTCGAATCCGTAGAGCTGCACCACCCGGGCCTCATCGCCGGAGTCCTCGGACAGGAGCCCCGGATCGCCCAGAGGGAGTAGGGCCACCTGGTCTCCCACCCGGACGCGCCCGCGCTCCACCCGGCCGATGCCGATGCGGCCTACGTAGGGTGAGAAGTCCAGGGTGGAGACGAGCATCTGGAAGGGACCGTCGAGGTCGATGGCGGGGGCCGGAATGCTCGACACGATGGTCTCGAAGAGGGGGGTGAGGTCGTGGTCGGTGGTCGCGTCCATGGCTGTGCCCACCTCCCGAACCGCCCACCCCTGCCGCCCCGAGGCGTACAGGAAGGGGGCGTCGAGCTGATGATCCTCCGCCTCCAGGTCCATGAAGAGCTCCAGGACCTCGTCGTGGACCTCCTCGGAGCGGGCATCGGGCCTGTCCACCTTGTTGATCAGCACTACCGGCTGAAGTCCCAGCTCCAGCGCCTTGCGCGTGACGAAGCGGGTCTGGGGCATGGGCCCCTCGGCGGCGTCCACCAGAAGCAGCACACCGTCCACCATGCGGAGGATCCGCTCCACCTCGCCACCGAAGTCGGCGTGCCCCGGAGTGTCCACGATGTTGATTTTCACCCCGTGCCACCGGACCGCGGTGTTCTTCGACAGGATCGTGATGCCCCGCTCCCGCTCCAGAGGATTCGAGTCCATCACCCGCTCCTGGACCTGCTGATGCTCCCGGAAGACCCCTGCCTGGCGGAGCATATGATCCACCAGCGTGGTCTTGCCGTGATCCACGTGGGCGATGATAGCGATGTTGCGGATGGGCATCGGTGCTATGTGATCCGTGTTCTTGGGCTCAAAGGCTCCCCGGGATTCGTCCCCTGGAGACCTAAGATGATAGCCCAGAGGCGGATCATGACGAAGGGGAACCCCCTCTCCGGTCCAGACCTCTGGCGCATAAACTGCCCAAAGACTACCGTAGGCCCGCCCTCCCCGACCGTCGAGGCAGCCCGACGAGGCACAGGAGTAACAACGCCATGGCAAACCTCTACAAGGTGTTCGTTGGGTGTCCGTTCACCCAGCCCCTCTATGGCCACTATGAAAGGCTGAAGAAGGAAGTGGAGGCGGAGTCGCCCCTCGAGATTGTCCTTCCGGACAAAGCTGAACTGTCTTCCGCCGGCGACTTGCTCGGGCACATCGATGGCCTCATCCGAGAATCTGCAGCGTGCATATTCGATGTCACGGGGGCGAACCCCAACGTCACGCTCGAGGTAGGGATAGCCCATACCGTGCCGGTCAAGTTCGTGATCACCGTGAATCCCGAGAAGTTGCCTGAGACCGGCTCGAAGACCGGTCAGGGCCCAGAGAGGCTGATCATCGCCGATCTGCGGGGGCGCGTTCGAATCGAATACACTACGTACGACGAGCTGAAGGATAGTCTGTACAGACGGTACTTCCCTGGTCTAGAGCTCTTCAAACGGTGGCGCAGATTCAGAAGGAGTCACCGGGCTTATGAATCGTATGCTCTTGATCTCTTCCAGGAGTGGAGGGCGCACGGCCGGTCGAAGAGCCCGAAGATCACTGGGATCTTGGACGGATCAGGACTCCACACCAAGGACCTGGTGCGGTATCTGAAGGATGCCAAGCTGATATCACTTCGCAGGGGCCGAGATGGGGGATACTACTATCCCTCCAGGTAGGAGCTCCCCCCCCCTCACCCCCCCGGCCGATACTCCCGCTCGATGTGGCCCTCGAGCTGTCCGCGGTAGAAGTAGACCTCGCGCAGATCGCCGGTGCTGTAGCGCAGAGCCTGGTCGCTGAAGTGGGGGGAGGTTGGGTCGCCGTTCTGGCCGCCGGCGGTGATGGCCCTGGCCCGCACGCTGTCGCCGAACTCCACCACGGCCACGAAGCTGTTGCCGCTGGTGCCGTAGAGCTTTTTTGACCCTCCGTACCTGCGGGCGCCGTAGGAGGCCAGCGAGCCCCACCGCGAGGAGGTGAAGCCCACGGGGATGCTGGGAGCGTCGTCGTCGAAGGGATGCACGATGTCGCCGGTGAGGCGCTGGAAGCGGTTGATGTCACCCCAGGGGGTCCGCCAGCTCCCGAAGTCCTCCTCCAACCGATCGGAGGAGGCCGCCAGTGCCTGGAGGTGCTGATCCGCCGCCCCGCCGCCGGCCCTGAGCTCATCCGCCCAGAAGATGGCCAGCGATGTGGGGACGGACTCCACCGCGAAGCGCAGGTCCCACGCCCTGAGCATCTCGATCTGTTCGGACAGCCCGGCCTTCAGCGGACTCGAGTCCGGAGTCCGATCGTAGCTCCCGACCAGGGCGGGAATGAGATCCTCGAAGGCGGTTAGGTAGCTGTCGTACGCGGCGTCGATGAGGGAGCTCAGGGTGAAGTCGGTCTTGTTCTCCAGAACCCGGATGGCATGGAGGCCCCGGGCGTTCTCGCCGTCCCTCTCCATGTAGGCCGGGAAGTCCGCCTGCCGTGGGCTATCGGGCCCCGAGACCGAGTACGGCCAGTTGTTGGTGTTCTGGATCCAGCCGCTGGCGGGATTCAGCGCACCGGGGGTCTCGTCCAGCGAGTGCACCCCCTGCCACTCCGTGGCCGGATCGCTGCCGTCCACCGGGCGGCTCCAATCGAAGCGGGTATCGCGGATGGGGATGAAGTTGGAGTGGAAGTAGGCGATGTTGCCGTCGGCGTCGGCGTACACGGTGTTGTTCGACGAGTTGGTGTACAGCTCCATGGTCCGGACGAACTCTTCGTAGCTCCTGGCCTTGGTCCGGGTGTACGACTGGGTCAGGGCCTTCAGGGGCTCCTCCATTAGCCGGACGCTCACCCACTGGCCGTCGGCTTCACGGACGACGGGCCCGTGATGGGTGCGGTAGACGGTGAACTCCCGCTCGGCCATCCCGGTGTCGGTCTTGTAGGGAACGGTGACGCGGCGCGCCGTCATCGGCCGCTCCTCGTCGCCGTAGCGGTAGTAGAAGCCGTCCTGCCTCTCCACCACCGTCTCCAGGTACTCGTCGATGTTGTCGACGCCGCTGGAGGTGTGCATCCAACCGGTGCGATCGTTGAAGCCCTGGTAGACGAAGAACTGGCCCCACGTCACGGCGCCGTAGGCGTTCAGCCCCTCGTCGCTCACCATGTGCACCTCGGCCCGGAAGTAGAAGGAGGTGTGGGGGTTGATGAGGAAGAGGGCGTTGCCCGATGCGCTGTTGGAGGGGGCGATGGCGAAGCCGTTGGATCCGGTGGGCTCGAGGGGTGCGTCGTCGTCTTGCGTCACCGGCGCCGAGTTCTCAGGACGATTCCCGTAGAAGGCCTCCAGCTGGCGCAGATTCACCCGCTCGATGTCTCCCCCGATGCTTCCCTCGCTGAAGGTGAGGGCCATCCAGGGCTCGAAGTGGGTGATGACCTTGGGCGTCACCTCGGGATGCGCGTGGAGGTAGTAGTTCAGCCCGTCGGCCCAGGCATCCATCAGCGCCTTCAGCCACTCCGGACTGGAGTCGTAGAGCGCCCGCATCTCCTCCGGATCGATGAAGAGCTTCATCCGCAGATCCCGCCAGATCTCCTCCTCCCCCTCGGCCTCCGCCAGGCGGCCCATGGAGTTCAGGAAGTTCACCTCCACCCGATTGAAGTCGTCCTCGCCCTGGGCGTACATCAGGCCGAAGACCGCATCGGCATCGGTACGGCCGTAGATGTGCGGAATGCCCCAATCGTCCCGGATGATGGTGACGCCCTGGGCCTGGCGCTCCCAGGCCGCGATCTCGTCGTTTGGGCCGTCTTGGCCCTGAAGGGCACACGACACGATGAGGAACGTGAGGAGGAGAAGGGACTTTCTCATGGGTGACTTGCTCCGAAGGTTGAGAGGGCGTGTAGAGTCGCCAACCGGATGGAGTCTACTGTGGGAGCGATGGGAGGGCTAGCGAGTCGATGCCGGGCTCAGAAGATCGTCGGTTCCTCACTTGATCCGATGAAGGTCAGGATCTACTTGTCATTGGGCGGACACGACATTGTCACTACGGCTGGACCACTCCCGAGAACGCCGAGGCCTATCGGACCGTGCTGTTGGGGGAAGTCCTGCCAGGTATCGAAGCGAAGGAAATCGAGGGATACCTCGGTTGAGCAACCCTGCCCACGCCGATCCCTCCAGGAATGGCACCACCGAGCGTCAGTACCGGAATGATGGCGCACGCTGCAGCGAAGACCCAGGCCCAGGCTGGAATTCTGGGTTTCTGTTTGGCCTTCGTCGAGTCGACAGCTTTGTCGGCTGCTCGTTCAGGCTGGAGATCAGGGGTTTCAGATGCCTCCACCAGTGGTTCCCAGGTTTCCCCTCTTCCATCCCCCCAAGGGCCAATCCGCTGGCTGCTGCCCCTTTCGTCTCCCAGGATTTTTCTTCGGAGAGCATACGCAGAAGCGGCTTCCTTGTGGCCTATGTGGCCGCCGTGTAGATTGCGTGCGCCCATCCACAGGATAGACGCACAAACCGGAGAATCATCCCGATGGCCGTTCCCACCTGGTTTTGCCCTGTATGCGAGAGGCATTACAGACTGTCCCAACCACGATGCACGAAATGCGGAACCCCGAAGCCAGAAGGAGAGTGGGAGGAGGGGGTGAGGGTGGCAGAAGCGGCGCCGAGGGTACAGGCCCCAGTAGAGGCCCCACCAGAGGCCCCTCCAGAGGCCCCTTCAGAGCCGGTTCAAGAGGCCGGCGCACTCCCGACAAGCGAGAAGACTCCGTTCTGGGCGCACATCCCATGCCCGGATTGCGACCAGACGAATGCGCTCCAGAAGCTGTCCGTAGCCTTCGCGGAGGATGCACTCACATCGGCAGAGAGCTCGCGAGATGCGGAGCTGGCACCGCCCATCAAGCCGGAATACAAAGGACCCATTGAGAGGGTAGTGGCGCTGGTGCAGCCGATCGTTGAGGGGACGTTCGAGCATGTGGGCCCTCTGACCGGTCTCCTCGTCCTCTTCGTCACCCTCGCCACCCCCATGATTATCTGGGCGTGGTTCACCGCATGGCTCAGCATGATGCTCACCGGCAACACATTCGATATGGATGCTCCCATTCCCCGGCCCGCAGCCCTGCTCTGGCTCTTTCTGGTGATCGTGCCCCCGGTGTTCTTTTTCTACGGCAAATGGCGGCGGGAACGGGCGTTCAGGGAGGAACACCTGCCTCCATGGCTCACGGCTGTCGAGGAATGGTCGAAGCGGTTCCGATGCAAACGCTGCTCTGTGACGTTCACCATGGACGTACCTCCTCCTCTGGACATCGCGCCTGTTGAGGGAGACGAGGAGCCCGAAGTCGAGGCTGGAGAGGGAGCCGTACCCGCGAAGACACCTGCCCTGTTCATGGGAGCTGCGCAAAGCGGCCGATGCGCGGCCTGTGACAAAGAGATGAGCGGCATACGCCTTTCCTACAACGACTACCAGGGGATTGCCACTCCCGTCCGCGAGGCGCCCCCTCGCGGGTACGTGTGCCCTGGATGCAGCTCGTTCTTCTGCCTTCCCTGCGCGGCAGCGGCACTCAGCACCGACTCCTCGTCCGACCTCAAAGACGCGGTCTGCTCGGGCTGCCAGTCGCCCATGTCGACCCCCGACTACGTCGTCGACACCACCGACTGGTACGATGGTATTTTGCTAGTCGAATCTGAGGGCTGACGCCTGCTGGACAGGAGCTGGAACCATGCTGTGGTGGACCTTGCGGCAACTGAGGTCAGAGAACCGGGAGGAAAGGGCCCAGGCAGCGGAAAGCCTGGGTGAGTCCAGGAAACGCCGCGCCGTGAAGCCGCTCATCGCCGCGCTCGACGACAGCGAGTGGCATGTACGCTATTGCGCTGCCGAGGCGCTGGGCAAGATTCGCGATCCACGGGCTGTGGAGGCGCTCATCGCCGCACTGGAGGACCAAGGCGAGCACGCCGCTGAGGTGCTGGGAGAGATCGGCGATCCGCGGGCTGTGGAGCCCTTGATCAACCTCCTACAAGGCGAACTTGTCTACATAGGAGGCAACTGGAAGACCGCCATTGCTCTGGGGAAGATCGGCGACCCGCGGGCCGTGGAACCACTCATCGCCGTGCTCAACGACAGCGAGCGGGATGAGCGCGGGTCGGCCGCCCACGCCCTAGGTGATATCGGCGACCCACGGGCTGTGAAGCCGCTCATCGCCGCGCTCAAAGACGAGAAAGACAGTTTTCATGGTTTTGCTGGTGTTGCTGGGGAGGTCGCGAGGGCCTTATGTGCGATTGGCTACCGGCGCGTCATGGACGCTGACCCGAGCATCAAAGAACCATCCTTGGGCAGTTGTGATCTGTTGGTCGATGCTGCGTCCAGCGGTCACGTTGAAGTCGTCAGATTGCTGACGGAGTTCGGCGCGGATGTAGGACACAGAACTGACCGAGACATGACGGCCCTGAGGTGGGCAGCGGGTCTTGGACATTCAGAGATCGCAAGAATTCTGCTGGACAATGGCGCTGATATGAATGAGACGTACGAGGGTGGCTCTACACCTCTGACGGTCGCCGCGTACAACGGCAGTACAGATATCGTAAGGGATTTGCTGGGACGGGGTGCAGACATCCACGCGAGGGATACGGAGGGCAGCACAGCACAGATGCGTGCTGCGCAAGAGGGCCACAAAGATATCGTCAAGATGCTCGAGCAGGCTGGCAATCTGACCCCCTGAAACGAGACCTGCCCCTCTGCCCATCCCCTATCCCCCCGGGAACAGATTCTCCATCACCCAGACCTCGAACTCCTGATGATAGGTCATGTATGCCACCTGTCGGCTAGTGGAACTCTCGGATGTCTCCGTCGGCAACGTCCAGGATGTAGATGATCGCCGCCCCATCCTTGGACCATTCGCCGCCGAGGTCCTCAAGAGGGTTCAACCTCGTTTCCGCATTCAGCTCCAACACCTGCGTGGTTTGGCCGCTCTCCACGTCAACGACGTAGAGACCTTGGTGGTAGCTCCCACTCTTTCTCGTGCGCTCGCGGTCGGCCCGTGTACTCAAGGGCGGCTCCCTGATTGCGTTGCTCAGGCTCTGGCTTCAGTTGCGTCTCGCCCTTGCGTGGGCGCAGTTTCACTGCCATGCGAGTTACTGAAGTGAGACTTGGTTCTCGGCTCTGGACCCTCGGCGAGGGTCTTTTCGTCGTTCTCCTGTGCTGCTCGGCCCCCGCAACCCTTGCGGCTCAGTCCGACGAGCCGCTCCGGGTCGGGGTCATCCGATACAAAACCGATGACCTCGTGCGAGAGACCTACACGCCCTTCGTCGAGTATATCGCCGAGCAATTGGGGACGACGGCCGAACTGACGATCCTGCCGGTGGAGTCTACTCGTACCGATGAGATCGATGATGCCGCGGTGCCGGCCGGCGAAGAGCTGGCATTCAGGCTCTCCCGAGGCGAGTTCGACCTGGGGATCTTCAAACCGTTCCCGTACCTGCAGGCAAAGCTGGACCATCCCGAGCTGGGGGTCTTCGCCACGCACCTGGTCGAAGGCACCCCGACCTATACGGGAGCGATTCTCGTGCGCCGCGACAGCGGAATCGAGACGCTGAACGACCTTAGAGGAAGGACCGTCGTCTTCACCAAGGAGACGTCCACCTCCGGCTTTCGGTATCCGCGGGGAGTGTTGAGGGAGCTCGAAATCGATATCGAGGAGGATCTGGCCGGTTACAGCTTTTCCAACGATCACGCCGAGTCGATACGGATGGTCCTGGACGGTGCGGTGGACGCGACCGCTATCGACCGCTCCGCTCTCGACGAGCTTCCCCCGGAGGATATGGAGCTCCTCCGGGAGCTCGAGCAATACGAGCTGCCCTACCAGGCCTACGTCCTCTCGCCGGCCATGGAAGCCGAGAGGCGGGATTTGATCGAGCCCATCATGTTCGACGCCCATCGGACGGCTGTGACCAGGGCACGGCTCTTCAATAACGGCCTTGGAATCGAGAGATGGGTCGCGCGGGCCGACAGCGACTACAACTCGCTGAGGCGTTACTTGGGGATCATGAGGGTCAAGCCATCCCTGAGGGTGAGGGTCGATCCCATGCCCAGCGCCCAGGCCTGGTTGGCTCAGAGGGGGGACCTGCTGGATGCCTTACGGGACGATCTGGTGGCTGAGCTGGCTCGCACCCGGCGCTTTGCCGAGGTAGGCGAGGACGTGGCCGGCGCCCAGCACGCAGTGAGGCTCATTCTGTCCATGACAGATGACCTGCT
>SDBT01009619.1_pt1 | contig 15664 bp, 16 predicted proteins | sample 2277101 | NCBI WGS metagenome assembly SDBT01 (sample SAMN10404973, study PRJNA504765) | marine sediment metagenome | isolation source: marine sediment core GS10_PC15, 103 cmbsf | place: Arctic Ocean: Southern Knipovich Ridge | collected 2010 | reverse complement strand
TAAGATAGACTAAGGTCTGCCTACTGTGAACATTTCCGTCAGGATTATAATAATTTTCTTTCTCACAAAAATCTTTACAAAACCCACAATTTTGTTTTGCCCCTTTAAAATTAGGATCTGTTAATATTGGTAATCTTGCCATAATTATCTAAAGACTTTAAGTAATATAAATTTTTGTATTGTCAATATCTCTATAATTAACTCTTTTCTTGATATCTTATAAAACTTAGAGCTTTAAACTACTGAGATTTAGATTTAAAAAACAGAAGAGTATATCTTAAAATATCAATAGATACTAAGTAATTTAATTAATAATGCCTCTTATATTCAGAATAATGCCAAGGAATAGAATTGATTATAACTTCATCTTCACTTTCATACCAATACCTATTACCTACATAATTTCTACCCCTTTCAGAAACATAATAAGGAATTTCATAATCTGACTCAATTTCTGTTTTTTCAGAAATACTTGTTTTTATATTTTCATAACCATATCTATCTTTGTATTTATATTCAGTTGTTCTTGTATATTCCTCAACATCATTGTAATATTGTTCTATTTTAGAACTAGACCTTCTATATCTTGGCCTATAATAATCTCTATAATAATATGCTCTTGAAGGATAATATCTGCCATTATAATAATACTCATCATCATAATCTTCAAAATATCTTGAATCATCACAATCATGATAATATCCATCATTGCCTCTGCATAAACCAGCAGAAACAAAACTTATACTCAAAGTTAATATTAATAAGAATGATAAGATTGGTTTTTTATTCATTAAAACTCTAAGAATAAATATTATTTAAGGATTATTGTGATTTAATTACTAATTAGAGGGTAAACGATAAACTGTTTTGGGAATTGACTTTTTACCTTTACGAACTTGCTGAGCATCTTTTTCTAAACTATCTCCTTGAACTAGTTTTTCTAAGATAGGTTCAATTTTTTTAAGATTAAATTGTTCTTTTAATTCAGAAAGAAGCATATCTCTTTCTTTTAAATCTCCTGACCAACCAACAGCTGGAGTTTTTTCTTGAAAAACTGCATTTTTTGCAAAACCTGCAATAACTTCTGGGGTAAAATAATTATTAGAACAACTCGTAAGTAAGTATCCTTTTATTCTATCATCAGATAAAACCATAGGGGATTTAAGAAAAATTGGTTTTTAAGGATTATTGCGGTTTAATTAAGCCATTACTTTTTCAATAGCTGCTTCAGATAGTTTCATATCAATAACAAACAAGGCTTTAGCAATAGGATTATCTAAATCTATTTTATATAATTTACTTTTTCCTATTTTTCTTGTTTCCATAATTATTCCCTGTTCTAATAGTTTAGGTAGAAGGTCTATTAATGTAGTATAAGCAACCCCTCCTCCTTCAGCTATCTGAGGTAAGGAAAAGTCATGGGCAAGGTTGTCCATTAAAAAATCTAAAATCCTCATTTTCGGATTATCACCTAAATATTGCAAAAAAAAGGATTTCTGTTTCATAGACTAATAAAGAAAGTAGATTATTAATAGTTTTTGATTTAGAAAGAATTTTAAATGAGAAAAACATAATAAAGTTATGAAAAAAAAATGTTCAAGGGGGAAAACTAAACTTGGTAAGTGTAAAAAGAAACCAGGTTCTAAATCAAAAAAGAGCGTAGCCAAAAAAAGAAGTGGAAGATGGGGGAGAGGCTATGCTAGAAGAAATTAATTTAACCTTAGCGACACTAATTGTAGAAATAATAACTGCAATAATCTTTTTTATATCTATCATTTTTATCCTATTAACTTTTAGGAGTAATAGAAAATTTCATAGACAGAGACTCTTGAACAACATTGTTTCAGAAGAAAGAAAATTGAAAATTAAACTAAATGAATATCAAGAAAAGATTGAGAAAACAAAATCCAAAAAAGCAAAAGATACTTTATGGAATGATTCTGATACCTTGCTTTTTGGATTCTATGAATATTTTGCAATGCTTATCATAAAGAATATAATTAACGAGAAAGATATAAGATCATACTTCAAAATTCCTTTAGTTTATGTATTTGATTCATTTTATAATAAAGAAGGGATATTTGATAGAAGCCTGGATGCAGATAGAAAAGATTATTTCTATCTTAGACATTTATTTTTGAAATGGAAAATAAAAGAAATTTTTGAATTAAGATATCTTAAAGAAAAAAATAAAGATTAATTTACTCATTCTCCTTCAAACCTTTTCTCCCCCTTAAATTTCTAATAACTTCAGGTTGGATATTTGGAGGAACTCTTTCAAATGTTTGGTCAATCATGCTAAAATTCCCTCTGCCTTCACTAGCACTTCGCACATCTGAAGCCAAACCAATTATTTCTGCAACAGGAAGTTTAACTTTCATTGCAAAATGTCCTGTTTGTTGGTCAATATTAATAATTTGTCCTCTTTTACCTTGGAATAATTTAGTCAAGTCCCCCATAAATTCTAAAGGCCCTTCAACTAAAAGAGTTTGAACAGGCTCAAATAATACAGGAGTAGCAGACTCAATAGATATTCTAATAGCATCCCTCATAGCAGGATATACTTGTGCAGGCCCTCTATGAATAGCATCTTCATGTAGTTTAATATCAACTAAACTTACTTTTAATCTCATACACGGTTCACGAGTTAAAACTCCAGCATCAATAACTTGTTCAAAACCATCCATAACCATATCAAGAACCTCTCCCATATGAACTTCTCCTTTTGTTTTATCTAAAAATGCGCATTGCTTGTAAACATGTTTATATTGACGAGCTTCCTTATTTGAAACCCCGCATTCACTTAATTTTTTCCATAGTTCTTCATCTTTCTTTTTTCTTCTGCCTTCATAAATTTCTCCTTTTTTCATTGCTTTGTAAACTTCATCTTCTAAAGGTTCAACTTCAACAAAAAACACATTATGCTTATTAGGGGACTTTCCTTCTCCAACATTCCCTTTTTTCATAACAGTTTCTCTATAAACAACAATTGGCTCAGAAGTTTTAACTTCAACTCCTTTTTCTGTTTTAATTCTATTTTCAATAATTTCTAAATGCAATTCTCCCATTCCACTCATTAAATTCTCTCCAGTTTCTTCATTAATTTCAATTTTTAAAGTTGGATCTTCTTTTGCAACTTTTTTCAAAACTTCAATTAGTTTTGGCAAATCCTGAGGTTTAGGAACACTAATAGATTTTGTAATCACAGGTTCAAAAATATGTTTAATATTTTCAAATGCTTCTTCTGGTTTTGTAGTTATTGTTTCACCTGCTTCAGAAACAATACCAGAAATAGCAAGAACATTTCCAGCAGGAACTTCATCAACTTGTTCTGGTTTTATTCCATTATAAACTAATATTTGCTGAATTTTTTCTTTCTTTTTGTCAGTATTAAGATAAACATCCATTCCAGGTTTTAAGGTTCCTGAGAATAATCTTCCTGCAGAAATTTCTTTTCCAGAACGAGAATCAATAACGATATTTGTAATAACAAAAGCAGGTTCAGCTTTTGGGTCACAATTAATTAATCCTTTACCAAATTCACTTTTAATATCTCCATGCCAAATTTTAGGAATTCTATATTTTTGAGCTTCAATAGGATTTGGTAAGTGTTTAATAACCATATCTAATAAAACTTCATGAACAGGCGCATTTTCCCAAACCCATTTTTCTCTTTCTTCTTTTTCCTTGCTATAAATATCAATAATATCTTTAAAAGTAACTCCTTTTTTCTTCATATATGGGATAGACATTGCCCAATTATCTCTTGCACTTCCAAAAGCAACACTTCCATCACTTACACTAACTTTCCATTTTTCCCTATACTCTTTTTCAGCAATTTGTTCAAGTAATAAATTAAAATCATCAATAATCTTTACAAATTTTTTCTGCATTTCTTCTGGCCCTAATTTTAATTCTTTAATTAGTCTGTCTGTTTTATTAATAAAAAGAACAGGCTTTACACGCTCACGCAAAGCTTGTTTAATAACAGTTTCTGTCTGTGGCATAATTCCTTCTACTGCACAAACTAAAACAATAGTTCCATCAATAGCTCTCATAGCTCTTGTAACATTACCAGAAAAATCAATATGTCCAGGAGTATCAATTAAATTAATTAAATATTCTTCTTTATTAAATTCATGAACCATAGAAACATTTGCAGCATCAACAGTTAATAATCTCTCTTGCTCATCAGCATGTTGCCAAGTTGCCATTCCTCCTTCAAGCTCCCCAGCTAATTTTTCTGCCATAAGTCCTGCAGCAGCTAAAAGATTATCAGTAAGCGCTGTCTTGCCATGGTGAATATGTGCAGATGTAGCAATATTCCTAATGTTCTTTCTATTCTTAACTAATCGTGCTATTTTGTGTATTGATGTTTCTTTTTTTACCATGTTTTATTTTATTGGTTTATAATCTATATGTTTTGCAAAATCAGGGGTTTCCTTCATTGTTTTATTTATACAACGATCTGGTGAGGAGGTGTCTCCATCATAACAAGATCTTACTGCTAAATAAATATTTATTTTATCATTAATAATTCTTGTATCAAAAGATGTTTCATCACGAAAAGCCCGTACGCCCAAACCTATGTTAAGCATAAGATCTAAATATGAACTTTGTAGGTATTCTAAAGTTCCAATTTTATTCCCTTCTCTATCTTTATATATTTTCCTTGTCATGTTTATTTTATTTTCAGTAATTTAATAAATCTTTAAGTTATAAAGATGAGCTTTCCCTTAAGCTTCTCATCTTCAAATCTTAATATTTTAAAAGTTATTTATATTAATAATTAAGAATATAAAAATTGGTTTTTAAAGTTTTAGTTTTCTCTTTTAGAATTTTTTCTTTGTCTTAATCTTTGCCTTGAAGATAACATATGGGTATTTAAATAATTTCTAGAACAATAAAACCCAGCTACAACCTCATAATTTCTAAAAGGTCTAAAATCAAGATTTAAAGAATTTTCTTCGTTTATTTTTTCATCCTCTAAGATAACAACATCACAATCAAATCTTCTGGCTAAACCTCTAATTCTTGCATTTCCAATTTTTTCAGCATTCCTAAACAAGGTTTTTTCAAAAAACCTTGGAACTCTGATTTTTACTTTATAAAAGGGGGCAGAATCAGGAAATAATAATTCATTTAATTCTTCGTTACCAGTATAACGTAACATTAAATCATAAAGAGGATTAAATCTATTTTTTAATGCAGTTAGTCTTCCTTTGAATATTTTTTGTAATAATCCAATATTTTTATAATCTTGCATTTATAAAATAAAAAAACCCTATTTTTAAAGATTATTGTTTTTAGATAGATTTATAAATTCTCTTAAAAAAATAGTTTAATGAAGAAAAACAAAGCTTTATTTATTTATTCGGGATGGATGGGAGATTTTTTATGGATAGTTCCTACAATAAGAGCTTTAAGTAAAAAGTATGATTCTTTATCTTTAGTAGTTTCAGAACAACAAAAAGAACTAGCTGAAAGTTTAATGAATGGAGATCTTGATAAGATTGTAGAAGAGGTATATGTAGATATTAAAAGTAGGGGTATGATATATAGGGCGATAAACCAACATCATATCCGTAAGGAAGCCAAGAACAAAAATATAGGAACTTATATAGATTGGGTAGGCAAATGGAAAACTACATTGTGCATTCCACATTCTAAAGAAATAGATATTTATTTACCTGCTGAAGAAGATACTAGAAAAAGAGAGCATAAGATTATTAAGAGATTACATAAGAAAACAAACCTAATGTCTCCAAGAGATAAAAATTGTCATAAGGTTGATTCTTATTTAAGTGTTTTAAAATATTTTAATATTAAAGATTTCAAGACTAATTTTGATTTAAAATATAATGAGGAAGTAATTAATAGGGCAGAAAAAATTATTAGGTTACATAATTTGCGTGATGTTCCAAGTGTAGCTTTAAATATAGGCTCTGCACAATTTAGTAAAATTTGGCCAATAGAAAATTTCAAAGAATTAGCAAAAAAACTTCAGAAAGATAATATTATCACTATGATATTTGGAGCAGATTCATTTAGATGGAATAATAATTATGATGCAAGGAAAGAAAAGACAAATTTTAAAGATTATGATGGATTAGTGTCTATAAGTTCAAATCCCCTTTTAATTAATGCTTATCTTTTAAGTTCAGGAGTTTTTGATATTTCAGTGGCTTGTGATAGTTTCCCAGCTCATATGGCTGGTTCTGCTAATGAAGTGTCTGAGAAAACTATTGGAGCAATTAAAGCAGATAATGGTAAGTATTACAAAGCAAATAAAACAATAACTTTATTTGGTCCAACAAATGATTTATTCTGTAGCCCATACGATCCAACAGGAAAATTTGCAACAATAATAAGGCCGGAGAAATACCCTAATTATTGTGAATATGATTTAATAAAAGAAAAATGTTCAAAATATGAAAAAATATCTGAGGGGGAAAGTCCGTGTATGAAAAAAATATCTGTAGGTAAAGTTTATGAAGTTATTAAAGAAAAGTTAGCTTCTAAATCTCAATAAAGTATTTAAATAAGAATTTAAATATCTTACTATGCCTAGAAAAAAACCAAAGCAACATATACTAAGAAATTTATTCTTGTGCGCAGTTTTAATCGCTTATGGATATGGTGCAGGAAGAGCAAGAACTAGTTCAGTAGGAATAAAACATTGGAACCCCTTTGAAATTTATAGAGTATGGGATGCAAGAAGATTTGAAAAACATCTTGCAAAAAGAATTTATGGCAGAAAATCTTTTGGAAATCCTAGAACTAGATTTGGTCTAGGAACCATAAGTCAGTCTATATTATATAATCAAATTTATGGGGAGAATGGTTTAGCAGAATTTAATGGTGTTAAAGGAATACAGGCAGAAGAACATGTCCTAGCAATTGAAAAAATCTATGATAAAAAAGTAAATATAAGAGAAAAAGATATACAAGGTTATCAGGGGAGAGATATCTTAAACAGGTTATTTTGGGGGACTCATTTAGAAACACTTGAAAAAGCGGTTAGAAAGTGGAACAATACAGGACCAAGCATCGTGCCTGAAAAATTAGATAATAATAAAATAAATTATGGAAAGTATATTTAAATTTACCTCGCACTATCTGCCTGCTTCTCTGAATCATTTTTTTTAGCTATAACATATGAGTCATTATCTTTATTATAAGCTTTAATAATCTCTGAGGCAAGTGCCTGCTCTATCTTAGTTTTTTTATTAAATGATTTATCATAACTTCCCTGAACTATATGCCTTAAAGTCATTGTAACTCTTCTTAATGGAGAAATATCAACTGCCTGGGGATATCTTGCTCCCCCATATTCAATAACTGTAACCCCATCTCTTGGAGCAGCATTTTCAATTGCAGTTACAAGAACCTGAATAGGATTCTGCTTTGTTTTTTCTTGAATAATCTCTAAACAATTAAGAACAATTTTCATATTTTGAGTATATTTCCCTGTTTTCCAGCCTGTTTGAATTTTGTGTTTTTTACCTCTATGTCCAGGAACAGCAATTAAATTTGCAAATATTTCAATTAAATTAGTCTTTCCTTTACCAAATTTCTCCCTGATTCTTCCATAACTTTTTACAACTAATTTTGGGTCTAAATTAATATATCTTTTCATTCCAGGGTCTTCTACTTTAATATCAGAAACGTCATGTATATCAAAGAGTTTAAACTGATTTTGTTTTTGCTCTTTTTCAAGTTCTTCAAATTGTGTTTGTTCTTGTTGCATTTTAATTTTGTAAGGTGTTTTCTAATTTACTTTGTTTAATATTACTAATAAAATTACTAATCTTAACAATAGGATATAAAATAGCTACTGCTGTTAAAATTCCTGCTCCTTGTATTAGTTTTTGATACAAAGGTCTACCTTCTGCATATTCAAAATCATGATCAAAATCATCTATTGTTTTCCAATATTTTCCCATTTTATCTCCTCCCCTTTTCTATCTTGCCCATCCATAATCTTGACAAGGGCTGATCATTTACTTTAATAACTTTCCATCTGACTCCTGGAATATCTCCTTTACTTCTACCCTGCTTTCCACCAATCCTCTCAATAATAACCTCATCATGTTCATCAATAAATTTCTGAGCTTCATTTCCAGGAATAAAAGCAGTAACAATTTTTGAATTTTTAATTAATTGAACTTTGCAGCATTTCCTCATTGCAGAATTTGGCTGTTTTGCTTCTTTTTGAACTTTTTCAATTACAATTCCTTTTGCTTGATTTTTTCCACCTAAAGGGTCTGATTTTGCAAATAAGTTTAAAGTTCTTACTTTATATTTCCTATCTTTCCATCTGAACTTTCTTCTATTTTTAATTAATTTTGTTGCATTTCTAAGTCCCATTTTGTGTATTTTATATTATTTTATCAGTAATTTAATAAATTTTTAAGCTTTGTTATGAGTAACTTAATCTCTGAAGTGTGTATCTTAAGGTGCTATTAGATACTAATACTTCTTATTTTTTATATCTCTATAAATCTTTAAGTTATAAAGATGAGTTTTTACTTAAGCTTCTCATCTATACCTCATAATATTTTGTTTATTACTAATATTTATATTTCTTAAACTCATAAAAGCTTTGTTATGAATAGCTTAATCTCTAAAGTGTGTATCTTAATATTTTACAAGATACCAGTATAAATATTAATCAAAAAACAGGTTTTTAAATGTTATTAAAAAATCACCTAATCAAAACCTTCTTCACCCCAAAATATTGCTCTAAAACATTTTGCATCTCATTTAATCTGCATTTGTTTCTTCCAATTAAAATAGCTTTGCTTTGAGAACCAGCACTTATTATGGCATGATTATCTTTTATTTCAATAGCTTTAAACTTCACAGGATAAGTAATTACAGAAACAAAATTCTCAATATCTTCTCTACTATAGGGAATAGCTACAATTTTAACTCTTTTACCAAGAACTTCATTTAATCTTCTGAGGTTTTCATTATTCTGCCCAAGAGCTCTTGAAACTAATTTTCTTGGAACTGCAAAAACAATTGCATTATTATATTCAAAACAATGATTAGTTCTTATTCTTGTAATTCTGTTAAACATATTTGCATACCTTATAAATTGCATGTTTAAGACTTTTATCATTTTTTGTTATCTCAGTATCTTATTATATTTTTAAGCTGAGTTGATGAGTATCTAAATCTTCTCATCTGAATCTTTTCCTATGCTTATAAGATTCCAGTTTTTTATTATTCAATTATCTCTTTTTTAGATCATAACCTTTTCTAAAGGTTTGTTTTATCTTAAAATTTTATTGAGAAGGAGATTTATAAAGTTTTAGATTATTCATTTCTTCTTTCCATTCTCAATCGGATTAGTTGAATGTTTAGAAACATCTTTTGTCTTTAAAGTTATTTTCTGCACACTTTTATCTGATTTAGGTTTTTTATCTGTCAAAGGCCCTGTCACCTCAACCAACAACCCAGGCAAACCTGTTCCAATAGGAACTGGCTGATTCAAAATTATGTTTTCAATTACTGAATTTAATTCATCTTTATTTTCTTTTAATGTTGCATTAACAAATTGTTTAATTGGTGTTTCAAAACTTGCTCGTGCAAGTATAGAAGATTTTTGAGAAATAATCCCCATTCTTGTTATTCCTTTAACTAATCCTGTAGTGGTCATTGCATCTGCAATTAGTTTCAAATGCCTATCATTAATTTCAAGCCCTTGAGAATTTATAACTTTTTTAATTTCTCTGATTATTGTAGCTCTTGCAACTTCAATCCCCAAAACTTCACAAACTTCATGAACATCATTACTAATTGTTTTTGTACCATCAACTCCCTTGAAATTCATAACTTCTTTAAGATTAGTTCCAGCTGTAAGCATAACATAATTATTATCTCTTTTAACAACTAAAATTTGTTCAATACCTTTAATTCCTGAAATCTGGGCTTTTTTTATTTTCTCTTTTAATTTATAAATTTTCTTAAAATCTAAATCCTCTGCACTAAAGATAATTGAGCCACCTTGAGCTTTACAAGAATGACCTTTATCATTTAATCTTTTAACAATAGTTTCAACAGAAGAATGAACTCTTTTAATTCCTTCATGGTCAATAACAGCTTCTATTTTTTTATCACTAAAATTAATCTTAATTTCTTTAATAATGTCTTCAAGCTTAACTTCTTGAATTTTTTCAGCAAGAATCTTAGTATCTTTTTTATTATTATATTCTTTATCTAAATAAATCTCCATTTCAGGAGTTGAAGGAACCCTTCTTGCATCAAAAATTTCAATTAATCTTGGTAAACCAGAACTAACTTGCATTTCTGAAACTCCTGCAAGATGAAAGGTTCTTAAAACCATTTGTGTAGAGGGTTCACCAAATGATTGAGCAGTAACTATTCCAATTGCTTCTCCAGCAGAAATCTCTCTGTCTTTATGTAATGCTGAAACATCTTTTCCATCATCCCCATATTTAAACTGAATGATTTTCCCAGAACCTTCTCTAACTGTTTGATCATATTCTATTCTAATATCCTGCAATGCATTTGCTAATCTTCTATAAAGATAACCAGACTTAGGAGTTCTTAATGCAGTATCCATAAGAGAATCTCTTCCAGTCATAGCTCCAAAAAAGAATTCTTCAGGTTCAAGTCCTTTTAAAAAAGAATTATAAATAAATCCTCTTGCTTTTGGAGACAAATCATGTTCTTTAAAAAATGACAAGGTCCTATTACTAAAACCAATGTCGATTCTTTTAGCCCACAATGCCTGTTGTCCAACACAACAAGCCATCTGAGTTATATTAAAAACATTTCCTCCAGCACCAGAACTCATCATAACACTTATAGGATTTGTTCTAGGAAATTCTTTTCCAACTACTTTTCCAATTTTTGTTCTAATGCTATTTAAAACCTGTAGTATTTTAATCTCTCTACTTTCTTCAGAATTTTTACCAGGAATAATTTCAAGACTCCCTGTTTTATAATCCTGGATAATTTTTTTAGTTCTATTTTCTGCTTCTTTAATTATTTCAACTGTTTCTTGTTTTACTTTTTCATTTACATTTAAGTCCCTAACTGAAATTGTAAATCCATGATTTGTAAGATAATTAGTTCCAATTGCAAATGCATGTTCTAATGTTTTAATTGTTTGGTCTCTGCCAACTTCTTTATCAAGAACCTTTAATATTTCTCCATTTTCAACACCAAACACATTTTCATCAATTACTCCAGATTCTATTTGTCCATTTTTAATAACAAAACTTTCCCCGGTTTTAGTTTTCCCTCTATAATCTATTTTAGGAATTATTTCTGAAATTATTTCCTTTCCATTAATATAATTTTTGGAAATTTTAGTTTCTATACCTGATTGATATAATAATTGTGAAGCCTCTGACTTAGGTAAATTTATATTACTTAATAAATAATTTCCAGTAATTGCATCAGCAACACAACCTAATAAATTGCTATTATCTTTGCAAGAAATTAAATTTTGATTTACATCCATTAAGATTTTTGCTTCTGCTCTAGCTTCTTCTGTTTGAGGAACATGAATATTCATTTCATCTCCATCAAAATCTGCATTATATGGCTGTGCTGCAGCCGGATGGACCCTAAATGTTTTATAAGGAAGAACTTTAACAAAATGAGCCATTAAACTAAATTTATGAAGGCTTGGGTGTCTGTTAAATAAAACAATATCATCATCAATTAATTGTCTTTCTATAACATATCCAGGTTCTAATTCATCTAAAATTTCTTGCTTTAATTCTTCTGTTATCCTTTTTCTTCTCCCATCAGGCCTTATAATATAATTTGCAGTAGGATATTTTTTATTTATAATTATTTTTTTAAGCTTGTTAATATTAGAAGAATTGACTTTTTCATTAACTGTTAGAATTTTTGCGATTTCAACAGGAACCCCTACTTCATTGATTTTTAATGCAGGGTCAGGGCTTATAACCGTTCTTGAAGAAAAATTAACTCTTTTTCCAGCTAAATTATGCCTTATTCTTCCTTCTTTTCCTTTTATTCTTTCTGTTATTGTTTTTAAGGGTTGTCCACTTCTATGTCTTGCAGGAGGGATTTTAGTTATTGAATTATCAAAAAAAGTCGTAATATGATATTGTAATAAATCCCATAAATCTTCTATAATAACTTCAGGAGCCCCAGCATTTAAGTTTTCCCAAAGCCTTTGATTTGCTCTTATTATATCTGATAATTTATGAGTTAAATCATCTTCACTTCTTTCTCCACTTTCTAAAGTTATACTTGGTCTTACTGTTACAGGGGGTACTAATAACAATGTTAATATTCCCCATTCTGGTCTAAATATTCTTGGGTCAATTCCAGCAATCTTTGCTTCTTCATCTGGAATTCTTACAATTCTATCCCTTATATCTCCAGGAAACAATCTTCTTTTTCCAATCCTAAAAGTAGTTGGTTTTTCTAATTTTACTTTTTCTTGTTCAGCTAAACAATAAGGACATTTCTTAGTATCTTTTGCTCTTCTTAATCTGTCTTTAACATGTTTATATTTTTCTAAATCTTTTTCCTTAATCATTAATCTATGACATTCAGAACAAAAACATCTTAAGAATAGTTCAACAACAGGAATATATTTAATATGGAGAACCGGTCTTGCTAATTCAATAGAGCCAGGATGGCCTAAACATTCTTTTAATCTTCCTCCACAAGTTCTGCATCTAACTCCAGGGTCAATTGCACCCAAACGAAGATCCATTAATCCTCCATCAACAGGATATCCATCCACATCATAAAGTTCAGGGGTTATTATTTTAGCTTTGCTTATTTTCTTAATCTCATCAGGATTAAGTAAAGTAAATTGCAAGCTTTCAACTTGTTTTTTTATTGGTTTTGTCATTTTGATTTTATATTTTTTATTTTTCTCTTTCTACTTGTTTAAATAAACATCCTTCAAATTTCTTTATTAATTTTCTTGTAAAACATTTTCTATAATCTAATCCACAAACATCTAAACAATGAACCACGCTTGCTTCAAAATAACCACAATTAAATGGGTGATAACTTTTTCTCAATTTTATTAGATTTCGTACAGTCATCTTCTCCCCCCATAGGTATCAATAATCAAATCTGTAAAAGCTAATACTGTAGATTTATAATCCTCTATTTTATCAACCACCCTCGTAAATTCTCTTCTTGTAGTAGGCATAGCAATAGCTGCATCTCTGGTTTCACTTACTCTAAATTGTTTAGGATAATCATAATTCATTCCTGTTTTAATAGGGTCAAGCATTGCCCCTTCTGTTTTATTACCTATTATCATAGTAAGACCCGCAACTCCTACTAATCCAGCTTTTTTCAAAAAGTGTCTTCTTGTTATTATTGGTTTTATCATTTTTTATTATATCTTTAAGCTTTACAATTGAATAGTTTAGACTCTCATCTTCATATCTTTCTGTGCTTATAAGATTCTGATGTTTTCTCCTTATTCATACTTATTTTTCAAATTAAATTTAGTTTTAATATGAAGTGATTGAATTTCATCAACTAATAATTTAAAAGCATAAGATATTTCAATAGGCTCGATATCTTGGCTATTGCACATAGGGCAAAATAATTTATTTTTTATATTATCTTCAATAGCAACAGCCCCGCATTTAGTGCATATATTTACAACTACTTTATCTGAATCATATCTTTCTTTTAATAATAAAGAAGCCCCATGAGCAACTAATGCTTGTTGCTCCATTTCTCCAAGACGAAGCGCTCCTCCTCTTGCTCGTCCTTCAATTGGCTGTCTTGTTAAAAGCGTCACTTTTCCACTTGCTCTGGCATGCATTAGATTACTTACCATATATCTTAATTTCAAATAATACATATTACCAATAAAAATCTTAACATTCATCATTTTTCCATTAATCCCATTATAAACACTCTCTTTTCCATCATATCTAAACCCTAAATCTTTTAATTGAACCTCTAAATCATCAATTTTTTGTCCTGAAAATCCTGTTCCATCAATTATTTTTCCAGATAAACATGAAACTTTTCCAGCTAATAATTCTATTAAATATCCAACAGTCATTCTTCCAGGAATAGAATGTGGATTGAAAATTATATCTGGTCTTACTCCTCTTGAAGTAAATGGCATATCATTTTCAGGAACAATAGCTCCAATAACTCCTTTTTGTCCATGAGAAGTTGCAAATTTATCACCTAATTCAGGAATTCTTAAATCTCTTGTTTTAACTCTAATAACTCTATTTCCTTGATTATCTTCTGTAATAAATACTGCTTCAATAGTCCCTTTTTCTTCTTGTCTTATAACTGAGCTTGATTCTTTTTTAGCTTTAATTGAAATTTCTCTTACTTCAGATAAGAATTTTGGGGGAGAGGTTTTACCAATAACAACTTCTCCTGAATCAAGTCTAGCTTCAGGATAAACAACGCCATCATCTTCTAAATATCTATAACTTTCCTCTGTTCTATAACCAGAAACATCTTTTTCAGGAATACAAATTTCATCTCTTAAACCTCCTGCATAATTTAATTCAATAGATGTATAAGGTCGATAATAAGTGCTTCTTCCAAGTCCTCTATCAAGAGAACCCTGATTTAATATCAAAGCATCTTCCATATTATAACCTTTATGAGTCATAACTGCAACAATTACATTTTGTCCTGCAGGATGGACATTTAAGGTATCATAAATAAAACTTCTAACAATAGGTTTTTGAGGATAATGTAAAATACTTACATTAGTATCTAATCTGCATAAAAAATTAGCAGCATATAATCCTAATGCTTGTTTTTGTGTTTTACTTCCCCTATTTAATCTTGATGACTGGTCATAATTAGCATAAGGAACTAAAGAAGTAACAACACCTAAAAAATCAATTTTATCAATCTCAAGATGAGTATGTTCTTCATTTAAACCCTCTTTACATAATGAAACTAAAGCATTTTCTTCTTCAGCAGCATCTAAATATTCAATAATCCCGTTTTTAAGTAAATCTTCCCATTTAAATTCCCCACTTTTTAAGAATTTAATATGTTCTTTAGTTAATTTTGAGTTTCCTTGTTCAACAATAATTAAAGGCCTCATTGCTCTCCCAACTTCTGTTGATAAAAAAATATTATTTAATATCTTATTATACCTAATACTTAATTCAATAGGTAATTCTCCTCTTCTTCTGTAATTTTTAAGTTGGGAGATAAATTTATTAGGTTCTTCAATATGTCCAATAAATCTTCCATTAAAAAAGATATCAGTTCCTGTGCCTTCAATTTCCTTTTTCATTTCTAAGTCTGTTAAAATCTTAATCAATTTTTCATCATCTAAATTAGTCCTTGTAGAAATTTTTGTTAATAACGCCAGATTTTTTCTTAAACCAATTTCAGTTCCTTCTGGGGTTTCAACAGGACAAAATCTTCCATAATGGGTTGGATGTAAAGTTCTTGCTAAAAAGTTTTCTTGTTCTCCTGGGAGCATACTTGAAACTCTTTGCAATTGAGATAAAATAGCAAGATAATTTGTTTTATCCATGTTTTGTGTTACTCCACTTCTTTCTCCAATCCAGTTACCAGTTGCAATTGCAGATTCAACTCTATGAGTAAATAAAGTAGATTTAGCAATTGTTTTTATAGAATAAAATTTCTTTCTTTTCTGAACTTTTTGTAAAGTATG
>SDBT01009618.1_pt1 | contig 15664 bp, 12 predicted proteins | sample 2277101 | NCBI WGS metagenome assembly SDBT01 (sample SAMN10404973, study PRJNA504765) | marine sediment metagenome | isolation source: marine sediment core GS10_PC15, 103 cmbsf | place: Arctic Ocean: Southern Knipovich Ridge | collected 2010 | reverse complement strand
TTGCAGCAGCAAAAAAAATAATGAAATACAAAAACGCGCGCACTCGATACGAGATTGAACAAAGAATCAAATCTCAGGATTCGGACCCCGGCCAGCCGGAAATTAAAAACCTCGTTGAAAAACAATCCGCTGCGCTAAGAGAAAAAAGTATATTGATTAAACAGTGGGATTTGAAGGCAATCGACGCCGATTTGAACTGGTGCGGCCGAAGCGGCTCACCAACCAAGGTTCACAGAATCCAGAACGTGGTACTTGCTGCAAAAGACAGCAAAGAAGTTACGCCTGACGATAAGGGCATTGCAGAAATGATACACGAGCTGATTGAGGACAAAACAATTTCGTAACACTCGATACAAGTCAACCACGAGATATGAATTATGATAGATGTTAATAAAAAGGGCCAGGTGTGGGTGTTTGCCGAGCAGCATAACGGCCGGCTGGAAGATACGCCGCTCGAACTGCTGGGCAAAGGCCGCAGGCTGGCTGAGACGCTCGGCGTAAAGACCGCTGCGGTACTACTCGGTGACAACGTCAAAGACCTTGCAGCGAAACTAATACATTACGGGGCTGACAAGGTATATATGGTCGAGGATGCGCTTCTGCGGGCCTACCAGACAAACAGCTATGCAAAAGTAATCGTTGAATTGATTGGCAGGCACAAACCGCAAATCGTTCTCTACGGCGCCACAGTTACCGGCCGTGACCTCGGGCCCAGAGTGGCAAGCGCTATAAAGGCCGGGTTGACGGCTGACTGCACGGATTTACAAATCGGCAATCACCAGTTGTCGAGTAACGGCCGGCTTCACGAGAACCTTCTTTTTCAGATAAGGCCTGCCTTCGGCGGCAATATAATCGCCACGATAATAAACTACGACCGCTGGCCGCAAATGGCTACGGTCCGCGAGGGCGTAATGCCAATGCCCGAACCCGACACCAATCGCAGCGGCGAAGTCATCACTGAAAAAGTAAATCTTTCGCAAGAGGATTTACCGCTTCAGATACTGGCTGAACACAAACAGGCCAGAAAAGTCGACCTTAAAGCCGCGAGGGTAATCGTGGCAGGCGGCGCGGGCGTAGGCAGCAGGGACAACTTCGCGCTTGTATGGGAGCTGGCAAACTGTCTTGGTGCTGCGCCCGGCGCTACCAGGGCGGCGGTGGATTTGGGTTTCATCGACAGCGACCATCAAATCGGCCAGACCGGCACAACGGTAAGGCCCAGCTTGTATATAGCAGTAGGTATCAGCGGTGCGATTCAACACCAGGCGGGTATGAGCAGCAGCCAGAAGATTATCGCCATCAACAACGACCCCGATGCGCCTATATTCAGCATTGCACATTACAAAATAGTCGGCGACCTCAACGAGGTCGTACCGAGAATGATAAAATCAATTAGATTCGTCTCTCGTGACTCGTGACTCGTTGCTTGTTCGGCACATGGAGCACGGGACACAAGACGCAAGATGCGAGACACTAATTTATGGGAAATTTTTATACAGACAATGATGATTTGCAGTTTCTGCTGCGGAACACGGACTTAGGTCAGATAGCCCAACTTTGCGAAGACGGTTTCAAGCATGCCGGCCGGTTTGATTATGCACCCGCCAATGCCGAAGAGGCCGTGCAGAATTACGATATGGTGCTTGCCTCACTGGGCCAGCTTAGCGCCGAATTCATAGCGCCCCGGGCCGAGGAAATCGACCGGCAGGGAAATACTCTCAATCCCGACGGCTCAGTAACAAGGCCAAAGGCAATGCGGGAATGTCTTGACAAGCTTTCCCAGGCCGAGGTAATGGGCCTTATCTTACCGTACAGATTCGGGGGCCTGAATTTTCCGAACTTTATATACTCGATGGCCATAGAGATTGTCTCACGCGCCGATGCGGCACTTATGAACATATTCGGCCTGCAGGGAATAGCAGAGACAATAAACGCCTTTGCCGATGAAGATATTAAGGAAAAGTACCTGCACGATTTTTCCGCCGGCCGGGTAACCGGCGCAATGGTGTTGACCGAACCGGATGCCGGCTCGGACCTGCAGTCGGTAAAGCTCCGCGCGTCCCAGGATGAGAACGGGCAGTGGTTTCTGCACGGCGTAAAACGGTTTATAACCAACGGCTGCGGAGAGGTGCTTTTAGTTCTGGCCCGCAGTGAACCTGAACGAAGCGGCGGGCTGGGGCTGAGTCTGTTCGTGTGCCAGCCGGGGCCGACGGTGCAAATCCGCAGGCTGGAAGACAAGCTCGGTATTCACGGCTCGCCTACCTGCGAGATATTTTTTAATAACACGCCCTGTGAGCTCATCGGCGAGCGCCAGCGCGGGCTTGTAACTTATGTTATGAGACTTATGAACGGCGCCCGCATCGGTATAGCGGGTCAGTCGCTGGGCATAGCAGAAGCCGCCTTTCGGGTTGCCAGAGATTACGCGGCTGCGAGAAAACAGTTCGCAACGGCAATTGAGAACCTGCCGGCAGTGCGGGACATGCTCATAGAAATGAAGGTCGCCATAGAAGCCGGCCGCGCGCTTCTTTACCATACATCACAAATTGTGGACCTTGAGCTTGGTTACACCAGGCAGCTTCAAAACAGCAAAAAAGAGGATAAGCCCAACACCAAACAGCTCAAGAACGACCGCAGAAAATACAAAAGATACGCAGCCATGCTGACACCCATGAGCAAGTACTACTGTTCGGAAATGTGCAACAGGGTCGCGTACGATGCCATTCAGGTGCTCGGCGGAAGCGGCTACATGCGCGATTATGCCTGCGAACGCCACGCCCGCGATGCAAGAATTACAACCATCTATGAGGGAACGAGTCAGATGCAGGTTGTGGCCGCTGTTCGCGGCGTATGCAGCGGCACAGCAGAGAGACTGCTCGATGAACTCAAACAGCACGAATACGACAGCCAGGTGAACGACCTTCTGGAAAGACTCGCACACGGCACCGAACAATTAAAAAAGTGTATTGCGTTTGTCAAGGAAAACGGCAACGAGTATATGGACCTTTACGGCAGAGCACTGGTGGATATCGGGATAACTTTAATTAACAGTTACCTGTTCTGCCACCAGGCAAGTACGAAGCTCGATATGACTGCGTACGGCAGTTGTCAGCAGGGCAACGGTGCGAACAGTCAGCAAATAACCATGCGGGAACATAAGGCAATGGTTGCCCGCAGGTATATTACCAAAAACGTGCCGGCAATAACGGCTATGGCTGAACTGATTTGCAGCGGCGACAAATCGACATTTACCTGTTACCAGCCGATGGTCGGGCCGGTACCGACTGAGTAACGCGACTGGTCGCTCGTGACCCGAGCGACCAGAAATGAAATTATGCATGGAGCGGTTATATTCGATTTTGACGGGGTGATAACAGATTCGGAAGTTCTGCATCTTCGCGCATTTAATCGTGTACTGAAGCAGTTCGAAATTGAAATAATACCGACCGATTACTACAAGGATTATCTGGGCTTTATCGATTTTGACTGCTTTCAGCAGGTAGGCCGGCGGAACAATCTGCACCTGAGCAAGCAAAACATCGAAGATTTGATAAGGCAGAAGAACCGGATATTCGAGGAACTTGCCAAAACCGAGGGCAAAATAATCGCCGGTGTCCGAGACTTTCTCAATATGCTCAAGGCGGCCCAAATACCTATGGCTATATGCTCGGGGGCGCTTCTGACTGAGATTGAACTGATTCTGGCAGATGCCCGGCTGCGTGATTATTTCGAGGTGATAGTATCAGCTGAGCACGTGAAAAAAGGCAAACCTCACCCAGAGGGATTCTTGAAGGCCCTGCAGAAACTGAACGAAAAAATACAAAAGACCGTCTCAGCGGGTGACTGTGTGGTAATTGAAGACTCCCTATGGGGTCTGCAGGCGGCTGTAAAGGCGGGTATGCACACTGTTGCGGTGACTAATTCCTACCACGCAGACCAGCTTCAGGGCGCCGAAAAAATAGTCGCCCGGCTGAACGAACTAACCCTGCGGGATTTGGAAAACCTTTGCGCGTGACCGGCTCACAGAGAAAGTCTGCTGCGAGGCTTGCCGTTCAGGGGACACTATCTGCTTAACTGCATCGGGCCGGGGGCGACAATTTCAGTTTTGATTTTGCCGGTCTTGAGATTGTACTCGATCGCATCAACCGCTGCGCCGTTAAAGTAGCACGGCTGAAGCTGGTCGGCGTTGACGGTCATCAGCGACCTGTCGTGGTCATAGAATAGTCGCCCGCCCACAAACTCAGTATTACCTTCCCGGTACGTGACTCCACCATCGGCGTAAAGCGTGGAAAGGTCGGTCTGGCCGGTAACGGTTTCTGTAAGGTTCGCCTTTATGTGGCCGGCTGTGGCCCTGATTTGTTCGTCGGAGCTGTCATCACCAACGGGTATATAGTCGAGGATAATCTGCCGTGATGTGGAGTCGGCAATGATTTCGTTTGTCCGGGAAAAGTACTTTAACGTATCAAAATCGCGCATAAAGGCATAGTAGCGGCGCCTTAAACCAAATTTACCGGAACCACGCTGGGGCTCGGAGACATTCGAATTATCAACTTTCAATATACCGGGCCCGGCGGCAACAAACATCCGCTGATGGTTGTCAAAATCAAACCGGCTGCATTTCAGTTCAACACCGCCGAGAATTTTCTCTCGGCCCACACCGGGATATTGCTGCGGGGCGGTCTTGACCATTGCAAGTCTGACGGTGCCGCCGGTTGCGGTCAGATGCTCCATAGCGCCACCCACATCTGTAACCGCGCCGCTGGCACCGGAGGATATCGTTGCCAAAAGCTTTGGCGCAGTAAGCGTATATCGGCGCAGCACGTTAGGGTCCGTGCGGGTCATTGTGCATACGCAATCGCCTTCAAAAACGGCCCGATTCAGTTTCGACTCGAATAATGTTCTCTCTTGGGCGGTTATTTTTACCGGAACCGATGCCTGGGTTCCATCCTCGGCGGTATCAGTTGTGTAAAAAGTAAGCTCGGAAGCGCCCGGCGCGGTGATGTTGCCGGTGACGGCGCAATAATCGATTTTTTCGGCAATAAATTTGGTTCTGCCTTCGTAATCCTCAGCTATTGCGTTTTTTCTGTGTTCGGTACCGGCACCAACAAGGCTGGCTTCGAGGGCAATTCTCATGGTTTCAGGAAGGTCGGCAGACGTAACAACAATGCCTTTGTCGCAGGTTACGATAATATCAGCAGGGCTTTGATTTGGTTCTGCCGGTTGTACGGCTTCGACAGAAACACTGCTTTGGGCCGCAGGTGAAGATAGTTGCGAGGTTTCCAGGCCGGCGGTTTTGCTTTTATGGGTGGGTAGTGAGCGCGTTTCAGGGACATGCTGATTTGAGCTTGAGAGAAAAATATTGTTTATGCAAAGCTGGTCGGCAAAAATTATCTGCTCGGGGCTGTCAATAACAACGTTTTTGTTAAACACAGCCGTGTAGGGTACAGGCTGGTTTTGTGTCGGCTGGGACTTTTGAGAATCCTGCGATACGGCCTGTTTTGCCGGCTGCTGTTGAGGTTTGGCGGTACCGGCTGCGGGAGCATCCACGGGCGTTTGTTTTTGTGCCGAAGCTGATGCCGGGGCCGGAGCCTGTTTAAGATGCAGGCTGTGCAAATCCACTATCTTCAGATATTCCAGGCGCTCTGTGGCGCCGTTATAGACCATTTCCAGGCCCCTGCCGAGCATTCTGGCGTCTTTAGAGACGAATTCAACAGGCCCCGTTGTTGAAAACTGCGACCTGTCGCTGACATATACAAGGTCGTCGAGATAGATAAAACTTTCGCTGATGTCACTATCTCCTTCGGGCAAAATATGAATCACGACGTTTCCCGTGAGAGTGGCGTCTTTGGGGCTGGGCCTTCCGACGATAGTTTCGACCCTGACCTTGCCGTTGTCGGCAGTCAGCAGGCACTTGAAATTCGGCTTATAGATATTCATAAAGGGTTTTTCCATTTCCCACAGCCGGCCCTGTTTGTGCAGAAGTTTTTCGAAACCAAATTCCCTTTCCACCTGTTTTTGCTTGTTAAAGTCGAGGAACCTTGCCTTTTCCACGGCCTCTACGCCCACGCCACCAACGACAGCGACGCTTTTACGGTCCGGGTCGATATTGGCGTCGACGATAAAATCAGCGGGTTCGTTCGGCGTGTAAATATCAATTTCCGGTGTTTGGTCAATTCCTGTTATAATAAAATACGCCAGAACAGTCGCACCCAGCGAACCAAGCCATATAAGAAATTTTCGTAATTTCGGGGCCATTGTGTTTTTTCAGTTGTCCGGCCCAGCTCAAGACTGGTTCTAAAGATACCTTTCGACTACCTGTGACCATTTGCCGGTTCTTTTCAGCAGGTATTCTATGACCTCGCGGACAGCACCGCAACCGCCAGCTTTTGCAGTCACGTAGTCGGCATTTTGTTTGACCTGTTCAACAGCGTTGGCCACCGCAACAGAAAACTGCACCGCTTTCATTACCGGCAGGTCGGGTAAATCGTCACCCACGTAGGCCATGGCCTGCGGCACAATGCCCGATTGAGCCGCAAGGCTGTTAAGGGCAGACAATTTGTCGTGACAATCCTGAAGACAATAATCCACTTCAAGCTGCCGGGCACGGTGTTTTGTGGGGCTGGAATTTCTGCCGCTGAGGAAAGCGACTTTCAGGCCGGCCCTTTTCCACATACGGATACCGTGGCCGTCAAGGGAATTGAAACATTTGCTTTCAGAACCATCATCGTTGATTATAAGCGAGCCGTCGGTCAGGATGCCGTCAACATCAAGCACCAGCAGTTTTATCCGTGAAAGGTCGGCAGCAGAGCGTTTTGTCATCCGATTCAACTCCGTTAGAATACGCAGAACAGGTCCGTCACCTATCAGCCGACAACTTTTATCGTGACAATGTCCTGTACGTCAATCAGTCCCACGGGCCTGTTTTCCGCATCGACAACAGGCAACTCGTCAACCCTGTACTTGTGAAATACAGCGGTTGCCTCTGCGGCGAGGGTGTCGGCCCTTATTTTCTTACAGTCAGCGGTCATAACGTCACCGGCTTTAAGCTCAAAAGCACCGCGGCCATGAGCGGTAATCAGACGTCTGATGTCCGCATCGGTAATTATGCCTGCCAGCGTTCTATCTTTTCCAACGACCATAACGGCACCGTGACGTTTTACGTCTTTTGTTTTCTCAAGCATTTCCTTTAGGCTGTCGGTAACTTCAGCCAGCGGAAGTTTTTCACCCGGCCTGAACATCATCGACTGTTCAACGGTCATTAATCTGGCTCCAAGCGAACCGCCGGGGTGAAACCTTACATAGTCCTCTACGCTGAAATTGCGCTGCTTCATTACAGTAAAGGCCAGGGCATCTCCAACAGCGAGCATGCATGTGGTAGAAACGCTGGGCGCAACACCGAGAGGACCCACTTCAGCCATACGGCCAAGACAAAGCACAATATCGGCATACCTGCTGAGCGTGGATTGCCCGTCGCCGGTGATGGCTATAAGTTTGATTTCAAGCTGTTTGACCAGATTAATCAGGCGGACCACTTCGTCTGTTTCGCCGCCGTAGCTTAAGACCAGCACTATATCGCCCTTGCGCAACCTGCCGAGGTCGCCGTGCACGGCTTCAACAGGATGAAGAAAATGGCTCGGCGTACCGGTAGAAGCAAGTGTTGCGCTTATCTTTTGGCCGATTATACCGGTTTTACCTATGCCGCTTACAATTACAGAACCCCTGCAATTGTAAATCATTTCAGCGGCCCGGCAGAAAGATTCGTTGACAATGGAGGCAACAGACTTAATTGCATCAGCCTCAGCTTCGATTACCTTTCTTGCATATTCAAGGTCAAACTGCATGCGTTAACACCTCCTGAATGGAAAGTTCAATCCTTAGCCACGTTCAGTATGCTGTCTCTGGGGTTATAACAGCGCATGCTGTGCTTTTCTCCTGCCAGCGACGGATCCGGATGAATGACGATGCTTTTGTCGGAGAATTGTTCGATGTGGGCGATTACAGAACGTTTTTCATTCAGCAGATAATCAGCGACCTGCGGCGAGACCGAAAGCTCTATACGTGCAACCTGTTTCTGGGATACAGCCAGGTTCAACAACCGCATAATCTCGATAGACAAAGATTCGTGACTTTTGATTACCCCCGACCCTCCGCAATTCGGACATGCCAGATAGGTACTGGACTGCAGAGAAGGCCGGATTCTCTGACGGGTCATTTCCACGACACCAAACCTGCTCATTCTCAATGCCCGCGAACGTGCCCGGTCATTCTTGAGGGCGTTTCTGAATGTTTTTTCCACACTTCTTTGGTGTCTTTGATTTCTCATATCAATAAAATCGCAGATTATCAATCCGCCGAGGTCGCGCAGTCTCAACTGGCGCGCAATCTCAACTGCGGCCTCCATGTTAATGGTGTAGGCTGTCTGCTCGGCGCTGTGCTGTTTGCGGTACCGGCCGCTGTTGACATCTATGGAAACAAGGGCCTCGGTCTGTTCAACGACCACAGAGCCGCCGCATTTAAGACTGACAGTACGGGCCTGAACCTTTCCAATCTCATTTTCAATCTGATACTTGTGAAACAGAGGGACTTTCCCGTCATAATAAACGGCCCTTCGCACATACCGCGGATTGGTTATAGCCAGAAAATCCTTTATTCTCTGGACAGCACTTTGTGAATCACAGATTATGCGATTTATCTTGCTGTTAAAAACGTCCCTGAGCGTGCGTATTATCAAATCGGATTCACGATACAGCGCAGCAGGCGATTTTTCGCTGCCCATTCTTTTTTCGATGGCTTTCCATAAACGGCTCAGATACCTTAAGTCCTTCTGGATGTCCGATTTCGAACAGCCCTGACCGGCAGTTCTGACTATGAACCCCTGGTTTCTGGGCGGTTCGCATTCTTCAAGTACCTGGCGCAGCCTGTCACGTTCCTGGAGGTCCTCGATTTTATGGCTGATACCGTGCTTGTGCATCCAGGGCATCATAACCAGGTATGTACCGGGCAATGCAAGATATGTGCTGAGAGTGGGGCCTTTTGTGTTTATGCCTTCCTTGGTGACCTGAACAACGAGCTCGTCGCCCTTATGCAAACAATTCTGAATAGGTATTCTTTCCTTCAAGGCTTTGCGCCGGCCTACACTTTCTGAAATATCACGGCTGTGAGGAAAATAACGGGGGTGAAGGTCGCTTATGTGCAGAAAACCGTTCCTGCCGATGCCGAAATCCATAAATGCAGCCTGGATACCCGACTCGACGTTCACGACCCTGCCTTTGTATATATTGCCGACATGACTGGCGACACTGGTTCTTTCCACGTATAACTCTTCAAGCGAGCCGTTCTCAACCACTGCAACGCGGCATTCCTCGCTCTCAGCCATATTTATAAGCATTTCTCTTGCCATTTTCTTATTCCATATCCACTACAAACAATATCAGGACCGGCTGACAGACCATTTTACACCGGTGCGTTTGACCGGTGCGGCCAGATGTTCCTGCTTTATCTCCAGCAGTTCCATAATCTCATCAATACGCACCGAGCCGGTTGAATCAATTCCGCATTCAACGACTATAACGTTATCAGTTACGTCAATCGACTTTAAATAATCTCGAACGTTAACAGTTTTGCTTCTACAGGAGTTTCGTTTGTGTCCGGCGCCAATACCGCCGTACACACGGCGTTCCACAATTATAGACTCGCTTGCCAAAACGTTTTTAATTCTTTGCTTCAGCTGGAGGCTAAAAAATTGACTTTCCACAGCTAATTCGCAGGTGGCACAACAGGGTTGAAATGAGGATTTGGCATCTTCAATTTCCACGCTCAGCAGCTGACAACCATCGGGCAGCTGGCGGCAGAGCCTGTCTTTAAGTCGTTCAGCGTCGGCTGCGCCGTATGACCGATTGTCTGGAAGTCTTTGCAGCTGAAGACACAACAGTTCGTTGCAGGCCTGGACACCAACCGGCCGGGGCAGAGGCAAAGACATTTTTATACGAGGATTAAAACCCTGACTGTATCGGGTGCTTATGCCACTGCGCACACAGGCCCGCTGAAACAGTCTGATGGTTTCGGCGTGCGAGAGGAACCTGAGATTACCCCCGATATTGAATTTTATCAGCGCTACTGGCGTGGTACCGTGCATTTATAATTTCCAACCGCAATCATTATAGACCAATAAGCCGGCCCACGTGCAAATCCGGGCTGGCAGAACAATATTATTGCCATGTTATGCTTAAAAACAAGCATTTTTTCCGGGCAGTGGATACGACTGAAGGCAGGGCTGTAAACATTTATGAGCCGGATAAACACCAAATCGGGCAAAAGGTAATCAAAAAGCCTCAGGCAGGACCTTTCTGGCGGCATCCCGCAGAAAACTGGAAACCTGCCTTTCGGAAGTCATAACAAGTACGTTTCTGGCAAGCCTGTTGCAGTGCTCAATAGTTACAGAGCGAATGACCTGTTTTATCTCGGGTATCATCGCCGGAGCAATGGAAACGGTCCTTATGCCCAAACCTAAAAGCAGCATAATATAATCTGGCTCGGAAGCCATTTCTCCGCAAACAGCCACATCTATCCCGGCCTTGTGCGCATCCTGAATAACATTCCTGATAAGTTTAAGCACCGCAGGTTCAGCAGCAGAATACAAAGTAGAGACCTGTTCATTTCCTCTGTCAACGGCAAGTGTGTACTGGATAAGGTCGTTTGTTCCTATACTGAAAAAGTCTGCATCCCTTGCCAGCGGGGAAGCCGTCAGAGCAGCTGAGGGGGTTTCAATCATAATTCCAATCTCGAGGTTCCTGTTGTATTTTATCGATGCCTCATCAAGGTCTTCCATAACATCGCGCAAAATCATTTTTGCCTGCATAAGCTCATGTGTATTAGTAATCAGTGGAAACATTATCTTGACCTGACCGAGCACCGAGGTCCTCAATATGGCGCGCAGCTGGGTCTTGAACAAACCAAGATTTTTCAGGCAGAACCTGATGGACCTCAGGCCCAGAAAGGGATTCGGTTCGGGTACGAAACGCCGGCTCTGAGTGTACTTGTCGGCACCGAGGTCCATGGTTCTTATAATTACAGGACGGTGTTTGAAAGCAGCCACGGTTTCGGCGTAGGCGTCATAATGGTCCTGCTCGGTCGGTTCCGTGGCGCTGTTGAGATACAGGAACTCCGTGCGGTATAATCCGATGCCTTCGCCGCCTTTTCGCAAGACCAGCTCAGCCTCATCTGGAAATTCGATATTGCCCAGTAATGTGATTTTCACGCCGTCTCTTGTTACTGAGGGCTTTTGCCTTATGGTGTCGAGCTTTCGTTCAAGTTGGTGAAACTGGCTTGAATACTGCTGATACAAAGCGACAGTTTCATCGTCGGGTTCCACTATAACAATGCCGCGGTTGCCGTCAATTATCACGGTGTCTCCGCCATTGACACATTCGGTAAAGTCTTCCAGCGCTACTACAGCAGGAATGCCCAAAGAACGCGCGACAATGGCGGCATGACTTGTTCTTCCGCCTGCGTCGGCGGCAAGACCCTTTACAAATTCCCTGTTGAAGCCTGCGGTTTTCGTGGGACTTAATTCCCGGGCAACAATAACAACTTCCTCGGTCAGATGTTTGACGTCTTCTCGCTTTTCGCCAAGCAGCAAGCGCAGCAGGCGCCTTTCGATATCGTAGATGTCAGCGGCCCGCTCGCTAATATATGGGTCTTTTATCCTGCCAAAATGGGAGGCGACATCCCGCAGGGTCTTTGATACCGCGTAAACGGCCGTCACCAGCTCCGATTGCACCAGATCTGTTATTCTTTTTCGCAGGCTTCTGTCATGCAAAAAACGCAGGTGAACAGCAAAAATGTCCTTCATCTGTTGCTGCCGGATTCCGGCCTGTTCTGCATCGCGCCTTGCCTGCACTTCGGTTAATTCCTCTATGGCCGCCTCGAAGGAGTTTCTTACCTTTTGTACCTCAGTTCTTAGCTGGGAAGGCTTTATAGAACGGTAAGGAATAAGGTAATCCTCGCTGTCAATAATCAGGCATTTACCCGTGGCAATGCCCGGTGAAACAGCTATACCGTTTTTTATCCTCATAAGTGCATTATTTTAACGGTTAAAAGCGCAAAATGTAAGAACTAAAATAAACTGAAAAAAAAGGGGAATTCAGGCTTTCAGGCTGTATCAGCTTTTTTTGGTGGTTTTGGGCGGCTTCTCATTGAAGTTTTTTTCTTCGACAAGCTCTCTGAGGACATTGACGGCCTGTTCGGCATCCGGGCCGCGGGCGGTAATCTTAAGTTTGCTGCCGGCTGTGGCCGCAAGCATGGTCATCTGCATAATACTCTTGCCGTCCACGCTGGCATGGTCGTTGCTGACGGTAATATCAGATTCGAATTTGTTTGCTGCGTCCACGAACTGCATGGCCGGGCGCATGTGAAGACCGTTTGTGTTCTTTATCTGAACCTCGGTTTCGCTGACGAGGTTGTCCAAGGTATTTTCTTCCAGCGTCATTTTCTCAGGTACTTTGCCTCTATTGCCGTGGGGGCGTAAACTGCTATTGTTTCAATATGGGGTCAGTGTCGGCCTCCATCAGAAGGTCCTTGATCTGCTCTACGGTCTCGGATTGTCTTAAGAAGCTGCGGAACCTGTCGCTTTGCAGATGCCTGAAAACACTCTCCATAGCCTGCAAATGCCTGTCGGGGTTGTCGGCGGGGCTGACTAAAAGTATCACCGAATAAACAAGCTGCTTGTCAAGAGCGGTAAAATCAAGGCCTCTGCTGCTTTGTCCGATGGCGGCAATTACGTCTTTGACCGCCGGGTGCTGGACGTGAGGCAATGCAATCCCTTTGCCCATTCCTGTGGTAGCCTGGTTCTCTCTCTTTACCATGGCCTTTATAATCTTCTTACAATTATTTTTTCCGAGCTTTCCGGCTTTATCCAACACGGTAACAAGCTCAGCTATAGCATCGTCGCGGGTCCGGGCTTTCAGTTCCGGAATTATGGCATCAAAACAAACAAAATCCGCAAGTTTCATTCTGCTTTCCTAAAAAACACAGTCTACATATCCTTAACAGCCAAACCGGTATCCCCAAAAAACGCCGGCAGAAAGCTGCCCTTACTGCAGCTTTGTATTGTCTGCATGCTTGCTGTCGCGTTCTTTGCCTTTTATTCTTCTAAGCTGTCTTTGAAGTTTATGCACAGCGGTATCTATACATTTGTAGGCGTCCTGGCCGCTCTGGCTGACGATGAAAATCTTGTTGTGTTCGGCGCTGGCTATTATCTCTACTACAGTATTGACGCCGTGGTTGCCTTCGATAATCACTTCCACCTTGTTGATACTGTCATAAAACCGAGGAAGCTTGGAAGTTTTTTCCTGCGCATAGCTTTTAATGGCGTCTGTTATTCTGACATGTTTTCCGCTAATAGTAAAAAGCAAGGTCCGTCTCCTTAAACTATTGGGCAAAAAAACTGTTCCAACAACATAAACCTGCCAACCAAAACCCGGCACAGTTAACTACCACATCGGCAGAGAAAACCGCATCCGAGAAAGCATCCTGCGTTCTTGGATACTCTTAATTGGCTTTGCCAGCAACAACTTATACCAAACAAACAGCGTAACTGCAAGTACTGTTTTTCGGCACTTTATACGGTGAATCGTCACCTCAGGTTTTCTTTAAGCCAGGCGGTATCGCTACTTAGGAAAACGCACATTGACCGCGGCAAAAAATACCCGGCGGTTTCAGCGGGCTTTACAGCCGCAGGGCGTCGGCTAATCCCTTATTTCGAAAGTTCCTTTCAGTCGTATGTCTTCCGATGAAGCCCCGACCATAACATCAAAAGTGCCCGGCTCGACCAGACGGTCCATATTCCGGTCCAGAAGAGACAACTGGTAAGCTGTGAGTGCAAATTCCACCGTCTTCCTTTCTCCCGGGTCAAGCGTTACCTTCTCAAAGCCTTTCAGCTCCTTCATCGGCGTTGTAACACTGCTTATACAATCGTTTATATACAACTGCACCACCTCGGCACCTTCACGGTCGCCGGTGTTCTTTACATCCATACTGATACGGACTCCGCTGCCGAGTCCTATTTTCCTGGCGGGCGGTTTGGGCTTGATTTGGAGATTGCTGTATTCAAACTTAGTGTAGCCCAGTCCGTATCCAAACTCAAACAGTGGTCCCAAAGGCATGGTTACATATCCGAACCTTATCCTGTTTGCCTTTGATTGTTTACAATTATAATAAAACGGCAGCTGGCCGACATGACGAGGAATCGTAATCGGCAATCGTCCGCTCGGGTTATAGTCACCGAAGACAACGTCGGCAACCGCGTTGCCGCCCCGCTCGCCGCAATTCCACGCCTCCACAATTGCATCCACATTCTCCGCCACCCAGCGAATTGACAGAGGTCTTCCATTTATCAGCACTACAACTGTGGCAGTTCCGCTTGCAACCACCGCCTTGACCAGGTCTTCCTGCAGACCCGTCAAATCCAAATCGGCCGCATCGTGGCTTTCTCCATTTGTTACTTCATTTTCACCAATCACCACCACCGCCACGTCCGCCTGTTCGGCTGCTCGCCTGGCCTGCTGAAGTTCGTCCAAATCCGTGCCCAGAATATTACATCCCTTTACATACACAACCTCGGTTTGGTCAGAGACCTTGTTTTTGATTCCATCAAGGACGGTAACTATCTCCTGCAGTATCTTTTTTGGTATATAATCACCGAGTTGGCCTCTTTTGTTGTCCGCATTCGGGCCTATTACCGCAATTGATTTTATGTTTTTGTTCAAAGGCAGAAGATTGTTCCGGTTTTTCAACAGGACTATTCCCTCACGTGCGGTCTGAAGGGCCAATTCCTGATGCTGCTTTGTATGAACGACTTCAACAGCACGGTCAGGGTCAACATACGGATTTTCAAACAGGCCTAAAAGGAATTTGATTCTTAAAATCCGACGAACCGCTCTGTCAATTGTCTCCATAGCGACCCTGCCTTCTTTGACGTTTTGTATCATCGCGTGCCTGTAGCCGGGCTCAAAGGCTATATCCACGTCAACTCCGGCTCTGATAACCTCGACAGCGGCATCGGCCGGCGTGGCTGCAACACGCTCATATAACAGTGTCCCTGTGTTACTTCCCTCGCTTAGCACACAGCCTTTGAACCCTAATTCTCCTCGAAGAATCTTTGTTAGATGTTTGACCGAGCCGTGATTGGGGATGCCGTCTATCGCAGGATGGGTGGCCATAACACCTAAGGCACCTGCCTTTTTAATACCAGCCTCCCACGGCGGCAGGAAAACCTCCCTTATATGCCTTTCAGAAACATTCATCGCGCCGCGGTTGATGCCGTTTTCACCTTCTGTCTGGCCGGGATAGTGGCAAAGCACAGCCACCACCTTGTCGTCGGCGCAAATTCCGGCGCCCTGTGTTCCTTCAACTATGGACTCGGCTATCCGCGAACATAAATAGGGGTCCTCACTGTATCCCTCTTCGTTTCTTCCGTGTCGCGGGTCTCTGTTAGGCTCAATAACCAATGTGCATAACTGATGGATGCCCACGGCCCTTGCCTCTCTTGCAGCGGCGGCGTAAATTTCCCTGACAAGTTCCATATTCCAGGTACTGCCGATTGCCAGACCTTCGGGGAAAATTGTGCCGCCTGGACACATCATGCCGTGTGTTCCCTCCTCAGTCTCCAGCA
>SDBT01009617.1_pt1 | contig 15668 bp, 16 predicted proteins | sample 2277101 | NCBI WGS metagenome assembly SDBT01 (sample SAMN10404973, study PRJNA504765) | marine sediment metagenome | isolation source: marine sediment core GS10_PC15, 103 cmbsf | place: Arctic Ocean: Southern Knipovich Ridge | collected 2010 | reverse complement strand
ATTCTTGAGATTGCCTCACTCGTGACCGATGATCAGCTTGAGATCGTCTCCGAGGGTCCTAATTTTGCCATAAATTATTCAGAGGATGTCCTGGCCCGGATAGATACGTGGAGCCGGGACCACCATACGGCTTCCGGGCTTCTGGATCAAGTCAAGGCTTCAACGTGTGACTGCCGGCAAGCAGAAGAGGAGACCCTTAGGTTTGTCTCACGTTATTGCGAAAAAGAGAAGTCACCGCTTTGCGGCAATTCTGTGTGGCAGGACCGGCGGTTTCTGATGAAATATATGCCTGAACTGGAGACCTATCTTCATTATCGGAACATCGACGTCAGCAGTTTAAAAGAGCTTGTAAAGCGATGGTATCCCATGCTTCCTACCTTTGAGAAGCAAAAGACCCATACGGCAATGAGCGATATCATAGAATCGGTTAAAGAATTGAGATATTATCGGGAAAATGTGTTTCTCCGGACATAGACGGAGCACCTTTGGCATCTCATGAAGCCCAAGAATGAAAAAATACTCATTATCCTTATCTGTATTTTCAGCATACTTGTTGTGGGCTATGGCATGGCAACAGAAAACGATCCTGTCTTTGCTGCGGGTATTTTGCTGGTCATTGGCGGATATCTCTTGATCCGCAGGAGACTTAAGGCTTCTGGAAGCAAAAAATCCGGCGCCCTTTAAAATTGATCGGCGGGCTACCCATGTTTCTTGACAATTGAAGTGAAGGCAAATAAGAATAGCCCCCGAGATTTTCCACCCAGAGGTTTTGAAGAAGTATTATCTTGAAACTGGAGTTTGAGCATTATGAAATTACATGAATATCAGGCAAAAGAGATCTTTTTGAGATCAGGGATCCCCGTTCCAAATGGCCAGCTCGTAACAACCGCCGAACAGGCCACCAGGGCGGCCCAGATCATAAAGGGCGCCCCGTGGGTGATAAAGGCGCAGGTCCATGCCGGTGGCCGGGGAAAGGCAGGGGGTGTTAAATTGGCCCATTACCCCTATGAGGTGGTAACCGAAACAGAAGCACTCCTGGGAAATCCGCTGGTGACCAAACAGACAGGGCCTGAGGGCGTCATCGTAAACCAGGTCCTCATAGAAGAAGGTATTGAGATCGATCGAGAGTACTATCTCAGTATGGTGATCGACCGTTCAACCGCCAATCCTACCATGATTTTTAGTACGGCAGGAGGGATGGATATCGAGGAGGTGGCTGCCAAAACGCCCGAGGTCATCTTTAAAGAGCACGTTGACCCTGTCGCGGGATGGATGCCTCATCACGCCAGAAACCTCCTTTATAGCTCGGAACCGCCTCCCGATCAGACAACGATTGCAGGGCTTATGGCGGTCATGGCCAATGTCTACAAGATTTTTATGACAATCGACTGTTCCCTCATTGAGATCAACCCCCTTGTCACGACAAGGGAAGGTAGGGCCGTTGCCCTGGATGCCAAGGTCATTATTGACAGCAATGCATTTTTTAGACAAAAGGAACTCCTGGAACTTGATGATCCGAGAGAAAAAGACCCCCTGGAGTTGATGGCGGAGAAATACCAACTTAACTATATTCGTCTGGATGGTAGTATAGGCTGTATGGTGAATGGAGCAGGTCTTGCCATGGCCACTATGGACGTCATAAAGATGGCGGGTGCAGCGCCGGCCAATTTTCTTGATGTGGGGGGCGGAGCAAGCGAGGCCATGATCGAGAAAGGGGTTGAAATTATTCTTAAAGACAAACGGGTCAAGGCCATACTCATAAACATATTTGGCGGGATATTGAGATGTGATATTCTGGCAAAAGGGCTTGTTGCGGCGGCGAAGAAAAAAGGAATTGGCGTGCCTCTCATCGTGAGACTGGAAGGGACGAATGTGGAGGAAGGCAGAGAGATCCTCGAGGAAGCCCAATTGAAATTCTTTGTTGCAAAAGATATGGCCGAGGCGGCCAAACTGGTTGCAAAGCAAGCGTCAGGAGCTGGTTGATCATGAGTATACTAGTAGATGAAAACAGCAGGATAGTCATACAAGGGGTTACCGGACGTGAAGGGAGCTTCCACACCAAACAGATGCTCGAGTACGGAACCATAGTGGCTGCAGGTGTTACACCCGGGAAGGGCGGCCGTGAGGTGGAAGGGGTGCCGGTTTTTAACACCGTCAAACAGGCGGTGGAAAAACAAGAGGTAAACGTTTCCTGCATTTTTGTTCCGCCGCCCTTTGCAGCCGACGCTATCATGGATGCCGCCTCTGCCGGAATAAAGGTGGTTGTATGTATCACGGAAGGAATCCCTGTGCTGGACATGGTCAAGGTGGCGAGGTTTATCAGTGACAAGGACGTTGTCCTGATCGGACCCAATTGCCCCGGGATTATTTCTCCCGGCAAGACCAAGATAGGCATAATGCCCGGGGGCATACACAGACAGGGGAACATAGCGGTTATCTCAAGGAGCGGTACCCTCACCTATGAGGTGGTGGACCAGTTAACCCGGGCAGGATTGGGACAATCCACCTGCATCGGTATCGGAGGAGATCCCATAATAGGAACCACCTTTATTGATCATCTAAAGAGATTCAAAGAGGACAGTGAAACCGAAGGGGTGATTCTTATTGGCGAAATCGGAGGCACTGCCGAAGAAGAGGCTGCCGAATACATCCAAAAAGAATTTCCTAAGCCGGTGGTAGCGTTTATTGCAGGCCAAACAGCTCCCCCGGGGAGACGGATGGGTCATGCGGGTGCAATTATTTCGGGCGGGCAGGGGAAGGCGGAAGACAAGATAGCCGCCTTGCAGAAAGCGGGGATTGCCGTGGCGTTAAACCTTGCTACAATTGGGGAAACCATGTTAAAGATCAAGGGAAAGAATTGATTTAGATCCACCCTTCCTTGACTCTCGCCAGCCTTGATGATAATATAAAGCCTCTTGTATACAACAATCATTTCAGGATGGCAGTGGCCCGATGGAAAAGGTCGTCGACTTCACAAGCCGGCTTCAGGACAGGAAGCTAAGAAGACAGAAAGAGATCCACAAACACAGGTCTGAAACTGTTCAAAGCGCCGTCCAGTGCGCCTCGTGTCAATTCAGATGTGCCATGTGTGGGCACCACATGAGAGAAACCGAATCCCACGCTCTGACAATTTCCGCTCATTTGGAATGTAACCTGTGCAAGGTTTGTCAAGCCGAATATGAAGACTTTTTGGAAATTTCCAAGGGAAGAAAGAGGGCTGATGTTTTCTGGCACAATGAGGAATGGCGGAAACTATGGATTGCCTGGTTGGATTACCAAAAGGCAATGGGGGAGTTTAAAAATTCGGATGAATTTACACGATTGGCCGAGGAATTGGAAAATTAATCCCGTAAAAGCGGAGGCAAATAAATGTTTGGTATAGGCATGCCGGAATTGATCATAATTTTGATCATAATCCTGATTATTTTTGGGGCGGGCAAACTGCCCCAGATAGGTAGTGGGCTTGGCAAGGGAATCAAAAACTTCAAGAAAGCGACTGCCGAATCCCATGACGAAATAGACGCACCCAAAGAAGAAGAGCGATCCGGCGAGGATAAGGCCTGATTTAAGCGCTATTCTGTCTTAAAACGGGATTTCATCGTCAGGGACATTTATCGGCTCTTCCCCTGGGAAACCCCCATCTGAGGGCTCTGCCCGCCCGCCTTTTGCCGCTGAATCTAACATCTGCATTTTTTGGGCAACGATCTTTGTGGTGTAACGCTTGTTTCCATCCCGATCTTCCCATTGATCGGTCTGCAATCTCCCTTCAATATAGACCTGACTTCCCTTGCGCAGATACTCACCGCAGATTTCTCCCAGGCGTCTCCATGCATCAATCCGGTGCCATTCGGTACGTTCCTGCTTTTCCCCGGTGTTTTTGTCTTTCCACTCTTCACTTGTGGCAATACTAAAGTTGGCCACTGCAGCCCCGCTGGGTGTGTATCTCACTTCGGGATCTCTGCCCAGCCTTCCGATCAGTATAACCTTGTTTACACCTGCCATTTTTTCATCTCCTTTTTTGAGTCATCTGAAAAGGGTTTGGTAGGAACGTGGGTATCATTTTACAACGCACTCTACCACAAAAAAATATGGCAAATCAAGTTGATTGACAAAAATGGCCGTTTGAGAAATCCATTCCCTATTGACTGTTGGGCTTAAAAAGGATAAATTGTTGTTTATTCAATGAAATAACCGTACTTTGATTGTAGCGACCCAGTGGGAAACAGGGTCGAATACATATCCGAAAAAAAGGAGAAATATGATTAGGGTCATACCGCTGGGAGGGCTGGGAGAAATCGGCCGTAATATAATGGTCATTGAAGATGACCATTATATATTGGTAGTTGACGCAGGCATAATGTTTCCGGATGACTATATGCCGGGGGTGGATCTTGTGATACCGGATTTTCGTTACCTCAGAGAAAACAGGGACAAGGTCAAGGCCGTAATCTTGACCCATGGTCATGAAGATCACATCGGCGCCATGCCATTCTTCCTAAAGGATATCTGTGTTCCCGTATTTGGTACAAGCTTTACGTTGGAACTGTTGAAGGAGAAGTTAAAGGAACACCATTTACCCAAAACCCCTGATTTTTTCAAGGTCAAGCCTGGTGATACCACCCAGTTCGGCCCCTTTAAGGTTGAATACATTGGGGTAAATCACAGCATCGTTGATGGTGTTGGGCTCGCCATCGAGACAGACGAAGGCACTATCATACATTCCGGTGACTTTAGAATCGACCCGACACCGGTGGGTTCCCAACCTACAGATTTGGGCCGTTTCGCCCATTTTGGGGAAAAGGGTGTTTTGGCCCTTTTTTCCGATTCAACCAATGCGGAAAAGGAAGGGTTTACCCTCAGCGAGCGAGAGGTAACAAAAACCCTCGAAGAACTGTTTCGGACTTGTCAGGGCAGACTCATTCTGGCCAGTTTTGCCTCAAATATGGTCCGAATTCAGCAGGTCATCAATCTGGCGGTGAAGTTTGGAAGAAAGGTTGTTTTTAACGGAAAAAGTATGTTTACAAATGTGGGTATCGCCAAACGGGAAGGGTTTATCAGCATACCCGAAGGTGTGGAAATCGGTGAGCGCCAGATCAGCCAGTTTCCGGACCGATGCATCACGGTCATCACCACGGGAAGCCAGGGGGAGCCCATGTCGGCTCTCACAAGAATGGCCCGGGGGAAACACAAAAACATCACAATAAAGCAAAATGACACGGTCATTCTTTCTTCACGGTTTATCCCCGGAAATGAAAAAGCCATAACCGCCACCATAAACAATCTCTATCGCATGGGAGCCGAGGTGGTTTATGAAAAAGTCTCGGAAATACACACCTCCGGTCATGCCAGAAGGGAAGAACTAAAGTTAATGTTAAGTCTGGTGAAACCGCGTTTTTTTATCCCCATTCACGGTGAATATAGACACCTTGTAAAACACGCCCAGCTTGCCCTGGACATGGGTATGGAAAAAGATCGGGTGATTGTTGCAGAAGACGGTGATGTCATTTCTTTTGAAAACCAGAAAATGCGATCGGAAGATCATGTCCATGCGGGTCAGGTCTTTGTTGACGGAAAAGGTGTGGGTGATGTGGAAGAGATGGTCCTCAAAGACCGAAGGCGACTCAGCGAGCATGGTATTGTAATCGTCCTCTTGGTTATGGATACGGATACCTCAGAGAGGGTCTATGGCCCTGAGATTATCTCAAGGGGATTTGTGTTTGAGGATGACACGGGTTCAATCCTGGAAGATGCCAAACATATTGTATTGGAAGTGCTCGAGCAAACTGCTACCTCATCTTCCATAGAGTGGGCCAACGTAGAAACGGATATCGGAAGACGCTTGAAGAAATTTTTCCAAAACGTTATTGAAAGGAGACCCTTGATAATCCCCACTATTATGCAGGTCTAGCATGGGGACGTCTTGTTCCAAGGACACAGGGATTTTGAGGTGTCTGCCCCTGACCACACGGTTTGAAATGTGTTTGATTCCCGTTGTCCTGGAAATATGGTTATGATACCCCCTGTCACAAAAGTGTTTATAAAGTTACAAAGACAAAGTCTGGGAGATGAAATTTGGCCCGCAAACCAACCGTAAAAGGCAAAGCGAATAAACCCTCGCGCCCCATCGGCAAAGAGATCCTTGGGCTTATCTTGTTGCTGATGGCCATCATCCTGGGGGGAAGCCTTTTTTCCTATGACCCCGGTGATAAGCTTTTCTGGAACATAACAGGCCCCTTAGGCAATGCCCATAACCTCTTTGGTACCGTGGGGGCACATCTGGCCGGGGGGTTGTTTTTTCTTCTCGGGTTTTCGGCTTTCTGGCTTGTCATTATTTTGCTCACCATGACCTATTTGTCATTTCGTGGTCGTGGTCCATCATATCCTCTCATAACCGTTACTGCCGTTTTTTTGCTCCCTCTTTGCTTTTCCGGAATCCTGTGTCTCCAGTTTCATGAACTTGTGGGGTTTCGGGGCGGAAACCTGGTTGCAGGCGGACTGGCCGGGCTTTATCTTGCCGGATGGACAAAGAGCTTTCTAAACCAGTTTGGCGCCTATGTGCTCCTCTCTACGATCTTTATTATCTCCCTTCTGGTTGCAACCCATCTTTCCCTGGGAAGCCTCTTCTCCGGTCTGGGCCTTGGGGTCATGGGCATGGTAAGGCGTATTCAAGGCATGTCAACAAAGAGGAGGGAACGAAAAAAAAGGGCGCGAAAAAGCATGGTGGCCAGAAAAAAGATGAAATCAAGACCCAAGGTGACCATTGTAAAGCAAGCCCCTGAAAAAGACAAAACTCCAGAGCAGGAGCAATTCTCATTTATGCATGCGGCCGGGGAGTTCAAGCTGCCCTCACTGGATCTCCTCAACGATACACCGGAAAGAGAAAATGTGGAGATACAGCAGGAAAGCCTTGAGATGAATGCCCGCCGTCTTGAAAAAAAGCTGGCAGACTTTGGTGTTGAAGGAGAGGTCAGGGAGATTCTTCCGGGTCCGGTTATTACCATGTATGAATTCAAACCGGCACCGGGCATAAAAATAAGCAAAGTGGCAGGTCTATCGGATGATCTCGCGCTGACCCTCAGGGCACCCAGTATCAGAATCGTTGCCCCGATTCCGGGTAAGGACGCCATCGGGATTGAAATACCCAACAACAAAAGGGAGATGGTGTATCTGAAGGAGGTCCTTTCAACACCTTCCTACAAGAATTCAAAGTACAAATTGCCAATAGCCCTTGGAAAGGATATCACCGGGTCGCCGGTCATCGCAGATCTTTCCAGGATGCCCCATCTGCTTGTGGCCGGGGCCACTGGGACGGGGAAAAGCGTTTCAATAAACACCATTATTGAAAGTTTGCTGTTCAAGTTTTCCCCAAAGACGGTAAGGCTTCTGATGATTGATCCAAAAAGGATTGAGCTTTCCGTTTACCGCGATATCCCCCATCTGCTTCATCCGGTTGTAAGCCAGCCAAAGGAGGCCACCAAGGCCCTTCGATGGGCAGTGGAAGAGATGGAAAGACGATATGAGCTTCTGTCTGAGAAGGGTGTCAGGAATATCGACACCTACAACCGTAAGATATTAAAAGAGGGGAAAAATGCTGCGGAGAGTGGAGTTTTGGAGTCGGATGGCACTTTGCCCTACATCATACTGATCATTGATGAACTGGCCGACTTGATGATGGTTTCCTCCAAGGCAGTTGAAGAGGCAATTACACGGCTGGCGCAAATGGCCCGTGCAGCTGGAATCCACCTCATCATTGCTACCCAGCGCCCTTCTGTCAATGTCCTGACTGGCATTATAAAGGCCAATTTCCCCACGCGGATATCCTTCCAGGTTTCTTCTAAGGTAGATTCCAGAACCATTCTGGATATGAATGGGGCAGAGCATCTCCTAGGCGAGGGAGACATGCTTTTTATTCCGCCAGGTGTTGCCCGTCTCACAAGAATCCACGGGGCATATGTGACTGAAGAAGAGGTGAAACGGGTGACGGATTTCTTGCGAGGTGAACAAAAACCAGATTATGACGCCGGTATTCTTTCCGAAATTGCCAAAGATGAAGAAACCGAACAACAGGAACTGGAACTTGACGAACGATATGATGAGGCGGTGGATGTGGTGTGTAACACACAACTGGCATCTATTTCCATGCTCCAGCGTAAGTTGCGAGTGGGGTATAACAGGGCAGCCAGGATGATTGAGGCCATGGAGGTGGAAGGGATCGTTGGTCCCTCCGATGGGGTCAAACCGCGACAGGTGTACGGGAGAAAGGTGTTATAGAATGCGAAGAGGTGTTATTCTTATCCATATTTTTGTGCTCTTTTTTTGTAATATGGCTTTTGCCGACAAGGGGCTTTCCGATATTCTTGAAGGCGTTCGAAAAACATATGGCCACCTCACCGGGTTTAGGCTTGATTATACCCGTGAGGTGATCTCCCGGTCCATGGCCATGATGGGGGATAAGATCAAAGGGGATCTGGCGACGGGTAAGATTTTTCTTAAACCCCCTTATTTTTTGAGGCTGGAGCAACTTTCCCCAAAACCCGAAACCATCATCACCGACGGGAGCACACTTTGGTGGTACATCCCTGACAAGAAAAAAGCCTACCAATATCCTTCAAAAGACTTTGGCAAGGAATTACGGTTAATGAGTGATATATTCAGTGGGCTCTCCCAAGTTGAAAATACCTTCCAAATTGTCCTGCTTGGGAAACAGAACGGGGAGGAATATCACATTCAGCTAAATCCAGACCCGCCTTGGCAGGAAATTAGCAGCATAGCCCTAAAAGTGACAAAGGATTATCATATCCGCGTGATGGAGATCCACAATCAGCTGGGCGGGGTAACCCGGTTTACGCTCAAAGACTTGAGACCAAAAAAAAGATTTGAAAAGGGCTTTTTTCATTTCGCGGTCCCGGATGGGGTCACGTTGGTCAAAGAGGGGAGTCAGTGAACCATTACCTTTGAAAGGAGCCGACCCACCCGCTTGAGGCTTTGAAGGTTCGAAACGGGCAAAAAATGATCCACATACGGGAGCGCAATCTTCATTCCCCCGCAAACGGGTTCATAACCCGGGTCCCCCGCCAGAGGGTTCAACCAGACAAGACGATACGCCTTACGTCGCAGCATCTCCATCTCTCGCTTCAGGAGTTCTTTCCCACCAAGATCCCATCCATCACTTAAGATAAGTACTACGGTCCTCCGGTTCAGAAGACGTTGGCCCGGGCCTTGATTAAACTGGTGAAGAGAATAACCAATCCTTGTACCTCCCGACCAATCCGGGACGTTACTGGCGATATGGTTCAGGATTTCATCATAGTTCAAGCGTCTGATTATAAATGAAATGGAAGAAAGAGAGGTGGAAAACACAAAGACCTCTGCCTTGGAACCCACTCCCCTCAACCCGAGAAGAAACGGCATCACAAACCGTGCATACCGATCCATGGAGCCGCTGACATCGGCAAGTATTACCAACCGTTTGAGGCGTCTCTTTTTTTCCCTGTAAAACAGCTTGAAAGGTATGCCTCCTGTCTTCAGGCTTTGTTTGATAACACGGGGGAAATCCATGCTCCCGACCCTTTGAGATCGCTTCGAACGCCGTGACATGTTGATCTTAAAAGGCTCGAACATTTTTTTGAGGGCAAGTTGAGCCACCTGGATATCTCCTTTTTCGAAATCGGCGAGATCCTTTTTTTCAACCCTTGATATTGGACTGTAGGTAATCTGTTCCAACCACTCCTTTTCGTCGGGATCCTCCACCGGTGCACTCTCTTGTTGACCCGTTTTACTAAGAAGCTCTTCATCTGTCTGTTCATCTTTGATCTCTTTATCTTCCGAGTGGTTCTCCCGGGGAAGGTTCTTTGTGTCAAAGGCTTCCATGCTCCAGAATTCATTAAACAAGTTTGGGAATTGGCTCCATTCGAGTTCGTTTGTGCACAGGTTTGAACGAAGGGAAGAGAGAAAATCGGTTCTATTAAAAAGCCCCATTATTTCAAGGCATCGAATGGCATCCTCAACACTGCTTTGAAAGACCCTAAAGCCATGGTTTTTCAGAAAACCGGCAAAACGTATTGTTTCTCCGACAAGCCCAGGCTGTTCTTTTTTTTCTGACTGATGGGTTTTTTTCAATGGGTAATCTCATCCGGGCAGATAGGCGACCCGTTGATCGAGGTCGGCCCAGATTTCCTTTTTGAATTTCTCTATATCCTCCTGATATTTGAGGATGCATCCAAGGGTCTCCATGGTCACATCTTTGTCCAAAAATTGTATATGCATGGCCATAAGGGCCTGAGCCCAGTCCAGGGTTTCGGAGATTCCCGGCTTTTTCAGGAGGTCCACTGTCCTGATTCTTTGCATAAATCTTGTCACCTGTTTCGCAAAGCGGGATTCTATGCCGGGGAGTCGGGTCTTGATGATGCTGTATTCTTTTTCAAATGAGGGATATTCTATCCAGTGATAGAGGCACCGTCTTTTGAGCGCGTCGTGGACATCGCGAGTACGGTTGGAGGTAACAACCACCATAGGTCTTGTCTTGGCCTTGATGGTCCCTATTTCCGGAATCGTGATCTGAAAATCAGAAAGCACCTCCAGTAGAAAGGCCTCAAATTCCTCATCCGACCGATCAATTTCATCTATGAGGAGGACGGGCGCCTTGTCACCAGATCCCAATATTGCCTCAAGGAGGGGTCGTTTGATCAGGAACTCGGTGCTGTAAATAATCTCCTCGATCTCATCCTTTTTTCTCTGAGCCTGTTCTTCCAGTCTTATGTGCAGGAGTTGTTTGGGGTAGTTCCACTCGTACAGTGCGGTTGAGGCATCCAGCCCTTCATAACATTGGAGCCGTATGAGAGGTGTATCAAAGAGACGCGACATGACAATGGCCACTTCGGTTTTGCCCACCCCCGGTTCCCCCTCCAGAAAAATCGGTTTTCCCAGGCGGTGGGAGAGAAACAGGACGGTTGCAAGGGAACGATCTGCAATGTATTTGGCCTCAGCCAGTTCCTCAACCACCCGATCAATGCTTTCAAAATGTAAATCCAAGATAGGTTCCTTTCTGAGTCTTAAAATAGTCTTGTCTCGTCCCGAATAATCCAGCCGGATCCTTAACCCGGTTTGAAAATAGCATGATCTTATGATATAGACCAGACCATATCAGGATGATATTAGGAAATTACCATGAAATCCACCAAGAAAAAACGAAGAGACAACCCTGAGCTCAAAGAGAGGTTGGCTGAATTGGAAGAAACCCTGGTTCAACGGGGCATCCATCTCAATTATGACCTGCTGGAGGCGGCAGGGTTGAAACTGAAGGACGGGATCTGTCAGATAAGGGGAGAATATCACCTGTTTATCGACAGACGAAAATCAATCGCTGACAAGATAGAGATCCTTCAAGACTACCTCGAACATCCTTTATCCGACGATATTCCCCAAAATTGAGGATTACGCCAGCAACCTGATCCCCCCATAAGTCAACATGGGAGAAATAAAATGGTCACCACCCTCCGGACACGTTTTTTCTGCTCTTTTGCCAGCTCTTTTGGGGTCATAATCTTCCTGTTGCTTTATCATCTGTCCCACCCTGCTATTTTATATGCCAAAGAAAATTTCTCATGTCTGCGAAACACCACGACCTCCGATGCCATTGTGATTGCAGACCAAAACGGTCGAGTCATCTTTGGTAAGAATGACAAAAAAGCCCGCGTCCCGGCCTCCACGCTCAAAATCTTGACGGCCCTCACTGCCCTCCATCACCTCGGACCGTCATACAAATTCAAAACAGAGTTCTATCTGGATCGCGACCAAAACCTCAAGGTTAAAGGCTATGGTGACCCCCTTCTGGTTTCAGAGGTCTGGCAAGATATTTCCCATGCCCTGGCAAAGAGGGTGCAGAATATTAATGATTTGGTATTGGATGATACCTATTTTTCAGGGGACATTAGAATCCCCGGGCGGGGCCGATCCACCAATCCTTATGATGCGCCTGTAGGTGGACTAAGCGCAAACTTCAATACAATTTTTTTTAAACGTGATCCCGGGGGAAGGATCATTTCAGCTGAAACACAAACCCCGTTGACTCCTTTGGCACAAAAAAAAATCGAGTCTTTAAAATCGAAACGTGGCCGCTACACCTTCACCCATGGTCAGGGAGAGGCTACCCTTTATGCGGGCGAGCTTTTGGGCCATTTCTTAAAAGAGAACAGGGTGAAGATCCGAGGGGATATACGTCTTGGTTCAGTGAGAACCGAAGATAAACTGATTTATACCTACCACTCCAGGCTTACCCTGGAAGAGGCCCTGAAAAAAATGTTGGAATTTTCAAATAATTTTGTTGCAAATCAAATACTTATTGCCCTTGGGGCCCGCCTATTTGGCCCCCCGGGTACCCTCAACAAGGGCGTCAGAGTAATCACAGACTATGTAAAAAAAGAACTCCACTTGGGAGATGTCCAAATTGTAGAAGGCTCCGGAATTTCAAGAAAAAACCGCCTGTCAGCCCTGGACATGGCGGTTATCCTAAAGCGATTCCGACCCTATCGCCACCTCCTCAAGAGGAAAGGCAGGATCTTTTATAAGACAGGATCACTTAAAGGGATAAGAACCCGGGCCGGATACGTAGATGGTGGGGCTGGGGGTGTTTACTCTTTTGTTATTTTTCTCAACCGGTCGGGTACGAATATACACGCCCTTATGGAATGCATAAGGAGTTTTCTCACCTGAGACAGGGTCCTGTGGACCCCCTATTTTTTAAAAAGCGCCTCCAGCGCTTTTTTTGCGTCCACTGTCCTGTTACTTGCCCCACCAGACGAACCTTTTAGGACATAGTACTCGCAGGTATTTGCCCTCTCATTATCCCCAATTCGCTCGGCCATTACTTCCCGACAGTCATTATAGGCTTGAGGATCGTAGAATTTGCATTGAATACAGCTCCGCAGATCCCTGCCGCAATGGGTACAGGTGTCCCGCCTCATTATCTTGCCTTCAATGCTGATCTTCTCTCCACAAAACGCACAGTTCATAATCTTGTTTCCTCCAGGGTGATGACGAAGTTTTGACAATTTGGCTCCTAACAGCTAGTATTTTATTATGAAATCGTGCAAACCGGATTTTACTCTCCTGGATCACACAGCCGATCTGGGCATGACAGTACGTGGTCATGACCCCAAAGACCTCTTTGAAGGAGCTGCCAGATCCATGATGCAGATTATGGTCAATGGCCGCTCCCCCGAAAGTACGAGAACCAGAAAACTTTCAGTCAGTGGGGAAGACCCCTCCGACCTGATGGTCCGCTGGCTTGGTGAGATACTCTATCTCTTCAATGGGGAAAGGGAAGTGGTCGATGATGTTCAGATCAATTCCATATCCGATTTCCATCTTGAGGCCACGCTTTGGGTGGTCCCCTTTGATCCGGGTTTGCATGATATACTTTGTGAGGTCAAAGCAGTGACCTACCATCAGATTGAAGTGGCCAAAAAGACTCAACGATGGGAGGCCACCATCATTTTCGATATATAACTTCCGGTCTTTAATATTAAACCAAGATTGAGAGGTGCTCACATGGACATCAAACTCGAAAAAATAGATAAAAACCGTTGGTTGATTCCAAAGACCGGTCCTATGCGGGTGCCGGGGGTCATCTTTTCAAACGACTCATTGATAAAGGCGATCCAAGGAGATCAGAGCCTCACTCAGATAGCCAATGTGGCTGCCTTGCCGGGAATAGTGGGCAACTCCCTGGCCATGCCCGATATACATTGGGGCTACGGTTTCCCTATTGGCGGAGTGGCGGCCTTCGATCTCGATGAGGGCATTGTCTCTCCAGGCGGTGTCGGCTACGACATCAACTGCGGTTGCCGACTTGCCACAACCTTTCTCAAAGCCCATGAGATTCGGTCTCAAATCAAAGAACTCGTTATTGCCCTATTTAAAAACATCCCAAGCGGGGTTGGCTCCACAGGACCTGTTCATCTTTCCAAAAACGAGGAGGCCAAGGTGGCCGTCGAGGGCGCCGCGTGGGCCGTAAAAAAAGGCTATGGCTCTGCCCAAGACCTCGAGAGAACAGAGGACAACGGGGCCATGGAGGGAGCTGATCCCTCGGTTTTGAGTGAACGAGCCATCAAAAGAGGCCAAAACCAGCTGGGGACTCTGGGCTCAGGGAATCATTTTGTGGAAATCCAGGTGGTTGATAAAATCTATGACCCGCAAAAGGCCAAGGCCTATAACCTTTTTGAAGGCCAAGTCACGGTTCTCATCCATTCCGGTTCAAGAGGCTTTGGCCATCAAATATGCGATGACTTTCTGAAAGAGATGAACCGGTTTACACAAACGGGCAAATATCCCTTTGTTTTGCCGGACAGACAATTGGCCTGTGCTCCCCTCAAATCGGACCAGGGCCGTCGATACTTTTCGGCTATGGCATGCGCGGCCAATTACGCATGGGCCAACAGACAGGTCATTATGCACCTTGCGCATGAGACTCTTATGAGCACCCTTTCAATCAGCCCTGATGAACTGGGTATGAAGCTCCTCTATGATGTCTGTCATAACATTGCCAAGAAAGAACAGCACACGGTAGAGGGGAATAAGGTCATGCTCTGTGTTCATCGGAAGGGTGCCACACGCGCCCTCCCCCCCGGGCATTCGCTCTTACCCGAAATTTATCGCAGTGTCGGCCAGCCCGTACTGATTCCCGGGGATATGGGCACCTTTTCATTCGTGCTTTCGGGGGCCGAAAAGGCGATGTTTCGGAGCTTTGGATCAAGTTGTCATGGCGCAGGCCGTGTCCTGAGCCGTACCCAGGCTACAAAAAAGGCAAAAGGTCGAGCGATTCATCGCGAGTTGGAAGATAAAGGAATCTATGTGCAATCCAGGAGTAAAAGGATCCTCAAGGAAGAAATGCCAGAGGCCTATAAGAACGTATCACAAATCGTAGATGTAGTCCACGACGCCGGACTAGCCCTCAAAGTTGCCAGACTCAGACCCTTGGGTGTTATCAAGGGCTGAAAACATCCCTGCCGTCTATTTTGGGCAACGACTCGTGGCAAATAATAATATTTTTAATTTTAACCGATCGTCCGGCCCTGGTCAATCAAAAAATACTCAAAAATTGTCTTGTTTGGACAGGGGAAAATTTTGTGGGAGGAGGAAAGCCTTGGGAAAAAGCCTTAAAACAGCATCTATAATCCTGGCTGCTGGACGCGGGAGTAGGATGAAAGACTTTGGCGGCAACAAGACGCTGTTGCCCCTGCTCCCAAAAGCCTCGGCCTTTAATGGGGATCGCACGATTCTTCTTGAGATCCTCCGGGACCTTCCTCCCGGTCCCAAGGCAGTGGTTGTCAATCACAAAAAAGAAGAGGTGATTGAGGCCACCCGCGGTCTCGGCCTAACTTATTGTGAACAGCCAAAGCTCAACGGAACCGGCGGAGCCTTGCTCGCGGCAAAGGGGTTTTTGAAAAAACAGAAATGCCCTTCTGTGGTCATCACCATGGGCGATGTACCGTTTGTTAGGAAGAAGACCTATGGGGCTCTTCTGGCCAGGTTGAAAGTCAATGCTCTGGCCGTGCTTGGGTTCCGCCCGGAGTCAAAAAAACGATATGGAACGTTAAGACTGGATCGAAACCGGGTGCGTGAGATCATTGAATGGAGATACTGGAACGAATATCCCGAAGAGGTCAAAA